>JADMIO011227184.1_pt1 | contig 45103 bp, 35 predicted proteins | sample 8958161 | NCBI WGS metagenome assembly JADMIO01 (sample SAMN16585339, study PRJNA669376) | soil metagenome | isolation source: Crop rotation soil | place: USA: Cullars Rotation, Alabama | collected 2011
CCTCTTCCTTGCAGAATAAGGAGTTGGACTGTCCACAAAAACCCAAGCACCTCAGACTCAATAAGCGAAGGTTGGGGAATATTCAGGCGTCGCTCTTCGATCTGGCGTCCAAATCTCGGCTCGACGGGAGCGCACAAAGAGGCACCACTTTGCAGGCTCCAGAACACTTAACGATACGCAATCACTTCGCACTACGCGATAGCCCAGGACTTTTCGATACAGAGCCCAGGACTTTCCGATACGGCAGCTTGTCTAACAGGGGGTCTGCGCCTCCGCTACGAATTTGCTAGCCGTGAAACCGGAGCCCGGGAAGCCAATTATCGATTGCGGCTCCTCCATCGAGGTCGGCGGCCGCGCGCCGGCTCTTGTTGAACAATGCAGGAGTCGGTAGCTTGCGATGCCATAGTTAAAGTCTTGCTATCCTCTTATGAGATAACCGTGCGCACACACTTCACGTTGCCGTGTGTTCTCGCCCTGTTTTTCTGCCCGGTAATGATCGACGAGGCGAGCGGCGCAGCCGAGCCGCTCATCCTTACGTCGCCCGACGACCAGTTACGAGTAACGTTCAAGCTCGGCGAGCAGGGGCGGCCTACCTTCGATGTGGCATACCGTGATATCCCCATTGTCATTGGGACGGCTGGGTTAGAGTTCGCCGGATCCGGGGCATTGCGCGAGCACCTAGTGGTTGCCGGTGTCCGGCGGGCGAGCCGCGACGAAGCGTATGCGATCCCCGTCGGCAAGGCGTTGTCAGCGAGAGATCATCACAATGAACTCGTGGTTTCGCTCGAAGAGACGCGGCTGCCAAATCGCAAGCTCAGCCTAGTGCTGCGCGCATTCGACGAGGGCGTAGCATTTCGTTATTTCATTCCGGAGCAGAATTCGCTTCGTAATTTCGTGCTGACCGATGAGCACACTCGGCTCTTATTCCCTGGCAATCCGCAGGCGAAGGTCCTGCCGCTAAAGAACTACACGACGCCGTACGAGTGGTACTACGACTCGAAGCCTGTATCGGAAATACGAGCAGATCAGTTGATTGGGCTCCCAATCCTGCTGGCTCACCCGCAGAAGGTTTTTATCGCCGTAACTGAGGCCAACTTGACAGACTACGCAGGGATGTATCTCGCGGGCGCCGAGGAAGAGCGGGGAACGCTGATCTCGAAGCTTTCGCCGTTGCCAGGCCGCGAAGATGGAGCGAAAGTCCGCGGCAGGGCTCCCTTCGTATCGCCGTGGCGCGTACTCATGGTGGCCGACAATCCCGGCCGGCTGATCGAATCTAACCTGGTGTTCCACCTCAGCGATCCGCCGGCGATCAAGGACACCTCGTGGATCAAGCCGGGCAAGACGACGTTTCCATGGTGGAACCACTACGTGCTCGAAGGAGTGGATTTCAAGCCTGGCGTGAACACCGCGACGATGAAACACTACATCGACTTCTGCGCCGAGAACGGCATTCCCTACCATACGCTCGACGGACTCGACATCGCCTGGTACGGCGGTCCGATCCATCCCAGCGGGCCGACTGACGTAACAAAGGCCGCGCCCTCGATCGACATGCCGGAATTGCTCCGCTATGCGAAGGAAAAGGGCGTGCGGCTACGTCTGTGGTTGCACTGGAAGGCCTTGCAGCCGCAGCTTGACAAGGCATTCCGCACCTATGAGGAGTGGGGCATTGAGGGAGTGATGATCGACTTCATGGACCGCGACGATCAGGAGATGGTCCGGTGGTACCACGAGATTGCCGAGAAGGCCGCCAGGCACCACCTGACCGTTACCTGGCACGGAGCGTACAAGCCGACCGGCATGGAGCGGACCTGGCCCAACGTTCTCACCTACGAGGCCGTGCTGAACCAGGAATACAACAAGTGGCAGCCACCCGGCGTGAAGGGAACTCCACCGCAGCACAATCTGGACGTTGCTTTCGTGCGGATGCTCGCCGGTCCGCTCGATTATCACCAAGGCGGAATGCGGAACGTGTTGCCGCAGGACTATAGGTTCCGCGATGTGGCCCCGCCCGTGCAGGGCACGCGCGCTCATCAATTGGCGATGTACGTGGTCTATCAGAATCATCTGCCGATGATGGCCGATTATCCGCAGGCCTACCGCGGCCAGTCGGGTTTCGAATTCATGGTCCAGGCGCCAACGACTTGGGACGAAACACGGGTGCTAGTCGCCGAGCTGGACCGTTGTATCGTGATCGCTCGCCGCAAAGGAGATGCCTGGTATCTCGGCGGAATGACGGCTGACAAACAACAGGAGTTGGATTTACGGCTGGACTTCCTCGGTAACGGCTCCATCAAGGTTGAGTTGTATGAGGATGATCCGGTCGGGGGTCCGACCGCCGTCACGCGCCGCAAGCAAACGGTTGCAACAACGGACAATTTGCGCGTCGTGATGGCACCTTTCGGTGGCTTCGCAGCACGGCTACTACGAGGTGTGGCACGCGACCTTCCGTGAAGGCGCTGTGGCGTCGGCTCCCACTGCGATTAACAGGCCAAGCGACAATGGGCGGTAAATGTCGCTTGCGTTCAGGTTCGTTTCATGACTCGCTGGCCGGCGAGCCGCCCGCTGGTCATGGCCCAGGCGATGTGAAGCCCATGGCCCCACAGAATCATGCCTCCCAGTCCGGTGTGGCCAACCGCAAACAGTCCCGGAATTGGACTGCCGTCGGTGTCGAGAACCCGAAACTGTTCGTCGATTGCGGCACCACCTTCAGTGGTCGTGAAGTAAGCCTTTACAGGACCGAGTAGCACCCAACGAGTGCCTTGGAGTGCGTGGGCGTCATCGGTCCGCCCAAAGTTGTCTTCCTCTTGTCCCCCGGCACAGCGGTTAAAGGCTGCGATCGTTTGCTGCATCGCAGCTACCTCAATACCGCGACGAGTTGCGAGTTCTTCCAGCGTATTGCTTTGGCAGCTTACGTCCGGCCGTAGCCGCAGATAATCGTTGACATAGGCGTAGGCAATGTCTGGAGCCATGGAGATAAAATGAGGCCATTTGGAGTAGCGCTCACAAAGCCGCTGGTCGAGCACAATAAACGCGATCTTCGCTGGCTGCTGAGCCACTGCTAATTCTCGATCGGGCCAGCGCCGCTCGTTACAAAACCGCTGTCCGCGACAGTTCACGAGAATTGCACCATCGTCGAAAAGCGCGTTCTCAGGATGCTGCCAGGTGACAAGCAGGCGCTTGACATACGCCTGCGTAACCACCGGAGGAAGCCAGCGCGCCGCCCAGGCGATTACGCCCGCCAGCCAGGGACTGGCCGGTAGCCACGATTGAAAGCCCCCTGCCGCCTTCGCCACCAATCGCAGTTCAGGACCGTAGGTCACGTCCATGTTCAGCAATTGGCCGCTAACGGACTCGACGAGCCGGTGCCCGTCGCCATCGGAATACGGATTGATGCCTTCGATGGCATCGTATCCGTCACCTTTGAACCGCCGGATCAAATCAGGAGCGCTGGCATAGTCGCCTGCGGCGAGGATGACACCGCGACTTGCCCGATATTCGACCGTGGCGGTCGATCCGGGTAATCGCACCTGCACACCCACCGCTCGACCTTGCTCCATGAGAAGGCCGCATACCATGGCGCCTGTCTTGATGCTGCCGCCGCGTCGCACTAGTGCGATCTGCAGAGCCATAATGTACGCCTTCGCGTTCGGCACCGCATTGTGCATCCGGGGAACACGATTGGGAGGCTCAGGACTGGGACCGACAAAACTGACCCCGTGCGCGGTGAGCCAGTCGAGCGTTTCAGCCGCGTGGGAAAGAAAAAACCGGCGGAGTCGATCATTATTTCGACTCTCAAATTCTAACGACGCGAACTTGCCGGCGTCGTCAGCATGTTCGGCAACTGAATCTCGGATGTTCCGCATCGCCTGATGGCGCGTCCCGGCGGCAGTGAAGGAACCTACGGCAATCCCGGTTGTGCCACCCAGGTTTGATTGCCTTTCAAGGAGGAGAACGCGGCCCCCCGCTTCTGCGGCACTTACAGCGGCCGCTAACCCGCTGCCACCACCGCCGACGACGATGCAATCGAAGCTGTCCACTAGTCGAGGAGAGTGCGGAATTTCGTTTACAGGCGCTGTGCCGGCCACCAAGGCCGCGTTCTTGGCAACCTGCTTCTCCAATTGCCAGCGTCGTCAACCGAACGCGTAAATTGCGTATGCTTGAACCAGTCTCTATGATTCCGAATGACGGTCAAGTTGATCCTGCGGATTTGTTTCCCGCTTTGTTGCCTCATTCCGGCATTGGCACCGCTGGTTGCATGTAGAAACTGAATCTCACCGGACGTAGAGCAAACGTGCTTACCTAAAACGAAACGTTTTGCAGGAGTCGCTGTTCATGCAGTGTCCTGCCGGAAATAGTTCCGGTGATTCGGAGGTCACCTTGGATTCATCAGATCGTTGGCCATAAACATAGAAAGTTCTTGCCCTCATGCGCATTTTGGTCATTTCGGTGGCTACCTTAATTCTGTTACCAGTAGCAGCGCAAGAGCATTCCAATCGCCCAGGAAGGAAGCGGGGCGAGGTCATCACTCGTCCCGATTTCAGCCACGGCAAGTTCGGAGAGGATCACCTTGAAGTAGGCAAGAGTGCGCCGCCGTTCACTTTGCAATGGGTTAAGCGGCCTTCCTTGGCTTCGGCAGACGACAAGAAGTCGTCCTCAGGCTCGGGAACGATCTCGCTCGGCGAACTTCACGTCAAGAAACCTGTGGTTCTCGTTTTTGGCAGCATGACCTGTCCGCCCTTCAAAGGCCAACTGGAGTCGGTCGATGCCGTCTTTGCTGACTTCTCTGATCGGGCAGAATTCCTATTTATCTACATCCGCGAAGCCCACCCGGACTCGGTTCTATCCGTGGTCAACTCGAATCAGCAGGAAGGATTGCTCAAAATACGTCAGGCCAGTTCGCTCTCCGAGCGCGTCGAAACGGCCGCTGTCTGCCAACGCAGCATGGAACTAAAGATGCCGATCGCCATCGACTCCATGGACAATAAAACCTCGCACGATTATTCGGGCTGGCCCAATCGCTGCGTCGTCGTCGGCACCGACGGGCGGGTGCTCTACAAGTCTGAGGTCGGCCCAAATAGCACGAACGCCCAGCGGCTGCGCACCTGGCTGACAGCCAATGTTGCTGGCACGAATTCGTCGGCGCGCTAAGCACCAGACACCAACGGTTCGGACTGAAAGGTCGCTTGGTGTCGTTTGGTTTGTCCGTCTCGGATTGAAATGTATGGGTTGCCCAAACCGAACGCAGCCAGATGTCCACGAGGGCGTCGCAGTCTGCCGACGTCGCCTGTCGGATATTCATAGCTGTCCCATCTTCCGACTACACGGCTTTGAGGCCGATCACCTTTGCGTAGCCGTTCAGCTTTTCAGCGATACTTGGCCGGTGTCTACTTTTTGCAGAGAATGCAAGCACCAAGAGCGTTGAGTCGTCTTCGGCTGGGCGGTTCGACGAGAACTCGCGGACGCCGTCCAGAACAGCAAGCCCCAATTGGCGGACATTTCTAGATTGGGACTGGATGACAATTCTGTGGAGCCCCGCCTCGCCAAGGAGCTGTCCATTACGATCGGTCGCCTCGACGAGGGCGTCCGTATACAGCACGAGCACATCACCGTCGGAAACTTTCAGGTCAAACTGCTGATACTCCGTAGCTTCATCCAATCCCAGCGGCAGGTTGGACGCTCGGCCGGTTTCGACTAAATCGTGATCCACAAACGACCAAGACCGCAAATCGGATCTGTACCAGAGCGGCCTTGGATGTCCCGCATTGCAGATTGTGAAGCGATTGCGATGGCTCAAGTAGGACGCGACAATCGCCGTCGCGAAACGACCCGATTCTTCAAGTCGCGTGAATTCACGATTGAGGCTGTGGATTAAGCGCTGTTGGCGTTTGACATTGATGAAGCGACGCATCTGAGTTCGCAGGTTCCGCGATGTTTCAGCAACCGCCTCTCCATGCCCAGATACGTCAGCGAGGATTAACCGCGTCAGCACGCCGCCCGCGCAAACGGAGACGTAATGCACATCGCCGCCGCGCGATTCGCCGCGGTAGGGCTGGCTGTGAACGAAGAGTTCCAGCCCAGGGGCCCGAGCTTCGTTTTCAATGGAGCGATTACCGCTCCAGATGTCCATGCACTGCAGTACGTGCTCGGTGGAACCGTTGCTAGAGATGTTCATACGCGTATCCTAGCTGACGCTTCGAACAGGATTCAGGAAAAGCGTCCCCAGCAGTGGGCGGACTTCAACGCGCTTAAGTATTGGGCTCAGCTACAAGTCGTTCAATCCAGTCACGCATGTACTTCTCGCCGTTGTTTCCCTGCCAGTTCAGCTCGCCAGGCCAAAACTGGCGGAGATAGCCGCGCTTGTCGATCAAATAAACTGACGGCCACATTGCATTTCCCCAGGCGTTCCAGTTCTCGCTTTTACCGTCAATGAGAACTGGGAATGCGAACTTTTCCGCTGCCGCCTTCTTGCGCACGTTCGCCGAATCGCGTTCGCTTGCTGTTTCTGGAGAGTGAATGCCAACCAGCACCACTCCCTTATCTTTGAAGGCTTCGTGCCACTGATGATACCAGGAGTAATTATGGATGCAGTTGCTGCAGCCACAGGCATAAAAATGGACCACGATGACCTTGCCGCGAAGCTCCTGGAGCTTGATCGGCGACGAGTTGATCCAATCGTCGGTATTGACTAATTCGGGCGCCTGAAACGCCGCGCGTCCAAGTGTTGCCATGTCGAAATCAGCACCCACAAGCTCGCGCCATGCCATCTGCTGATTGGGCTTCAGCAGCTTGATGATCCGTTTCTGCTCATCGATTTTGAACGCAGTGTATTTCTTTTCGAGCGGCTCGCGCGGCTTGCCTTCGCTGGCTTCCTTTTCCAGGGCCGTAACGGATGTCTGAGTGTCCGTGATGATTGTTTCGATGTCCTTCCGCTGGGAATCGGAGTATCGCATTTTCGCGGCCACGTCGTCCCGCAAAAGCGCGTTCGTTCCAAGCCGCCGCATGTAGATTTCGTTCAATCGCTTGTGTTGGGCTGGCGAAACAGCGCTCTTTAGGCCGGCCTGCAGTTCCTCAAAAACCTTTTTTAAGCCCGGCAGCATTACGTCTCGTGATTTATTGCGGAGGGGGAACACGCGTAGGTCGAGGTCGTCCGTCAGCTTTTGGAAGGCCTTTTGCTCATTTGCGGTGAGCTTGAGTTCGGCAATGACTGCAGGCTCGTGGATCAGAATCCACAGCGGGTCGATGCCTGGGAATGGCTCAGCACACTGTGCTGGTAGGAGAATCGTCAGCCAAACGCAATTGGCGGCTAGTATTGAAGTGGTTCGCATGCCTATTCCTCCACAATGGCTCAGACGTCGAATGTCGAGGATAGTTAGTCGCGGGTATGGCAATAGTCAGTTGCCAGTCGCCAGCGATGCCTCGCTTGATGAAAGGATTGTCCGTTCATTCCAAGCAGTACGGCGACGTGCCTCTTCGACAACTCGCATGGCTCTTTCCAACTCGCTGGACGAGAAGAAGGGCTCGCTGCTGCCGTTTAGATGCTTAATGCCAATCTTGCCGGCTAATTGCTGCCAGCTCAGACCGTTGGCAAGGTGCCAGGCGGCAGCCTGGGCATCTGGTTGTCCGATGACTCCGCGGCCGAGCAACTTCACGACCTCGATAACGTTGGAATCCGCAGTGAAGCCTTCAATCGGGACGATCTCGTACGGAATCCGCGGGTTGGGATCTGTCTTGCCGTGTTCCAGGCAGACACTGACGATTTTTATTTTGGCGACTCGCTCCGGACCAATGTTAAAAAATCCGCCCCCGCCGCCACCAATCCCACCCCCACCAAATCCTCCACTGAACCCACCGCCCAATCCTTGGCTTCCAGCACGACTGTTTCCGCCGACTCCGCCTGCAGGTCCACCTCCGCGTTGCGCTAGGACTGGAATGCCTGCGAACGCCTCGGGCAGTTTGATGGTAAGGGGCACCCTGGTGAGGTTCGTGATGGTCACCGTTCCAGTCTTGGCGTCGTGTGGAATCAGTTTGACGGAGATCTGCCGTTCGTTCTTCGCTTCAAACAGATCGACGGCAGAGTTCGACAATCGCTGCGCTGACTCGGCCGAACGCGCCGTGCCTGCGCCTAAGAGCGTAGTCGCAAGCATCACTAAGACCGGCAACAAGCGCCTTGAAAACCACGTCATCTTGTCCTCTCCTACTTGCCCCTGGCCCATAAAAGCGTTGTCAATCAAAGAGGTTCACCGCCTCGAAATATTTTATTTGCTTGGAACCGCCTTCAGGACTTCGTCCACTGAAGCTCGACCGCCGTGCGTCATGCTGACCTTCGCGAACTGAATCTTGCCGTCCGCATCGATCACGAAAGTCGATGGGTAAGCAGTCTCGTTCTTCTCGTCCCATCGAAGGTTGTATGCGTTCGTAAAATGGAAGTCCGGGTCCAACAGGAGGTAAACGTTTTCTGGCAGCGTCTTGCCCCGAATAAACTCTTCGGCGTGCTGCTTCAGTCCTTCCGCGGGCCCTGGATAAACCAGGACGACATTGGTATTCCGCGCCTGAAGCTTCTTGGCACTTGCCAGAAACTGACCTACTTGAGCATTGCAGACTGGACATTGATATCCGGGAAATCCTCGCAGTACGATGAGGACCACAGGCCCTTTTTTCTGTAACTGCGAAAGCTGTGTCTTTTCTCCATCGACCGCGTCCAGGGTGAAGTCGCGGGCCACATCACCCACTGCGGGTGGCCTTTCAGCGGCTTTGGCAATTCCTGCGTGCGCTAGTGCGCCAATAGCCGCCAGTTGCACCATTGCGACTCTCAAACATCGACCAAGTGAATCATTCATCAGATTTCCCCTCGTATAAAAAATGTGTTCCTTTACAGGTCGTCTTACCGCCGGTTCGGCCGCATTTCATTATGCCGAACACATCATTTGGCTGACGGAGCCGACCTAAAGACTTGCTTTCCGCTTAACGGACGAAGTATTGCGCGGACGAGAAAAACGAATGGTGAGCCAGCAAACAATTCGGCGATTTGTCTCCGAATTGTCGTCTTCAAATCCGAGGTGGCGCGGCCGTTTTGTGAGCTGGCTCACAAATGGCGCTTTCGCTGCGAGATGCTCGGGACAGTTTTGGATGCTAAAATGCCCCAGACCGGAGCAGCAGGTGGCCGTATGCAAGACAAACACTGGTTTCTCAAACGCTGCAACCTGTTCGCAAAACTGCAGCCCAACCAGTTGGCACACCTGGAGACATGCTGTCGGATCGGTGAGTTCGCCCGAGGGAAGCTGATTTACTTGCCGAGTGACACGGGCGAAGGCTGCTTTTTGTTGGCGGCGGGACGAGTGCGAATATTCAGCGTTTCGCCCGACGGCAAACAATCGATCGTGGCATTTATCGAGCCGGGTGACCTGTTCGGCGAATTGGCGATTTTTGAGTCTGCCCGCCGTGACGAATTCGCCGAGGCGGCCGAGAAATCGACGGTTGTTCTGATTCCCGGCGACGTGATGCGAACGCTGGCACTGGACAATACGGCCTTAACATTTGGGATCACGAAATTGATCGGGCTAAGACGGCGGAGAATCGAGCGCAGGCTCCGTGGGCTACTGTTTCGCTCGAACCGGCAACGACTGATTCATCTGCTGCTTGAATTGGCTGAGCAATTCGGCCATCGAACAACTCAAGGCGTGCAGATTACGATCAAGCTGTCCCACCAAGAGTTGTCTGGTGTTATTGGCAGCACGCGTGAGAGCGTAACGCTGCTCTTGGGTGAATTACAGCAGGAAGGACTTGTGACAGTCGCTCGTCGGCGGATTGAGCTAACGGCGCCCGAGCGATTAGCCAAGGAAATCGAGTTCTCACCACTGGTCCGTGAAACCGAGTCAACGCCCGGTACGTCGGCCAACCGGTCGCAACTCGTTGGCACTCCAGCCGCCGTTCGAACCAATTGGTGAGGTAGCTCACCAACTGTTTTGGCTACATCACGGATACTTTCAATACGACCGATTGGACACTTAGGGGCGAACAACCATGAAGACCGACGCTGGCGTTGCCGAAGGTGGTAGCTGGCGAGAGTGCGCGTCGGGAGAGCTATCGGAAGTGGCCGCTCAGCATCGCCACCGCCAGCAGCGTCGCGCGCTATTGCGCAACTTGAGCATAGCGGCTGCCGGATGCGCAGCAGTTGGAATTGCCGGTGTCCTCTGGCTTCCGCGGCGCGAAACGAGATTTGCCCCGGGTGGACTAGTCTGTGACGAAGTGACGCGGCTTCTTCCTGCCTACGTTGCCAATCAACTGGACGCCAAGCGTGTCGAGCAAGTCCGTGAGCACCTTGCGTCGTGCGAGCATTGCACAGAAAGATTGAAACAGCTGCGGCAGGCTTCATCCTCATTGCAATCGTAGTTTCGATTTTGACGAACCTAGCTGTGTACGGAGGATTGGCGGATTTTTCCCGACAATAAATTAAGCGCGGTCCGAGCCAAGGTCGTTCCCTGCCAAGATGATGCCGAATGCCAAGAGCTCAGCGCATTCTTGGACGATCGCATTTACGAGTTCAATGCCAAGGCTACCGGCTACTGCGATGGAATGCTGCTGGCTGGGTGCGTCCGCAATGAAACGGGCGAAATCATCGCGGGTTTCAATGGGCATACGTGGGGAGGTTGTTGCGAGCTTACAAATGTTTGGGTACATGAACGGTACCGAGGACAAGGTCTCGGAAGACAACTTCTTCGTTCCGCAGAGACCGAAGCTGTCGCTCGCGGCTGCGTGCGCATTGTTCTAGCAACACACAGCTTCCAGGCGCCGGGCTTTTATGAACGCATTGGCTACCAAAGAAAGTACGCGATCGAAGAGAACCCGGAGGGTCACGCCGACATCATCTACGTTAAGGTCTTTCAAGATGAGGACAGCGATTAGCCAAAGTCCAATCGAGTTCCCGATGTGTTTGCAGGCAATCTGAGCTGCGGGAGAAGTCCAACGTGGCTTCGAAAGATCCAGAGATCGTTCAAGAACAAAAAAGTACATGCACGATCCCATGTTCCAGACCCGAACTGATTACCCAGGCCGACCGCAGCCGCGTCACCCGTAGTCGCTTGCCGAACCCAATTCGATGCAACTAAAACCGGTTACTTTGCGTCGTCGGTTGCATCGGCCTTGATGTATTCTTTCGGCAGTGTAGCTTGCCAGGCCGCCAGCTTTGCGTTCAGTGTCTTGACGATGTCCGGCCTTTCGCCGACCAAATCATGGTTTTCCCCTGGGTCAACCGTAACGTCGTACAACTCGACCTCGCCGCGCGGCCTATGCGAACCGTGAAGCTTCCACTGGCCGTCGCGGATCGCCGGGTCGCTATTGGGCGAACTAGTTTTCCAGAGCAGCGGGTTCGTTCGCACGTGTTGCCCCTTGCCAAGCCAACTTTGCGAAACGTCTTCGCCTTCGAAGTCGCCGGGATTGATCTTAACGCCAGCGATGTGGCACAGCGTTGGCAACCAATCGATTCCGCTGATGACGGATTGTTCGTCGGTGCGACCCGCCGGAACATGCCCTGGCCAGCGCACGATAAACGGCACGCGAACTCGTCCTTCGTATTGCCCGTGCTTGCCGCCGCGCAGCTCGCCCGACGAACCCATCGCGTTCAGGCGGATTTCCACGCCGTCGTTTGCGCCGCCGGTCGGCTTATCGCGCTTCTTTTTCTTCGGCTCATCCGGTGACGCGGCGGGACGAATCGGCGCAGGCCCTTGGTCGCTGGAGAAGGCAACGATGGTGTTCTCGCGCAGACCCAGCTCGTCAATCCGCTTCAGTAGGCGACCTACTTCCTCATCCAGAGAGTAAATATCGGTTAGGTAGCGCCCCATGTGGTCGCTAACATCGCCACCTTGTTGTTTGCAAAGTGCAAACTTCTCGCGCATCGGTGGGCTGAATTTCGTTTCGTCCACCTGCAAGTCGCGGAACTTCTCGACCAAGGTGTCCGGCGGATTCACCGGATAGTGTGAAATGTGCCCCCAAATGTTGACGTAGAACGGGCCGCCCCTGTTTTTCTCGATGAAGCGGATGGCGTCGTCAAAGATATGGGCATCGCGGCCACGCGGATCGCTTCGTTTTCCGCCGTTGGCTTTTCCTCCTTCCGCACCGATAGTCTCGATGCCGTAAGTTCCTGGTTTTTGCTCCGGACCGATATGCCACTTGCCGAAGTGCCCGGTGCGATAGCCTGCGTTGTGCAATAGCTCGGTAATCGTCACTCGACCATCAAAGCCGCCATTGGCCGGATAGGTGCTAAACGTCGCCGGAAAGCGGCTTGTCATCAGTCCGGTGCGCGCCGGGCAACAGGTGATGCCGGTTGAATAAAACTGCCGGAAGCGCGTCCCTTCGCTGGCCAGTCTGTCGATGTTCGGCGTGCGGGCGTACGGATGGCCGTAGCAGCCCAGGTCGCCATATCCCAGATCGTCGGCGAGAACGAAAATCACACTCGGCGGCGACGTGGCTGCGGCCGACCGCCCGGGCGCTAAACACGAAATCGAAATCGCAGCGCTGAGCGTTACCGCAATTCGATACCAAGTGTTCATTGTTTGGCTTTCTTTTTCTGCTTGGCCTTCTGCGGAGCAGCCGGTGATGACTTCTTTGCAGTCTCGTCAGCATCAGGCACGATGACTACTTTACCGTCGATGACGAGCTTCTTCACTTGCGCGATTTGTTGATCGACTTGTCCGGTTGGAGTTGCATTGCCGCCCGGGAGCAGCTCGCCAAAGGGACGACCACCCGCCTGAAGATCTTCCACCAGTAATTCCTTCATTCGCTTCAGTTGCGGCTGGTGCTGTGGCTCGCTGGCCAAATTGGTTCGTTCGTCGGGATCTGTTTGAAGATCGTAAAGTTGATCAGCGTCCCAAAAGCCGGGGCGTTCAGCGCCGCGCGTGCCGATGCCGAGTCGGCCGATGTAGGACATGGCTTTGGGCAGGTTTTCCAGGCTGGCGCGGCGAATTTGCGCCGTCTGCTCCTGCGTGTATCGCACGGCGATGTACTTCCAGTCCCTGGTGGCGACGCCGCGGGCACAGCCCATTTCGATAAATACATGGTCGCGAATCGGGCTCGACGCGCCCTTGAGCAGCGACACATAACTGCGACCATCCAACCGATAGCCCGCAGGCTTGTTGACACCGGCCAGCTCAAAAATGGTCGCCGCCCAATCCACGTTTTCCACGAGCTCTTCGCAATTCTTGCCAGCGGCGATGGCGCCCGGCCAGCGGGCAATCATCGGTATGCAAACGCCGTCTTGGCTGAACAGAGAGGATTTGCCGCGCCGGCCATGATCGGCCGCGAAAACGACTAGTGTGTTCCGGTCAATGTCCAGCGATTGCAATTTGCGCAGCACGGCGCCCACCGCATCGTCAATCCACGCTTCGCCGGCCGTTGGGCTTCCTGGATTGAAGCCCCCAGCGGAGAGAGCGGCGAGCAAGTCCTTGCGCGGTGTCATCACTTGCGGTAGCGATTTAAGTTCGCCTTCGCCCGAGACGAGCGGAAAGTCCATCGATCGCCGCCACGAGCCGGCGCCGCCATGAAGCAGCGTTGGGCAGCAGTGCAGATAAAACGGGCGATCTTTGTTCTGCTCGATGAATTCGAGAGCCGCTTCAATGGTCCACTCCGGATTGTGGTGGTTGTATGGCGCTTCCATGTTGCCCAGGTAAACGTGCTTCGCCCAGGAGAACCCGAGATTCTCGATATATCGCCGCAGCACGCGCTCGTTATGAGCGAAGAGGGCCGTTGATTCCAGGCTGGCCGCAAGACCGCGGCGCGGAACTTCCCGAAAGCCGTCCGGTCCCGTGAAGAATTCGGGAAAGTCCAGCTCCGAATCGAGATGAAACTTGCCGACCCAGCCGGTGGCATAGCCGGCCTCGCGGAGCGCATTGCCGATATTCATACGGTCACGTTCGAGCGCCATGTTGAAATTCGGATCGCCCTGCCGGCCTGGTCCGCCGCATGCCGCGTCGTAGCGCTTGCTCGTCGAGTTGCCGGCATAGCGGCCCGTGGCCCAGCCATAGCGCGAAGGCGTGCAGACTGCACTGCTCACATACGCTCGGCTAAACTTCATGCCCTCGGCCGCCACGCGGTCTAAATTTGAAGTGTAAGTTTTGCCTCCATAGGCTCCGATGCTCGATTTATCCTGATCATCGATAAGAAACAGGATGATGTTCGGCCGCCGGGCGGACGATTCTGCCGCAAATAGGCCGGCGCTGCCGGCAGCGAAGAGACTGAGACAAACCGCATTACGGAGAAGGGAAAGTAGCTTCATCGTTGGACCAGTTGAGCTTGAAGCTCGCTGACAGTTTTCGAATGTTCCGGTTGATTGATGAGATTGCGCGTTTCTTCAGGGTCCGAAACCTCATCGTATAGCTCCTGACTGCCGTCGGACCATTTTGTGTAGCGCCAGCGATCGGTGCGGATCGAGTCGCCCCGATGATTGGGTCCGCGAGTGACAAGCGTAAAGGCCGCTGTTTTGCCGGGGCTGAATGGATCCTGAAGAAGAGGCTTTAAACTTTGCCCCGCGAGGCCAGGCGGGGTGGCAAGCCCGCACAGGTCGGCGATCGTCGGATACAAATCGACAAATTCAACGAGGCCTTTGGCAATGCCCGGTTTTGTGCCCGGTGCCGCGATGATGAGTGGGGCACGGCAGCTTCGCTCGAAGAGCGTGTTTTTGTTCCACCAGCCGCGTTCGCCGAGATGATAGCCATGATCGCTGATGAAGATGACGATTGTTTGATCCCATAATCGGCGGGAATCGAGAGCATCCAGCAGGTGACCGACTTGAGCGTCCATAAAGGAAACACCGGCATAGTAAGCCCGCTGAAATTCGCTTCGCTCCCGGTCAGTGAATCTGGCGAAGGCGGCGCCGAATTCCCCGAATCCCACCGCCAGCGGCGGCGCTGGCGTCAGATCCGCGGGGTCTCGATGCAGCTTGATCGCAGACGCCGGATAAAGGTCGAAGTATTTTTGTGGAACCACGAACGGGTCGTGCGGGCGATGAAATCCCGCGCCGATCACCCACGGCTTTTCACCCAGCCGCTCGATTAGCTCGACAGCCGCGCGAGCGCACTGGCCGTCCGGCTGGTCGTCGTCGGCTCCGGCCGTCATTCCCCACTGGCACCAAGGCAAGGCCTGCCCCGTGAGATTTCGTCCTTCGATGATGTTTTTGCCGGCGGCTGTCGCTTGAAAGTCCCGCGCCTCGTTCCATGAACGAGACGTATCGGCCCAGCGACGTTGCGCATCCGGATTGCGGCCGCCGCCCAGATGAAAGATCTTGCCCAGCGCGGCGGTGTACCAGCCGTTGTCTTTCAGGAGCTGCGGCCAGGTCACGACGTTTGGAAGCTTATCGCGCAGCAGCGTTCGGTTGTCGAGCACCTGCGTCTGGTCCGGCCGCAGCCCAGTCAAGAACGACGAGCGACTCGGATTGCAAACGGTGTATTGCACATACGCCCGATCAAACCGCACCCCCCGAGCCGCCAGCCGATCGATGTTTGGCGTTTTAACGAAGGCATTGCCGTAGCAGCCGACCGTATCGCGGAGGTCATCGGCGACGATCAGCAGCACATTGAGCCTGTCGGCGGCACGCGCGGATTGCCGAGACAACGTGAGCCCAACCCACATCGTGAGGAGCAGCCAAGCAGCCCGAACAATGTTCATTGCTTCCTCGTTTGGCGAACGGCTCAGACGCTTAGTTTCCGGCGTTGGGACGGGTGAAACCGGCCTGACGGGCCTGCGCCAAGCGGCGCTTCATGTTTGCCGCGCGATCCGCATTGGCGGCAAAAACATCTTTTTGTTCCGACGGATCGCTTTTCAGGTTATAGAGCTCGTCTTGCTGGGGCCCGGATTTCTTGCGCTTGGCTTCGAGGTCGGCCTTCTTTTTGTTTCGCGGTTCATAGTGCGGCGCAGCCGTTCGTTCGACGAGCTTCCAATCTCCCTCGCGGATGGCGTAAGTGGAACTCGCCGCTTGCAGGATGACGGGGCCGCGCACGGGCGGCCCGGCTTCTTGTTTCGTAAACGCCGGGAGCACGTCGAAGCTGTCTTCGGCCTGTCCCTTTTTGAGAGGAACATTGAGCAGGCTTGCCATTGTGGCGAGAACGTCGGTCAGGCCGATGACCTGGTCGCTAACAGTACCGGCGGGAATGTGGTCCGGCCAGCGCACCAAAAAGGGCTCGCGAAAGCCGCCTTCCCATTCATCGTGCTTGCCGCCGCGCAAATTGCCATTGATTTTCAGGCCCGCCTGCATCGCGACGGCATGCTCGGCCGTGTTCACGACGACTCCGCCGTTGTCGCTCGTAAAAATGACGAGCGTGTTCTTGGCCAGTCCGTTTTCATCGAGCGCTTTGAGGACCCGTCCCACCGACGCATCAAGCTCTTCGATGAAGTCGCCATAGATTCCATAGCGACTCTTGCCTTTGAATTCAGGATTCGGTGCCACGGGACGATGAACGGCTGTATGGGCAAAGTACAGAAAGAAGGGCTTGTCACTCTTTTGGCCGAGCCAGGAGACAGCCTTGTCGGTGAGGGACTCAGTAATGTGGTCGTATTCGAACGGCTTCTCGATGCCGCTGGTCGTTGCGCCCTCGCGCCCGCCGCTCACGGTCACCGGCTTTCCCGGAATTCGGCCCAAGACACCGTGGTTCTCAATAAACGCATGCGGACCACCCCAGGGATTCGCCGCCATGCCGAAGAAATAATCGAAGCCAATTTCCAGCGGGCCAGGCTTAAGCTCCCCAGACCAATCGTCGATGCGACCGCCGGGCGTCCCGAGGCCCAAATGCCACTTTCCAAATGCGGCTGTCCGATAACCTTGGCTCTTGCACAAGGAGGCCAGCGTCAGCCGATCAGTCTCAATGTGCAGCGGTGCATTGCCCGGCAGCACTTCGCCGTCTTTGACGCTCGTCCGCCAATAATATCGCCCCGTCATGAGGCCATAACGTGTTGGGGAACAGACGGAGCCCGGCGCATAGGCCTGCGTGAAGCGCCGCCCCTCGCGAGCCAGACGATCAAGGTTCGGTGTTTTCAAATCCGGGGGCCCGCCATAGCAGCCGAGGCTTCCCCAACCATAGTCGTCGCTCAGAATCACGACGATATTGGGCCGCTCACCGGCAGCTTCAATGCGACTTGCAAGCGTGACGGTCAGGAGAAGCGTCAACGATGTCACAACCCTCATTGCAGTTTCCTTTCCAGTATGCCGCTTTAAGCGGGCGACTTGAGACAGTTGTGATGCGCAGGTGGCGCCGATTATTGCGTCCCGGGATCGCCCCGTCAGGGCAGTCGTCGCACGCGAATTTCCTTGAAATACCACACGCTGCCGTGGTCGTGCGCCTGGAGCGCAATTGCGCCGCCCTCGGGCGAAAATCGGCGGCCGGCTCGGGCAGGTGGACGTTCCACGTTTTCCGGCTCGGTGTAGTCCACGACCTGCTGGCCGTTGAGCTTGACGACGATTCGCTTGTCTTGAACAAAGACATGAACCTTGAACCATCGCGTCTCATCGACTGGCGACTCGGCGAGATCGACGATGGCATACAGGCTGCCCGTCTTTCGCGCCTCCTTGTCGGTGCTGTTGAGTTGCACTTCGTAGCCTTTCGCCAGATGGCGGGCCGAGTCGCGCAGCTCATGATCGCAATGCACGAAAATGCCGCCGTTCGAATTCGGCTCGGCGCGCACAGTCGCTTCCAGCTCGAAGTTTTTGAATCTCTCAAAGTCGCCCTGCTGGTCGCCTACAAAAAACAGATGCGCCGACTTTGCCCCCGCAGCCTGGATCCGAATCGCGCCGTCCACGACAGCGAATGAATCTGGATCATAGTTCGCACGCCAACCGGTGAGGTCTTTGCCATTGAATAGGCTCTGCCATTCTTCGGCAACACAAGTCATCGGTAGAAGGAGCAAACAGACAGTCAGCGTTCGGCAAAACGCTGGTTGTCGGTCAGCTCGCAGAAGAATATCTGACGCTGCAAGTGGTATTCGCATATGGGGAGTTACCGTTGACCCGGTGGAGAAAAGTGTTGTGCGGCATCATCAAGCACGAGAATCCAGTCGAGCGATTCACCCAGGCTCGGCGGTTGAAAGGATCGAACGCCTTGGTTGGAGTATTCGCCGATCTTTGTCGCTTCACCTGTTCGCGGATCGAACCACCAGGCGGTAACCATTTCCCCCGAGACCTTGTCCATGCGAACGCTGAATTGCCGACCCGCCGGCACATACACGAAGGCGTAGCGACCATGGGAATCACGCGTGGCGGCAAAACGGTAACGCCCTGCGCCAGGTACAGAAGTCGAAACTTCGGCCGGAACAATGATCGAATCGTCTGGAATGCGTGTCAGGTAAGGGCGTGACTCCAACAGTCGTCGCCCGAATTGCATTTGAGCTGCTCCCGGCTGGTCGAGCGCTTCTTTCCACGGCATGAGAGGTTTGTTGATCGGTGTCCGGCCGGGCGTCCACATTTGCCAAACGGAGTGATGCCCGTAGGTATGCCCGCAAGCCCCGCTGAAAAGGTCCCAATACAGCGGTCGCCGCACATCCGCAGCGATCGAATGGCCCAATGTGTCCGGCTTAAACGAAATGGGATGGTCTTCGTAGATCGGCTCGCCGTCGATGACCGGTTTCGTTGAAGGACGGTCGTAATCTTCGCGCGTCGCAAGGTACCGCTCGGTGTACTCCGCGACGTGACCGTTCTGACGCATATTGAAATCGAGCCAGTTATCATGCTGAAACCATTTTGAAGAACCCATGCCGCCGCGCGGATGAAATGTCATGAGATGCCGGCCGCCGTCACCCTTTTTCAGACCGCGAGCCATGGCGCGGATGGTCTCCAAATGGGCGTCGTTCTCGATACTTCTATCTCCGCCGAGAATCCAGATGATCGGCTTATCCTGGTAACGGCGCCCCAAATACTCTCCGTAGGCGGCCGCGTTGTCCGCAGTGAAGATTTCCGGCCCGGCGCCGCGTTGTCGGTTCCACTTGTCGCCCCAGGTCGGCAACATGCCGACGTAGAGGCCCAGCGATGCGGCGCGATTGACGATCCAATCGACGTGTTCAAAGTATCTTTCATCGGGTTTGGCCGGATCGTTATCAATCAACGGCTGGTCGCCATTGGCATTGGGAGTATTCAGGCCGTCGAGCTCGGCCAGCACAACCGCCTGAATTACCGTAAAGCCTTTGTCGGCACGATTCTTCAAGTAGTAATCCGCTTCTTCGCGGCTCAAGCGATGAAAAAGCTCCCAGGCCGTATCGGCCAAATAAAAGAACGGCTTACCGTCCTCCGTAACGAGGAATCGTCGGTTGTCACTGACTTTGAGCATCGACGGGGACGCCCCTTGGCCGCAATCAGCGGCTACAGTCAGCAACCAAACGGATGAAAGCATCCACACCATGAAACTCTTTAGCGTCATAAATCATGCGTCGAGATAGCAATTGCTTCGGAACCAATTGCAGAATCGTAGGCTGCAAATGTGGCGATTAGTGTTTTCAGGTTGTACGCGGCGGCTTGAGGTCCCGGTCCACGACCGAGCATTGCATCAACCAGCTCGCGCTGGAGCAAATAGAAGCTTTCGCAGAAATCGTCAGTCGGGCAGCGAGGCTCGTCGAGCAGCAGTTCGCCTTCTCGATAAAGCCGAAATCGGCTCGACTGTCCGCGAGTCATGCGACCGTCATAGACTGCGACGCCGCGCTCGCCGATGACCGTCGCGCTTCCCAGCTCTGGCCCATGCGCTTTCCACGAAATGTCGATCAGTGCCGAGGCACCGTCACATTCATAGATGGCAGTAGCCACACTCTCGCCACGCACTCGCTCGTTAACGCGGCCAAACCTAGCCATGACGCGCCGCGGCTCGCCCAAGAGCGCCCGCACCATATCGACAAGATGCACGCCGTATTCGAGCATGACGCCTCGCTCGGCTTCCGCCTTATAGCGCTCCGGCGGCTCACGAGCGTCGTGTTGCACGAGCGACACATGGCGGATCGGACCAAAAAAGTTCTCGCTATGTCTCCGCAAGATTTCACGGAACCAAGGGCGGTAGGGGTGATTCTCGTGGACGGCAAAGACTTTTGTGCACCCGCGTAAATCCGCGACAAGCTGCTCCGCCTCAGCCAGTTCCGCGCAGAGCGGCTTCTGGCAAATGACGTGGAGCCCGGCTTTGGCCGCAGACAAGCAGTGCTCACGATGTAGCCATGGCGGCGTCAAAACGTCAATAAAATCCAGTTTCTCGGCCGAAAGCAGTTCCTCGAGTGAGCTATGTAGCTTGGCGGTAGGCACGAATTCCTGTTGTCGCCGCTTGGCATTGGCCGCGTTTGGATCGCACAGAGCAATGATCTCTACGTCGGGGATGCGCAGCCAGCCGCGAAGATGATATTCGGCGATCATCCCGCAGCCGACGATTGCTCCGCGCAATTGGCTCATGCTTCACAGGCCCTCGCTTGCCGACAGCACGAGCACCCAGTCTTGTCCGCTGCCCGCGTCGCCCGGCGGATCGAATTCCCGGTCTACCGCTCCAGGGCCGCTGGGAATGTCCTTTGCGAAATAGCGGCAATGGACAGTTTCCGTATCGTCTGCGTGCCAGCCACCCGTGCGCGGATTAAACCACCAAGCGAAAAAGGGGCCTGTAGCCAGCCTATCCATGCGGAGGCGAATGGGCCGGCCAGCAGCCGAGTAGGCGAGGAGACAGCGATTATTGGTTGTCCGCGAAACGGTAATGCGGTCTGAGGCCAGCCGTTCCGCTTTCCCTTCGTCGTTGGCAAGCAAAGACTGATCGGGCTGGCGCGTGAGTGCGTTGGTCGGCCCGAAGTAATTCATCAGCTTGGCCAGATGCGTCATCGATTGCGCGCCGGGGGAATCGAGCGCCGCTCGCCAATCGGCATTGTCCTTGCCGAAGCCGAAGACTCGTTCATGGCCATACGTATGGCCGAAGGCGCCAGACACCACAGTTTGCCAAGCTTGTTGCCGGCATTGCCAGTCGCCCCAGTCCTCAGGTTTGTAATTGTTCTTCCAGTATCCTTCGTAGCGTCCCTCGAAGAGCCAGGTGGGCTTGGTTGGAGCCGCTTGCCAGTCGCGCAAGATCGTTGCCAGTTGGTCTTCCGGCCAATGTTGATTCGAATTGAACGACAGCCACTGCTTTTGATGAAACCAATCGCCAGACTGCGGGCTGCGCTTGGGCGGATGATAGCTGATGAGCGAATTGCCACCCGCGGAGCGCAATCCTTCGGCTAGCGCTCGAAAGACAGGTCGATAGTCGCGTTCGCCATAGACGGCCCGTCGATCGCCGCCCAGCATCCATATGACGTGCGGTTCGCGGCCATAGCGTTCCGCTAACCAGCGGCCGTACTGCGCCGCATTCTGGTTATTGACAACCTGGTCGCTGGTCTCCTTGCCACTGTAGTCGCCCACGACGGCGCTGCCCCAACACGGCAGCACAATCGCATACAGCCCCAATTGTTTCGTAAGCGATATGGTGTAATCGACGTGGTCCCAAAAGTCGTATTCGCTTGATTTGGTTGGATCAGCGCCGGGCGTCACGCGCGGCTGCGTAGGATCGGCTCGACCGCCGGTCGTCGCGAACGGCGACTGGCCATAGATGTTCGCAGTCCCATCGGCGATGTCGGGATTCCCTGGCGAATAGAGCACGAACGTGACGGCATTGAATCGCTGGCTGCGGCGCTTGCGCAGGTAGCCTTCGATTTCTTCTCGCTTTAGCTGATGGACCAAGCCCCAAGCAGTATCGGCCAGCAAAAAAACGGGGCGTCCCGACTCCGTCGTGAGAAAATGACCATTCTCACTGACAAACATCCGTTCGGGATGCGGTGCGACGGCCGCAGCGCCATAGTCGGTCAGCCTGACGCGCAAGAAACAAAGGTTTGGAACGGTCAAACCTGTATATCTGTCGCTGCCGATGAACACATAGCGCAGAGCATCCACAGGCGTGTCGCCGCCCACGACATCGCGCGGAAAGACGGTAACACGGCCCTTAGCATCGTGAAAAATCGGCACACCGTCGCGCCATTCCAGCTTAATCGAATGCTCGGTTGCGCCGTCGGCGATCCAATCGCCTGCGCTGCCCACGCGTGGTTCATATTCACCACGGTCAAATCTTCGCCCTGCGGCTTTGACATTCGAGAATCTGTAATTGACGTTGCCCGTGCGAGCATAGAAGACGTCCCCATCGTGCTGGTTCTGGCTGAGACTAGCGTCCTCATGCAATCCAACGTAATTGATTTTTCCTTCCGCTTTGGCCCACGGCAGTTCGTGCGCGACGAAGGTGACCTCCAAACATCCATTGGCAATGGGGCGACCGGCGTCAAACACGATCCTTTCATCTTTGGCCCCAGTGCATCGCCAGCCTCCCTGCCATACGCCGCCGCTGACCTTGCCAGTCCCGGCTGTTCCCGATCTCAAATCGACGTCGAAAACAACTTGTGGCTCTGCAGCCAAAAGCGCCCGGGCGCAAAGTGATGTTGCAAGTAGCAAGCAGAAAAAAGTGCGCATAATCGTCCCGCGTGGTTGGTGTGGTTGAAGCGTGGTCACCCGCGCTTTTCTAGATTGACCAAATGCAGGACCCAGTCTTGTCGATCGGGAAACGAGAATGGCAGCTTGGCGGGCCCGTCAACAGCCGGTAAATCAATCTCCTCGCCGCCGCGCGGATCGTACCGCCGAACGGAAAACCGCCCCGCCGGGATGTCGAGCGAAAAATCGCCGCCCGCTGCAGCATAAATGACATACGATCGTCCCGGTTCGGCGAGGACATACGTTCGCTGACCAGCGACAACCGATTCGTTATGTGGCGCCATGCGCCAATATTCGATTCCGCGCTTCGTGAAAAAGTCCGTCAAGCGCCGCACATCGCCGTATTCGGGCGTATCGTGCCAGTTAGCACTAAAATAAGGCCGCCCGTCTGAACCGTAATCGTTCTTGTCGCCGGCTGATCCATAACCACCGCCGGTCGCAATGCCCCACATCGCTTGGCGATGTTTTTCGCGCGTCATGCGTGCGAACTGGCCGCTAGTTTTGGGCTCGCTGTCATCCTGCGGTTCACCGACGTAGCCGTATTCGTCGTTGACGATCGGGTAGCGGCCGGTCCAGTTGCGGACGATTGAATGATTTCCCCATTGATCGCCGAAGCGAAATCGCTCGCCCGATTTGCCGGCGGCCGCCCATTCATCGCCGATCCGAGTGCTGGGCCCACGATTCCTCACGCCCAGCTGCAAGATGGCGTGGGAGGGCCAACTCTGATCGGTAAAGTTCCAATCTGGCCGAGTCTGCTGATGGATCGAGTGAACGCGGAGCAGGTTTCCTTCGCGGCTCCAGGGATCTTCCTGACGAACCAGTCGCCCTAGATGATTCCATTCCTCCTGGGGGATGGTGGAGTAGTTCCACTCGTTCACCACGCACCAGGTCACGTTGGGATAGGCGGCGTAGCGAGCCAGCGCGTAGCGCACATAGCGCTCATCCTGCGTACGGATTTGCGGTGATGTTTCTGTCTTCCGCCAGAAAAGAATCAGATCGGCGCCAAATCCGTGGTCGTTCATATAAGCGATCGCCCGGTCCGCCGCCCGCCAGTGCGCGAGGTCGAGTTGCGACTGCTCGTCATCCAGAAACGGATGGCTGGAGTAACCCCCGCTCTTGTCACCGCCGCTGCTCGGGGAAAGTGAAATGCGGGCTTTGGTCATGCCATAACGCTGCGCGCCGTCAATGGCCTCCTGCCAACGATCGCCCCGCCGCGCGTTGGCCAGCAGCTGATAATAGGTGGTGCCCCACATGAAATGATGTGTGCCGTCGTCGAACACAAAGCACGTGGGAAAACGTTCGTCGCGGCGCAAAAAACCATGAGCATTCTCGGGCGGGGCGACTGCTTCAAATTGGCCCGTTGTCGCCAGTCCGCTGTCAGCCGGCTGTGAAGTCGTCACATAGGTCCAGTTTCCCTTGGTGGGGGGCGTAAAGCGGATTTTGAACGTTCGCCCGCCGTCCCAGAACCCACGCAGAGCGATGCTGCGTCCGGGCCCGGTAAACTTGGCCGTAAGTTCGACATCCGTGTACGGATTGGCGTAGTCGCGCGATGCACTCAAAGTGATTTCACGTGGCGACCACTGATGGATCGCAGAGCCAGTAGATGCTTTCTGAGCCGGCGCACCCCCCGGCCGGGAAATGTGAACGACCCAATCTTTGTCGTCCGACGGCTTGATTTCAAAGCGACCGCTCGCGCCGCCGAGGACGCGACGCTCGCCCGTTCGTGGATTGATTTGCGTTGCCGTTAGTTGACCGGGCTGGGCATCGATGTTGACGGTCAGCGGCGATTTCAGCCCACGGCAATAGACGAGATATTGCTGTCCTGACTCTGCCAGGCACCAATAGGTTTCACTGGGCGGCGCCGTGTGGTTCAGTTCGCGCGTATCTTTCCCACGGGCTGTTTCGCACGACAGAAGTTCGTCATGCGGTTCAAGTTTCCACCACCGCGTCTGGCCAAAAATGGACTTGATGTGGCCAATCTGTTCTTCCCAGGGCTTGTTGCGAGCTGCGGTGAGGTCGAACGGGCCCGGGTCGCGGCCGCCGCCGAGGTACGTGGTGCCAAAGCCAGTCACCACATAGCCGCCCGCCATGCAAATGTCCCAAGTGGCATGGCGAATGGCTTCCAGGCTCGTGCTATTGTCCTTGTCCGGCACGCCGTCGCCGCTTTGATCGCGGAGGTGATAGCCGTACTCCGAATTCACGACGGGTTCATTGGTTTTCCGCGATTCCAGGATCCGGGCATGCAGATCCTTGTAATTCTGCTGATAGTCGCCGAATGTCATCCATTTGGCCGCGCCGACAAATTCGCGCACGCTGCCGTGGCTGGTCATCGGATGGATGCCGATCATGCGGTTGTGCGGATCGGCAGCGTGCAGGGCGTCGCCAATTTCAAGGAACTCCTGCTTGATCGTCGCCTCCTCGCTCGGCCGCGTGCGAACCTCCGCGTGCCATTCGCCGGCGACGAGAAAGTAGGTGTCATAGGCGCTATATCGGGCCGCGATATAGCGGGCATACCGCTGGCGGGCCTCCACACTCGGAAACCGCCGCCAGGCAAACGGTTCCGTCTTTTTCTTATCGCCCCAGGCCAGTGCCAGGCCGCAGACGATGCCTTGCTTGTTGGCGTGTTCCAGCCGGACATCGACTTCCTGCCAATAGACAGGATTGATTTTTTCGCCAGAGATATCGTCAAAGGGCATTCCGCCTGAGTTGCCCCAGCCCAGCTCGCTCAAGAGCGACGAGTGCAGCACATTAAAACCCTGCGTAGCGCGAGCATCGATGTACGCCAGGGCAGCTGCGCGATCGTATTTTTCTTCGGCGTTGTCATAGGAAAGAGCCCAGGCCGTATCTCCTAGAAACCAGAACGGCTGGCCGTCCTGCCGCTCGAAGTGCAGCGGAAAATCCTTCCGTGGCCGGATGCTGCCAGAGCGATTCGACTCGACCACTTCGAACGTGCCTGATTTTCCGCCCAAGCCCGCGTCGCGACTGGTTACCGACCACTTCCACGGACCGACAGTGTTGGGGCTGAAACGCAACTTCCACTGATTTGCTCCATCCCAGAAGAGCGGGATGGAACGTGCCGCGCCGCCGTCGGGCGGAGTAATCGTCACAGTAGCCGCGATATCTACGTACGGATTGGCATAGTTGCCGGTGGCCTTCAGGCTGGCTTCGAAGACTTCGAACCGACCAACGCTGGCGGGCAATTCCGCGGCAAAAGCAAACGAGCAGGCGAGCGCCACAAGGCCCATGGCCGCGAAAAACCGAGAGAGTGAGGTTGTCATGGATTTACTCAACTGTCGAATGAAGCGTGAGTGTTTAAACTGCCCTTGGAAGCCGCTGCTGTGGCGGCGAATGGATTGCGAACCAAAATCCCGCGAGCGCGACGAGCGGCATGAGGCCGGCCAGGAGAAAGGCGATGCCAAAACTTCCGCTGCGCGTCACGAGGTCACCGACGAGCCACATGCAAGCGGCGCCGGTGAGCGAGCCAGTGCCGCCCAGCAAGCCAGCCGCCGTAGAGACGTTCTTGGCAGATACCTCCGCCGTGCAGGCCAGATAATTCACCATGAAACACCCCAGCCCAAAAGTTGCGAGGCAGACCACGGCGGTGACCGCGTTTAGATCCTTGAGCCAGGCTGCGAGCGGCACGCTCGCCATGCACAACGCCCCCATCGTCGCCACAATGCGCCGCGCCCCATAGACGCCGGCGTGGCGGGATAACAGCGTGACGCCGAGGCCGCCCAGAATCAGGCCGGCATCGAGAGCCAGATAAACAATCACCAGCCGCTGGGCGAGTGCCGCACCGAACGGTACGCCGGCGTATTTTTCGAAGTACCGCGGCAGCCAAGTCGTATAAAAGTATTGCAGCGGGTTCAAAAAGCTGGTCGCGATGAATAGGCCCCAGAATGGCCGCGAACGGATAATCTCGCCAAGCGTGGTGGGACTTTGTACTGCCGGAATTTGGCACGGAAGATCGCCTGGCCGGCCTTCGCTGTGCGAGCCACAGTCACTCATTCTTGGAAAGGCCGCAAAACAGCCCAACCACAACCCGGACCATAGCAAACCAATCGCACCAACCGCGACAAACGCAAAACGCCAACTACCGGATAGCGCCAGCCAGACGATGATCGGCGGAGCGATCAGCGCTCCAACGCTCGTGCCGCACTGAAACAACCCGCTCGCCAGAGAACGCTGATGCGGTGGAATCGCGCGCGAGACCACTCGCAGCGCCAGCGGCCAATTCGGAGACTCGCACACGCCCAACATCATGCGCAGCCCGAACAAGCTCCAAAAGCCAGTCGCCAGGGCAGCCGCGGCGCCGGCAAGCGACCACGCGCTGACAGCTATCGGGTACGCCACGCGAACACTCATACGGTCCAACACCGGTCCGACTAGCAACTGAGCGATTCCATACGCGAGCAAGAACGCAAAGAATATCTGTCCCAGATTCGCGTCCGTGAGCTGCATGGCGGGATCTTCCGCAATGCGCGTGGCCAGCACGGAAATCGTCTGGCGATCAAGATAATTCAGCAGCGTTGCGAGAAACAGCAAACCCACAATGAGCCAGGGCATCAAAGTGCGGCGCTGAGGATCGGGCTCGTCGCCGAGGCACGGCAAATGGAGGGCGGATTCAACTTGTGGACTGGCGACGGTCATGTGCCCTCCAAGTTCAGTAGCCTGGCGGGATTCTTCTGGCACATCGCCCAAACCTCATCCTCCGTAAAGCCCCCGCCCAGCAGGGCCTCAATGAACATCCGCATTCCTTCAGGCGGCGTGGCGTACTGCGGCATCCCAAAGTCGCTGGCCAGGACGTTTTGCTCGATCGGTGTCGCCCGGATTTGTTCGATCATCGTCTCAAGCGCGATCGGTGCCGGCGCGCCCGGCTGCGTGGCGACAAAGCAGCGCTCTAGGAACACGCGGCCCGTGCTTGCCAGCCGCTCTTGGACCGCTACCGGCATTGCCGTCACCGGCCATTCGGGATGCGTGACGCTCACGCGCAAGACGCCGAGTTCCAGTGCAGCCTCGACGAGCATTTCAGATTCAACTGGTGACAGGTGCCCAGTCGCCAGGATCGCGTTGCCCTCAGCGATGAGCCGCAATATGTCCAGCACTTCCCGCCGCAACTTTCCATCGGCAAGCACGTTGAGCGAGCCGCCGCCACCCAGATGCGCATGATGATTGGCTGCCGACAGCGTGGGCATCCAAACCTGAGCTGCGCCCAGTTTCAGAGCGGCTTCTACGGCCCGAGGATTGAGACCTCCAACCGTTTCATTGAGCGTGATGCTGCCGAACACCCGAAATTCAGGAAACCATTGGTTGAGCAGCCACGCCCGCTCGGCAGTGGAGAAGACATGCGACTTGAGCATTACTGCTCGCATTCCGGCCGTGCGTGCCTGCTCGACCAGCGCAAGGTCATCGAGCTTTCGCGGAATGACATCCGGATAGCTATGGACGTGCGTATCGATTGCGCCGCGAAGTAAGTTCATGAGCGCTCCCGCGTGAGCCAGAGCAGCCAGTCCTCTCCGCTTTGCGGCGGCAGAAGGCCGCGGCCATTGCGAGTTACACCGCCATCGCGGCGCGAATCGGGATGCTTAGCGTCAATCCACGTGACACGATAGGCGCCTTCTGCCAGCCGAACGTCCGTGGCAACAGACGACTCCAGGTACACCAGGTACGATTCGCCAGGGTCTGCCAGGCAGTAACCTCGGCTCACCAGGTCTTGTCGCGGCTTGAGACGGCTGTTGGGCAAACTTTCCAGGCAGTCCCAGACGTTGCGAACCACGTCGTGGCGGGCTTGCTTACAGTCGGCCACGTCGAGAGTTCCCGAAAATCCTGTCGAAGAGTCGCCGTCGTTGTCGGCATATACCAGCGCTGCTGCGGACATGTGAATGACGAAGGCGTTTTTTCGCACGTCGTCGTCGGAATAGTCTTTGCCGCCGAAATGCTTGATGTGGTTCATGTTGCCAGACCACAGCGTCTCTTGGGCGAGCAGCGGTTTAGCTGCGTGATGGCTTTCCAAGAGTCCCCGGCTGAGCGCCGCGCGATCCAAGGTCTTGGGACCTTGCAAGACGCCATAGGTCGTCCAGTCGGAGTTGCGATACGGATCGTCGCCCGTCCGGTTATGAACGGAAACAGGATGGCCTCCCGGATCAAGCTGCTTGATCAGCCGGCCGAGGCGCTCCACGTCGCCCGACGCCATCCAGCTTTTCCCCAGATTCGGCTCCGGCCCGGCCACGTTCCAAAGCACATTGCGGTAGGCCGACAGCCGGGCAAGCGTATAACGAATGTAGCGCTCCTGATCTGCTGCGGCGCGCGGATAGTTCGATTTCTGGCCAAAAAAGCCCGCAAACGGAAACACGCGGATTCGTCGCTCCGTCAGGTCATCGAGAATCGCCTCCGTCTTCCGAAACTCGGCGGCATCGAGTGGCCAGAGCTTGGGCGTGTCCCAGCCTTGCCCGCGGCCCGGTGCATCGCGATTGAGAAAATGACTGCCAATTGACAACAGGTTGTATTTATTTTTCGCGACCCAGTCGAGAAACTCACGCCGCTTATCGGCCGGCCAATTCGCGGCAAAGAACCGGTCGCCCACATGCAGACCGCGGATCAGCGCCCAGTGATCGGGGGAGTCGCCAAACCAGACTTGGTTATGGCGATAAACAGCTACGCCCGCCGGCGGTTCGGCTCGCAAGCATTCGAATGACCCTTCGCTCGCTGGCTGCCCATCAGAAAACTGCGCCTTGTAAGTCCAAACGCCCACTTGGTCGGGCGAATGGCGAAAGCGCCACGTCGTGCCTCCATCGTAGAAGCCCCACCACGATAGCTCGCGGCCGTCGGGTCGATGCAGCACGACGTTCAACGTCACGTCGTCGAAAGGGTCGCGATAGGAGCGATCATTCTTGATGACCGCTTCGAATCTGCCGTTCAAGTCTGCGATAGGCAACTTAAAAACGGTCTTCGCTGTCAGGTGCTCTTCCAGGATTTGCGGCACTCCGCGCTCCACTGGTGCTGGCGGCCGCTTCATTCCCTGTGCCGCATAGACAAGGCCATGTCGGTAGTTCCACAAGATGACGTTGCCGCCAGCCCCCGTGCCCCAGGCCCAGCCGCGATCAGCGCCCGGATAGTAGTCGCCGTCGGTGTTCACCCACGTCATGTAGCCATAGGGCGTCTCGGCGAAAATGCTGGGATCGAGCCCAATGTCTCCATCGTCTGGTCCGTGATAATTGGCACGCATCCCATACGTCTGCTTGCTTTCGAGTTGTTCCACGAATGAGCGCGGAACCAATTGCTGGCCGTTCCAGGCGCCGCGCGCGAGCACCAGCAAGCCGAGCCGACCCATGTGATCGAGGCTGAGATGCAGCCGCACGCCGTCGTCCTTTCGCGTGAAGCCGGTGGACCAACCAGCCAGGCCGATGGCGTCGAAGTAGGCCTGCTTCAGAACGGCGTCGTAGTTGTCGTGATAATCGCGCCGGCCATAGAGTTTGGCGAGCGCGCCGCACAGTCGAACTGGGTTCTTATCGGAGTACGTCCACATCCGCCCCGGCGCGTAATCGGGCCAGTCGCCATACGGATAGTCGAGCGCCGAGGATTGCGTGATCAGGTGCCGCCAGGTGATTTTGGCGTCTTCACCCGCCAGGTCAGCATGAAAACGATGGATTGGCTCGTCGAGCGATTGAATCTTGCCTTGGCTCAAGGCCGCGCCCACGGTCATCGCATGCCAGGTTTTTCGCAGCGAAGCAACGTCCTGCTTTCGTTCGAATTCGCCCGACGCGTGGACCAGGTAACCATCGCGCCACAGCGCCCAACGATCGGCCCGGTCTTCCAATTGCCGGAGGACTACCGGATCCAGCCCCGCTTCCGTCGGCGAGCGGCGCTGCCACGCCGCCATTCCTTGTTGCGCCGTGGGATAGACGAAGCGCGAAGAAGGCGCTGGCTCCGCAGCGCATACGAAGCCCTGTAGCAGGCAAACAACGACAGCAAGTAGGTTTCGCATCCAACGGCTCCCGCGTCAGTCACTTCTTCTTCGCTGCCTTAAGCGCCGCAAAGCGGTCAATTCGCCGATCGACGCTCTCGCGATCTTCTCCACCGTCAAGCGCCCGGCGAATCTCAACTTCAGCTTTCTCCGCTAGCTCCGCGAAATGCAACACTTCTTCGAGTAGCATTTGCGGGACAACTACCGCGCCGTCATCGTCGGCAACAATAAAATCGCCCGGCGACACCGGCACGCGCTCTCCCACCTGGCCGCTCACGGTGATCGGTTGATTAAAGCCGTGAACCTGAAACCGACCATGTGCCAGCACCGGCGTGAGAAAACGGCAGTAGGTGGGAAAGTTCATTTCCACCAGGTCGGCCAGGTCTCGCGTGCCGCCATCGATGATGATTCCCGCCGCCCCTTTGATCCGCGCGTTGGCGCCCGTATTGCCGCCCCACGGTCCGCCTTGCGCGTGACCGCCGCAGTCAAAAACAATCACATCGCCAGGCTGAATGGCGCGGAACATGTCGTAACTGAACGCAGTGCCCCAGCGACCATCCGCGGCCGACATGCTCTGGCCGTGGACGGTGAGCGCCGGCCCGGCCATTTTCCAGCCCGTCTTGAGCGGCCGAATCGCCGAAGAAATCGCCTGGTTGGGATGCCCCAGCTTGTCGAGCACGTCGTACACCGTGGCGGCCGAGAGCGCCCGGTATCGCTGGATCAATTCTTCGCGCGAAAGAGGCATCAAGCGGTTCCTTGAAACAAATCGGCCAGTTCGGGGACGATGTGCCACAGCGGCTCGCCCCGGACGCGGCGCTGCATGTTCGCGAACGCGGCCCGCATTTTGGTCTTGAGGGCGTCGCGCGTGCCGGCGGCAATGTGCGGCGTGACGAGGACATTGTCCATGTGCAAGAGCGCGTTGGCCGGATCGGGTGGCTCCTGCGCAAGAACATCGAGCGCCGCGCCGCAGATTTGGCCGTTTTGAAGAGCGGCAACCAGGGCCGGCTCATCGACAATCGCTCCGCGGGCGGTATTGACAAGCACCGCGCCCGGTTTGCACTTTGCCAAAAAATCAGCATTCACCAACTTGCGAGTCTTCTCGGTCACCGGCACGTGCAGACTGATGATATCGCTGGTAGCCAGTAAGTCCTCCAGCGAGCGGCAACATTGTGCTTGCGTTTCATGGGCGTCCTTCACGAGCGGATCGAAAAACATCACCTGGGCGTCGAAGGCGAGCGCTCGTCGCGCAACCTCGCGCCCGATGCGGCCATACCCCACCAGCCCCAGCGTTTTTCCCGCGAGCTCGAACGAGCCGCCGCGTAGCTCCCACTGCATCCACTTGCCGCCTCGCACACCGTTGGCGGCTTTCACCAGTTGCTTATAGAGGGCCAGGATCAAGAGGAGCGTATGCTCTGCCACGCCGGTCGTCGTTCCCTCCGGGGTGAGGCAAAGCGGGATCTTTGCTGCTCGGCAGGCTGCTGTGTCGATTCGCTCATATCCCACGCCTTGGTGCTGGATCATTTTTAAGCGGGGCGCTGCCGCCAGTTGCTCCGCCCGAATCGGTTGGTCAGGAACCAGTACAAAGTCGCACTCCGCCAACTGCGACGTGCAGTCAGTGCCATGAGCCGGCAGGAGTCTCCAACCTCCCGGCATTTCTTCGCGGATGATGTCCAGCACTTCCTTCGTCGCGCCAGGATTCAAGTAAAACACAGACTCACTCATGCGGCCGATTCCTCAATGATTGCGTCCTTTTCTCCCCGCTCAGCGAGCCGCTGCAAGTACAGCAGACTGCGTTGTTGTAAATCGAAAGCGTCGCCAAAATAGCTCTCGATGCTCACCCAGCCGTCGTAATTCGCCGAGCGCATGATCGAGAACGCCTGGTCGTAGTCAATATCTCCGTCCCAAAGGGCAACAGGCTCTATGCCGCGGTAGTTTTTCACGTGCCAGTTGTTGGCGCGTGGAGCGAGCATCCGCAGCGCTGTCTTCCAATCCGCGGACGGGGAAGTGCTGCGTACAAAATTGCCCAGGTCTGGATTGACGCCCACATTGCCGCTATCCACCTGTTGCAAAACCTCCAGGCACCGCTCGGGCGTATCCAGCAGCCCGTCATCATGAAGTTCGAGGGAGATCTCGATTCCGGCTTCAGCCGCCTTAACAGCCACCTCGGTCAGCGTCGCAGCCGCGCGACCGTATTCTTCGACTGGGACATCCGAACCACGGAGCGGCGGCCGCTGGCCACCGAGGGGCTGAGACAGCGAGAAGGTGACCAACTTCGTTCCCAAGTACTCCGCTAAGTCAATTGCCCGGTGCATTCGGGCGAGAGATTCTTCCGCCTGGGGACCGCGAGTAAAGAGACAGCGATTCACATTGATGCCAGACACGACTAACCCGGCCTTTTCCACCGTCAATCGAAACCGTTTGAGCTCGGAAGGCGCCGCGTCGTCGATGTTTAACCACTGGGGAGAGACCTCGATCCCACGAAAACCGGCCTGCCGAGCCCAAGTCACTACACGCAGCTGCTCGCTGGCATCGGCATGCGCAATTGCCCCCCGTGGAATGAGTGCAACCGTCGCCAAGCTCCACTGCATGAAACACCTCTGGTCATACCAGAGTGGCGATCGGCGATTCCCTTGTCAAGCGCTGTCCGACCCCTCCGGTATAAATCAGCGACCGGAATGGGCTCTGGTCTTGGCTGGAGGTTTGAGATGTTGCTTGATGAACTCAAAATGGGCGGACATCGCCGCGACCGCTTCGCCAGGCTCGTGTGTACGTATCGCTTCGTAAATCCGCCGATGCACATCCTGGTTTTGCTTTACAAAACTCTCGGCAAGCAGTTCTCGGCTTAGCGAAACCGATTTCGTGATCAGGTGACCGATGAAGTGAATGAGGTGAATGTAAAGTGGATTGCCGGTCATTTCAGCGATCGTCTGGTGAAACGCCAGATCGGCCTCGCTGTAGCGGCGCAATTGCTCATCGCTGCGCATGGCGCTCGATCGCTTCATCGCAGAAAGGCACTCTTTCAGCCGGCCGATGCCGACGGCAGACGGGGACTTTGCTGCCCGCTGGACGGCCCATAGCTCCAGCACTTCACGGACTTCGATCAGGTGTCCAAAACCGACGACTTGTGCCGCCACCACGTCTTCGATGGGCTGGCTCACAGCTTGCGGAATCGCCGTACAGACGAAATTACCACTCTTGGACCGGCTCTCAACGTAGCCGCGGGCTTGCAGACGGCTCATCGCATCTCGCAGCGTGGTCCTGCTGACGCCGAGTTTCTCGGAAAGTTCCCGCTCCGACGGCAGCCGTGTCCCCGGCGATAATCGCCCATCAAATATCATCCCCACGATTCGACGCAGCGCCTCGTCGGATCGGCGGTCCACTACGTTGTCTCTCGGCATTGATGGCCGTCCTTCTGATTAGGTCCCAAGCGGCTTTCATTATCCGGCAGCCGGGACATAGAGATTATCCCGGAGGAACTCTCAGATTCTTGCTCGTCTCATATTGACAAAGCGAGTCCTGCGCAAGAATCTGGTATGACCAAACCCGGCTTACGCATCACAGGCTAGGGAGCTTCTCCATGTGCCGCTCTCATAATCTTAGAGGCCGCCTTTCTGGCTTCACGCTCGTGGAACTTCTCGTGGTGATTGCCATCATAGGTGTGCTCGTCGCATTGCTGTTGCCCGCCGTTCAAGCGGCTCGCGAATCGGCTCGTCGCACCCAGTGCCTGAACAATCTGAAACAAATCGGGCTTGCTCTTCATACCCACCATGATACCTACAACGAGCTGCCGCCCAACCGAATTGACGACGGAGCGACTTGGTCGGTCTATGCTCTGCCCTACATGGAGCAGGTGGCCATGTTCCAGGCCTTTGACCAGATGAAGCCGTGGCCCGATCAGCTGAACAAACCCGCGCTGCAACAGCGACTGAAAGCCTACATTTGCCCGACGCGCCGCAAGCCAATGCTCAGCACCAGCGGCGACCAAGGTTCGGGCATTAGCGGCTGGCTACCCTATGCACCAAGTGATTTTGTAAAAAATTCCAGCAAGGAAACCCCGGGCCCCGTGTGTGACTATGCGGGTTGTGCATCCGATCTCTCGACACTTCCCAATGGGGATGGATGGACTGCTTGTAATGGAGTCCCAACCGGCGCCCTCGTGACCACCTGCAACCCGGGCGAGCATAGCCATACTCGGTTTGCAAAAATCACTGATGGCCTGAGCAACACGCTGTTAGTTGGCGAGAAGCACGTCCGCTTTCAGTTTTTCGGCATCGGCAACATTGGCACCAATGACGCGGACGGCTGCACGTTCAACGGCGACGATGGATCCACTTCGGGTCGCGTAGCTGGACCAGGCTTTCCGTTGGCGAATGATGCCAAGGACCCAACGAATGCGCGGGTTCGGTTTGGCAGCTACCACCCCGGAATCGTGAATTTTGTACTGGGCGATGGAAGCATTAAATCGCTGCCGATCAATATCGACAGCACGAATCTCGGCCGACTGGCCAACCGTGAAGACGGGCAGACCTACTCTGGTCCCTAACCTCCTTGTCGAATTCGTTGAACATTGCGCCATAGATCATGTTTCAGACGAAATCACTTATTTTGCTCGTCACAACGACGATGATCTTCGCGGGGTGCAGTGCTGGGGTATATCCCGTCGAGGGCCAGCTCAAATGGCCAGACGGCTCACCCGCCAAAGAGCTGGTGGGCAGTATGGTGGAGTTCGAAAAATCGGATCCCCCGGCATTATCAGCCCGCGCCGAAGTAAGGGATGACGGTCGCTTTTCGCTGGTGACGCCTGGCAAGGGCAATGGTGCGCCTCCCGGCCTCTATCGCGTGCTAGTAGTCGCGGCCCTGCCAAACGATCGCGATGCGGTCCCCCCGCCAATCATCGACCCCAAGTATCAGACCTTCGAGAACTCCGGCCTGACATATACGGTCGAAAAGGGAAAGAACGCGCCGGAGTTCGTGCTGCAACGAAACCCCAATCCTCGACGCTCTCGCTGACAGGCTGCGAAAGTAGGTGTGAACTTTTACGCAAGCCTTTCGCTTAAACGATTGGGATGATTGCGTTGCAGAGTTAGTGCCGGATAGCCGGCGTCACGGAAATTGCCGGCGTCGCGCGAGGGGATAGTCGTGTAAGGTGAGGTGGACCCCAAGAATTGGGCGCTAGCTTAAGGTGTAAAATCCTGGGGCTAGTGAACCTATTTTAGGAGTCTTGAGCATGGGCAAGAAGCGCATGCGGAAGCGGTATGAAGCCTCGTTCAAGGCACGGGTCGCCTTGGCCGCCCTGAGGGACGACAAGACGCTCAGCGAGCTGGCGAGCGAGTATGGCGTGCATGGCAATCTGATCAGCCAGTGGAAGCGGCGGCTGCTCTCGAACGTTCCGCGGGTGGTTTGAGGAGCCGGAGGACGAGGCTCGGCAGGATCACCAGGCGGTGGTCGAGGAGCTTGACCGCCGGAAGGGCCTGGGCGCGTTGTAACCAACCACTTCCTCCAACGTGATTCGAACCGTGGCCATGACAAACCTCCGTGCGCGTACGAGAGAGCAACACCACGGAGTAAACTATCAATCAAAACATCAAAGCGCTAGCCGCCCATCTTGCCAGGATGCCCCATAGTGCGCGCTGGCCCTGGCCTTCGCGCAGCTAGTGCCGCTCCATTGCCGCTAGCAACCTCCCGTGACCGATCCGGCTTGAAAGCCCGCTTCAAGGCCGCTCGCCCCGCCGGTCGATAAGCTGAGTAGAGTTTGCCGTTTTTTCGGGTTTTGACACCGGCTGCCCGATGCAACCAGCGCGATTTCTCGCCGCGACTGCGCCGCTTTTATTGGCGGTTGTGATCGGCTGCCGCGCGCCGGCCGCCGCGCCATCGCCCGCCGCGCCGATCTTGCCCAGTAGCGCCTCCGTTGGCGGCGCTAACATCGTCGCGATCTCGCCGCCCGGCCAGCAATGCTGCCCCAAGCAAACCCTCCCGCAGTTCCTGGGCGTGACCGGCGCCTGCGAAGGTATCAAAGGCCTGGTCAATCGCTTGCGGAATTTGCTCGGCTCCATTTGGCCAGGCCTGGAGGCCAAGCCGGAGCTCTTGTCGATTGCCGACCCCGCCAACTTGGATTCGCCGAATCCCGCGGTCGCCGCGGCCGCCGGCGTAAAGGCGGAAGAAGATCAAGCCGCCCAAAAAGAGAAGGCCCTGATGTATCTGGCCACCATCGGCTGCGCCGGCTGCTACCCGGGCATCGAGGACGCAATGTTGGCGGCTCTTGACGATTGCACCGAAGGCGTCCGCTTTGCCGCCGCGGCCGCTCTCAGGAAAACGGCGACCATGCCCTGCAAAAACTGCTGCCGCAGCGCCTGCTGCGGACCAAAGATCCGCACCAAGTTGACCAAGCTCGCCTACGAAACGGACTCGCAAGGTTGCTTTCTGGAAGGTTCGGAGCGCGTGCGGCGAATGGCCCGCTTGGCGTTGGCCAACTGCACCTGCGTTCCGGATAAGCCCGGCGGTGCTCAGCAGCAGCGTCTGCCTGAAGAAGGACCGTCCTCGCCGGAGCCAACGCCGGCCGGTGAACCGGCCCCTGGAGCTCCAACCATGGCTTCCGTCGTCAGGCCACGAGCTACGATCGCTCAGCCGCTGGCCGTCGCTTCGCCGGCGGCGCGGCCGAGCAGCGCTCGGCCGGTGAGCTACGAAGAAGCACTCGACGTCTTCAGCCGCACCTCAATCACACCAGCTAGTCAATTCGCGGGCGACTCATCCATCGTCCCCGGCATCTCCAGCGTGCTCGCCCCGCCGCCAAGAATAGCGCCCTCGGCAAACGCCCAGTCGCCGCGAATCATCAGCATCCAGTTCCCGGATTGCAACTGCCGCTGAGCTCTTTCTAACTCAGCTGAATTGGGCGCTGTTTTGCCATATGCTGGACCGCGCTCGTCCGCCGTTCGATCCAATCCGCTCGTTCTTCGGGTGTCCGCGGCCCTGTCATCCCGTGATTGAAATCGAGGTGATTGCCCGTTCAACTGTTCCATCAGTTTGGAGCCTGAATCAATGCGCAAAGAGACGCTGGGACCGCTTCGCTCGAACCGGCATCTAGCCTTGGTTCTTGTAATAACAGTGATTGCGGCATTTCCGCTCTTAGGAGCTGAACCGGCAAGCCTCGTCCTGCGCGGCGGCAAGGTCGTGACGATGGACGACCAGCGGCCAGAGGCCGAGGCGATTGCGATTCGCGGCGAGCGGATCGTCGCTGTTGGTAGCAACGCCGAACTGCAGCCGCTGGTTGGTCCCCAAACGCGCGTCATCGAGCTGGCCGGCCAAATGGCGATGCCCGGCTTCATCGAGGGACACGGACACTTTTTCAGTCTCGGCGATTCCAAACGCCGGCTCGATCTTTCACAGGCCAGAAGCTGGGATGAAATCGTCGCGCTCGTCGCAGCCGAGGCGAAGAAGATCCCGCCCGGTCAGTGGATCGTCGGCCGCGGCTGGCATCAGGGGAAATGGACCAGACCGTCACAGCCGAACGTTCAGGGCTATCCGGTCCACGATGCTTTGAGCCAGGCAATACCCGATCACCCGGTGCTCCTAACGCATGGCACAGGACACATGACCTTCGCCAATGCCAAGGCGATGGAGTTAGCCGGTGTCAATGCAAGCACGCCCGAGATTACGGGCGGCGAAATCCTGCGCGACGCCAGCGGCAAACCGACCGGAGCGTTTCGCGAGAACGCATCGCGGCCCATTCACCAGGCCCATGCCAGGAGCCTGGCTGGGCGCACGCCAGACGAACGCCGCGCCGACCTGACCGCCGAAGCGCTCCTGGCAGCCAAAGAGTGCATCGAGCACGGCGTCACCAGCTTTCAAGATGCCGGCTCCACGACTGACGAAGTGGATCTGCTGCGGACGTTGGCCGAGGAAGGAAAATTGCCCGTCCGGCTGTGGATCATGCTCGACGACAGCGACGAAACGCTCGCTCGCAAGCTGGCCAACTATCGCGTCATCGGCGCTGCCAACAACCACATCACGGTGCGGGCGATCAAACGGCTCTTCGACGGCGCGATCGGCACGCACGGCGCCTGGCTTCTCGCGCCGTATGACGATCTGCCCGCCAGCATCGGCAACAACACGCTCCCGCTGGCCTCGCTCGAGCAAACCGCGGAGCTGGCTATCAAGCACAACTACCAGCTCTGCGTCCACGCCATTGGCGACCGAGCCAATCGTGAGGTGCTCGACCTGTTCGAGCGGACGTTCAAGAAGCACAACCTCAATGGCGCGGAAAAGCGATGGCGAATCGAGCATGCGCAGCACCTGGACCCGGCTGATATTCCGCGTTTCAAGCAGCTTGGCGTCATCGCCAGCATGCAGGCCAACCATGCTACTTCGGACGGACCATTTGTGGTCGCCCGCCTCGGCCAGCGGCGGGCCGGGCTCGGCGCGTACGCCTGGCGCTCACTGCTCGATGCGGGCGCCGTGGTGATCAATGGCACCGATGTGCCAGTCGAGCCGGTCGATCCGCTCGGCTCGTTCTATGCAAGTGTCACGCGAAAGATGGCTAGCGGCGAGGCGTTTTTTCCCGAGCAATGCATGAAGCGCGCCGAGGCGCTGCGCTCGTACACGCGCGATGCCGCGTTTGCCGCGTTCGAGGAAGGCGAAAAGGGTTCGCTAGCCGCGGGAAAACTGGCCGATATCGTCGTGTTGACCAGCGACCTGCGGACGGCGCCCGACGACGCCATTTTGAAAACCCGGGTCGCCATGACGATCCTTGGCGGCCAAATTGTCTTTGACAGCAGCCAATCCAGCCGCTGAAATAAGGCGGTCCAAAGGAGATTCATATGTCGCTGCGAATGATCCTCGCCTGCCTCACGATCGCCATCACACTGCGGGCTAGCGCGGCCGAACCCGCGCCGCAGACCATTTACCTCTGGCCCGCCGGCTCGCAGACGCTCAAAGGCACCGACGAGAAGGAAGTCACGACACCGGAAAATGTGAAGCCGGGCGACCGAATCAATTCGGTAAAGAACGTTCATAATCCGTCGATCGCGGTTTATCTGCCGCCGGCAAACAAAGCGGTGGGCACCGGCGTCATCGTCGCCCCGGGCGGGGGCCACCGCAATCTGGTCGTTGGCTCGGAAGGCACCGACATCGCCAAGTGGCTGAATGACCTCGGCATCGCGGCGTTCGTTTTGAAGTATCGCCTCGCCTTCACGCCCAACTTCGACTACACCGTTGAACGCGAAGCCTTGGCCGATACGCAGCGCGCCATCCGCATTGTCCGCTCCAGAGCGAATGAATTTGGCATCCAGCCTGATCGGATCGGCGTCATCGGCTTCTCGGCCGGCGGAGCGCTTGCGGCGCTCGCCGATATTCGCTTCGATCGCGGCAACTCGGCCGCCAGCGACCCGATCGAACAAACCAGCTGTCGGCCTGATTTTGTCGCCCTCGTCTATCCCGGCTGGCAGCGATCGATGGACATCACCGCGCCCAAAGACGCCGCTCCCGCGTTTCTGACCAGCGCCGGCCTGGACGACGCCTCGCATGCGGCGGCGACCGTCGATTTTTACAACTCGCTGTTCAAGGCCGGCGTGCCCGTCGAGTTGCACATCTATTCGCGCGGCGGCCACGGCAAGGCAATCAATCCGCGCGGCGGCATGCCGTTCGGGACTTGGCACGTGCGCATGGAAGATTGGATGCGCGACCTGGGCGTACTGAAAAAGGACTGATCCGCTCGCCCGCAAGTCGCACAAGCTACTGGGGCTGCGCTTCCCACACGTTGACGTCATCCAAAAGCAGCGTCGATCCGCGCATCACGAAGCGGTAGCCCGTCTTTTCGACGTCGAGTCCGCTGGCGCGGCCTTCCAGCTTCACGCCGTTGTCACATTGCACCGCCACGCGATCGCCGACAACTTCAATCTGCAACGTCTGCCACTGGCCGGGCGGAAACTTGCCTTCCGCCTTGCCCAAAACCTCCTGCTTCGACTTCGGATCATTCTTGTCCTTGTCCTTGACGATGCTCAGGCTGTCATCATTGACCAAGACGCGAAATAAGTGCCCTTTGGCGTGATTAAAGCTGACGTTAAACCCCGTGACACCATCCCGCTTGAATGAAAACCGCAGGATTGAATTCTTGAATGGCTTTTGCAGCGCCAGCACCGCCGCGTGCATGTCTTCTTTCTTTTCCCAGCCAGCCAACGCCCCGTCGCGAACTTGAAACTCGCCTTTGGCCACGGCCCAGCCCTTGGGCAGCTTCGGCCCGTCGAACTTTTCCTGCAGGCCGTTTTTCGACGTCTTGCTGATCATCGGCTTCAAGTCCGAATCCTTTTCAGCGAACGATACGGCAGCAATCAGCGAAAAAACAAACAAGCAACCAGCAGTGACGAGCAGCTTCATGACAATTCTCCGGGGTGACAATGTACGACGCTTGAGTTGCTGCGATTATTGCACCACAAAATATTTCGCCTCAAGAAAACTACCGCTCTTGCGGCCCTTTTTTGCCCGCCGGCACGGGCAAAGGCGGCGGCAACTCTTCATCCTTCGGCGGTTCCTTGGGCTTGAGCGCCTTCTGCCCCCCGCCGAACAGGTTGCCGAGATTGAAGAAATTCGGCAGCTCGATCTTCGGTTGCGTGGGAGTGCGCTGCATATCGAGCTCGATCCGCGTGCTCACTTGATCGCCAACCTTCGCCAAGTGTCCGTCCAGGCCCCGGAACCACTTCAGTAGCGGCGCTTCAAAATCGTCCGGCACCGCCGAATTCGGCTTCGCCCAAGCCGTCGATTGCCAGCTCTTGAGCCCGCCGTTCAAATCCTCGACAAGCTGATACTCGCCTCCCAGCGGGCAGAGCAGCTTCGCATCCACCAGCGTCTCCATCGTCGTCTTCGCCTCTTCCAGCGGCACCCGCAATTGCTGCTCCATGATCGCCAAAAACCGGGCGTTGCCGGCCGAGGCTGTCAGTCCGCGCTGATAGTACAGACTGACGATCCAGGGCCTGATCTTCGATTGCGATAAATCCTCAATGTGCAGCCGCAGCTGCGCATCGATCTCCGACTCCACAACCCGAAGCTGCGGCGTTACGTTCGCCAACAGCTGCTGATCGAATGCCAGCACCGAAAAACCGCCGCCCTGCCTCCGCCACAGGCCAAACGGCAGCCGCGAAAATCCGTTTGCATCACCCGCGGTGCCACCCAAATTGAAGGGCAGCAGATCCAAAAAACCGGCCGCCGGCCATGAGCCAATATATCCCGGCGTTGAGCGGAGCATGTTCAGCGTTTGCATCAAGCCCGAGCTGGGCGTGGCCGTTTGCCGCGGCAAATCCTGAATGCCCAGGAACAGATGATGCGGCGGAATCCGCGGCAAAAGCAAACCGCCGCGAAGCGACGCTTGCACCGAAACCACATCGCCCGCCGCCGGCAAAACCATCTGTCGATTCGCTGGCCCCAGCAGCGACAGCAGCCAGCCGTATTTGCTTTCATCGATTGGATTGATGTTGCCGTCGATGACGATCCGCTCACGTCCCTTGTCGTCCAAGGCCGTGCGCTGAATGCCAACAAACAGCGGGTCCATCCGCCGCCACTGACCGGCCAGTTGACCGCTTAGCGATTGCAGTGACTCCAGTTCGCGCGCCGTAACGGCGTTGATCGCAATATCGGGTATGGGCGTAAAGCTTCCGCGCGCGCCGCGAAGCGAATCGACGATCACATCGCCCACATCGACCGGCCCGCTGCCATCCGGCCGCTTGCCAAATGAGCGCGGCAAAAACCCCGCCGCTGCCAGATCTACGGCACTCCGCGCGGGAACTTGCTCGCCGCGAGCGGCCAAGCGAGCCAGCATGAGCAGCTCGATGTCGGTCACGGCTTTCATTCGCCGCTCTAGCTCGACCTGATATTGCGGGCTGAACAAGCCTTCGAAAAAAGCGGTCGAAAAATAAACAAAAACCGTGTCGTTCCTGGCCAGCGGCATTGCCTGCCGGGCAAAACGAAACTCCGCGCTAGCGCCAAGAGACCCCTCTGAACCGGCCAGGCCAAGGAACTGCTCCACCATCGCCCGACTGTTCGTAACCAGATGCAAATCACCGTGGACGACGTAGAACGACCGCAGCCGATTGTCGGGCGTCGAGCAGAATGAAACGTCGTTGCCCGCGATCTTGATTACGGTCTCGGTCGCGCCGTGCCCCTTCTCCCGTGCCAGCGCCCGCTCCCGCTGCTCGCGGAAATCGTTGCCCAGAATGCGATTGTTCTTGGCCTGAAACAGCATGCCGATCGCGGCGCCTTCGCGGCCAAATGTATCCCGGCCCACCAGCGCCACATCCGCGATGATGTGCTCGCCCAGCAAATCACCCAGCTCGTTCTCTTCCAGTGCCAGCTGGTTTTGCAAACGTTCATCGTCCGGCGCATAGCTCCGCAGCGTCACCATGCTGCTGATGTCGCCGCTGAACTCGTCGAGCAAGCGGCTCAGCCACAGATAGTTCGGGAATTTTCCAAAGCGCACATAGAACCAATTCTGCGGCACGTGTAGCGCCATTGGCTCCACATCGACCTCCGGCGCTGGCACGGGCCAGCTCGGCGCGGCCCAAGCAGCCGGTGCAGGCAGCGGCACGTTTGCGACCTCCCCAAAATCGCCGCGCCCGAGCATCGTATTTTTCAGCGCGGCCAAACGCAGCCGTTCCATGCCCACCAGCAGCTCCAGCGCATGCGTCGTTGAAGTCGCCGAAGGATTGCTGGTTTGCAGTTTTTCCATCAGCGGAGGAGCGAGCGCCAGTCGCTGGCCCAGCATGGCCGTCAAATAAGTCGCCACGATCGGCGACTGATTGTCGTCCGCTCGCTCATTCCGCCAAAAGGCGTTGTACTGCCGCCACCAGGTCGCCAAGTCCCGGTCATACCGCCGCCCGTTATCAACGTGCGGCTGCACGGCCACGCTCACGGGCTGCGGTGTATAGACGGTCAGCTCGAGCGGCGCTTCGCCGCGGAACAGATAGTAAATAGTCACACCCGGCGAAGGACGATCGGTCGGGCCTCCTAAAATCTGACCCAGCAAGCGTCCCAGCACGCCCTGACTCACGGCGGGATAAAAAATCCGGCCGTTCTTCTCTTCAATTGCCACGCGACTGGCGTCGATGGAGACTTCCAGCCCGGTGATGCTGACTTGTCCCACGCCGAACTGCCGGCCCAAGATCGCGTCCGCTTCGACCCGAGCCTGCGCAGCTGCCGGCGCGATCAACAAGAACCCGAAAGCCAGCCAAAAGCAGTGCTTCATGATCCGTCCATTGCGATTGCCAATTTCCGACAGCGCTCGTCCATGCGCGACTCGCCATTTTAACGCGCTTTCCCAGTGAGGATGCCCTCACCTGCCTGGCCCGGCACTTAACAAACATCCCGTAGAAGCCCGTGTAAAGACGTTCAACTTCAGGATCGCTAAGGTGCCGCGAGTGAATTCCCGCTGTTTCATCGACAATTCTGGAGCAAAGTCGCCGATCCAGCGGTGAATCCCCATTGTCACCCGGCCAAGGCATGCTATCGTTGAGGCGTAGTAAAGGTGTAAGACCAGCGCGACTCTCCATTCGCCTGTTGTCATTTGCTTTCGTTTGTGGCGACCTGAGCATCTCGAGTAGCTCTCAGGTATCTGTCTTGCGACCGCACTGATTTCCTTGCTCCTTTGACGCCGGGCGTGATGTCTGCCGGCGCTCCTTTCAAGGACAAGTTGTTTCCCGCCAAAAGGCTGGCGCGATCAGCGGCAGTTCGCCGCCGAGCGTCGGCGGCGGTTTCGTTCCCATTTATTGGATCAAGGTTCGATGAGTTTTCTCGATTTGAAATTGTCTGAATCCCTATTGCGCGCTCTTCACGAGGCCGAGTATGAGGCGCCAACGCCCATTCAAAGCGCGGCAATTCCTCCCGTTCTCGCCGGCCAGGACGTGTGGGGCTGCGCCCAGACTGGCACCGGCAAGACAGCTGCGTTTGCCCTGCCGACGCTCGACCGCCTGAGCAATCAAAACGCACCGGGCCAAAAGCGTGCGATTCGAGCCCTGGTGCTCGCGCCGACCCGCGAGCTCGCCTCGCAGATTGCCGAAAGCTTTCGCACCTACGGCCGTTACACCGGGCTGCGGCAGACCGTCGTTTTCGGCGGCGTCAGCCAGAATCCGCAAGTGAAGGCGATTTGGAAGGGCGTCGATATCCTCGTCGCCACGCCGGGCCGACTGCTCGACCTGATGAATCAAGGTTATATCGATCTGTCCCAAGTCAAGACGCTGATTCTGGACGAAGCCGATCAGATGCTCGACATGGGCTTTATCCATGACCTGAAGCGGATCGTCGCTCGCGTCCCTCGCCAGCGGCAAACGCTCCTTTTTTCCGCCACCATGCCGCCAGAAATCCGGAGTTTGGCGGCCCAGTGGCTGCATAATCCCGTCGATGTGAGCGTTACTGCCCAAGCGACTCCGGCCGAGCGCGTGGACCAGTCAGTCTTCTTCATCGATCGCGCCAATAAGCCAGGCCTACTCGCGCATTACCTGCGCGATCAAGCGGCCCACCGCGCTTTGGTGTTCACTCGCACCAAGCACGCGGCGGACAAGTTGGTTCGCACGCTGCACCGCGCGGGCATTCGAGCCGAGGCCATTCATGGCAACTTTCCAGCACAGTGGGATCCGAAGCTTGGAATTCACGTGACTTGAAGTCGCGGC
>JADMIO010787577.1_pt1 | contig 45095 bp, 40 predicted proteins | sample 8958161 | NCBI WGS metagenome assembly JADMIO01 (sample SAMN16585339, study PRJNA669376) | soil metagenome | isolation source: Crop rotation soil | place: USA: Cullars Rotation, Alabama | collected 2011
GCCGCGACTTCAAGTCACGTGAATTCCAAGCTTCGGATCCCACTGTGCTGGAAAGATGGTAACTCATGTTATCTACGGGCATAATAGAGCTTAGCTGCCAATGAACAGCAAGCTTTTCAATTAAATCCGGCAGGTTTTTTAACCATAAGGAACCTTTTTCTCCATAAAGATTGCGTATGTTAGTTTCAAAAGCGGAAATTTTTTTATGCATTATGGTATTTCATCCGAGACTTGTTTTTCCTATTTAGCCAACAAAAACATAATACTTAATTCCAATTATTATACCCATATTATCAGCGGCTCACCATAATGTTTTAAAAAAATAATAATTTCAGTGACTAGTGACAAAATATATGCTAAGAATAATTTATATTTAAGCAACCAAGGAAAGCGTCCTCACATGCTCATCACAGAAAATAACCGTAAATGGTGGATATTATTTGCTGCTGGTATTGTTCTAGTAATGACAAATATTGATTTTTCAGCGGTCAATATTGCTTTAGCGCCTATGGCTAAAGATTTACATGCTGATTTATCGACTTTGCAATGGATTATTAATGGATATTCGAGTGCAGCTGCTGCATGTGTGTTAATTGGCGGAAGATTAGGCGATATTTATGGTTACCGTAAAGTATTTTTATTTGGAGTACTGATTTTTGCGATTGCTTCTGTATTTATTGGATTAGCAGTTGGTAAATGGGACATTATTTTATTTCGAATTATTCAAGGTGCGGGTGGTTCAATTTGTTGGCCTTTATGTGTAGTCATCGTCAGTAATGCATTTCCTGATAATCGAAAAGGCCATGCAATAGGAATGTCAATGGCAATCGCAGCAATTGCAGTTGCAGGAGGGCCTATTTTTGGTGGGATATTATTGCATTTTTTAAGTTGGCGGTGGATTTTTTTTATTAATATTCCATTAGCTATTTTGGCATTAATACTGGCTTTTTCACTTATTCCGCCGCCAGAAACAACCAAACGAATATCATTACATCTACCTAGTGTACTGCTTATTCTAGTGAGTGTATTTATCATTATTACTGCCTTAAATGAATTTCAAACTTGGGGTTTTTCTTCATTGTTGTTTCAGCTATTACTTTGGAGTGGCGTTTTATTACTGAGTATTTTTATTTGGTTACAAAAGAGAATCAATAATCCATTGCTTGACTTAAGCTTAATTTCTAAGCCAATATTGAAAATATGCCTTACATTAAGATTCCTTAATCAATTAATTTTGGTCAGCATATTATTTTTATTCAGTTTATTTTTGCAGAATATATTAAATTATTCTTCTCTTTCTACAAGTCTAATTTTATCGCCACTGACTATTGCATTGGGAATCACTTCATTTGTTGGTGGCAGATATATTGATAAATATGGTTCTAAAAATTTAATTATTCTTGGAATGTTTTTATGTTTAATTGCAACATTTTTGCTAGTCCTCAATGCTACTAATAATGTATATTTGTTTATTTTTCCATTTGTATTGGCAGGAGTAGGAATGGGATTGAATATTCCAAGTCTTATGATTGCAATCTTAAAAAATACTAACGCAGAAAATTTAGGCATTATTGGGGGATTAAGTTATGCTAGTGTGTTTATTGGCGGTAGTTTGGCAACAGTGATTTGTGGATGGATTTTGCAAATTCGCAGCACTATTAGCATACATAAATTAGAGCTTGTTTTCACCAATACTATTAACGATGAGCAGCTTGCAACAATTAAAGCGATATTAAGCGGTGCCAATTCTATTCATAATTTAAGTATCAATAATCTTGTTGTTTGGACCCAGCAGGCTTTTCTGCAGTCTTTTTCGATTATAATGTGGGTGTGTGTGATGATTGCAGCTTTGTCTTTAGTATTGGCTTGTAATATTAAGAAATGAAAGGAGAATTGTAATGAAGTTTCTAAAAAAATATTTTGTGATAGTTGTTGTCTCAAATTTTTTATTAATGCTACTTAGTTTATCGCCGGCACAGGCTGAGTCCTGTTTGATATCTCAAAGCCGCATGACACAATCGATCGAAAATTTTTTCCAGTGGATTAATTTTGTTGATAATCCTAAAAATAATTTAACACTGGATGACATCAACAAACATTTTGAAAAAAATGCAAAAACCTATACAAACAATAAATTATCTGCCGAAGGAACAACGGCTATTTTTTCGCGTTATAATGCACTAAGAAAAAGCTATAAAGTCATGAACATTAAATTTCCTTTAAATATTATACTTATTGATGGGAATCGTGCAGCAGTTTATTTTGTGCAAACATTTGTACGCACTGATGAAAGTAAGGGCGCATTTGCAGGCGCATTGTTTTTAGAATTTAATCCTAAGAGTGGTAAAGTAACAAAATATTATGATGTTTTTGGCAGTACTAATCCACTTTGAAAAATAATCTTTTATAAGGATTTTTATGAAAGGACAGGTAATTAAAAAATTTGGCGATCCTTCAGTTTTTGAGTTATCAGAGATCGCAAAACCATCGATAAAATCAGGACATGTATTAGTCAGAGTATGTGCAACAAGTGTTAATCAAATTGATTGCAAGATTCGTAGTGGTGTGGTGAGTGCTATTGCGCCTGATTTTCCAGCGATTTTGCATGGAGATGTTGCGGGTTATGTTGAGGAAGTTGCAGATGATGTGAAAAATTTTAAAGTAGGCGATGAAGTTTATGGTTGTGCTGGCGGGCTTAAAGGTTCAGGAGGGGCTCTTGCTGAATTTATGCTGGTAGATGCGAAATTAATCGCAATAAAACCGAAATCATTATCTATGTTGGAGTCAGCTGCGTTACCTTTAGTAAGTCTTACCGCATGGGAAGCATTATTCACAAAAGCAACATTGACAAACAAAAATAATATATTGATACATGGCGGTGTTGGCGGTGTGGGACACATTGCTGTGCAACTTGCAAAATGGTGTGGGGCAGCAGTATTCACAACTGTTTTGAAAAACGAAGACTTTTCTTTAGCAAAATCATTTGGCGCAAACGAAGTTATTAATGCAAAAGAAGAAGATGTCGAAAAATACATTGCTAGATTAACCGATAATCAAGGATTTAATGTAGTATTTGATACTGTTGGCGGACAAAATTTAGATAAATCTTTACTTGCTGCAAAAATCAATGGATCAGTTGTAACAATCGCTGCTCGTTCTACGCATGATTTAACCCCAATGCATAATAAAGCATTAAGTCTACATGTTGTTTTCATTTTATTGCCTATACTAAGAAACCAAGGCCGTGAAGCGCATGGGAAAATACTTTCCCAGATTGCTAACATCGTAGATGAAGGTAAATTAAAGCCTTTAATTGATGAACATCAATTTACATTAGAATCAATCTCAGAGGCACATCGTTTTCTGGAATCAGGAAAGGCGCGAGGAAAAGTTGTTGTTTCCATCTCTAAATAAAAAGAGCGGGGTCAAATCTCAGAGGTTAATTTAATTACAAGTTAATGGCGATATGTGAGTCAACTTTTGAGACTTGACCCAGCAGGGCAATCGAAATCGCAACTATGCACTATTTTGAAGGTCATTTAATTTTTTCCGCTCAACTTTTCCCGTTAAAGTCCTCGGTAATTGAGTGACAAAAACAATTTCTCTTGGAATTTTATAAGGTGATAAAAGGTCTTTTAAAAAAACTTTTAGAGATTCTGCAGTAAGGTGTGTTTCAGGCTTTAATTCAACAAATGCTTTTACTATCTGCCCTAATTTTTCATCGTCTATTCCAGTTACTCCGGCAGCTTGCACGGCAGGATGTTGGCAAATAGCTTCCTCAACTTCGATAGGAGAAATATTTTCTGCATCACAAACAATTATATTTTTTATTCTTCCTTTAAACCAATAAAATCCTTCATCATCTTTTATTGCCAAATCACCTGTATATAACCAACCATTATGCAAAGCTTTGGCTGTTTCTTCAGGGAAATTCCAATAACCAGTCATTAGTGCTTCGCGTTTTATAACGAGTTGTCCAATCACATTATTAGGGACTTTATTTCCATGATTATCGATAATTTTAGCTTCTACGCCATAGATAGGTTGTCCTAATGATCCTTCTTTAGAGTGTTCTTTCGATAAATTAAGTAAAATACAAGCTGATTCTGTCATGCCAAAACCCGCGGTTAAAGATAATTTTGTAATAGCGAAAAAACTATCACATAATTCTTTAGTTACTTTATCGCCACCTACTAATGCTAATTTTAAAGAACTAAAATTTGTCTTCTGTGCATCTGGATGATGAATAAGTTGTTTGAGATAAAAAGGAAAACTCACAAAATATGTAGCGCATTCTTTTTCTATCGTAGCTAATACAGTAGAAAATTGGTCATCAACAGTTAATATCACTGTGCCATTGAGCCAAAATCCAGGAAGCAGCATGACCATTACAATAGTATTACTTCCAAGAGACAAGTTAATTAACGGTCTTTCAAATATGCTGGAGCCAAGACTTTTCACTACACATTCCATTGTACTTGCTATTGATTTGTAAGTATGAATAACACCTTTACGCGCTGCGGTAGTACCAGAGGTATACGATATCGAAATAGGTTGTTCACTATTGAGATTAAATTGAGGTAAATTAACTGATGTCTTTTTCAATAAAGTAGAATAAGGTTTTATCGTATTATCATTAAAGTTAGCATTAATTAAATAAACAGCACGCATATTTTTTAATTGTTTCATCTTAGGAAACAGATCTAATGAACTAATAATTCCACAAAAAGCACTATTTTCAGCAATATAATTTAATTCCGCTGTAGAGTAATCTGTGTAAGAGTGTACGATAATGATACCAACTTTAAAACAAGCTAATATACTGACTACCAACTCAAAGCTATTTTCTAAACACAATAAGATGCGATCCCCACTTTTGAAACCATCAATTAACAAATTGGCAGCTACATTATTAATTGCTTCATGTAATTGATGGTATGTCCATTGTTCTTTACCATGAATCAACGCAATTTTATTAGCAATAGTTGATGATTGTTTATTGGTTAGGTCAGTGATTGGAATCATGTTTATTATCTCTATAGGCTATTCAATGAGCACATCTTTCCAGTAAATATTAATACATACAAAGGAGTATGGTCAAGTATCCGTTCGAATACTTGACCCCGCAGGGTATCTTGAAGTAGGATGTTTTCCAAAATCTAATAAGATAAAGAAGATGCTAAAGGAAGAAGGGTCATGAAACCGCTTATCCACGAAATCAAATATATTGACCCTTTACAGATATATAATTGCTTTTGTTCAGATTCATGGTCAATGTTTCTAGATAGTGCAGACGCGCTTGCTCAATCTGGAGGTACAAATCGATATAGTTTTATTGGCATCGATCCATTTTTAAAAATCACCTGTAAAAACAAGCGTATTACTTGCGGTAATGATACCCAAGCATGCGAAGATCCATTTCGTTTTTTACAACAGCAAATGGAAAATTTCCATCTAGAAACAGATAAATCTTTACCGCCATTGCAAGGGGGAGCGATAGGATATTTGTCTTATGACTTAGGGGGTTATTTAGAAAAGATAGCAAGCCAAGCAGTTGATGATATGCAATTTTATGATTTAGCGATGGGTTTATATGATCTTATATTTAGTTTTGATCATTATGAAAAAAAAGCATGGATAATTTCAAGTGGTTTTCCTGAATTAAATATGCATGCTCAAGAAAAGAGAGCAAAAAAGCGGTTAGATTATGCATTACAAAGAATAGAAAAAATTGGAGAATATAAAGAAATACATAATGATCTTTTATCCCCACAACAAATAATCACTAATTTTTCTGCAGAACAATATAAAAAATCAGTGAAGAAAATGCAAGATTATATCAGAGAGGGTGATATTTTTGAGGTAAATTTAACGCAAAGATTTTCGGCAGCACTTACTAAGAATACTTCTGCTTTTGATATTTATCGTCAATTGCGTCTGAATAATCCAGCTCCTTTTTCTGCATATCTTAATTTAGATAATACTGTGATCGCTTCTGCTTCCCCGGAACGTTTTTTACGACTAAAAGATAACGTAGTTGAAACGCGTCCTATTAAAGGTACGCGTAAACGCAGTGTAGATTTAAGAGAAGATGCAGTGCTCAAAAATGATTTATTAACTAGCGCCAAAGATCATGCAGAAAACGTGATGGTGGTTGATCTTATGCGAAATGATTTATCTCGAGTATGTGTTGCTAAATCTATTCGAGTCCCTCAATTGTGTGGGTTAGAGTCATTTGCAACTGTGCATCATTTAGTTTCTGTGATTCAGGGCAGACTAAAAGAGGGAGCTAATGCAATTGATTTATTAAAAGCAACTTTTCCTGGCGGTTCAATTACTGGAGCGCCTAAGATTCGTGCGATGGAAATTATTGCTGAAACAGAGCCCACTTGTCGAGGGCCGTATTGCGGCAGTATAGGATATTTAGGCTTTGATGGTTGTTTAGATACTTCAATAGTAATTCGTACTTTTGCTATCAAAGATAATATTATCACTTATCAAACAGGAGGCGCAGTGACCATAGATTCAGATGACACTACAGAATATGAGGAAATGTTGAATAAAGCATATGCGCTTAACAAAGTTCTCTTAGGCGAGGTTGCTAATGATTTTGTTAATCGATAATTATGATTCGTTTGTTTATAATCTGGCGCGTTATGTCGAGGAAATTGGATTTTCTTATATAGTTAAACGCAATGACCAAATTACGATAGATGAAATAAAAAAAATAAATCCAACACATATTATATTGTCGCCAGGGCCGTGCACGCCTAATGAAGCAGGTATTACCTTATCTGTGATCAAACATTTTGGTGCAGACATTCCTATTTTAGGTGTTTGCTTAGGCCATCAAGCGATTGCGCAAGCCTATGGAGGAAAAATTACTTATGCAAAAAATCCTACACATGGCAAAGCTGTAAATATTAAGCATAATCATGAAGGTATTTTTAATGGTATTAAAAATCCATTACGTGTTGCTCGCTATCATTCTTTAGCTGTTGCTGAAAATGCTTTACCTGCCGCATTAAAGATTACAGCACGTAGTGAAGATGGAGAAATTATGGGATTACAACATAAGAAATATCCAGTACACGGTGTACAATTTCATCCGGAATCTATACTGACCGAACATGGAAAAGATTTACTTTATAATTTTCTTGCATGCAGTGCGCAGGGAATGGAAAATAATCATCAATGGGTCAATGAATTGGATATATAGTTTCCCCACTCAACACCATCCTCCACCCAATGCTTTTATCAATCCTACTGCAGAAACCATTTCTAATCCTCTAGTATCCGCAGCACTTTTTTCTGCATTATAAGCAGTGACTTGTGCATTGATGACACTAGTGTAATCGACGAGCCCTGCTTTATATTGATTTAGCATGATTTGCAAAGCGGTTTTTGCATCTTTTGCGGCTTGGTTTTGTACGATGAATTGTTTGCGTAATGTCGTTAATGAAACTAAATTATCTTCTACATCTTGAAATGCAGCTAATACAACTTGGCGATAAGATGCAACTGATGAAATGTAGCCCATGCGTGCAGCACTGATAGTCGCATCGCGTAAGCCGCCATCAAAAAGCGTTTCTGCTAATTGTGGGCCTATAGACCAACCTAGATCAGGTATAGAAAACCAATTATTAAAAAGACCACTATGACGATAAGTTGCACTTCCAAATATATTTAAAGTTGGATAATAGGCGGAAATGGCAATACCGATTTGTGCATTGGCTTGCATCATCAAGCGTTCTGCTTGTGCGATATCAGGTCGTCGCTCCAGTAATGTTGAAGGCACTGACACAGGAACCAACGGTGGTGATTGACGCAATGGACAAGGCGATATACTGAAATCGGCAGGTGGTCTCCCAATCAGTACAGCAATCGCATGTTCAAACTGAGCACGGCCAATATGATTATTAATCGCCAGTGATTGCGCAGATTCTAATTGTGTTTTTGCTTGAATCACATCAGCGTAAGCGGCAACGCCTGAATGATAGCGGTTTTGTGTTAATTGATAGGATTTTTTATATCCGTTCACTGTTTCATCTAAAATTTTTTGATCCATATCCAGTGCACGTAATTGAAAATAAATTTGCGCAAGTGAACCTTGGCTAGATAAACGCGTAGCAGCCAGTAATGCTTGTGAAGCTTGTGCTCCACCTACACTGGCTTCTACTGTGCGACGTATCGTCCCCCAAATATCAGGTTCCCATGAAGCAGCGAATGAGAGTGAATGACTATTATTAGGTCCAGTGCTGCCGGTTGAAGTACTACTAATCGTTCCTGTTGTGGTCGAGCTACTACCTGAAGCTGAACCAGGAATGGTTGACGAATTAGAAACAAATGAACCTGAGCCTTGGCTTTGTCGTGTAATCGATGCGTTAAGACTGCCAGTGGGAAAAAAACTTGCTCGTGCTTCATCAACAAGCGCCCACGCTTGCCGAAAATTAGCATCTGCTGTCGCAATAGTTTGGTTGCAATGATTTAATTGTTCTTCTAATTGATTGAGTGTTTGATCATGAAAAATTTCCCACCAGTTGCCGCGATTAAAATCATCGCGAGGTTGTGCGATTTTCCAACCTTTAGGTGGCGGGGCTTCTTTAAATTTATGTGGGACTGCAACCGACGGTTTTACGTAGTCAGGTCCTACTGCACATGCAGTTAATAATAATGATATGAGTAAAATAAAAAATTTTTTTATCATATTCGCTTACCTTTTAATATATAATGCGATGCCAAGTATTGCCAACGTTGTTTACTCCAGTTTTTAACATCTTCCATGAAAAGATAAATAATAGGTGTAGTATACAAGGTCACTAGTTGACTGAAAATCAAGCCACCAATAATTGCGATACCTAAAGGTCTGCGTAACTCTGAACCTAAGCCAAAACCTATAACTAAAGGTATTGCACCGAATAATGCTGTTAATGTAGTCATCATAATAGGACGAAAACGTAATACAGCCGCTTGAAAAATAGCATCACGTGATGAAGCATTTTGTGTTTTTTGCAAATGTAGAGCAAAATCAATCATCATAATTGCATTCTTTTTTACAATACCAATTAATAAAATAACACCAATTAATGAAATAATACTTAAATCAAAGCCAGTAAAGATTAATGCTAATATAGCACCAACACCTGCTGCAGGTAAGGTAGATAAAATGGTAATAGGGTGAATGATGCTTTCATATAATATTCCTAAAACAATATAGACTGCAAATAAAGCTGCTAGAATTAACAGCGGTTCATCTGTTAGGGAAGATTGGAATGCTTCTGCTGTACCTCTAAAAGAACCATGAAGTGTATTCGGCATTTGCATTTGTTTAACACGTTGTGTGATATCAGTGACTACATCACCTAAGGCAACATTAGGTAATAAGTTAAATGAAATAGTGACTGCAGGTGAAAGCCCTTGGTGATTGACAGATAATAACGTTGCTGAAGGAATAAAATTAGCTAATGCAGATAAAGGTACTTCTTTACCTACAGGCGAAAGCAGATGGACAATAGAAAGTTGTTCTGGGGTTTGCCAGTATTGCGGTGCTGCTTCCATAACGACATGATATTGATTCATAGGTGTGTATATAGTTGATATTTGGCTTTGTCCAAATAGACTATACATCGTATTATCAATTTGTTGAGTGGTTAGACCAAGACGGGAAGCAGTATTACGATCTATATTTACATATATCTGTAAGCCATGATCACGTTGGTCATTGTTGACATCAGTAATACCTGCAGTTTGACTCAATTCTTTGGTGATAATAGGAGCCCATTGATTAAGATCCTGTAAATTGTCAGCCGAAAGAGTATATTGAAATTGTGCATTACCTTGACGACCACCAATTGATAAATCTTGCGCCGCTTGTAAATACAGCGTTCCTTCAGGGATTTTTGCAAGTTTACCGCGTAATCGGTTAATCACACCATCGGCTGCAATATTACGTTCTGACATGGGTTTTAATGTTATATACATTTGTCCAGAATTAACAGAACCACTTCCTACAAAGCCTACAACATTTTCTACAGCAGGATCTTGTTTAACAATGTTTACAAAAGAATAAAGCACTGTTTTCATACTTTGAAATGAAATATCTTGTGTAGATTGAATGGAACCAGAAATTCTTCCGGTATCTTGTTGTGGAAAAAATCCTTTTGGAACAATAATGAATAATACAATATTAACAAATATTGTCGCGATCATTATAGCAAGCATTAATCTAGAATGTGCCAAAGCCCAAGATAATGTTTTTTCATAGTAATCACGCATGCGATGAATGAATAGGGTGTATTGAGATTCCTGCGTCTTTGGTTTTTTCAGTAGAGTTGCGCACATCACAGGGGTCAAAGTTAATGACACGATCAGTGAGAGAATAATAGCGACAGAAAGTGTTATTGCAAATTCACGAAATAAACGACCAACAATACCACCCATAAATAAAATAGGAATAAAAACAGCAATCAAAGAAAAACTCATAGAAACTACGGTAAAACCCACTTCTTTAGTGCCATCTAAGGTTGCTTGATAAATAGATTTAGTACCTGTTTCAATATGTCGTGTGACATTTTCAAGAACAACAACCGCATCATCTACCACAAATCCTGTGGCAATGGTCAGTGCCATCAAAGATAAATTATCTAAACTATAGCCAAATAATAATAAAACAGCAAAAGTACCTAGCAAAGAAAGTAAGACAGCCATTCCTGGAATCAACATAGCATGAAAATTATTTAAGAAAATATAAGTGACAAGAATCACTAATAACATTGCGACCAGGAGAGTAATTTCAACATCATGTAAAGAAGCACGAATAGTTTCAGTTCTATCCATAACCACAGCCATTTTAATTCCGCTGGGAATAAATGTTTGTAACTGCGGGAAAATAGCACGTATATGATCTATGGTTTTAATCACGTTGCTGCCGGGTTCTTTGAAGATAACGACTAATATAGCCGGTTTATTGTTAGCAACACCCGCATTGCGCAAGTCTTCAACTGAATTGGTGACAGTGCCAACATCAGATACTCGCACAGGACTATTATTTCGATAGGCAATAATCAATGGAGCATACTGATTTGCTTTGAATAATTGATCATTGGCCACAATAGTAGAAGAAGTTTTTCCTTGTATGATTTCTCCTTTAGGATGATTAGAATTTTGTGCTGCAATCACATTTGCTATGCTACTTAGTGAAATGCCATAAGCATTGACAGCATTTGGATTTAATTCTATACGTACCGCAGGTAGGGAGCCGCCACCTACGATGACTTGTCCAATACCGCTTAATTGCAATAATTTTTGTTGTAGTACTGTTGATGCTATATCATATATTTCTCCTGTTGTATATTTATCAGAGGTCAGAGAAAAAATCATAACAGGTGCATCAGCAGGATTGACTTTACGATAAGTAGGACGACTAGGTAAATTCGCTGGCAAATAACTTTGTGCAGCATTAATAGCAGCTTGTACATCGCGTGCCGCACCGTCAATATTACGTGATAAATCAAATTGTAAACTAATACGTGTAGAGCCCTGCGTACTGGTTGAAGTCATATCGGTTATACCAGCAATATTTCCCAATTGCCGTTCTAAAGGAGTAGCGACAGAAGTTGCCATATTTTCTGGACTTGCTCCGGGTAATGAAGCTTGCACACTGATGGTCGGAAAATCTATTTCTGGCAGAGAAGCAACAGGTAATAGATTAAATGCAACAATACCAACGACAGCAAGGGCTGCAGCTAATAGTGATGTGGCAATAGGTCTTTTGATAAAAAGCAATGAAAGATTCATGCTTTTTCCTTGTGATGCATTATTTTTTTAAGTAATTTATCAAATGCAAGATAAATAACCGGTGTGGTATATACAGTTAATAATTGACTAATGATCAAACCGCCAACGATGGCAATTCCTAAAGGCTGTCTTAATTCAGCACCCATACCACCGCCAAAAGCGAGAGGGAGCGCGCCGAAGAAAGCTGCTAAAGTTGTCATTAAAATAGGTCGAAAACGTAATATAGCTGCTTCATAAATAGCATCATGCGCCGATTTTTTATGAATGCGTTCTTGTTCCAAAGCAAAATCAATCATCATGATTGCATTTTTCATGACAATGCCAATCAATAAGATAATGCCAATTAATGCAATCACAGTTAATGCATGTTTTGTTAAAATTAATGCTAATAATGCGCCTAAACTAGCAGAAGGCAATGTTGATAAGATGGTAATGGGATGAATATAACTTTCATATAAAACACCTAAAATAATATAGACACTAAAAATAGAAGCAAGTACTAACCATAGTTCATTTTCCAATGAATTTTCGAAGATTTTTGCTGCACCTTCGAATTCTGCTTGAACACTGAGCGGTATATTCAATGATTTTGTAGCATTATTAATGACATTGATAGCATCACCTAAAGCAGTATCATTCGCTAGATTAAATGACAGTGTGGAGATAGGAAATTGTCCTTGTCGATAAATAACTAAAGGCCCTACGTTTTGTGAAACTTGACTAATAGCACTTAATGGGATTGGTTTCGCTGTAGTAGAAGTAAAATAAATATTATTTAAATTTTCTGGCGTTAATTGTAATTGAGGTAATGCTTCTAAAACAACATGATATTGATTACGTTGTGTAAATAAAGTTGCTATTTGTCGCTGGCCAAAAGCATCATACAAAGTATCGTCAATCATTTGTGTAGTAATACCTAATCGAGCAGCTGTATCACGATCAATATTGATAAATGTCTGCAATCCAAAATTATTTTGATCGCTAGCAATGTCTGCTAATTTGTTAGATGATTTGAGTTGTTGCATTAATTTATTTGACCAGTATGTTACTAAAGAAGCATCTGGGGAACTGATGCTGTATTGATATTGCGTGTGACTAATACGATTGTCAAAAATAAAATCTTGCACAGATTGCATATAGAAATTCATGCCAGGAATGTCGGCTAATTTAGTTTGTATTCTTTGCATAATTTCATTGGCATTGGCTTTTCTTTCGGCTAATGGTTTCAGAGTAATCAGTATTCGCCCGTTATTCAGCACGGGATTACTGTTATCTATCCCTACAAAAGAAGATAAATTATCAACAGCAGGATCTGCTAATAAAATTTTAGTCAATAATTGTTGGCGTTTAATCATTTCATCAAAAGAAATAGATTGTGGTGCTTCGGTAACACCTTGGATCATTCCTGTATCTTGGGTGGGGAAAAATCCTTTAGGAATAAAATAAAACAAAATGCCTGTTAATAATAATGTTAATAGAGTAAGAGCTAAAATTCTTTGTTGATTTTTTAGAACCCAAACCAATGATTTACTATATTGCTGCAGTATTTTTTTAAAAAATGTATCGGGCACAATATTGCTGCGATTTTTTAAGATGCGTGAGCACATCATCGGCGTCAGAGTTAAAGAAATAAATGCAGACAGTAAAATAGTAATAGCTAATGTCAGAGAAAATTCGCGAAAAAACTTACCAATAATATCCCGCATAAATAATAATGGAATGAGCACAGCAATTAAGGAAATAGTAAGAGATAAAATAGTAAAGCCAATTTGTTTGGCACCTTTTATTGTTGCATCAAAAGCATTATCGCCTTGCTCAATATAGCGCGAGATATTTTCTATCATGACAATAGCATCATCCACCACAAATCCTGCGGATATAGTTAATGCCATGAGTGTTAAATTATTAAGACTGAATCCTAATAAATACATAGCGCCAAATGTTCCAATTAATGAAAGAGGGACAGCAATACTAGGGATGATAGTTGCATATAGATTGCGTAAAAATAAAAAAATCACAACAATCACTAATACGATAGAAAGTAATAATTCTAATTGCATATTTTTGATGGAAGAACGTATCGTAGTAGTGCGATCAGTTAGAATCGTGGTTTTTATGTCTATGGGCAAAATGGTTTTTAGTCGCAGTAATAAATTTTTTACTTCATCTGCTACGTGGATAACATTGGAACCAGGCTGACGTTGTACGTTAATTATAATGGCAGGTGATTCATTCATCCATGCGGCTTGATTAATATTTTCAACGCCATCAATGACATTTGCAACATCAGATAAACGCACGGGCGAGGAATTTTTATAAGCAATGATCAGAGGACGATATTCTTTGCTCGTCAATAGTTGGTCATTAGAATTAATCATGTAAGCAAGTCTAGATCCGTTGAAATTTCCTTTTGCGGCATTCACATTCGCTGTAGTTATTTGCGTACGTAAATATTCGAGTGATAATCCATAAGAGGCTAGCGTATTTGGATTCGCTTGAATACGTACCGCTGGACGTTGTCCGCCATTGATGGTGACTAAACCAACACCCGAGATTTCAGAAATTTTTGGTGAAAGACGTGTGTCCGCAAGATCTTCTATTTGCGATAATGGAATAGTATGTGAGGTGAGTGCAAAAGTTAAAATAGGTGCATCTGCAGGATTTACTTTATTATACACGGGAGGGACAGGTAAATTAGTTGGTAAATAATTGCTTGCTGCATTAATGCCTGCTTGTACTTCCTGTTCAGCAACATCCAGTGCCATACTTAATGTAAATTGTAAAATAATGACTGAAACACCATTGGCGCTGCTTGAATTCATTTGATTCAATCCGGGCATTTGACCAAATTGACGCTCTAGCGGTGCTGTGACTGATGATGCCATTACATCAGGACTGGCCCCGGGCAAAAAAGTAGATACTTGAATAGTGGGATATTCTACTTGCGGTAATGAAGACACCGGTAAAAATTGATAAGCTAAAATGCCTGCAAATAATAGCGCTACCATTATCAAAGAAGTTGCAATAGGTCTTAATACAAACGGGCGTGATAGGTTCATGATTTTCCATTCATTATGTTCACTGCAGAACCTGCAATTAATTTATCTGTCCCTTCTGTCACAATTTTTTGCTGAGCAGAGATTCCAGAGAGAATCACGGTATTATTGCCGAAAGCAATGCCAGGTGTGACAGGTTTAATGCTGACAGTATGATCTTCATTAACGAGATACACATAAGTCGAGTTGATTGTGTGTTGTATTGCTTCAGTAGGAACAATAGTGGCATCTTTTATGATATCAACTAATAATTTCACATTGACAAATTGATTAGGAAAAAGCATATTATTTTCATTTTGAAAAACCGCTTTCAGTTTTACTGTGCCTGTTGTTGGATCTACTTGATTATCCATTGTTAACAATGTTCCATAACTTAGTAAACGATTTTCTTGTCTGTCATAAGCTGCAACAAGTAAAGGTTTTCCTTTGTTAATTGCTTTTTGTATGCTGGGAATATTATCTTCGGGTAATGTAAATACTATGGTAATCGGATTAATCATATTAATGACAACAATACCATTGGTATCGGATGTTTGTACGAAATTACCCGGGTCTACTAAGCGTAAACCAATGCGGCCATTAATAGGTGAGCTGATGCGTGTGTAAGAAAGATTAACTTTAGCAGTTTGTAATAATCCCTGGTCTAATTGTACGATGCCTTCATCTTGTCTCACTAGAGCAGTTTGTGTATCAAGTATTTGTTTAGCAACAGAGTTTTGCAACCAAAGTTTTTGGTAGCGTTTTAAATCGATTTGCGCATTAGCAAGTAAAGCAGTATCTCGTGCTAATTGTCCTTCGTATTGTGTGTATTGTGCTTGATACATCCGAGGATCAATCAAAGCCAACAAATCGCCTGCTTTCACAATTTGTCCTTCACGAAAATACACTTGCAAAAGTTGGCCATTCACTTGTGTGCGAATAGTAACGCTATAAGTAGGAATCACATTGCCTAACGCAGATAAATAAACAGGAACGTTAGCGGTCTTTGTTGAGGCAATAAGCACAGGAACACCAGGCTTGTGGTTATGCAGTGATTTAAAAAAATGAAAAAGTCCGACAACCAATACAGTAATAAAAAATGCAATAATCCAAAAGAAAAAATCTTTGTCGCGGCAGCTTTTATATGCATCCTGCATTTTTTTTCTAAAGCGCCCCAAATCGTACATTTATCATCCCTTATACGCAGATATTTTTTACATGTTCTGCCGAAACTGGTAGTAAAAATGACTGAAAATTTTGAGACATATTATAAAGGTTGCTGTGGCAAAATAATAGATTAATTAAATATCAAAAAATACAATATCTAGAGCATATTATTAGCAATAAATTAAATATTGTTTATTATATTTCATCAGTAAAATCATTAATACTATGATAATCAATGGATTATATCTTCTCATGGCAGTATGCTGTATTTAGATTTATTGAGAGATAATGCGTGGGAGTAATTTGTATATATATCAGAGGAGATAAAAATGCCTAATGCAGCCCTATTAGTAATCGATTTTATTAATGATATTGTAGATGAGAACGGAAAAATTCCTAGCTGTGCGCTTTTCGTAAAAGAAAATAATATTATCCAAAAGACAAATATTGCCATTAAAACTGCGCGCGAATTGGGAATGTTAATCATCTTTATAAAAGTTGGTTTTAGTCCTGAGTATTATGAATTACCTAAAAAATCACCGGTATTTGGCGGGGCTATTAGTAAAGGCGCGCTTAAGTTAGGTGAGTGGGGGACCACATTTCATGATGATCTAGATTATAAAACTTCTGATGCAACTATTATTAAGCCTAGAATAAGTCCTTTTTATGCCACTCAATTAGAAGCTTATTTACATGCAGAAAATGTCAATACAATATTTGTATCCGGTGTTTCAACAAATAACGCAGTGCAAGCAGTAGCACGTGATGCTCATGATCGTGATTATCGTGTCATTATTTTAGAAGATGCTTGTGGTGCTAAAAATAAGGAATATCACGTAAATACACTGACATTACTAAAAGATTTTTCAACGGTTATTCCTGTTGCAGGAATGAAAGATTTTTTACAAGAGCAGTAGGACGATATTACGCAGTAGGGCTTCTAGCATGAATAAGGAATGACTCAGTGAATTTTATAGAACCTGCAATTTTTATTTTGTTTTTTGCAATTATTTCTGTTCCAGTTGCTTCTCGTTTTCATTTGCCTTTAGAAATATTTTTAGTTGTAGGTAGCTGTCTTCTTAGTCTTAATCCGTGGTTGCCGCATTTTCAATTGGATCCAAAGATAGTTTTTAATCTTTTTTTGCCACCCATTTTATTTTATGCGGCTTATTTTACCTCATGGAGAGATTTTAAATTTAATTTCAGACCCATTAGTCTACTTGCTTTTGGACTGATAATTTTTACCATGCTGGTCGTTGCAATGATTGCGAAATTACTATTTGCGGATTTTAGCTGGGCGGAATGTTTTTTGTTAGGAGCAATTGTTTCTCCAACGGATGCCACCTCGGCAACGAGTATTATAAAAAAACTAGGGGCACCTCGCCGATTAATTTCGATTTTAGAAGGCGAAAGTATGGTGAATGACGCAACCGCCTTAATATTATTCCGTGTTTCCTTGGCGGTTATCTTAGGTGGCACATTTTCATTGCCATATGCAACAGCACATTTTGTATTTGTTGCAACAGGTGGCATTATACTAGGGTTGTTAGTGGGCATTGTTTCAATTTATTTGATTCCAAAAATTAAATCCGTGACGGCTGAAACTACATTTACATTCATTACAGCTTTTGCATGTTATTTATTAAGTGAAAGCGTTGGCGTATCAGGTATTATTGCAACGGTAGTCGCTGGAATATACTGCGGTATACGTTTTCCTGAAGTTGCTTCTTCTCTTACACGGATGAATGCTAAAGCAAGTTGGAATACATTACTTTTTATTATAAATGGTTTTGTATTTACCTTAATTGGTCTGGAGTTACCTTTAATTTTAAAAAACTTGCAAACTGATTCAGTGTATCACATTACTTTTTATGGGTTAATCATTAGTATTATTGTTATATTAGCTCGCCTTATCTGGGTATACCCTATGGCATATATACCACGGTTATTTTTCTCTTCTATTGCACGTAAAGATCCTATGCCATCATGGAAAATTCTTTTTGTAGTAGGTTGGTCTGGGATGAGGGGCATTGTCTCTCTTGCTGCAGCATTATCAATTCCATTTTTAATTTCCCCAGGAGTTGCTTTTCCTCATCGAGATTTAATTATATTTATCACTTATTGTGTCATTGTAGTCACATTAATAATTCCATCTCTATCACTTCCTATCATATTAAATTTGTTTCGTTTTCCTGATGAAGAAGGTGAAATGAAACAGGAAGCAATAGCTCGGGTACGCACAACTGAAAATTCGATTGATTATATTCAAAAACTCGCCAGTAGAGAAAATATTCCTGATGCAATTATTAATGATTTTAAAAATCAACTTGATCGTAGACTCAAAATAATCAACACACAATTGAATATAAAACCATATTCTACTTTAACCGATGAATATCTTGCTTTAAAGAAATTAATTTTAGCTGAAATTGACAGTGAAAGAAAAACTCTTTTAGAATTAAGAAAATCGGGTGAAATTCATGATGAAGTATTTCATCGTCTCTCAGATGAGCTTGATATGGAGGAGACGCGGGCAAAAACATTGAGAATATAGAGATTTAGGTTAATTCACTATCTCAATGAAATGATGCTTATTAAATTGCAAATTTATTGTAACTTATTGATTATACTATGATTTAAATTGTGGAGACGTGTCACCACTCAAATAGCTTGATGCAGATAGATGAATATGGTACTCTAAAATAGAACGATCGTTCTACTTTGTATAACGGAAGTTAAACCATGATTGAAGCTTTATTAGGCAACAGTACTGCGGAAAAAATACTTCTCTATATTACTAATTATGGTGAAGGTTATATTTCAGGAATAGCAGAAACTTTTAAGATATCCAAGTCTCAAGTTAGCAAACAGCTTCTTCGTTTGGAAAATGGTGGTATTTTGGTTGCTCGCAATAAGGGCAGTCTTAAAATATATACCTTTAATCCTCGATGTTTCTATAAAAATGAATTAGAAAATTTATTAAAAAAAATTCTGAGTCAAATATCTCGAGATGAAATTGAAAAATATTATAGACAACGTCAGCGTCCTCGTCGCGTATGAAAAATTATACTTTCGATTCATCTAAAGCATTTGTAAATACATTCAAACTTCATCCTCTGCAATCGGGAATATTAGATAATCTTACTTTTGCTGTAAAAGATAATATTGATGTTGCGGGATTTAAAACTTCTTACGGAAGCAAACCATGGTTTAATGCACATCCATCTGCAGTGAGTCATGCTATTTGTGTGGAATTACTTTTGAATGCAGGTGCGTGTTGCCTTGGCAAAACAATTTCAGATGAATTCACTTATAGTTTAGATGGCGAAAGTTATTTTTATGGCACACCTTTAAATCCAAAAGCACCTGATCGTATTCCTGGTGGATCATCCAGCGGATCGGCTTCCGCAGTTGCTTGTGGTTTAGTGGATTTTGCTATAGGGACAGACTGCGCTGGTTCAACGCGGGTACCCGCAAGCCATTGCGGTATTTTGGGTATGCGGCCAACTAATTATCGTATTTCAGAATCTGGAGTGTTACCTTTTTCACCTGGTTTTAGTACGGTAGGTATTTTCGCTAATCAATTAACGGTATTAGAAAAAGTGATGACGGTTTTATTGGGAAGCAGTGAAACCATGCAAAAACAAATTGGCACTATTTATTTTCTAGAAGATGCGTTTTCTCTTGCAGATATAGAAATCAAAGAAGCCATGCAAGAACAAATTTCGCAACTATGTCAATTAAAAGATATAAAAATTTCTTACACTACACTCAGTAAAATTGTAGGTGAAAACATGGATCTTTCATTTTGGCAGGAAAATATTTTCAGAATCATACAAAATGCGGAAGTATGGAATGCTGTTGGTGCATGGATTGAGGCACATCAGCCTGAAATGGGACCTCGTATCAAAAGTGGACTTGAATATGCCAAACGATCTGATCGTTTAAAACTGAATAATGCTATTCAACTACGTGAACGCATGTTTTTAAAACTAGCGCAATTTATGCAACCAGGCGATTTATTTTGTTTTCCGACAGTGGCTATGATAGCACCTATTAAAAAAGAACTCGATAATCATGAAAAATTTATGGATTATTATCAGCGAATCATGGACATCACCTCTTTTGCAGGAGTTGCCCAGTTACCAGAAATTTCCATACCTGTCGCCAAAGTAAAAAATATCCCCGTAGGATTATCTCTTGTTGCAGCACATCATCAAGATGAATTTTTACTTGCAGCGGCAAAAAAACTATTTCCCCAGTTTCTCTAAAATGTTTGAATCCGTCATTATTAGTGGATATGCTTGCTTCCAGTAAAAATGCCTGTTATGTTTATTGATAGTTAACAGATCCATTTTTTAGTATTTGATGAAGGGCCACATTAATAATGCAAGCCGAACTTGTCAATGTTGGACTGGGTTTTATTGAAGGTTTTGCATTAATTATATCACCTTGTATTTTGCCCATTCTTCCCATCATTCTTTCAGGGTCACTCACAGGAAGCAAAAAGCGTCCTATCGGGATTATCATTGGCTTTGTCTTCATGTTTGCGCTATTCACTTATTTTTCACGCAAACTTACGCAATATTCGGGGATTGATTCTAATATTATTCGTCATATTTCTTATGGCATTCTAATATTGCTTGGTGCAATAATGCTTTCTACTTATCTAACTGAAAAATTCGCTCTAATCACACAACGCTTAACTGCGACAGGATCAAAAATTTCAATAATAAATAATCCTCAAGGTGGAATACTGGGAGGTATTTTGTTTGGCACTTTAGTTGCAATAATTTGGACCCCTTGTGCCGGACCTATTTTAGCAGCAATCATAGTTCAAATCGTTATTCAGAAATCTAATTTCGTGGGGTTTTTAACATTGACTGCTTTTGGCTTAGGCGCTATTTTACCGATGTTAGCCATTGCAATTACAGGGAGAAGCATCATGGCCAAATTAAATTTTTTCAAAAAACATGCTGTTTTTTTTCGAAAACTTTTAGGTGCAATTATTATTTTAAGCGTAGTTTATCTGACATTTTTTGCAGAAGGAATTAGCATAGCACATGCTGAAGAAACAACTAACACACAAAATCTAAGCTTACAAAATGCAATATCGAATCCATATCCTGCTCCTGCTATAGAAGGAATCGATGCATGGATAAACTCACCACCACTCAATTTGAGTTCACTAAAAGGTAAAGTTGTTCTAATCGATTTTTGGACTTACTCATGTATCAATTGCATAAGAACATTACCTTACTTAAGAAACTGGTACTCCAAATATCACGATAATGGATTAGTTATTATTGGTGTACACACACCCGAATTTGATTTTGAGAAAGACTTAAATAATGTAAAAAATGCTGTCATACAAGATAAAATTGAATATCCCGTGGCGCTTGATAGCCATTTTGTCACGTGGCAAAATTTTAAAAATCTGTATTGGCCAGCACATTATTTAATTGATAAAAACGGTATTGTTGTCTATACCCATTTTGGTGAAGGTGATTACGATATTACTGAGAATAATATTCGCTATCTATTAGGAATGAAAAATTTGACGAGTGCTGCAACACCTATGCAGGAACAAGAATCAGAACAAACACCAGAAACTTATTTAGGCTATGCAAGGGCAAGAAATTTTTCAAGTAATGAGTCTGTTAAACAAGATAAAGAAGCTCCATACTCTTTTCCCTCACAATTAACAATACATCATTGGGCTCTACAAGGTAATTGGCGCATCATGTCTGATCGAATCATAGCAGAGCAAAAAGATGCGGCTATAGAAATTAATTTTCATGCGCGAAAAATTTTCATGGTGATGGGTAATACAACGGATAAAGCAATCCGTGTGAAATTACTTTTAAATGGAAAAGATATCACTTCTCAAAAAAATAAAGATTTTGAGGATAGTAGTATCTTAGTTAACAAACATTCCATTTATGAAATTGTTTCTTTAGACACATCGAGCAATGCAATTTTGCGTGCTATTGCTATGGAGCCTGGATTAGAAGTTTATACTTTTACTTTTGGGACATAAAATTATTTCGATGGATTGCCATATGAAAGCTCAACGTGTTGAGGGATACTTAACCGATCAATGCGTAATACTCGAACCATTTTCCAATTAAATCAGATTTTGATTTAACGTTAAATTTGAATTTTGCTTTTTCTAAATAAGTTTCGACTGTTCTAAAAGATAATCCGAGTTTTTCTGCTATTTCTTTTGCACTTAAACCACGGGCGCAATAAAATAAACATTCTTGTTCCCGGCTTGAAAGATTAGGTTTTCTTAGCATAAAACGAAATTCTAATTTTTTCTCATTAGGGATGTAAAATCCATTTTCGGCTATAGTGAATCCATCAGCTTCTTTATCTACTGAGAACTTTTGATTATAAGCTTCAGATAATTTTTTGTTTTCTGTGGTAGTTTTTTTAAAATGATTAATGAAAAGATGAAGCAAATCTAAATTTGCAAGATATACTTGATTAAATGTTTTGCTTTCTACTGAACTTGAAAAATGATAAAAATCAACGCCTGTTTGATTCTTTTCTATAATCGTAAAAGTATGTCTAATACCAAATGGCATGACATCGAATTCCATTTCTAATGTTTTACCAGCTCTGGGAATATCGTCCCAGATAACATAACGGCCAAATCTATTAACATCAGTATGAATATCATAATTAAAATAGCGCTTTTGAAAATACAGTTCGATAAAACCAGGATTATTACAAATAAATGAAAAATCTCTATTGTGATCAACTTTTGCATGTGAGAAGGTGTTGATTTTTAGATGATTAAGCGGCTGACATATCGCTGATATATCATTTGCTAAGGTAAATGTTGGGTTTTTAAATAATGCATCATTCATAATTTACTCTCCAATCCTTGATTACAGCTCGCAGGAATTTTTGTATTGGATGGTACGACCACACCTTTTGAAAAAAGCATATCATGTGAAGGTAAAGTGACTGCTTCTTTTATAAAACTAGGCTTTAATTCAGGAGGTAACAATTGAGGTACATGGGGGCCAAGAGCATTTAAAAACTTACCGCCTTTTAATTTAAGTTTAGCTTTGCATCTACCGATATAGTTTTTAAAAAACTTATCAGAACTTACAACAAATGCCTTCATTAAAGCATGGTGATCACTTGTATCAATCTGATTAGGATCATGTATTCCACGTTGCCATGCAAATGATAATTTATTAGTTGATAATGGAACAACAGGGTTGTCAGAATCTTTCACAAGTTGCACAGGAAGCTTTGACCAACATTCGCCTGGTCGATTATTAACTAAAACAGGATTTGGATCATAATCTGACGCTTCTTGTATATGTACGAAATTGTCATTAACATATTGCGCCATATAATCAGACCAAATATGTGGAAATGTTTCTAAATCCTTTAATAAATTTTCAGTGCCGATAAATAATGCCTGCCAACTGCCAATAACGAATTTATCCTTAAAGAGCTTTGGCATAAGTGCAGGTAATGTCATCAGAAATGGATCAAAGAATCCAAGACTACGATATTTCTTATGGATATAGCTAGCCGATACATAATGAGAAATACAATTAGGATATCGTTCATCTTTAAATACTTTATGAAGATGCATGCCGAAATAATCATTGTCTCCATTAAACATCAATTCAATTAATTTTCCTACCCCGTAGATTTCATGCTGTAAAAAATCAGGTAACGTGCCTCGAAGTGTCGGTGATTCTTTAAAATAATTTTCATAATGATCATAAATCATTTTGACTTCTTTTGGTGTAAGTTGTTTGGTTGAAAGAATTTGAGTTGTAAAAGGGCCGATATTTGTTTTATAGCGAATAAATATTCTGCCGTTAATGGTTTCAATCTCATAATGATAAATTTGTAATTTAAGTGGCGACAGAGACGGAGTGCGCTCTGGTTGTGTATATAGATTTGCTATGAACGTACGATGGTCATAGAGTTCATCTGTCTCATTCAATTGAACATTTGCTAGCGGTGTTAATTTAGTAAAACGATTAATCTGGCGCAGATCTGCTTGGTAAGAAAGTGCTACTATTTAAAATCTCACATCGAGGTCTCTGATAATCCAATTTAATGCTGTTTGACCATTAGTATCAGGTTCGTTCGGATTTTTTCGATTTGCAAGTAATGTTTGAAGACCAAATAAAGCAAGTTCATGTACTAGATCACGAACACGTTCTACGCCTTTATACTTAGGATCTCTATAATCTCGAGAACGACGGAAATAATTAAAATGTAAAATTGCATCACCTATGGTGCGTAGATAAGTAGAAACTGAAGCAAAATTAGTTTTTTTTGCTTCAACTAAAGCATCGTCATATATTTCTACAAAACTATGACCAGCAAGTACAACTTTAAGTTGCTTATCACAATATGATGTGGACGATAGCTTGGAATCACAACTTGTTTTATAACTCGAAAATGACATTTAATCCTCGTTTTGATACTTTTTAGCATTGTATCAAAATTTCTATGATTTGTACATATTTTACACTATATAAAATATGCATTTAATCAATAGGTTAGCTAACAGATCCCCCATATCTATAAAATATTACCTAAAATCGTGTTAAATTTTTCCTGATTCGTCCAAAAAACCAATCGCAGCCCCAACCATGTAATATCACTAAATCTTGTGAACCCTTGCCTGTTATCTCTTTATAAATTCTCATTTTTATTTAAATCCTAAAAGGAATTAGCTGCAGAGGAAAAAGATTTTTTCTGGCTTGTGGCTTGGTCATAAAGATGTTTTCCAAGCTGCATCATTTCTTCACCTATTCTTTTTTGTAATTCTGAACGCAAATCCTCATTACCAGTCCAACCAGCATGTTTAAGAAGGATTAATCTTTGTTGTAGAAGAACGATTGGATCATTATCTTCTGCTTGTTTAGTATTATTTTGAATAATTGGCAGAGAAAATAATGAAAATTTAGTTGAACTTGGTTGTGTATTCTCAACTTTTTTATCAGCAACTGCTTTTACATCGGATTCTACTGCTGTAGTTGCTGTTATAGCTGCCGATGATTTTTTTTCTCGAAACTTGAAAGCAGGGTAATCTAAAGCTTCTTTACTAGCAAGATAAGGGGGAGGTGGTGTCTCACTAAGCATTTTATCTATTAATTGAATGGCTTTATCTTTATCAGATTCCTTAGTAAGATCTAAACTTTCTCCTGCAATTGTAAGAGATGTTTTTTCATCTATTTTTGTATCAGATTCTGACACGGCAGCTGCAGCTGATGCAGAAGAGGGTTGTTGTATCTCTGTTATAGGTAACTTCTCTATCATTTTCTCTAAAAATTGATCTACTGTGCTTCTGATTTTATCTATACCTACATCTTCTTTTGATGAAACTTCTATATGAGGAATGTCCATTTTTTCAAATTTCTCTGAAAATATTTTGTGAATAGTTGAAATACTATCAGCTATATTGGCCTTCCATCGCAACTTTAAATCTGATTTAGTAGAAATTAATAATATTCTGACGTTTTTATTAGCAGCTTCTTTGATAGAATCACAAAGCTTACTATAGTAATCTAAGTTTTGCGTTTGAGTAGGGTCAATTACAACAATACAACATTGTGAATTCTGCATATGATAACAGGTCAGCATTTCAAATTTTTCTTCTCCAGCAGTATCCCACACGCATAGATTTTGGCCATTCGTGTGCTTCATCCCAAGACTGGCACTTATAGTCATGAAGGCTTTTTCAGTCCAGTCTTCATATATCCAACGAGTAAATAACGCTGTTTTTCCTGAAGATTTTGCACCTAAAAGAACTATCTTTGCCGAACGTGTTGCTGCCATATTCCACCTCATTTATTACTTAATATAACTATCTGACTTATTTTAATACATTGTATAAATAAACATATCCGTATTAAATACGGATAGAATATTTTTTGGCACACTGTTTGTTGGATATCATGAAATTTTTAAATGCTAAATGACGTTCAATTTTAGTTGTCATATAAACTTTTAAAATGTCATTTTTTACATTCCGATTTCTTCATATCAAAAATTCCTGGCTCAAGCAATGAAACGTCTATAATCTTTTTGGATGTTTGATTATAAAGATCTCTAACAATTGGATATCTCTTCCAAGTATCATGTGAAGCTTTATTTTGTATTAATCGATTCACAGCCTTAGCTATCACTTTAATTTTCTCAATTTTTTGTGCATTTGTTTCTTCCTTTGCATCAACTTTTTTATCATCCATCTTAAATAAAGTATCTACCATAAGCGCTTTTATCTTAGGAAGATCATTTAAATTTTCTCTTAATAGCTTTATTCCATCAGCAGGTTCTGCTTCCCAAAATTTTAGCTTTCTTTTGGTAGCATTATATACTGATTGATTTATATTATCTTTTAAAGCTTCTAATAATCTAACGGTTTTATTGCAATTTACTAGTATTAATTCTTCGGTGATAACCTTATTCATAATAGTTTTAAAAAATTCTTGCTCATCTTCTTTCATACATGTAATAAGATGAGTCGCGCAATTATTAAATTCTTTTTTAATTTTTATGAATGGTTCATCAATCTTATAATCATTGTCAAAAATACATCTTATAATTTCTTTTTGAGTTTCTGTAGAGGAATACTCTACATCATAAATTTTTCTAAGATAAGAATGAACAAATAAAGATGAATTTAATATAAAATTAATATCTTTATCAAGTTGATCAGTCACTAGGTTCTTATATACATCACTTTTTACTGAATTTTGAATATTAGCAGCATTTACAACTCTATCAGAAATAGCCATTTTCATATACTTTTGATAAATTTTTTCATCGGTACTATTACCAGAAAAATGACTAGCAAAACTTATACTCGTTTCATTTACTGACTGTATAAAGCTATTTGTTATCGCACTTGCTTCTAAGGATTTCATTAAGATAAGAGCATTACTTCTTGTATTATCATCAAGCAATTTTACTATTTTTCGCCATGGAAACTGGCCTGTTATACCTGTTCTAAATATGGATAATTTTGTTTGATTATCTAACATATTAATGGCTGGGAAAACTTTCGAACTTATCATATTCTATACTCCTGATGCGTAATTTAATTGGTTATGATGAATTATAGAGCAGAAGCATGGAAAAATAATATCCGTATTAACTACGGATATAAAAGCAGTAAATCCTCAATTAAAATTATTTTTTTAAATAATTAATAAAACGAGGTACAATATGGCTGCTACACATGAACATAAAGAATATACTGCTGGACAGCGATATGATGCATTAGTAAAAGCATTAAAATATTTATACTCAATATAATTAAATTATACCAGAGTAGAGGAATATTTTTTACATGAGAGCTTATTTATGAGTGCTAATAGAGGTGGATTTTACCTATTTCTGAAGAAGAACCGCCTCCTGCTGGTTCACCGGAAACTGTGTTGTCAATAATTCGTGATTACTTAAAAACGCAGACTGTATCTCCTTCTTTTAAACATGACTATTATAATAAAAATATTAATATTATCTTTTTTTGAAGATTCTGGTTTCAGAATGATATGTTATTTAATGTTTGAATCCGTCTAGAGAGGAATCATTTTAATATATCACCAAAACAGGTGCTAGCATGGATTTAAAAATTCATTATAATTTAACATTATTAATTTGCATTAACTATAATGAAAAAATATAAAAATATTTTTTACTTTTTTTGCTTTACGCATTTATCTATTTACAGCTGACTGCTTGCTACAATAGTGTTGATTTTAATAAGGAGAAGTTTATGATTTCTAGCAGGAAGGAAGATGATCATTACGCGTTAAATACAGAATATAAAGCAAAAGCAACTGAAGAAAGAATTCGATTTTTAATATTGCATTTCACTGTTTTACCCTTTAATAAGGCATTAGAAAGATTAACAAAAGAAGAAGTGAGCGCGCATTATCTAGTCCCTAAAATTGATACTCGTGGAAAGAGAATCATTCATTGTTTAGTTGATGAGTCTAAAGTAGCAAGACATGCCGGCGTTAGTTCTTGGAGAAATGTGGCTAATTTGGATCATACGTCGATAGGCATAGAAATCGACAACCCAGGGTTTGATCCGAAAAATAAAGCCTCAAAAGGCGAAAAAATCTGGATTCCTTTTACAGATTACCAAATAGATTCCGTCATCCAGCTAGCAAAAGAAATTATTAATCGTTACCACATTCCACCGACGGCCGTGTTGGGACATTCAGATATTGCTCCTGATAGAAAAGATGATCCTGGGCCACTTTTCCCCTGGGAGAAACTCGCTAAACATGGAATAGGTGCCTGGCCTGACACTGACACAGTGAAAGCTATTGAAGACACGTTAAATGATCAATTTGATATCGCTGTATTACAATTCGAATTAAACTATTATGGTTATAAAATCCAAATTACTGGAGAACTTGATAAACAAACAAGAGAAGTTGTCATCGCATTCAATATGCATTTTCTAGGGATAGATTCAGATTCACTTACCAGGAAAATGCATGCAACATTAAAGGCACTGATTAGAAAATATCCACGGCATATGTTGACTATTGGTTTAATGAGCGGGACCTCTATGGATGGTATTGATGCCGCACTCATTGATACAGATGGTAAGTTAGAAGTAAAAGAACTGGCTACAGTATCAATGAACTATAACCCCGATTTTAAAGTTTTGTTAAAAGCAGCAGAATACACAGTTCGTGAAAATAAAGGAGATCTAGAAAAAGCCAAAAGCGGTTATTCCAAGTCTTTAATATTTTATCTACAAAATGAATTAAAAATTCTTCCTATAGAAATCCCAGCCAAATTAAGAAATCTATCAAATACATTTTATGGTGATTCTAAACATCCAGCACCTACTTTCGATGAAGTGGTTAAGCGATCTACAGAGTTACATGCGGAAGTGGTGAAAAAACTATTGGCAAAATCACACTATAAATTTTCTCAAATTGATGTCATTGGCTATCATGGTCAAACATTATTTCATAATCCTTCAGCAAAAATCACAGTACAAGTGGGTGATGGGGAATTATTGGCACAATTAACAGGTATCACTGTTGTGAACGATTTTCGTAAACGAGATGTAGCTTCGGGCGGACAAGGAGCACCTTTTGCACCACTTTATCATCAAGCATTAGCAGTACGCGACCAAAAATATCCCGTCGCAATTGTAAATTGTGGCGGTATTGCTAATGTTACTGTAATTACAGGGAAAACCCATGAAGATGTTATCGGTTTTGATACAGGTCCTGGAAATGGTTTAATAGATCTTTATATTCAGCAACAAACAAAAGGAAAAGAAAGCATGGATGCCGATGGGCATTATGGCAGTAAAGGAAAAATTAATGAAGAAGTTTTGCAACTACTGCATAAACACGCTGTATTTGTAGGCAAGGAAAATTATTTATCTTTACCTCCACCAAAATCTCTAGATGTTCGTAATAATATACACTTAATTCCAGAGCTTAATAAATTATCGCGCGAAGATGCTTGTGCAACGTTGGAAGCATTCACAGCAGATACGATTGTAAACAGTGTTGATTATTTCAAGGTAAAACCTAAATTCTGGATTTTAGCAGGTGGTGGCTGGAATAATCCTGTTATTACTCACGAATTAAAAAAAAGATTATCTAAAAAATTAGGGGCAGATATTAAAGTCATGACTGCAGACCAAGCTGGATGGAATAGTAAAGCAATGGAAGCACAAATTTTTGCTTATTTAGCAACTCGTAGCTTACAGAATTTACCTATCAGCGTCCCAACAACAACTCGAGTTCCCCAACCACTGTCAGGCGGGCAAGCTCATTTGCCACCATCAGGCGCTACCGTTGCTGTTAATAAATTGATAAAAGATAATCCAACAATATTAACCGGTTATGAAAAATCTACCGTACGGGATCAAACTAAAAAACCAATCGCAGTTACAACATCATTTTAAAAGGAAGCAATAAACATGACAATTTGTGCAAGCTGTGGCAATAATTATATTAAAAACTTTACGGTTATTTTAGATGGGCACACTTACGAATTTGATTGTTTCGAATGTGCTATCGCAAAGTTAGCGCCAGTCTGTCAAAACTGTGGATGTAAAATTATTGGTCATGGAATCGAGTCCAATCAATATTTTTATTGTTGTTCTCATTGTGTCAGAAAAGCAGAAACCAATGCCAATGCAAAAATAGCAATTTTTCCTTAATAAAGAGGACATTATTTTATGATAGCATTAACAAAAGAAAAAAATAAAACCCCTCACAAATCTGATTTACCTTCAGATGATAAGACGCATATCCCTAAAAAAGATCCTGATGAAAATTATGCGCCTGTTAATGAACCATTAGATGAATTCTCTTCTAAAAAAATAGTGTAATAAATTAATGATGTTGTTAGGAATTTAGTAAATGACAATTATTATTTTAACTCGGCCTCGAGTACTAGGAGATTTTAAATATGAGTAAACTGCTAACTCTTATCTATAGTTTTATCCTATGTGTTTTTTTTATTTCTTCTGCATATTCTAATGTGTGCACTGTTACCTATGGAAAATAATAGAAGATGATTTTTGTTCAAAACAAGTTGAATTTTTAGAAGTTCTGAATAAAGAGGTATAGTATATGTACAAATCTATTTTGCGGCTTGGTATTTTTTTTGGATTATTGTTCGCTTCTCATATTGCCTTTAGCTGCCCTCTTTGTAAAGGTGAAAAAATAAAAATAGGCCGATTTTGGGTGCAGCAACAATGTATAAATATTGGAAATTGCCAGCTATACATGCAAATAGTAGGAGAAGCAGGACCCACGATTATATTTGAATCAGGCTTAGGAGATCCTTCCGGTGGCTGGAATAAAGTGATTTCTCAAGTTGCCAAATTTTCTCGAACTGTAGCATATGATAGAGTAGGTTTAGGAAGAAGCCAAAATAAAGGAACTATAACGAGAACAGCGCAATATACGGTTGATAATTTAAGGCTATTGCTTCAAAAAGCACATCTTTTTCCACCTTATATTTTGGTGGGACATTCTCTCGGTGGCCTCTACATGCAACTATTTGCACAACAACATCCTAGAGAGGTATTAGGTGTAGTCTTGGTAGATTCCGCAACAGCCGAGCAAAGCAGTGATCAACAGCTGCCACCAGAGGATGCACCGCATTACCTAGAAGCCAAAGGGCTTAAATCCAGTATTGAACAAGTAAAAACTGCGCCGCATTTTCCACCTATTCCTTTAGTAATTCTCACCAGCGGACAACGCGGAAAAGAATGGATTAAATTACAAGAACGCTTAGTTGTTTTATCGCCAAAGAGCCACCATATCGTTACCTATGAAAGCGGTCATCATATTCAAAATGAACAACCAGATCTTGTGATTAATAGTATTCGTGATATGGTAACATCAGTTCAAAAAATACAGGAAGCACATTCTGTTTTCTTGGTAAGAGAATTTATTGCAGCGCGTACTACGCATGATGTGAAGGGTGTATTAAAACCCTTTGCAGATGATGTTATCTGGAAAACTTCTTGGGGGGAAACTTTACGCGGAAAACAAGCATTAAAAAAAATGTTAATAAAGCAATTTCAGGACAATATTACTAATGAGATAGTTGGTGCACCTCAAGTAAATAACAATAAAATAAAGTTGCTACGCAAGGTGACGATGGAGTCATGGAAAAAGCAGGGAATAGACTATTTAATGGAAGATACTGAAGTAGTAATAAAAAATAACAAAATAGTCTATTGGAAGAGTCAATATACTCCAGAATCAATAGCTAAGCTTCAACAACACCAAGGAAAAAACAAATGAAATGGGCCTAATTAATTCAATCGTCTTACCCTGATTTGAGATTTCTTTTTCTTGCTAAATAATTTGAGAAAATATATAAAACTTTATATGCGCTTATTAGCGGAATCCATGGCCTCCATTGCTGTTATTACTTCCAGTAATCCTGGCTTACCAACATTAAGAGGAAAATTTATTTGCATTATGGCTATAATTTAACCATTAGTTGCTGATCATATAATCATGATGAAGCCTTAAAAGGCAAATTAGATGGATATAGATCATCAAGATTAAGTAAACAATGGAGAGTGATTTATAAAGTGGAAAAGAAGTTATTAGAAGTGTACGTAATTGATGTCAATCCACATGATTACAAATTGAGGTGAAAATATGCATATTAATAAAAGTGAATTTGTAAGAGCTAAAGTGCATCATCCAGTGGCGCCTGGCGAGGCACTTAAAATGTTGCGAGAGTTACAAGGTTTAAGTCAAAATGAGTTAGCCAAGCTTACGGGCATTAACCAATCCAATATTTCAGCTATCGAAAATGGTTCTAGACAAATGGGTAGAGAAAGAGCGCTGATTTTTGCCAAAGCATTACATGTACATCCGGCAGTATTACTGTTTCCAGATTTTGATATGGCAGAAGTAGCATAAATTAATAAGTAGGAGTTATATATGGCTGCTGGAAGATCCACCGCTCAAACTTCATCAACAATTCTAAGTGAATTATCGGACAGTAAAAAAGATACTAAGCAGGATAATACAAAAACTCAATTATCATCATTACCAGCACAAATCATTTATGCAGTTGTTGATGCTAAAGTGGTAACCAATTATCAAGTCAAAGTACTAGAATTTGGTAGAGGGGTTGGTTCAGGGTTTACTGGATATGATGCAATACATAAAGAATCGATGTCTAATTTGGCAACGAAGAAAATAAATGAGCTTACAAAATGTCCCGTACTTTACAATAAGAAAATTTTTCCTGAGTTACATGCTATTTCTGCGACAAAAGATTTAAATCCCGAAGAATTGTCAGAATATAAACGAGCCTATGGAGGAGTCCCTTATGATTTTCAAGGGACCGATGTATTAATGATCGATAGTTCACCACTTTGGCTTATGGTTGCTAGAGATAAAATTGCTATGCATGAAATGTTTACAAAAGCTAATGCGTTATCATACAGACCCTCTAGCCAAATTTATCCTTTATCTTATACCACAGATTTAGCAAAACGTATTCAATATACTATTCCGGGAACTAAATATGTATTGAAATTACCTCACACGAGTCATGGAGAAGGGGTATTAGTTGTTCCGAAAGATGAATTAGATATCACATTAAACTTTTTATTAACAAATGAAGAAAAAAGAACAGAAAATTATAGAAAAAAGCTTTCTTGTAAGTCATCAAAACAGTTAGAAAAAGATATTCAATATGCAGAAAAATGGCGTAGTTTGTCAGTGCATAGTGAAAGATTTTTAATCGAAGAATATTGTGCTTCTTTAGAGCTTACTATTTCTGGAAAAAAGTATGATCCCACAATGCGTATAGCTTTTCTTATTTCGGTTGATAAAAATGTCATGAAGTTTTCTCCATTAGATTGTTATTGGAAGTTACCAGAAAAACCTTTAAATCAAGGTGATCTACGCGATTATTCTATATCTCATATAACTGAGACTAATGCAAATTCTCATAAGGTTAATAAGAAGGATAAAACCAAAATTTTTAAGCAGTTAGAATCTGTAATGCTTAATTTTTTTAATGTTATATTGCGTATAAGTACAGCCGATTTGATGAATACGTTTCAACTAAAAAATAATCGTTTATTATTAGGATATGTTCAAGCATTGGCTGAGCGTTATCGATATCAAGAAGCGTTAGTTGTATTAGATGGCATCAAGTTATATGTCAATAGCGTGAAAGATCTAAATCCGCTGCTATATATTGCATATTATATGAGTCTAGGAGATATACACTTTTATCAAAACAATTGGCAAGGTGCAATAGATACTTTCACATTAGTGATTAATCATCAAGAAAAGCATAAAAAAATTAACTATATGTCGTATCAGATACGTTCCGTCGCATATCTTAAAATAGGGAACGATGAAAAACATCGTGCTGATAATCTTATGGCAGAAAATCAAACTAAAAATTTAACTAAATTACGCGAGTCAACACAATCTATTTTGGAAAAACTAGAAAAAAACAAAGCTATACAGAATATAGCTATGAAGGGAAAAGAAAAACCCGTGGATGCAAAGAGTGGTACATTGCCACCTGATGGCAATAAAGAAAAATCAGATTTAGACATTTTTCTCGAGCAGGCAATAAAAGGTTCACGAAAATTTAAGCTTCATCCTGATGCTGTGGCAATGATAGAAGAATCTCAACAGTCCACAACACAAATTACACATAAAGCTAGTAAATAGTTTTATTAAATACTGCTTGTTATATTCCAGTAAATTTCCTTAGCAGCATCTTTCACGTACTTCATTGACACCTGGTATGTTTGGAATTGTAGGATATCCTATTACTTGTGTAGCATGCTTAGGATTCGCATAAATTAATTTGCTATGTGATAAGCCTGAGTCAACTAACATACGAGCAAATCGAATTGCCAAAGGTAAAGGATCAATAATCAGGATATTGCTATATCCTTTGCTTATAAGAATATCTGATAATTTTTTATTTTTTCCTAAAAAATAACTTCCGCCTAAAATAATTGTATCTATATCTAATTGAATTAGTTTGGTTATGGAAGATATTATTTTTTCTTCGACTTGGTTCTCGGAATATGCATCAGTAAAAAATGGTTGCATATCTAATGATTGGAATCCCATATATTGAGAAGTTAGATTATATACTCTCATTAATCGCTCAAGAGCATATCCATGCCAAGATCCTGCAGTAATTACCCCAAATTTTCTTCCGAGCATTTGAGCAACGCGCAAAGAAGAATCTGACATTCCAACAACGGGTATTTTAATTGCTTCTCGGCATTGGATTAACCCTGTGTCCCCCATAGATTCGATAACAATCGCATCCATCCCTTCTTGTTCTGCTATAATCGCAGCTTGGGCCATTCCTGCTGACGCGAGAACTTGTTCTATATCATTTTGACAATGAATAGGTCCGATGGAATTATGCCCAAGATGAAGTTGCACGCCTAAATCTTGATAGGGAAGCAAATCATCTAGCTTTCTAAATGCTTTATCTGGATTACAAGGACCCGCAAAAATAATTTTAATCTTAATCATTTTTTATTGCCTTATCGAATATTTCCTGAATTGCAGAATTTTTCCAACTGAGATGCTTGTTAAATAAGCTATGAGCTAAAATAGTTGCTAATTCTTCTAACATCTTTTTAGCGGAATCTTTTTCGATTGCCGTTGAATTATTTGAAATGAAAATCTCAGCATTTGCTAGAGCTGCACCCATAGTGCCTTTTCGAATACTAACGCCATTAAGGATCGCATAATTTTCATGATCCGCAATAATATCTTCTGCTTTAATACCCATAAATTCTCCTGTTTTTAGTTAAAATAAATAATTGATTGAATGCTCAATTAAATAAGTATATACTTAATTAAGTATTTAGTCAATTAAATGAATAGAAGGAATTTACATGGTTAAAATAAGACCACAGCGACCAAGCGCTGATGTAACGAGAGACAAGATATTACAAACTGCATTACAGCTATTTATGCAAGGCGGTTTTGCAGGCACATCCATGGGAAAGCTAGCAGAAAAAGCTAAAATCAATCAAACCCTAATATTTCATCACTTTGGCAATAAAAATCAGCTATGGCAGCAAGTAAAAGCGACTATTATTCGAAGCGCAAAAGCTACTCCAATTAATCCTGAGCCTAAAAACCTACATCAATTTTTGTGTGAGGCAATTGAACAGAGGGTCTCTATATATACAAAATGCCCAAAGCTAAGAAAATTGATTAGTTGGCAAAAACTAGAATCCGCGCACAACAAACAGAGTTTAATTGGAATTCCAAACAGTTCTATTTCACCACTGAAATGGATAGAATCCATCCGATTCTTACAAGATAAAAAATTGATTAATCCACAATTAAAGCCGGAGTTAGTTATTGTTTGGCTCGTAGCTAGTATAGATGGAATGCTAGATGATGATCTTGCGCTTTTCAAAAATAATTTAAAAAACCAAAAAAATTATACAAATATGCTTGTTGATAGCCTAGTGAAAGGACTTGTCGTTTCAAACTGATTGAACGATGACAAAGATTTAATAGTAGATGTTGTGTTTGGCGTGAGATTCTGCAAATGGGCAGAATCTCACATGAAGTGCGACACTTTTTCAATTGAGAATAAATGCATATAATAAGCTAATATCCTATATTAAGCAGAGTTTGTCTATATAATGAACAACCTTATACCTGAGGAAGTAAAGCAAATTTATGATACGTATCCCAAAGAGATACAGCATAAATTACTATTGATTCGTACCATTATTTTTGATGTAGCTGATTCTAATAAAAATATAGGTGAATTAGAAGAAGGTATTAAATGGGGTGAGCCAAGTTATATTACTAACCAAACTAAAAGTGGAAGCACTATTCGTCTCGGGTGGAAACAATCTGCGCCCGACCAATATGGTATTTATTTTAATTGTAAAACCACATTAGTTGAGACTTATAAGGAAATATTTGGAAATAAATTTAAATACGAAGGGAATAGAAGTATTTGGTTCAAAATAAACGATCGTATTCCAAAAAAGGAATTGTCCATTTGCATATCTATGGCTCTCACTTATCATCTCGATAAAAAAAATCGAGGGTAGTTGATATGAATCATTATTCTCGTCTTCAACATGCAGTGGAATTTATTGAAGAAAATCTTGATAGTCCTATTAGTCTAACTGATGTATCAAAAGCCGCTTTTAGTTCGTTATCTTATTTTCATCGAATTTTTTATTTTATGACCGGATTAACTGTTAAAGAATATATTCGGAAAAGACGTTTATCCAGAGCAGCATATCAATTACATTGCACATCTCTCTCTATCACTGATATTGCACTAAATGCAGGATATGAAACTCTCGAATCTTTTACACGTGCTTTTAAAAAACATTTTGGCGTTAATCCTCGAACGTTTAGAAAAACTAACCAAGAACATCCTATTTTTGAAAAATTGGATATCTTAAAAAAATATGCTATTAACTTAGCACCTAAGTTAGATTTTAACTTGAATTTGGAATATGTTTTATATAAAGAAACCCATATTATAGGTTTTCAAACACATACCACCCTTGAGGGCGGACAACAAGCAATTGATATCTGCAATTTTGCCAATGAAATTATTGGTAGCAAAAAATTAGAGAAATATTTTAATTTAGTGGAGACGCCAATATTCGGTATTTATACAAATATGACGGATGAAAACGATTTTGATTATACGATTGGTTGTTTAGAGAATAGCTGTAAAATACTATCAGATAATCTAATATCACATATTATTCCCACTTCACAATATGCAAAATTTTCTTTAAATCGCACGGATCGCATTAAAGAAGCGTGGCATTATATTTACGGAAGTTGGTTCCCTCAAAATAATCAGTATCGTGCTCCAGGATTTGATTTTGAAATTTATTACCCTGAATCGGTTGATATTTATATCCCCATGCATTCCATCCCTTAATTTAGCATCTGTAGACAAAATATCAGGTTTTATTTCACCTTCCTTATTATTATAAGAAAGTTTATTAACCTAAAATTAAGGTATCCATCATGAAAAATCTACAAAAGGCAATCCACATCATTGGTATTGATATACGCACAACTAATGATGATGGGCGTTCATTTAATGATATTCCACCACTTTGGGAACGTTTCATGAAAGAGGGGTGCGCTGCAAAAATTCCTAACAAATTGGATAATGATATTTTTGCTGTTTATACAAATTTTGAAAATGAAGGTAAAAACAATCAAGGCATGTATTCTTTAATTATTGGATGTAATGTAGCACCAGAAACTACGCCACCAAGGAATTTTACAAAAATTATTATTCCATCAGGCAATTATCGTGTGTTTCCTGTTGAAAAAGGAAGACCAGATAAAGTTGGAGAAGCATGGCAATCCATTTGGGCAATACCCGAGAGTGAAAAACATAAATGGAGTTTTAAATGTGAATTCGAACGTTATCATACCTCCAATGAGATTGATATTTATATTGGAGTAACTAATTAACTTACTTTTAAGTTATGGAAAAGAAATATCATCACTTGACTGATAAAGACCGTATATTTCTTAGGATAATGTTAGAAAAACACTATCCCAAGAATAAAATTGCAAAAATATTGGGGGTTGATCGTTCAACGATTTATCGTGAATTAAAAAGAAATTGCTTTAAGCACTGGCGCACAGAAAAAAATATTTACTGGAATGACACTGCCCAAAAGAATTATATTGAAAGACGAAAAAGAAAAACTAAATTAGATAAAAATAATGATTTAAAAGAATATGTTCATTCAAAGCTGAAATCAGGATGGTCTCCATGGCAAATTGAGGGTAGATTGAGAGCAGAAAACAATGGTCAAGGCATTATTTCACATGAAACCATTTATCGTTATGTTTATAGCGATTATGGCATTAGAAATTGTTTTTATGAGAAATTAAGAAGGAAGCATTTTTACCGTAAAAAAAGAAATGCGAGAAATCCACGTGTTCCAAATGAAATGCTTATACATAATCGCCCAGAGGTAATCAATAAACGTGAAGAATTTGGTCATTGGGAAGGTGATTTAATGATGTTTAAGCAGGGCATAAAAAGCAATTTAATTACATTACGAGAACGAAAGACTCGTTTTATCGTTGCAATTAAAAATTTAAATAAGACTGCTAGCGGTACTGCATTAACCCTCATCAGCACCGTTAAAAATATAAAAAAATATATTAAATCGATTACATTTGATCAAGGCTCAGAATTCAATAAGTATCAATGGATAAAAGATTGCATTGATACTGAAATATATTTCTGCAAACCAGCTTCCCCATATCAAAAAGGCGCCGTTGAAAATGGCAATGGGGTTATAAGAGCGGAATTACCGAGAGACTACGATATAACAAAGCTTAAACAAAAACATATTGCCGACTTAATCAGTGAAATTAATAATCGGCCACTAAAATGCTTAGATTATAAAACACCACAAGAAATTTTCTTGAGATGTGCTAATGAGCAGGAAAAGCAAAGTTAGCTTTCTTGGAAGGAATGGTGGGCTTATCCACAGTTTTGAAATCAGTGACCGAATAAATCAAGAGGTTAACGTGCCTAATGATGCACTTCATGCGAGATTCCGCAAATACTGTAATACTTCCAGTAATCCTCCTTATCGGCAGTAAAAATATGCCATATAGGCGGATTCAAACATTAAACGCAACTAAGTCACCTATTTTATAGTAAGTATAATCATCCAGCAAATACATCGTTTTAACGAACTAATTAGCTATATAACGTGTAAAAAATGTCTTTATTTCAATAAGTTAAGGTTTTTGTATTCATTTAAAATGAAATATTATAAAATGCCTTATAATTTATTCGATTACACAAAGAGGGGCACTGAGTATGATGAACATGAAAAAGTTATTAGCCACATTTATTTTTATAAGTTATGCAAGCACTTCTCTCGCACAATCTGCAGAACCTGAATATTTTCTTGATCATTACTTTATACATCCAGGAGAAACTAAGACTGTGGCTTATTCTATCCCCACTTCGCAGCATTTTCTTCAATGTAATCAAGATGGTGATGGTGCTAATTTAGGCTCAATTGAATGGAAATATAAAGGCACATCATTTAAAGCGCAAATTGGAAATTATCATTATTTAACATTAACTAGAGAGGACATACCGCGTCCTAATGTTGGCGATCTAGGACAAACTGCTGATGCGTCTGGTAATTTAGTTATTACAGATTTAGATCCTAATTATGACTTATATGTAACTTGTCGTTATAGCTTAACTCCCAATTGGTAAGTAATTTAGTAATAAATTAAGTAAATATACTACCTAAACTATTCCAACTAGCATTATTGAATGCTAGTTGGAACATCTCATTTGGTGTCAAATAATCTAAACTCTTTCTTGGCCTATTATTAAGTTCATCAATAATAGAATCAAGTTGTGTATCTTCAATTTCATTAAAATCGCTACCTTTAGGGATATATTGACGAAGTAAGCCATTTGTATTTTCGTTTAAACCACGTTCCCAAGATGAATATGGATGTGCAAAATAAAAACCTGATTTAAGCTCATTCTTCACTCTTTCATGTTCTGCAAATTCAATTCCATTATCACTTGTTATTGTATGCACTAAATCAGATATAGGTTTTAAGCTATCAATAATTGCTTTGGAAACAATACTTGCTTTTTTTGATTCAACCTTTCTACAGACACATTTCTTTGTAACACGTTCAACCATCGTAATAATCGCTTTTTTCCGATTTTTCCCTATAATTGTATCTATCTCCCAATCCCCTACACGAGATTTCTCATTGACAATTGATGGTCTATCATCAATAAATATGCGGTTTTTAATCGGCCCGCCTGAATGAATACTTCCATAGCGTTTTCTATATTTACGATTTTTGTGTCTTAAATTTAAATACAAGACGCCACCATTTTCTTTATTCTTTAAAAGAAATTTATAAATTCGTTCATGACTGATTGAAAATAAACCGTGTTTCTTTGCATAACCACTAATTTGCTCAGGACTCCATTTTTGCAGTATCTTATCTTTTACAAAATTTTTAATTTCTTTAGTAAATTTATAATTCTTTCTGGCAGTACGACGTCGGTTTTCACTAAACCACTGTGCCTGGCCTGGAAAATATCCATTCCATCTTGTATTACGTTTAAGCTCGCGACTAATGGTAGATTTATGAACACCCAATTCTTTTGCCATGTGAATTTGAGTACACCCCATTCGTCCAAGAGCGTACATGTGATATCTTTGCTCCTTGGTTAGCTGTTTATGACCCATTGCAAACTCCTATTGTCCAGATAGGTTTGCTTTATCTTAACAGCTAACCTATTGTTTTCTATAAGAGTTGCGTTTGAAAGTTGAATCCAAGATACTTGGAAATATCCGTTAAGTGGGAATCAAAATTTTGTTGAAAGGGCTTTTGCCATTGCTATCTTTAAAGCACGTGGTTCAAGCCCGCTGCGTGAATTATTTTCAATAAAAATGTATTATTAAATAGCCATATTTTTTTATGTATTAAATTACTTATGACCATTTCAGAGCAAAAAAATTTGTTTGCTGCATCTGTGATGGATAAATTTTCTTGATAAATATAATTAAGTATTTTATTAATCAATCGTACCCGTAAACGAAGATCTTCTATTTCGGGACCAAAAGGTTTTGCATTATTTTTAATATTAAGAGAAGCTTGTGTCATATTTTATTTCCTTTTATTTATTTCACCATTATGAGAGTAGAAGAACTTTCTGGGCAGGGCGGCTGTATACTAGAAACAATAATGTTTTCGTTATGTAAGAAATGATTGTTTATCAGCGGAGTTCCTGAAGATAAACTTTTTTCATCACGATTTAACGCTTTATCAGAATTTATTATGGGCGACTCTGGACTTCTCGGTGGACTCGCAGGTCTTGTCGATTCTTCGGTATATTTTTCAAATTTTTCCAGGGGGAATCCAACTAAATGTTTTAATTCAGCAGGGGGTTGGTAGTTCCCTGAGACATTGTCCCAAGATGTAATCTCGCCTTTTGCAAAATTAACTACGCCTGCGAATCGTATCTGTTCTGCTGTATCCGATGTTGCTCGATGGTTAGTACTGTTTACCGGACATTTAGAAATACGAATAAAACCTAATTTAGTTTTTATAAAAGCATAATGGCCATCCGGAATTAAATCTACTTGTTTATCCTTAATTGAATTTCTAACAAGCCATTGTCCATTTTCATTCTTATATAACAATCCGAAAACTCGGTCATTTTCTTTAGGTTCAAAGAAACCTTTTTTAGGGGAAGCACTAATCATCTCTTGCATTATTTTATTAAATTGCTCACGAGATTTATCTTCGAACGCTTTTAGAGTTTTAAGCGTCGTTGGAATGATTTCTGCAACAGATGGGAAATTTTTTTTCTCTATTTTTTCTTCAACCATTAATTGAGGCGATCTTTTCCCTACTTTTTCTTCTGCAGCTTTTTTCTTTATCAAAGACGCTGTAGCACTGTCTGCTTCCAATCCAGCGGTTTGTATAATGAATTGATTGGCTGATAGTACCTGCATTAATTCAGAATAAGAGGATCCTTTTTTAACCTCTGCTTTTAAGGTTTCAGCCATCTCTGTGTTAATTTCTTTTATCATTTTTGAGGAAGGAAGAGTCACTTGATCTTTCTTATTCTTTAAGATTATTTTGGCCATATTATGCATTACGATAGACTTCATGAGTGGAGTCATAGAGATCGTAGTTCTACCTTCTTTTTTTGCTATTTCTTCCATTTTTGCTATGAATTGGAAAGTATAAACTTCTCTCAATATTTTGCTTATTCTGATTTTACTTAGTTTTGCCATAGCTCTGTCAGGTAGTACTATCTCACATAATATGGTAGAAGGTAACTGATTGACCTCTGTATTAGATTTCTTTGCAGCTATAATTTTCTTTACTTGCACCCGTAGTTTTAATAGAGGGTTTGTTATTCTGGTAGTAGTCATATATGACCTCTCCATAGTGAATGTGTATGCTTAATTTATCTTTAGACCATGTTTTAGGACATACAGATGTTCTCTATTCTTGCTATCTTCTCTACTAGTGATGCTAGGGATTTCCCTAGTACTCCTATAACTAATAATCCCTATACTGTATGATTGGATAAATTAAATTTAATATTAGGCATTCAATGCAAGAAATTGATCAAAAAACTCATATTCTGCTAGTCGATGATACCCCCCAAAATTTAGTCTCTTTTGAAGCAATTCTTAGCGAATTGGACCAGCATTTGATTTTTGCTCGTTCGGCCAAAGAAGCATTACGCCATATTTTACACTATGATTTTGCGGTGATTCTGTTAGATGTTAACATGCCCGGTATGAATGGCTTTGAAACAGCTCAGTTGATCCGATCTAGGCTAAAATCTAGTTACACCCCTATTATTTTCGTTAGTGCCATGAATAAAGAAGATATTGATATCAATGAAGGCTATGCAATGGGAGCAGTAGATTTTATTTTTAAACCTGTTAACCCAATCATTTTACGCTCTAAAGTAAAAGTCTTTGTTGATCTTTTTACTAAATCTAGTTTAGCGGTTAACCTACAGGAAGAATTAAAAAATAGACAACGTGCAGAACAACGTGCTCGTAAACAAAAACAGCAGTTAGAATTAGCGGAATTAGACCGCTCTAGCACTGTTGAAGAAATGGCTTCGGCACTTGCCCATGAGCTAAATCAACCTCTTACTATTATTGTCAATTATTTAAAAGGTTGTATGCGACGTATCAAAGACCATGATTATGACATGGGACAAATAACGACTGCCTTAGAAATTGCTGGCCAACAGGCAGAACGCATAGGTGAAATATTGCATCGTATTAAGAATCTTGTACGTAAAAATAAACTTTATTTCGAGTTCGTTGATATTAATGGGCTCATTAAACATATTGTTTTCCTGCTGCAAGAGATGGCTCAAGAAGCAGAAGTCAAAATCAATTTAAAATTGTGTGAAAATATACCTAGAATAAATCTAGATAAAATTCAAATTGAGCAAGTATTATTAAATTTATTGCGCAATGGTATTGAAGCATTACAGCTTGTTGCGAGTAATAAACGTGAACTGACTATACAAACCGCACTCAATCATGCTAACTCTTTAATGATTTTGGTTAAAGACAATGGCTTAGGGATAAACCCTAAGCATATTGCAAAATTATTTGATTTGTATTTTACTACTAAAGACCATGGAATGGGGGTAGGTTTATCTATTTGCCGTACTGTTGTGGAAGCACATGGAGGTAATATCAGCGCGAAAAATAATCCCCAAGGCGGCGCGTGTTTTCAATTAACTTTACCTATGGTGATGGAACCTATTCATGTCTAATAAATCGTTAGTATACATAGTAGACGACGACAATACTTTGTGTAAGTCTATTCAATGGTTAGTGGAATCGATAAAAATTCAAGCAACTATCTTTAACAATGGTTTTGATTTTTTAGCAGGATTCAACCCTAACGCCGAATCAGCATGCATTTTATTAGATATACGTATGCCAGAAATGAGTGGTCTCGAATTACAAGAACAATTGAATGCACGTAAAAATACAATACCTATTATTTTTATGACAGGCCATGGCGATATTGCCATGGCAGTACGAGCAATGAAAGCAGGCGCATTTGATTTTATTACCAAGCCATTTAATGATCAAATTTTATTGGATCAAATTCAAAAAGCGCTAAGCCATTATCGACAAACAACATTAACTCAGAACCAAACTTCACAAGTTGAAATTCGCTATAAGTCATTGACGCAACGCGAGAAAGAAGTTTTAAAAGGCGTGGGTCAAGGCAAGTTAAATAAGACTATTGCTCATGAGCTGCATATTTCGCCTAAAACCGTGGAATTGCATCGAGCTCGCGTGATGCAAAAAATGGAAGCAAACTCTTTAGCAGAATTACTAAAATTCTACCTAGAACTCGAAAAAGAATTAAAAGAAGTATAAAGCCGCGATAGATAATTTACTTCTTAATATAATGTTGTTCATTTAACCAAGTGCGCAAAGTTGAAAAAAGTTTGTCTAAATCAACAGGCTTGGTTAAGTAATCATTAGCGCCAGCTTTTAAACAACGTCCTCGATCATCTGCCATTGCTTTTGCAGTTAAGGCGATGATTGGTAAATCTTTGTATTCTTCTAAATTGCGAATATGTTGTGTTGTTTCATAGCCATCCATTTGCGGCATCATAATATCCATTAAGATAATATCGGTATCACTATTTTGTTTTAACAATTCAATTCCTGCATGGCCATTTTCTGCAAAGATAGTTTGCATTTTATAACGCTCTAATGCACTGGTCAGAGCAAAGATGTTGCGAATATCATCATCAATAATTAATACTTTTTTATTTTCTAAACTTCGATCAAAGCGGTTATTTTGATCAATTATTTTCTTATGATCGCTTGATAAAGCAGTATATGAAATATGTAAACATAAAGCTGATTTATCAAATAACTCTTCTATAGTACTCGCAAAGTGCAAATTGGCCTTTTGCATCTTTCCAGCACATTGGGATCCTAAGCTTAGAATTCCACGTGGACAAGTTGTCGCG
>JADMIO011437885.1_pt1 | contig 45091 bp, 34 predicted proteins | sample 8958161 | NCBI WGS metagenome assembly JADMIO01 (sample SAMN16585339, study PRJNA669376) | soil metagenome | isolation source: Crop rotation soil | place: USA: Cullars Rotation, Alabama | collected 2011
CGACAACTTGTCCACGTGGAATTCTAAGCTTAGGATCCCAATGTGCTGGAAAGATGTAACATCATACGCGGAGCCGAATCTCCGCCGTAAAGCGCGTCCCCAAAGATAGGCATTCCATTTTCGGCCAGATGGACACGAATTTGGTGCGTCCGTCCGGTCTTCGGCCGGGCCTCGACCAAAATCCCCTTCCCCGCCCTTCGCAAAACTTTGAATAAAGTCTGCGCATAGTCCCCACCCGATTTGACCGAACCAAATTTGCTTCCCTTCGTTTTTCCAATCTTGGCCAGATAGTTTTCCGTTTCCCAAGACCCTGCGAATTGAGAATTCACTCGCGCGATCGCCTGGTAGACCTTTTCTAGACCCCGTTTCGAGAAAAGATCGCCCACGCCGGCATTGGCTTCCTTGGCTTTGGTGAACAAAACCACTCCCGAGGTATCTCGATCGAGTCGATGATGAAGACCCAGATACACATCTGGCTTCCCAGTCTTTTGTACGAGGAAACGCTTGGTAGCGGCAAAGAGATTGTCTCGCGCTTCATCCAAGGTCGGTTGCGTCGGAAGACGCGTCGGTTTATTGACGGCGATTAAGAAATCATCTTCAAAAAGGACGTGTCGGTCGGCGAGGTCAAAACGAGTGCGCTCCTCACTCACGGTATCTTTGAGCTTTTCAAGATCTACGTAGACTTCGAGCGAGGCGCCTTTAAACACGGGTTTCGACGCAATACGAACGCGCTTCCGATTCAAATAGACGGCTCCCGCTACAATCAGTTTACGGATTTTAGATTTAGACAGCGGCATAGCCATCTGTTCCGGTAACCAAATTTGGAGGACTTGGTCCAAACGCTTTCCAGCTAAGGATTCGGCTACGCGGGTTTGAAATTTCTGCACCGCACTGATGTAACAGATTCTTGACGCTTCGACAATCTCGAGCCTCATTAAACTCATGTAATTTAAAAAAAACTCAACCTCTCCAGCCAAAGGTCGATGAGTAAAAAAGAGGAGGTTCTCAAGAACCTATATGCTAGTCATCGTCGGTGCCTTAGTCGTGACGGGAGCAGTTGTGGGCGGATACCTGATGGAAGGTGGCCACATCGGCGTCTTGATTCAGCCCATCGAAATTCTCATTATCGGTGGCGCCGCGGCGGGATCTCTCCTGATCTCAAGCCCCATGTCCGTCCTCAAGGCGGTGGTCGCACAGATTCTCGGCACCCTCAAAGCCGCGGAAATATCGAAAGCTCAATACACGGAACTTCTCCTTCTACTTTACGAATTGTGCAAAACGGCCAAAGGAAATCCCCTCGCCCTTGAGCCCCACGTCGAAAATCCGGACGGAAGCGAAATTTTCAAAAAGTATCCCGGGGTCCTTCACAACCACCATGCCATCCACTTTCTTTGCGACACCCTCAAAGTTCAACTCAGTGCCTCGATGAGTCCCTTCGATCTCGAAGAACTCATGGATAAAGACATTCAATCCGCACACGCGGAAGAAAACAAAGCACCCGCAACGGTTTCGCGAATCGGAGACGCCATGCCGGGGCTGGGGATTGTGGCCGCAGTCTTGGGGGTCGTGATCACCATGGGTAAACTCACTCAAGGTAAGGAAGTCATCGGGCATAGCGTCGCCGCCGCTCTCGTCGGAACGTTCCTAGGGATTTTGGCGTCTTACGGTTTTATGCAACCGTTAGCCGCAAAAATGGAATCCAATATCGCCGAAGAAGGTACACTCCTAGAAGTTATTAAGGTCACGCTTTTGGCTTTTGCCAAAGATTGCTCTCCCAAAGTTTGCGTAGAATTCGGAAGAAGAACGGTGCCGCCTCACGCACGACCGACCTTCAATGAAGTAGACCAAGCTACTTCTGGGGCCAAGTAGGAAAACAAGTAGTGAGCACGGAGTAAGAAAGTAGTATTTCATGGCTGGAAAAGGTGAACAGGTCATTATCGTAAAAAAGAAAGGTGGCGGCCACGGCGGCGGTCACCACGGCGGTGCATGGAAAGTCGCGTACGCCGACTTCGTGACCGCTATGATGGCGTTCTTCCTCGTCATGTGGCTCATGGGATCGGACGAAGAAGTTAAGTCCATTGTCACTCACTACTTCAACAACCCATCCACGCCTTGGCGAAAAGAACTCAGCTCTTCAGAAATTATCCCCATGGGTGATCGCACCGGCGCGGGCGATAGCGTCTTAAAGGGAATGGATGGCGAACTACCGGAAGATCTCGTACAAAGCCCTAATCTCGCCGTCGCTCAGCAAGCCCAAAAATCTCTCGAAGAACGCCAAGAAGCCGAAAATTTCCAAGGCAAGATTCCAGCCGAATTGGATGTGGACATGGAACTCATCCAATACTCTATTCCTGAAAATGAACTCTTCGACCCGGCTTCCGAAAAACTCACGGTCGCGGGCCAAAAACGTTTGCACCGCATTGGAAATGTCATTCGTCGCTATAAGGGCTATGTCACCATTCGGAGCTATGCCCATAACAACTCAGAAAAATACGATGAGTCGGTAGCTAAAGCGGTCGTGATCTCTCGCCATATCGTTAAAAAACACTGGATTGATGAAGAACGTATTCATCCAACCGTAGGAAAACCCAGTAAAGACCGCCAGCCTTCTCGGGAAGGGCTTTTTGGGGACCACCGCGTCGACATCCTTTTGACTAAAAGCAAATTACACGACTAGTTTCCCTTAAGCATTCTCATTTAAATGTCGATTGTTTAAATAGTATTTCCACCAGACCCCACCTGCACGGAAGCATCACCGCACTTTTAAGGAGTGCCTTTAGAAAGGTTGCAGGTATGTTGCTCAAAACTGGGTTTGTTCTTACGGGATTCTTCATCCTACTCTCCACCGCCGAAGCCAAAGCAGCCCAAGTGACGGTGGCCCGTCCCGCTCGACGAGTTTTTGTCAAACCGATGGGAACCATTCCCTTCCAACTTCCCAATGGAGTACCGGTCAATCTCGGGGCCGACCTGGATGCCCTGCTCCGCACTGCCGTAACCTCCACCCCGAGTTTCTCGCCCACTGATGGGCCCGATGCGGAATTAGATCCTTGCGGAAACTATATCGAGATTCGCAGCAATCTCAGTACTTTTGAACTCAATCTTACCCAATTTGGGGTAAGCGTGGGTTACTCCCCCGGTGGCACCTTAGGCGATATTGCCAAACTGACGGGAGCGGTCGATGTGAGCATAGGCACGATCGCTATGGATTTCAGTGTTTGGGAATGCGTGAATGGTCAGTGCTCCAGTGTCGCGGCTACGATGTCGGACCATCTCACCGCGAAAGTCGGACTCAAGTTTCAAATTGACCTCAAGGCCATAAAAATAAGTCCAGACTTTGTTTTCAATACTCCGATAGCGTCAATAATCCGCCAAATCATGGATGACGGGCTAAGCAAGCTAGCAAAAACGGAACGTCTTAACGAACTCACCTGGCGCGCCACGGTAAAACAATACGTGCCCGAAATCGGAATGGTAGTCTTTGATGCCGGAACCCAAAGTCGCATCAAACCCAATCAAGGTTTTGTCGTCTACGCCGTCACCCCCGATTCTGGAGTCTGCGATCTTTTCCGCGCCATCGCCTACGTGAAGACCACGCGCGTTGATGCCGTGAGTAGTGTGGGCATGCTCACCGAGTCACTTGATCATCGTCAAATAGAAATTGGTGACCAGGTAATGGTTCGTAGTATTATTAAATAATGTTCATTTCAAAATATCGTTGGTTGTTGGCGGTTATTGGCGTAGCGGCACTTTCTACCACTACCTTCGCCGGCGGAAAAAAACGTCCTGAACCCGATCCCATCGACGGCAAGATCGTCGTAGAATTCAAGCCCTTCAATGAGATGCGAATCGAAATGCCCGACCAAAAGTTTTTTGACTTCGGACGCGATTTTCACAGCCGGGTCAAAACCTCCTTGATCGAATCCGGAAAGTACATCATTTTCGAATCCGCCCCCCAAGACTTTATTCCCGAGAGTGACTTTACAACGACAGGAGAACATGTCCGGGGAATCCCCGAATTTGTATGGCCCGGAAGCACCGTGCCCGCCGCTAGCATTCAGATCTCGGTCGACGCTCTGGGATTTTGGATGGGATTCCGAGGAAATCGCCGATTTTATGGTTTTACGGAAAGGACCCAAACCCCTTTCAATGATGGTTATGGCTCCCATCCCAACGAATTCCCCCTCCGCACAGAACTCACTGAGACCAATTGGTTTGATCACACCTTCATGGTCAAAGGCATCACTCCCTTTCAATCCAATACCGGTCTCGACATCGGCGACGGCTTCAAAGTCAACGCGTATCTCGCCGGCGCCACCATCAAATATTCGGGCTACGAATCGCAGCTTGATCTCAGCGTGCAAAAACACATTCTGTTCAGCGATCAAAACGAAACGCGAAAAGTACAGGTCCACGGCACGGGATTCAGTGTCGATTTGGCGGGGTCCTATTCTCAATACAATGCTGCCATCCGTATCGCTCACCGCAATGCCATGCTCGAGGCCATGCAAAAGTCGATCACGGGTTCGATCGATACCCTCGATAAGTCTCTCAAGGATACGCTCCTCACTGCTCGCATTGATCGCAAAGTCACGCTCGAAGGCAAGACTTACTATCTCCTCGGCACCGGCCACCAATCCCAAGTCAAAACTGGCATTCGCTACGAATCACTCGAAAGTCCGGACTCTGTCCTGGAAGTGCTCTACAGCAACGCCAGTGGATCCGTCGCCCAACTGGCTTCCGGTGATGGTATGAGCCTCAATCCCGGCTTGATTCTCCGCCAAACTAAAGGCGGAATACCCGTCTCCAACGCCTACGCACGAAACTCATATGCCGAAGACAAAGTTGAACTCCAACCGAACGGGATGTTGGATGACTACCTAGATATCCCCGGACTTCCTAAATTCAAAGACCTCAAAAAGTATTTTAAGACGGTATGGGAAGGTCTCTTTCTCGGTTATCGAATCTGGCGCTACTTCCAATACGACCAAGAATACAAATACCTTCCCGAATCCCCTTCACTCTTAGCCGATGACGAGGACACTTCCGGAAAAGAGCAGAAGATGGACGAAGAATCCGACTCCGATCTCGAATCGCTGACTGCACCCAATGCCTGGGAAAAGCAGATTGGCTTCGACAAGGCTCCCGAAATGTCCGATCACCATATACCCGTGGTCGCAGTCATCGATTCCGGCATCGACTACAACCATTCCTTCATCCATGGGAAAATCTGGGTCAACCCCAATCCGGAAAAAGACCCTATGGGTTGGTTTGACCGCTATGGCTGGGACTTTGTTTCCAATGACGAGCGCCCCTTCGACGACAACTATCATGGAACTCAGGTAGCTACCGGTGTTCTCAAAATTGCACCGAAGGCCAAGGTCATGCCGCTCAAGGTTTTCACCCCCGCGGGAATCACTCATTCGGCTTCGATCTTTCAAGCCTTTAAGTACGCTGTCGATCACAACGCCGATATCATTGTGTGCGGTTGGGCCACGCGAGTGAAGTCGGACGCCATTGAGTGGGGCGTTCAGTACGCACAAGAACATGGTGTCCTCGTCGTTGCGGCCGCCGGAGATTTAGGAAGCAACCTCAATCTCGTTCCCGCCTATCCGGCCGTGCTCTCTAAAAAATATTCAAACGTGATCACCGTAACCGGCGTCGATCTAAAAGATCGTCTAACTCAGGAAAAGAATCGCAACGCCAATCACGACCCAGAGACGGTAACACTCGCTGCGCCCGGCCGACAGATTCGCGTGGCCGAACCGAGAAATCACGTGCGCGCAGCGAATTCGACTGGAATTGCGGCAGGTATCGTAGCTGGAGCGATTGCCCGCATTCGTGCGGCCGACCGCTCTCCTACTCCAGCTTATCAAAATGTGATGGAAAGGCTCATTACGAATGCGGACCACGTTCCGGAGCTTGAGCCTGCAGTTCGCGATGGTCTCCGCTTAAAAATCGTAGAATAATTTCAAGCCTGGCTCAGAGGAAAGGTAACGGTAAAGACCGACCCGGATCCCACTTCGCTGTTTACTTCGATCGTGCCGCCATGGGCCTGAACAATCTGCTGGGCGATATAGAGACCCAAACCCAAACCGCTGATATTGGGGGAAGTAGCTCGTTCAAAACGCCCAAAGATACGCCGAATGGATTCGGCATCAATCCCCATTCCGTGGTCCTCGATCGCCAAATGAGCCGATTGGGCGTCCGCCCAAACCACGACCCGAACGGGTTTTTCTTGCCCGTACTTCACAGCATTGGTCAGAATATTCTCGATCACCTGTCGAATTCGGACTAGGTCCCCCTCCATATAGAGATGCTCGGGAGACTCATGGTGGATCAAAAGCGCCCCCCCTCTTTGACGAAGACGGTTGATCACTTCGCGGACGATCTCGGCAAAATCCATTTTCTGAACATCGACCGTCAAGCTACCTGCCGACATTCGCGAAACATCCAGCATACTCTCTACGAGTTCGGTCAGTCGATTCAATTGGCGATTCAAAAGGGAAACGACTTTATTCATATTTACCGCAGAAACGGTTCCGCCCAAAAGATCCCGCTCCAGGAGTTGAGCTTGGAGCTTGAGCGAACTGATGGGAGTCTTAAGTTCATGCGAAGCAATCGAAATAAATTCATCCCGGAGGCGAAGGTTCTCCGCCATAGACTCGCGATCAATCCTTTCTTTTTCGGCTCGCTTCCGATCCGTAATATCTTGGACGGTCACCAAACGGGCCGACCTTTTTAGGAAAGAAAAGCCCTTAGCTCGAACTTCTATAGCAATGGGGGCGCCATCTTTTCTTAGCCCAATACTTTCCATGGCCGAAACTTCTCTCTGCATTCCCGCCGCCGCTTGAGCTCGAGCATCGGGATGGATGATTTCCATGATATCTCTCCCGATCAGTTTTTCCCGAGGAATACCCACCATTTCGGCGATAGACTGATTAACGTCTACGATCTGGCCTTTTTCGTGAACAATAAAGCCATCAAAAGCCGAATCGAAAATCAGCTGAAATCTGGCGTTGCTGTCCGCTAAGGTCTTCAATAAATTGAGACGGGAACGCAAGCCCAAATTAGCCTGTAAGAGGATGGTAAGGATTCCCGGAAAATAAACCGAGTAGCGCAGAGAAGGCTCCAGAATCAAAAGGACAATCGAAAGCGAGATCACGAGTGCAGAGTAAGAGAGCATGGCCGCGTTGGATAATAGGCCAATACCAATGGCCGCTACGGTGATGAACGATCCCACGATCCAGTTGATATCGCCGCCGTTATGATAAAAAAGATAATAGTAGTGGATGGTAATGAACCAGACTGAAATCAGGAAAAGCGGGCGTAATCGAAACTTGATCCAAGACGAAAAAAAACCCAATCCCCAAGCCGACCAAATAAAAACCACGACCACCATACGACTCGCTACCGGATTGAAAGCCGTAGGCAAAATTAATTTTACCGCAAACCACCAAAGGAAATAGACCAAGCCCGCAACAAATAGCGCCAAACGATAGACTTTTTGATCCTTCAGAGCTACAGGCGATACTGCGGTGGGAACCACTTTCATTGAACAAATATAGAAGAGATTAGAAGCGATTTCCAGAAGTGGACAAATCTGATGGGATTAAGAAGCAATCGATAACTTTCCAATAAGTTTTCTCCACAAAGCGGCTGTAGCGCTAAATTCTTGACGATTGAACGTCCTGAAATCGGAAGTTATCATTTAATTTAGACTTATGAAAATACCGGGAAAAACAATTCTCATTATTGATGACGACACCTCCCTCCGCATGCTTTCCCGCAAAATCCTCGAAACTGCGGGCTGCATCGTGGAAGAAGCGGAACGGGTCCGAGACGCCCTTTATAAAATTCAGACCATGCTTCCGGACCTCATCATCCTCGATCTCAACATGCCGGAGCATAGCGGATTTATTTTTCTAAAAGCGCGGGCCCAAAATGTCCGTATGGCGGGAATTCCCGTCATTGTCCTCAGTGGATCCAACACCCAATCTACCGTGGAAAAGGCTCTGGCCTTAGGCGCCAATCAGTTCCTTGAAAAACCGCTCAAAGCCAACCTGCTGTTGCAAAAGATTCGGGCGCTTTTTTATTCCCAACAACATTCTTCTTACCACTTCCCCGAGAAGGACATCCCTACCGTCACCGCCGAAATCAATGCCCTGATCACAGGACATGCAGATGGCCTGCTCCGAATCTCGAGTATTACCAAATTCGACAAAGGCACCCATTTAAAGGTCAAAATCGAAACCTATCAAAAAACAGGCGGTACCGTCTTAAATAGCCGCGTGGAAAATCGCCGACTAGATATCAGCGAGGGTCTCTATAGCCAAGTGGTAAGCCTCGTCGGACTCAGTCAAGAAGAGAAAGAGAAGATGCAAGAGTGGGAACTGAACCTTTAACTTCCAAACCTCTCATTTATTCCGTAGACGACGATGTGTCTATGAACCGATTAATGGACGCGCGCTTTACCAAGTTTGGTTGTGAAATCAAAACTTTTACCACCGCGACCGCCGTACTCGATGCCATTCGTAATCGGAAACCAAAACTTTTACTTTTAGATTTAAACTTAGGCGAAGGCCTTTCGGGTTTCGACGTGATCGAGACCATTCGCTTCGATCTCAAAAACGACTTCCCCATTATCGTCATTTCCTCAGAAAGCGATAGCACCAAGGTCGCCCACGCTATGGAACTGGGCGCGACCGACTTCGTGGTCAAGCCACCGTTTCGATTTCAATTCGAAGAAAAGGTTGCGGAATACATCAAAACCGCCAATCTTCCCGAGCCCACCGCCATGGCCCTCCGGCCAGTGAAGGCCGAGCACCAAAACGCTAAGGTGGATTTCCAGATTGGCATTCAAAGCGTTAATCCGCTCGGATTTACGCTCCGTTCAACGCATCTCATTAAAAAAGGGAGTTCATTTTGGCTATCGGGTCCCAAGATCAAAGAAATGATCCCTTCTACGGAGCGTATTTTCGTGATGGTTTTGGAATCCGCCATTCAGTTGACGCAAGACCAGAGAGTCTACGAAATTCGGGTCGAAGTCGACCCGACGCAGGAAAAGATCCTCGAAGACATCAAGGGATTCTTGTCGCGCAGCCGTAATCCTAGCGGATCCTAGCCGGTCCATAGGGGGTAAAGACCGGAATCTTCTTCGCCGACAAGAAGTAGATGACTTCTACTGCTAAACGTCTGTCCATCTACCTTGGAATCAGCGTTCTTTATTTTATTGCCGCTAAGATCGGTCTCGATTTAGCCACTCTCAATAAGAGTGCTTCGCCGGTTTGGCCAGCTTCCGGCATAGCCGTCGGCCTTTTATTTGCTCTCGGCACTCAGTACTGGCCCGCAATTTTATTAGGCGCCTTCGCCGCCAATCTCCTCACTCAAAGTCCTTTGTTATCGACCTTTTTCATTGCCTTAGGCAATACTGGCGAAGCGTTAGCCGGCGCGTTCATCGCCCGATGGGTGGCCCGTCAAAAACTCCGAGGATCTCAATTCGAGGTCGCACTCAGTTTTTTTTCCGCAGCCACGTTTTCACCGCTCATCAGCGCTACGATGGGGACCCTCAGCCTCTTTTTGACCAACGCACTTACTAAAGAGGCATTTGCAGGAGTGTGGTCAACTTGGTGGGTGGGAGATGCCCTAGGAATCCTGTCCGTCGGCCCCCTTACGTGGACGATTATCCAAAGTTTCAGGCCTTTCCGAACGATCTCTCCAAAATCCTTCTTAGCAGATGCAAGTGTGGTGGTGCTTACCGCCGTTCTGGCTACTTTTTCGCTCCAATCGATTCCCGGAAATCCCATAGTTTTTCTCACCTTCCTACCACTCGTTTTTGGGGTATCCCGTGTGAACGAAATGCGGGTATTCATTCTTTCCGGTCTCTGTATGGCAATTGGGGTCTGGCACACGCTTCACGGTCGCGGCCCTTTTGTCGGGGGCACCACTAATCAAAATCTCATTTTCCTCCAACTCTTCTTAAGTTCTTTTTCAATCTCTGCACTTCTTCTCCATTGCCTAGTCAAGACGGGATCGTTTCGACTCGGGAGAGTCGTGCTTACCGCTTCTTGGCTTTTTGCCGCTTTTATGTACCATTCCTTCAGTCAACAGGAACTAGCAAAGGATCACTCTCGGCTACAAGGACTCGTCAATGAGCGGATGTCCGCCATTCAATCGCGAATTGAAAGTTACGAAGAAAGTCTCCGCAGTGCGGCCGCGTTCTACGCTTCATCCGTGAGCGTTGAAGCCCACGAATGGAAAAGCTTCGTCCATAGCATTAGTATCACTGAACGCCTACCTGGGATCTTAGGGCTGGGGATCATTTGGCGGGTCCCGCCCCGCCAAAAAGGTGAATTCTTCGCCGACCTCAGGAAACAAAATGTGCCCTACAAATTCCAAGCCGTCCCCAACCATTCACTCGAAGGACTCTCAGAATTTTTTGTTATCAAGTACGTAGAACCCATGGCTACTAATCAGGCCGTATTGGGGGTCGCCATCAATTCTGAAGTCAAACGGCGAGAGGCCGCAGAACAAGCACGCGACTCTGGACTGAGCACCGTCACCGAACCCATCGTCCTCATCCAAGACAAAGAAAATCTACCCGGGTTCCTTTTTTACCTTCCTCTATACAAGAACGGGACATCCATTGCCACCGTCAGTGATCGACAAAAAAACCTTATCGGTTGGGTTTTCGCCCCCATGACGTGGAAAGGACTTTTAGAAGGAGTCCTCGGTCAAACTCATTCCGAGATCGACTTTGAAGTCCTCACTACCTCCCCTAATGGGCAAACGACTCGTCTTTTCGACACCAATGCCGAAGACAATCTCGCCAACGCCCACTTTGAAGTGACGACCGCCCTGCACTTTGGCCAAAAAGAATACCGATTTGTCTGGAATCGAGGTCCCGAGTTTATTTCCAGTCACGACACCATCGTGGCCTGGATTGGTTTCGTTTCTACCATCATCGGCCTTCTCATTGCCTCAATCCTCACGATCCTCCAGTCGATCACTCATCGGGTGCAGTCTCTCGCCGATCAAGCCATCGCCGATCTGCGGGCTAGCGAAGAAAAATTTGAAGCCATCATCCGAAACGTCAAGGACTACGCCATCCTCATGTTAGATCCTGGAGGATTTGTCGTGACTTGGAACGAAGGCGCGCGCTTAATCAAGGGATACGAAGCCAGCGAAATTTTAGGTAAGCATTTTTCCCTATTCTATCCTCCCCGTGATCGGGAAAGCCATGTACCGGAGACCGTTTTGCAGGCGGCAAGGGGTGGAAGCTATTCCCAAGAGGGCTGGCGGATTCGAAAAAATGGTGAAATTTTTTGGGCCAACGTGGCCATCACCCCGATCGTTAATGGTCAAGGCAAACTCGTCGGATTTGCAAAAGTGGTCCGCGACCTGACCGCTTTGAAAAAAGCCGAAAACGAGCGCAACCAATTGATTTCGATCCTCGATGCATCCCCGGACTTTATCGGCATCGCAGACATGCAAGGCCATCTTCGCTACCACAATCCCGCGGCAAAAAAAATGGTCGGCCTGCCATCCGATGTCGACCTATCGACCATGAGAATAAAAGACATGCATCCCGAGTGGGCCGCTACCCTCGTCGGCACCGAGGGCGTGCCCAAAGTTCTCAAGGGTGGCCCCTGGAAAAAGGAAACGGCGCTTCTCCACCGTGATGGACACGAGATTCCCGTATCGCAAGTCCTTATGCTTCATCGCGGGCCGGACGGAGAACCCGAATACCTCTCCACTATCATGCGGGATATCACCGAGGACAAACAACGTTCCCAACAAGAGGCCCTAGCTCAAAAAATAGATCGCTTTTTGGCCAATGCCGAAAACGAAGCCGATGTCCTGCGTTTTGTCGGTAAAACCATCGCGCAACACCTTAAGTGGGAAGTCAGCATCTTCTGGAAATTAGGAAACGACGACATCCTGCAATTCCAAGATGGTTATGCGACCGACCAAAATGGATTTAAAACTTTTGTAGAAGGCTCCCGAGATTTTGCTTACGAAAAAGGAAAAGACCTTCCCGGAAAGGCACTAGAAGTAAAAGATCTAGTATGGATGGAAGGGATTGCCAAAAATCCTCACTTCTCTCGAAAAGGTCTGGCCGAAAAAGCCCAACTCCGATCCGGCTTCAGCTTCCCTGTTTATCTGGGGGAGCAGGTCTTTGGTTGCTTCGAATTTCTCACCCAAAAAGAAACTGCCGAGGATCCGCGCCTCGCTGATCTCTTCCGTGATCTTCAAAAAGGAATATCACAGCGCATCCAATACCTCCGCTCCAAGCTGGAATCCGATCAGCGGCTTCTCATTCTTCAATCCGTGATTGATGGGTACCCGGGCCCGGTCCAAGTCAAGGACCTGGAGGGGCGCTACCAACTACTGAACCAATCGGTGGCGGATCTCTTTGGGTTACCCAAAGAAAAGCTGCTCGGTTCCACCCTCAAGGGCTCTATTTTTGAAGAGTATGCGGAAAAGACTCTGGCCGAAGATCTCGAGGTCGCTCATTCCGGAGCCAAGCTCATCGAGAGATCTTTGGAAGTAAAAGGGAAGAATCGAGACTACTTTATTCATAAATTCCCCCTGCGAAATCTTGCCGGAGAAGTCCACGCCATCTGTGCCATTACCACAGATGTGACTGAACAAAATACTCTCCGACAAGAACTCAAGCAGAGCGCTCGCCGTCTGGAGTTTGCACTCGAGGGATCGAGTGATGGAATGTGGGATTGGGATTTGATTCGAAAGGAAATTTACGTAAGCGACAAATTCGCAAAACTCTTTGGTATTCCTCAAATAGTTCCATTAAGGGATGAAGCTGACTTTGCCGCCGTCGTCCATCCCGAAGAAGTCCAACAAACCATCGAATCCCTCCGTCGCCATCTCTCGGGTCAATCCCCGATCCATGAAGTGGAGGCGCGCCTCCGTATCGCCAGTGGCGAATACCGATGGATGCTCACCCGTGGGAAAGTCAGCGAACGCGATAGCTCGGGCAAGCCAATCCGAATGACCGGCGTGCACATCGATATTGAAAAAATGAAAAGAACGCAAAAAGATCTCAAACTTGCGGAAATTCAAGCGCTGGAAGCGGTCAAAGCCAAGGCTCACTTCCTGGCCAGTATGAGCCACGAAATCCGGACCCCTTTAAACGGAGTGATCGGCATGACCGAACTTCTTCTCGAAACCAAACTAGCCGTGCGCCAGAAAGAATATGCCGAAATCATCCAGCAATCCGGAACATCGCTCCTGGCGTTAGTGAATGACATTTTGGACTTCTCCAAAATCGAAGCTGGGAAAATGACCCTCGAAAAAACTGATTTTTCGATCGCGCAAGTCCTCGAAGGACAGACCGAAATTCTGTTGGCAAAGGCGCGGCAAAAAAACCTGAGTATCTCCACCTTCGTTTCACCCCACCTCCCCTCCCCCCTCAAGGGAGACCCTGGCCGCTTGGGGCAAATCTTATTGAATCTAGTGGGGAACGCACTGAAGTTCACCCATCAAGGTGGCGTCTCTATCCGGGCTCAAGAAATGGAAAACCTCGTCTCCAAGGATGCAATCTGGGTCCGATTTGAAGTCGAAGACACCGGCATTGGTCTCAGCGAAGCCGCTAAAACTCGCCTCTTTCAACCCTTTTCCCAAGGCGATGAAAGCGTTTCCCGCAAGTACGGAGGTACGGGTCTGGGGTTATCCATCTGTAAACGCCTAGTAGACGCGATGGATGGACGCATAGGGATTGAAAGCCGGGAGGGCATGGGTTCGACGTTTTGGTTTGAAATACCACTCCAATATGCCGAAAAAATGACGACCCTCGATTCCGAATCCGACACGCTAGCCCATATGCGGATCTTAGTTCTTGAATCCGATCCTCTCTCCCGCGAAGCCATTCGCCGGTACGTCTCGTCTTGGCAGATGGAAATTCAGATCGCGGAATCGACTATCGATGCCCTTCGGATTTTGAACGCGGCCAGCAAGACAGGGCAGCCCTACCGTCTCGTTCTGATCGGTTCACCGCAAGTGAAAGATAGCTTAGAAATAATCAGGAAAATTAAAAAAGGACTGAAAAAGAAAAAGGGCGCCACCTTCGACCTGGACTTCCTTCTCGCCCTCGACTTTGGGCAGGAAATCACCCGCGATCGCCTCAAAAAATCGGGTTTCACTGCCCTTATCCCAAAGCCAGCCCGACAGTCCCAGCTCTTTGACTGTTTGATGAACACGGTGACCACCACGACTAGAACCAGCAATGTCACGGAGATTTCAAAAACTATTCTCAATCCTTCGGATCGACGGCAATTTCGAATTCTCTTGGCGGACGATGTTGCCGCTAACCAGCTTCTCGCCCGACGCATGCTCGAAGGCCTGGGTTATGCGGTCACCGTTGCCGGCAACGGCTTAGAAGTCCTTTCACTCTTAGACCAGGTTCACTGTGACTTAATCCTTATGGACTGCCAGATGCCGGAGATGGACGGCTTCGAAGCAACCCAGCGAATCCGCAGCCTGTCAGACGCGCGTAAGAAAGCAATTCCCATCATCGCTCTTACTGCCAATGCCCTCGCCGGGGACGACAAAAAATGCATTGCTGCTGGAATGAACGACTATCTCGCCAAACCCATCAAAAAGGACATTCTCCAGGCCAAACTGGACCAATGGCTATCTGCCATCCACGCTTTAAAGAAGGAGGCCGCTTAAATGGCTAAAACCCTCATCAGTCCCGAAACCCTCAATTCTTTTCGCGAACTCCAGACACCCAAAGATCCCAATTTCTTCCGAGAATTCCTAACCGCACTTTTGAACGGTATCCCCGGACATTTAGAAACCATCCGCACCGCTATCGAAACGGGCGACCCCCAAAAAATCGCTCTGAGCGCACACGCTATCAAATCAAGCTGCTTAAATATTGGCGTGACTCCGATCACCACTCTCTGTGCCAAACTCGAGGAACTCTCCAAAAAGGGATCTCTCGTGGGTGCCCAGGAGCTCTATACCGAGACCATGCAACTCTGTGCGACCCTGAAACGCGAGATCCACGCCCTTCCGGAATTTTTGAATCCAAAGTAATCCGTCCTACGCCCCCTTGCGAAAAAAGTTTCAATTCAAAACGGGCACCTTGCTGGCTCAGTCCTTCAATGTTATGGCCACTCCATGGAAACCAAACCATTCGATCCCTATGGCAAACAAATTCTCGATTCCTTCCATCCGCTCTGTCCCTCTGCCGACTTAGGCAAAGAGCCCAAGGCCTTCCAGATCGGGAGCACTAAACTCGTGGCGTTTCGTGACCATAAAGGGATGGCAGCCATCCTCGAAGACCGCTGCAGCCATCGTTTTACCCCCCTCTCCCACGGTAAAGTACTTCCAAACGGCCGGCTGGAATGTCCGTACCATGGATGGAATTTCGATGCGCACGGAGGTTGTCGCAATCCTTCGCTCGAAAAAGAAGAAAGCACTTGCTCCGTGCCCGCATTCCAGGCCGTCGAAAAACACAGCTATGTCTGGGTCGCTAATCCCGGAGTTCCGATGGATCGCTTTCCCGTCATTCCTCGAAATGAACACGAATGGATTTTCGTCACGGCTTATCCCATCCAATTTCAAGCTCCTTTCCACGTCGTGGTAGACAACTTCAGCGAAGATGAACATTTTCCATACGTCCACTCGATGTTCGGCTGGGACCGTAATGGCGCGAAGAAGGTAAACTTCACCTGCGAAAAAACGGATGAGAATATCTTTGTAACCTACCACGGACCTCAAAGACCGTTCCCCACCGCTCCCCTGTACGGACTCAAGAAACACCACTGGATCAAAAATGAATGGAAAACGCACTTCAATCCCTTCTGGATCACCTACAAAACGTGGGTGACCGACGTGACCGGTGAGAAGTGGGAAAGCCCCAATATGAATGACATCACCATTTTCTTCAACCCGGCGGGCCCTCATCAAACGATGATGCATATTTTCCAATACGTGCGTTACCAAAGTAGATTCATGGAGCGACTCTTCCCCCTCTTCCGAGGAATGCTGGTTAAATTCGTAAAGCAAGACGTGATGAATGACGTCGACTTCACCCAAAAACTTGGTCCCATCCCTTACAGCTACGAAGGCGCCAAGCTGGGTAAGTACGATAAGCCCCTGGTCTGGACTCGCCAGATGTTGGAGAAGTTCTACTTCAAGGGACCGCATGTTTAGGAATTGCAGAGGTCGCTAGAAAATTCCTGCGACGTCCCCGCTGCCCTCAATCTCGCAAAAAAAGCCGCTCCGTAATCGTGAACACGAAAATCATCGCTGCTGAATTCAGTCCAAGCAGCGGTAATCCACCTCATAGGTTCAAATAACGCTGCATCTTCTGCGCACCGAAGACTTCGAGCGCCCGAAGTCGATTGTGCGCAGGACAGTAATGCAAAATATTTTCGCCCGAGTTTGAACCGCCCAATGCGAAGGGAATCTGATGTTCATACTGCAAACGAAATCGAGACTCGCATCGTTTCTGTGTCCAATTTCAAATCGTGAACCTAGAGAGTCTGGAAATTTGGAGAAGGCCTTTTCAACGGGTCTCTCAGGTAATCAAGATAAGATCTCTAACCAGGCGCTGCGCTGAGGGATTCTTTGGAATTTTCGGGACTCGGCTAGAGTTTTTTCTCAAATCGCTTTAAGGCTTGCAGGTAAAAGCTCCATCTTCTTCGCTGCGTATGGTTATAGTATCGCGGCTCCCGTTGAACATCGAAGCGCAGCCAGAAGTGAAAACGTAAAGTGCACACACTGACAAATTCAAAACACTATTCTTCATAGGTCCTCCTGCAGTCAGATTTTCTTTTCAATTTTATGAACCGTTATCCGAACATCTCCGCGGAACAGCTCTTTCAAGACTGAGTAGAATCTAAGTTAATTGGTGGCTCCGGAGAGAATCGAACTCTCACACCCGTAAGGATACACGATTTTGAGTCGTGCGCGTCTACCAATTCCGCCACAGAGCCATATAAACGGGAATCCTCTTCCTAACCCATTCACCTAACCCTGTCCAGATTCAAACTATTCCCAACTGAGCAATTCGATCCGCCCGTCAGGCTTAATCCGATAGTCTGCTCCCAGTGGAAGCGGTGCGTGCTCGGGTCCGTGGCCGACCGGCATCCCATAAGCGACGGGAATGTTCAAAAATTCGCCCAGGCCCCCAAAGATCGTTTTAAGCGCCTTTTGCTGACTGACGCTGGGACGCAGGGGAACCATTTGCGAGGGCTTCGGATTTCGGACCGGCGAACGCTCAGACTTAAGCACGGAGGCAACAGCATCATTACATTGCAGGAAATTTCCTAAAACGATCGCCCCTACCCCTTGAAACGTTCCCGATTGATACAGCTGCTGAACCATACGATCGATTCGACAAAGACTTTCCGTAATGTCTTCAAAAAAGAGCAACGTATCGCGGGACTCTGCATTGAGAACCGGAGGCGCAAACGGCGTTCCGCGCATACTCGCCCAAAGCGAGAGATTCCCACCGAACATCTTTCCCGAAACGGCTTGCTTCGGAGGATCGGTTAAAAACTTCAGTTTGAGTTTCTTGAGAAACATTTGGGACGGAGCGCTTCGCGCATGCCATTCTCGAATCCAAGTCTCCAGCGCGTCGTCTTCGGATTTCTCCATCGTCAAAAAAGAGCGGATCCCCGGCATATTGGCGTGCAAAATCGACCAACCCCAGCGCCGCTTGACGTACTCCTGTAAAATAACGGAATCCGAATACCCTACAAGGAGTTTCCGAGGAGGCTTGGGAAATTTCCCGGCCAGCCTATCCAAAATCGGTAGGACCTGAGTAGCGCCGTAACCTCCGCGCGCGCACCAGACGACCGAATAATCCGGACTGAGAGCCGCCTCTAAAAAGGCTTCCGCCCGTTCCGCATCGGAGCCGGCGTAAAAACCCAGGCGCTTTTTGACTTGCGGATGGACATGCGGTTCCAAGCCAAACTTTTTGAGCTTCTCCAATCCCAGTTTGAATTCGACTTTGGGGACCACCGAAGACGGGGCGACAATGCCTACATTAATTTTTTCACGAACATCGAATTTAGCCATCGCGGGTGAGTTCCTTCTCTAAGGAATATAACCCGTCTTTGCTCCTCACGGAAACCCAAAGCACTGCTTCCGCCGGAATCCCGTTCTGTTCCAAGCTTTGGACCACTTCGCGCTGCCGTCGGGCCCTCTCCGATTGAGTTTTGAGCGAATCAGTTTTGGTCATCACCGGGGTGATCACCGTCGCCGACCCTTCCAACGCCGCAAGAATATAAGCCAAGGCCTCTAAATCCAAATCCGTGGGCCCATGACGGGCATCCAACAAAAGCAAAACCCGTTCGAGATTTTTATCGGCTTTGAAATAAGCCTGGATCACGTTTCGCCAAAGATCCCGTTCGTCTTGACTGCGTTTTGCAAATCCGTAACCGGGTAAATCCGCAAGAATCTTGGTGGGCTTTTGCTTTCCTGGTTCCCATTGAAAAAAATTAATAGAGCGGGTTTTTCCCGGCTGTTTACTGGTGCGCGCTTCCCGCATTCCCAATAGACCGTTGATCAGGGAGCTCTTACCCACATTCGATCTTCCTAAGAGAGCGATGCGAGGCGCGGTCATTCCATTCAGGGTTTCGTCCTGAAACATTTTCGCAATCTGTCCGGACACCGCAAGGGTCGTTAAATATTTCCCAGGCATAACCATCCTATACTCATCATTAGGAACATTCCTCCCCACCAGGAAAACCATACCGTCCGCCGTTGCCAGGCAACGCCGAGGGATTCCCACTGGAGAATCAGCAAATAAAAAAGGAGAAAGCTCACGATCAAAACGGGCTGACTTTCCCAGGACCAAATCGTCCCCTCTAAAAAAAATCTCCAAACTCCGAGGGCACCCAGACCCGCAAAGCTCAATACCAGCCCGAATCGGAGCATTTGGTAAAAATGAGAATGCAAAGCCGGAATCGACTCCAGGCGCTCTCGCAACCAACCCTGTCCCCGTATCAGAAGCAATAGGTAAACGCCACCTAAGATCATCGAGCTGTTCATCCACAGCCCCAAATTAGTTTGAAAATAGTGATCTCGGTGCGATCGAAGGAGCAACAAGCTATGCAAAACTAAAATCCCGCCGAGAAGAACCGAACCGCGGAAACCGACTCTCCAAAAACGAGCAGTCCCCAATCCCACAAACCAGAGCAAATAACTGGTCCAAAGTGCCAAAAAAAGATAATCCAAACTCCAACTCCGTCCCCCTAGCGGCGTGGTCTTAGCCATCCAACTCACCCAAGGGTTGGAGAGAAAACTCAAGGGCAGCGCAACCAAATGGAGCAAACCCCATCCTTGAAGCAGTCCGTAAAGATCCTGATCGCTCTTGAGAATTTCTAGCCCACCGACAAACGAAGCCTGGAGGAGCAAAGCCATACCTCCCAAGGAAATTACCAGCCCCCCAAAGTACCACGGACTAGCCAATTGAAAATTCTCCACTCCACTCAGCGCCAAGGGAAGACCACCCAGAGAGGCTTTTGCCCCATCGGCCAAGAATGCCAAAGCCGCTGCAACCGAAAGGGCGAAGACACTCGCTCCCCGAGGCTTACCCAAAAACTCTGAGATCGCCACCACGGTGCCGAAACTGAGCGAAGCTAAGAAATAAAACCCATAGTGACTCGCCCAAGGCGGATGCATCCATCCCGCGGCTCGCCACTGCGAAATCAAAATGCCCCATTGCAGAAGAGTCGCCACCCTCGCCAGAGCGACGCCGATCCAAACAAAGAGGGATTCGCGAAATAAAAACCAAAAGAGATAAAATAAAATCGAAAGGCTGTATCCCCAAAAAAGTTCGGCTTCAAACTGCGCCAAGTTGCACCTCCAGCGTACCAAAATCACCATCCAAAACCGCGGCCAACCCTCGCGCTGTCCTTTTAAGCCGAGTTCTTTCGTGTACCCACGCCGGAGTCAGCGCGACGAGAAGGACTTGGCCTTCGTCCCATACTACCCAATAGGTCGCGGTCGACGAAAGGGAAAGCAAGACAAAGCCAAGCCAGGCGATCCCGAACCCCATTCCAATCCAGACGGCACCCGGATCCCGGACGATCCGAATCGGCACATTCTGCATAGGCGAAATTTCAGTGACGGAAAAAGTGTAAGCCGAACCCTTTCGATGCACAAAATCGTAATCAGGATGACGTAAAAACAGCCAAACTTTTTCATTCCGGTCTTGATCCTGATAATCTATTTGAACCGACTGACCTGCGTCGCCCGCCATCGGCTGGATAGTGAGGAGCTGGATTTTGGCGAGCGGCAGAGAAAACATTTCTCCCACTTCGAGCTTGGGCAAAAAAGTGAACGCTCCGGTCTTTTCATTTTTAGCGACGAGCACGGCGCCCATCCCTGCCCCCTCTTTCGGCTGAGAATGGTAGAAGTAAAAATCCTTCCATCGCGCTGGCTTTAAAACCTCGGCTTCGAGCGAAATGACTTCGTTCCGATTCCAGAGCTGAAAGCGATGCCGACTTTGCGCAGGTAATGGGAAATCCGATTGAAACCGAAGTTCGGAACTTTGAGATCGCAATTCAAAGTCCGGCTGAATTCCTCGCCCCCGGCCCCCTTCTCTCACTTCGGTTTTTACTTCCATTCTCTGGGCCGACGAATAGTAAAATCCCCCTAACGCCAAGCCCAGCCCCATACAAACAACGAGCTCCCAAAATGCGCGGAAATTCCGAGTTCGAACCAAGTACTGAATCTTCTCTGGACTCTTTATCGACTGCAAAGACCGCAATTCTCCCCAGTTCGCACGAGCCCACTCCGGTATTCGTCGATGAAATTCGGTTGAAGTACAGTGAACCGGAAGCGCGAGATAGATGGCGGACTGTTTTCCATAGCCTTTTCGCATTCGAACCGGATCGATCCTCCGAAAATGCGTTTCCCAGTGGGCATCAGATCGAAAAAACCTAAAAAGAATGCTTAAAATCCGCACCCCCAGGTTCAAGGCGAGCAAAAACAGAACAACGATGAACCAGTTCGGAGCCCAATTTGGCGACAATCCGAGTTGCTTCAAAACTAAAGTTATGGGCACCGAAGTTAAAAAACCTTCTCCTCCATAAAAACGGAAGATCAAAATCACCATCAAGAGAAGCGTTAAAATCGCGGTGATGCGTCGCTGGATGGCGTCCATCTCTTCAATTTAACTTGAATCGCTGGGCGGGAGCAATCGGAATTACCGACTGGAATGGGGCTTGCTAAGGAGAAGCACAAAGGAGAAATGAATGATGTGGCAACTGAGATTATTTGATCCCTCGGGAGAAATCAGGTTCTTCCCTTTACAAAGACCCGCGATTCTGGGGAACAGCGCGAACGCAACGATTCCCCTGCGGGATGGAACGATCAGCACCCAGGCCGTCCAAATTCAACCCATTCCCACCTTGGGCAGGGATTCCCCATTTTGGTTCCGATTGCTCAAGGAAGGAACCTGGGCTACCCTCGCCGACATCCAGGTCCGCGAAGGCCACCTTCCCGAAAATGTACCGTTCAAAATTGGAGAAACAAAAATCCTCCTCGAACGGGCCCTCCCAGCCCTCTCTCTTCCCATCCAACCCATCGCCAAGAAATGGCTCACATGTACGGAGGCCGGAAGGGATGTCCTATGGACCACCCAAAAAATCGCGAACACCTCGCTTCCCGTTTATCTTTCGGGAGAAACCGGAACCGGCAAGGAAATCCTCGCTCACCTCATTCACGCCTGGAGTGAAAGATCGGGCGCCCCTTTTGTGCCCATCAACTGTGGCGCCCTCTCCCTCTCTCTCGCCGAGAGCGAACTCTTTGGTCACGACAAAGGGGCTTTCACCGGCGCCGATCGCAAACGTCCCGGCGCACTCCTTCAAGCTCACGGGGGAACGCTCTTCTTAGACGAGGTGGGTGAACTTAATCCCGAACTCCAAGTCAAACTTCTGCGATTTTTGGAAAACGGCGAAATCCGTCCTGTCGGCGGAGACCACTATGTCCACGCCAACGTGCGAGTCGTCTGTGCGACCCACAAGGATCTTAGCCATCTGGTCGATCGCGGGCTCTTTCGCCAAGATTTGTACTACCGATTGGCACCGCTTTCGCTAGAGATTCCCCCCCTCCGGGATCGGCCGGAAGATATCGCCTATCTCGCCCACCAATTCGCCAAGGAATCGCAACGATCACTCTCTCCTCAAGCCGTACTTCGGCTTCAAGCCCATTCTTGGCCCGGGAATGTGCGCGAACTTCGCCATGCGATAGAACGCGCCATCGGTGTCGCCGGCGCTTTCGCTTCCCTCTTGAGCGAAGCGGATTTTGAATTCCTCTTGCAGCAAAAAGCCGACACCTCCAAACCTGAACTCCATTTAGGAAACGGAGCGGTTACCCTTAAAGACATGGAACGAATGATGATTCTCCGCGCGCTTCGCATTGCCAATGGAAATCGTTCTCGGGCCGCTTCGATTTTAGGGATCGCAAGAAGCACGCTATTCGAAAAAATAAAGTCTTTTAAAATCGTCGGACCTCGTTCGCATTTTCACGAACGCCGGTGGTCCTTTGGTTAGTTTATGATCATGCGGATGAAGAAGACATTGTGAATTTTTTCGCCGTGGAGCCATTGATTGAGCTGCTTTTTAATTTCATTTTTCAAATCTTGCTTTCCACCGAGCGACAACAACTCATCCCGATCTTTGGCTACCAAGAGACTCGTTATCTTGTCCCGAACAATATCCAGGCTACCTTCAATTTTCTTAGAGGTCTCTTCGTCATCACACTCCACAACGATTTCGATTTCGGCCACATTCAAAATCCCCGGAGGCGTGACCTGCTTGGGACGCTTTAACTCTAGCGTGAAAACCCCCACGTAGGCAGTCACCGGCCGAAGCTCTCGGAGCTTGCGTTTATGAGCCATGTACTCCCGAAAGTCCGCGCCATATTCGTAAGGTTTTTCGTTAGTTTCGAACTTGTGCATCAGGTGCTTCCACCCCAGACGGAGTGTAAACAAAATGCCCAAGCAACTCACCAGGAACAACCAAGCCATCCGGCGCGTTCGTCGATCGGGCGAAACAAAACCTCTCAAAATATCCAAAGCCCCAGTCTTAAGGGACGCCCCGGCGCCCTTCAGACCCCGCGCCAATGCCTCGCTTTTTTCGGAGTGGGCCTTTTCTTTTCCACCATGTCCATCCGCTGAAGTTCCATGTCCGGCGCCGTGACCGCTCGACGCTGACGCCGCAGCAGGCGCAGGAGCGGCAGCCGCTCCATGAGTCGCCTCCGAAGGCGGCGCATTAGGGGTAGGGGTGACTGCGGGAATTGATGGTTGATCTTTTTTGTCCGCATTAGCGACCGGTGCCTGAGCCATGTTCTTTCAGGATAGCTTCCGTCCCTCAGTGAGACAACGTTTTAATGCGTGCTTAAGTTTTCGGATTTTGAACCGATAGATTCTGAGAGAGGCACGGAGGCCCTATGAAAATCAAAGATTTGACGGCATTTTTTCCTACCCATTTTCTCATCCCCTTATTTGTTCTCCTCGCGCTCTATATGCAAGGTTGCGCAGGGCTTCAGGCCCGCTCCTCGGACAGGCGAGCGACCCGATTGGGCTCGTACTCAGAAGCGCAGGACGTCAGCCTGGGAATGAGACCCAATCAAGTGCGAGATTCCTGGGGCGAACCCCTACGCATCCAAGTTGCTGGGGACCAAGACTCTGGAAATCAGCGCTGGATCTACCAATATCCCACGCAAACCGGTCTCAGTCCCGCTCGAATCGTGTATTTCGAGCAAGGCCACGTCGTGGGCTGGGAAGTCTCTGATTCTCGCTAAAGCCCCGGTTTTTCAAGTTTAATGTATCGAAAAGGCGTGTTAGCTTCAGGTTTCCTATGGAACCCGTTTTAGACTTTGAACGCCCCATTGCCACCCTTGAAAAGAAACTCCAAGACCTCCGTGACCTTTCTAAACAGGAAGGCCTCGACCTCTCGTCTGAGATCCAATCTCTCGAGAAGAAGATTGCGACGCTTACCGATGAAATTTTCAAGAACCTCAACAGCTGGCAGAAGGTCCTCCTCTCTCGCCATCCCAATCGCCCTCACACCTGCGATTACATCGAGGCGCTCTTTCCAAACTTTTTAGAACTCCATGGCGACCGCAACTTCGGAGACGATGGTGCATTGGTCGCAGGTATCGCAACGTGGCCCCCGCAAAAGCCTGGCCAAAAAGGCAGCAATGGCCTTTCGAAGGATTCCATTTTAATTTTGGGTCACCAAAAAGGCCGATCGACCAAACAAAAAATGCATCGCAACTTTGGGATGGCCAAGCCTGAAGGATACCGCAAAGGGATGCGCCTCATGGAAATGGCCCAACGATTCAAGCTTCCCATTTTGACGTTCATCGATACGCCCGGCGCGTACCCCGGAATTGAAACTGAGGAACGCGGTCAAGCGCAAGCCATTGCCGAGAGCATGCGCCTCATGTTTTCTCTCGACGTCCCGATCATCACGGTGGTCATTGGCGAAGGTGGATCCGGTGGCGCATTGGCCATCGGGGTGGCCAATAAAGTCCTGATGATGGAATTTAGCACCTATTCGGTCATCTCACCCGAAGGTTGCGCCTCCATTTTGTGGAGTGATTCCAAACTCGCAGAACGCGCCAGCGAATGCTTACGCATGAGCCCCACCGACCTGGAAAAACTGGGCGTCATTGATGGCATTATTTCTGAACCAAAAGGTGGAGCGCACCGCGATTGGAATGAGGCTTTCGAAAATATGCGTCAATCCCTGGTCAAACATTTCACTCCACTCGTTGAGGCTAAACCTAAAAAAGCCAGTGCTTCGGCGCCCGCCAAAAAAACCACAACCAAGACCAAATCCAAGTCTTTAGTCGAAGGACAAAGCGCAAATCGAATCGATCGTTTCGAAAAATTCCGAAAAATGGGGATGAAGGCGATTGCGCACACGGAGTCCTCTTCCTCATGAAAAGCCCCTTACACTCCATGACCGGGTATGCGACCGTAGAAACTAAAATCGGTGATCAGACCGTCCGTTTTGAGATTCGCTCGCTGAACCATCGTTTTCTCGATCTCAAACTCCGCCTCCCCCGCGATTTCAGTAAGGTAGAACCCAAAATTCGAACGCTCCTCCAGCAGGCTTTCAAACGCGGATCGATTGATTTCAAAATTGAATATGCACACCACTCTGGTGAATCCGAAGGCAACTCCCAATACCAAGCCAATCTGTCCCTCGCCGCCCAGTATTACGAATGCCTAATCACGCTCCAAAAAACTTTGGGCCTCACCGACTCCATTAAGACCCAAAACATCTTGTCTTTCCCAGACGTGATTTCCAAAGTTTCGGGCACCTCCCGTTTCCAAACGCCCGAAGAACTGTGGGACCAAATCCAATCCACCATCTCGGACCTCATCAAGAAACTTCATTCCGCTCGGAATGACGAAGGCAAACGGATTACCCAATCCCTTGAAACCACGATCACGCATCTCGAAAAGAAAATCGCCTTTCTCAAAGAACGCCGAGCTCAATGCCAGGCCGAGGGTAAAGAGGCAATCGGCGAAAAAATTAAGGAAATCTTCGCAACTCATGGCTCCAAAGGGACGGACTTGGGAGCACTGAATTTAGATGCCAAGCGGATTTTAGAATCCCGAATTGCGCAGGAACTCGCCCTCCTCCTGGACCGTACGGACATTGAAGAAGAACTCCAGCGATTCGCCGGTCACCTAGAAGGCTTCCGCGAAACCTTAGAGCTAGGCTCCCCCGCTGGAAAAAAACTGGACTTTATTCTCCAAGAACTTCACCGAGAAATCAACACACTCGGCAATAAAGCGCAGAACTTCGCGATCAGCGAAGAAGTGGTCCAGATGAAAGTCGAACTCGAACAACTGCGCGAACAAACGATGAATATTGAATAGTGAAGAGTGAAATGAGTCAGGACATCTACTACCCCAAATTGGTCGTCGTCGCCGCACCCTCGGGAGCAGGCAAAACTACGCTTTGTTCACTCCTCCTCCGAGAGTTCCCGGATCAGTTCGTGCTCTCCATATCGAGCACCACTCGCAGCCCCCGTCCCAATGAGCAGAACGGACGGGAGTACCACTTTCTTTCGGTCCCCGCATTTAAGGAACTCATCCAGAAAAATCGCTTTGCCGAATGGGCTATGGTTCATGGTAATTATTACGGCACCGCTAAAGACACTATCGAAGACGCCTTCCGTCGGGGAAAATCCGTAATTTTAGATATTGATGTGCAAGGCGCGGCCAATTTGAAGACGGCTTTTCCGGATCGGTTCGTCAGTATCTTCGTCGCCCCCCCGGATCTGAAGGAGCTCGAAAAGCGCCTCCGCAATCGCGGCACTGAGAGCGAAGAATCCCTCCAACGCCGCCTTGAAAACGCGCGTGAGGAGATGCGCGCATCCAAAGACTTCGATCATTTTATCGTCAACCAAGACCTACAAACCGCTTATTCCGAACTCCGAAAATTTGTCCAAGAAAAGCTTCGCTGCTAACCCATGAGTACCCAACCCGAAGTCACTCTCGAAACCATCTGCTCCACCGTGAGTCGCTACTATCCGGACGCGAACATTGACTTGATTCGGAAAGGTTACGAATTTGCGGAAAAGGCCCATCGAGAGCAAAAGCGTTCTAGCGGCGATCCCTACATCATTCACCCCACCGAAGTAGCTCAGGTCCTGGCGGATATGCGGCTAGACACCGCCAGCATCGTGACCGGCCTTTTGCACGACACCGTGGAGGACACCTCGACGACCTTGGAACAGATTCAAACTCTCTTTGGCAAAGATATCGCTGAACTCGTCGATGGAGTCACCAAACTCAATAAAATTACTTTCCGCACGAACGAAGAAAAACAAGCCGAGAACTTCCGAAAGATGATCCTGGCCATGGCCAAAGACATTCGAGTCATCCTGGTTAAACTCGCCGACCGCCTCAACAATATGCGGACCTTAGAATTTTTACCTGAACCCAAACGGATCTTAATCTCCCAAGAAACTCTCGATATTTACGCGCCCATCGCCAATCGTCTGGGGATGGGTTGGATCAAACTCGAACTCGAAGATCTCTGCCTCCGCTATCTGCACCCCGATAGCTATTACAAACTCGCCCAAGCGATCGCCAAGACCCGCAAAGAACGCGAAAAATACATCGATGACGTCTCGGATATCATTTTGGATAAACTCGATGAATACGAAATCAAAGCGCGGATTGCCGGTCGCGCTAAACACTTCTATTCGGTCTTTAAAAAAATGGAGCGTCGAAACGTCGATTTCGACCAAATCACGGACCTCATCGCGTTTCGGATTATCGTCGACAATATCACTGAGTGCTACAAGGCCCTGGGTGTGATTCACGCTGCGTACAAACCGGTCCCCGGCCGAATCAAAGATTACATCGCCATGCCGAAAGCCAATAACTACCAATCCCTCCACACTACGGTCATTGGCCCGTGGGGAGAACGCGTGGAAATCCAGATTCGCACCGAAGAAATGCATCAAGTGGCGGAACGAGGGATCGCCGCCCACTGGAAATACAAAGAAGGAAAGTTCGATACCAAATCGAACGACAACGTGGAGTGGGTCAATCGCCTCCTGGAATGGCACAAAGATCTCTCCGACCCCAACGAGTTTCTTGAAACCGTCAAAATAGATCTTTTTGAAGAAGATATTTTCGTCTTCACGCCCAAAGGCGAGGTCAAACAACTCTCCTTAGGCGCAACTCCTTTGGATTTTGCTTATTCGGTCCACACCGATGTCGGCAACAAGTGCATCGGCGCCAAAGTGAATGGAAAGATCGTTCCCCTCAAACACAAACTCAAGTCAGGCGATACCATCGAAGTCATCACCTCGACCACCCAATCGCCCTCCAAAGACTGGCTTAAGATCGTTAAGAGTTCTCGCGCCAAAGCGAAAATCCGCGCTTTCATCAAACAGCAAGAGCGAGAGCGCGCTCGCGATCTCGGCCATGAACTTCTCGAAAAGGCCCTCAAACTTTTCACCCAAAACCTTAGCCGCCTCGAAAAAGGAGGAGACCTTCTCAAGGTCGGACAAACCCTCAAATACCGTTCGGTGGACGAACTCTACGTAGCCATTGGTTATGGCCATATCACCACCGATTCGGTCATTCGCCACATCGTGCCCAAAGAGGACATCGAAAAAAAGACCCTCACCGAAGAATCCAAAGACGAAAGCTTCCTCAAAAAAGTCTTCAAGGCCGCTACCAAAAAGAGCGAGTCCAAGAACGCCATCACCGTCGCCAATCTCGAAGACGTTCTCATCCGCTTTGGCCGCTGCTGCAACCCTATCCCTGGGGATAGCATCATTGGCTTTATCACCCGTGGCCGAGGAGTCACGATCCATTCCTCTAATTGCACCAAGGCCTTAGACAATGATCCCCAACGGAGAGTGGATGTCCGATGGAATATCCATAGCCAGAACAAGCTAAAATTACACGTAAAAGTCCGAGTGCTCTGCCAAGATGAGCCCGGGATTCTAGCCCTCATGACCCAGACCATCAGCTCATCCGGGGTAAATATTTCTTCGGCGAATATCCGAACCACCAAGGATCGAAAAGCGATTTGTCTTTTCGACTTAGAAGTGGCAGATACTGTGCAGCTCCAAAGAGTGCTTTCCTCGTTAGAAGCCAAAAAGGGAGTGATTACGGTGGACCGAACACGGTCATAGGAGTACCCCATGTCTGACACACCCGACTTCAAACCGATCGAAGAAAATATTCGCGACATTCTGAAATTTTATGGCGAAGATCCCACTCGAGAAGGCCTACTCAGCACGCCCAAACGGTATGCCAAAGCGATGCACTATCTCACCTCCGGATACCGCGCCAACATGGATACGATCATCAATAAAGCGCTCTTCAAAAATGAATCGAGTGAAATCGTTTTGATCCGAGACATCGAACTTTTCTCAATGTGCGAACACCATCTTTTGCCATTTTACGGCCGCGCCCATGTAGCCTACCTTCCCAATGGGAAGATCATCGGACTCTCAAAAGTCCCGCGGATCGTGGATGTGTTCGCCCGCCGACTTCAAGTTCAAGAACGGCTCACTTCTCAGATTTCATCGGCGCTGATGGACATCCTCAATCCGCTGGGTGTAGCCGTGATCATCGAGGCGTACCACCTCTGCATGATGATGAGAGGCGTAGAAAAGCAAAATAGCAAGACCATCACCAGTTCCATGCAGGGCGTTTTTCGAACGAATGAAACGACCCGCAAAGAACTTTTGCACCTGCTGAATGGGATTAGTCTGTAGTTAAAAGAAACTGGCCCACTTTAGGGGGACGGGGATTTTTAAAGATAAGCAAAAATGCATCCGATTTCCGGACTCTGGGTTAGGCAAAACGTCTCGTAAAATGAAGGTCGTGTCTTCGGATCTCATGAGGGGCGGGCTTCGTTTTAGTTTCTTCTAAACCGCGGTAAGCACCTGATTGTGGTAAGCCGCGTAGAGCATGATGTGGTCAAAGAGCCGCTCCCGCTTCTTCGTCGTGCACCAAGTCCGCCTAAAGAGGCGATTGATATTGGCTCTTAACATCGCACAAGTGTGGTTCAGACTGAAGAGAGGGTCAAAGCCGATCTTCTTAAGCTCTCCTTGCCCTGCGATGCAGCCCCGTTTTCCTTCTACGGTCTCGTGCTTGGCCTTTGGAAAATGCTTTTGAACAAAGGCCGGATAAAATGGATTCTGATCGGAAGTGAAGGTGGCGCTCTCACTGACCAAGGGTTTCAGATCTTGAAATAGCTTCTCCCAACCGATCCTTCTTAAATCCTTACGATAACCGTATTTTTTGAGGGCAATTCGTGCAAGCAATCCTTTGGCGGGCATCTGCGAAACGGAGAAGGCTAGGATCTTTCGGGTCTTTGCATCCACGGCCAGCGCCACACTCAAAGGCTTGCACTTGGAATGCTCCATGGTTTCTAGGTCATCAAACTGAATCTCAGAGAGGGGCGCCTTTTGAAAAGCCTCTAACGACTTAAGGTGATCAAGCCTTGCCTTCTCGGCAAGGAACCTGACCTTTCGTGCGACGGTGGTGCGATGGATGCGGAGGAGTCTTGCGGTTCTTCGCATGGAGACGCCTGAGACTAGGAGCTTAAAGATCTGAGAATTCACCCGGCGTTTATTTTGCCCGAAGCAATCGCTGAAGGTTGCAGAAGAGAATCCCTTTCGACAACTCAGGCATTTGAAGCGCGAGATTCGCTTGCTGTCTGATTTACGAAAAAAGTCTCCATTTCGGACTACGATGGCAACTTCTGAACAGAGGTAAGGGCATTTCCGCAACATTCGCAGCGATACAGAGCACTTTCTATGCCTATCGCGGGGTTACGGTGGTATTACGCTTACTTCATCCCACTAGAGTGGGCCAGTTTCTAGTTAAAAGGCCTCCCTTGCCCGACCAAGACAGCCATGCAACAATGGGGAAGTGAAAAATTCCCTTTACCTTAGCTTCGGTATTTTTCTGACGGCCCTAGGATTTGCGGATAGCCCTGTCGCTTTTCGCAGCCGAATGGATGCGAAAATTCAATTTCAAGAATTTACTACGATTTCGGCCCCAGCCTGCGACTTAAATGAAAATTCGATCTCCGAACCAAGCCTCTGTGCTCCCGATCCCTACGAAGATATTTGCCGAAATGTGAGGCCTCAGACGGCAGAATCCTTTAAACAGATTCAGGATGAGACGAAAAACATTCAAAATAATTACGCAAAGTATTATAAAAAAGAACCCTCTTCTTTCGAAGAGGATTTGGATGGCGTCACCCAAATGGTCCTAAAAATTGGCGCTGAGTTCAAAGAATCGATCCAAAAGAACCCTGCTTTAAACCAGCGCTCAAAAAGCATTGTTTCCTCCATGATTGATTCTTGTAAAGTCGTCAGACCAGTTTTAGGCGCCTATGCTCTGATTCAACGTGAGGGCGGATTTATCGAAAAAATATTAAATGGGCAAAAACCTGCCCCTGAGGATTGCAAAATTGGCATAAATTGGGAAATGATGGCTGCCTGTATAAAGGGCGAAAGCTTTTGCCGTAGTATTCTTTTTCACGAATTCGGACACTTCCTTCACGCCTGCGACTACCTTGTAGACATTTCTACCACGAATAAAAAGATCGAAGCCTTCCAAACCGACCTGATGGAAGCAACCGAATGTCTTACGGTGACCTCTAATCCCCGCCGCGGGCCGGAGACTCAATGTTTTCCAATGGATCTTGGCAAACTCAGCACCTTAGAAAACCGCTGTCGCTCGGACAATTTGCCTACCCAATGGCAAGAAGCGGAAGCCGATGCGTGGGGTGCCACCGCCCTGTCGGACTACTTCAAATCCCAGATACCCAATTTGCGAGAAAGAAACGACCAAACTCTAAAAGCTCTAGAAATGTCCTGCTTATTTAAATTCAGTTCTCAGGTGTCACCGCCATCAAAACTGAGCCGGGCCATTCACCATTACGTCCTTCCACCTCTATGCCGTCAGGGATCTTTTATGGTAGGGCTGGCCGCAGGCGTCCTTGATTCTGCTTTGACGGAAAAAGCGTGGGACCCTCACCAGAAGTGGGCGTTCCGCATGAATCGAAATTTCTTAAGGAATACCGACTTGAGAGAGGCCCTAGGATGCAGTCCTGACAATCCAGCAATCGGTGCCACCTGCGCACCTGGAAATGCCACTTACCTTTTATTACCAAAGTGAGGTCACCAACCTAAAGATTGGCCGCTTGCGTGCGTAACCAAGCCACATAGTGATCCAACCAATAAGCTTGAATCGCCGGAGTCAACCCTCCCATCGCTCGAAGTTCTGCGGCGGTCGCTCCCGTATAGAAACTCAGCCATCCGGCCACGCCCTGCTCTGCCGACCGATCCAAGAAGGCGAGGGTCTCCTCAGTTCCAGCCGCTAAGGACGAAACCTCCTCCAAAATCACCGGGCCATACTGTTGTGCGTGCTGAAGATGGCGCAAAAGAATCGACACATTGCTGTAACTCTTATTCACAGTGGGATATTGATGGAACGAATAAAAATCCAATAGGCCGTTCAAATTTTCCGGAGTGAAGTAAGGAGTTTCTTCGGCCAATCCCAAAGTAATTAGGTGTGAAGGATCCTCCGCCCGGATGGTATCCACCATTCGCTCTACCCAACTTCGAGCCATGGCATTGAGAAAGGTTTGATAGTTACGCGCTCCCCCCGTGCTCACCCAATGCGACCACCACGACGAAATATCCCGGTACTGACCTTGGGTGTAGTGCATACCCGTATTGAAAAATTCAGCGCCGACAATTTCAGAACTGTCCGACGTATGCATAAAAGGTTCATTTTGAATGTCGTAACAAAAAATCGCCGAACTCGAACGGTACCGACTGGCAACTTCGGTCCAAAAGTAAGCCTGTTGATCAAACATCGCTTGATCGTCCAGAGCGAGATACCAGTTAGGATTCGTAGCCTTTTGATAAAAAGCCAAACCCGTAAGGTCGAGTTTTAATCCCAAACGTTCGGACAGCTGAACCACACGGTCTAGATTTTTAAACGCCTTTTCGTTGATTTGCGAGGGGCCGGTCATGAAGCGACCAAACTCCAAATGCAATCGGATCGTATTGAAGCTGAGCGCTTTCATTTCGATAAAGTCTTGTTCCACTCGGCTCCATTCTCGATCCCAATAATCTTCCAAGAGCATGCCATCCTGATCGTTGGCGTAGTTCACACCCAACGGCTTGAAAGCCTCACCCGTCCGCCCGTTCTCAAAACTCTTGCGATTCGCCGTGACTCCGATGGAAGCCGGAGCGTACCCTGCTTGATCGAGGGTCAATTCGACGTAAGGCATATTCTCAATCCCAGCTCGCATCGACGAAAGGTAGACACGAGCCGTGGGGACGGGACCTTCGACCGTCAGAAAATAGATCATCGACTGACGACTCAAATCGGCGATAGAGGAAGTGACGTCAAACCGGAGCGCGTCTCGTCCTCGGCGCGGAATGGGGATCGAAATCCTGGCGTTGGGACTCTGTATGTCGGCCAAACTCAAAGATGACTGTCCCCGCATGCTCCCGTGCTGCGCACGCGAAGGAAACACGATCTCCGCATGCACTACCGTTCCTCGCTCCAAATAAGATCGGATGAGATCAGCCGGAAATTGCACCAAATAAGCATTCCCTGCCCGGCTTATCACTTTCACAAAAGATTTTTTGATTTCTGAACCTTGGCCCCGAAGGATTTGGCCGTCCCTTAACGGATAGATCTGATAGGTTTGCACATCACTGGCCCAAACGGCCTGCATCAAAAAAGCCCAAAACAGAACTGCCATTACAAATCCCCCCGGTGTAAAAGACATTGGACGGCGCGGTCATATCGTCGCAACCCCTCGAAATCAAGGTTTTTCCAACCCGATGCGCTAACCAAATGCGTTAACGCCTTGCTTCATCTGTAAACTTTTCAAGAATGACAAAGGCTGGCATACTTAAGAGAGGATGAAGATTCAAAAAGTCCTGGCCGGGGACCCTGAAAATAAAAGGAAATTCACTCTCGTCGAAGATCTCATTAAAATTCGCGCGATTCTTCTGCGATCGACTGAGGCTAACGCTAAAATCCAGCTCCGCTTTCCCGACAGCCCAACGCAAGAGAGCACAGCTCCACGCCCAGACTCAGATATGCCGCAGAATTCCCAAGACGTCCGAGACTCCCAGGACTCTTCGGACTCCGAAGAAGAAATGGAACCGACGGAGAAAAATCTCCGTGGCCAAATCGAATCCATCGATGAACCCAATCAACTCCTCACCCTTTTTGGTTTTGACGAAACAACCGAAGCCCTCCTTCAAGAAAAACTCGCCGAAGGAAAAACCGCCGACGTCCTGATGGTGATCTTTATTCCCCCCCAAATCGTCGTGAGCTTCAAAACCACCATCAGTCTCAACGAAGATGGCCAGATCCAAGTTCGCTGCCCCCGGCAGATTTTCCAAGTGCAACGGCGCAAGTACACCCGCTACACCATTCCCCGAGGGTACGAAATCGAAGTCGCTTTCCGCCATCCCGACGATCGCGAAACTATTGTCAAGCACCGCTTAGTGGACCTCGCTGCCGGCGGCCTCTCATTCCAAATCACTCGCGCAGAAAAAGAAAAATTTGAAAAAGGACTCTATCTCAAACACATGCAACTCACTCTGCGTGGTCACCCTATGATTTTTGATGTAGAAGTGCAGAACCAGATCCCCCACCGTATCAATGCCCAAACGATTGGCTATAAAGTAGGGGTCCGATTCCGGAGAATCATCGAAGCCGATATTGAATATATTTCGAGCTATATTTTAGAACATAGCTTCCAGTACGCGCGATTGCTTTAATTTATCAAATTGAGCAATCTCTTAAAAATACCCCTTCTACAGGTACCCGAGGATTTACTTTCGACATTTTCGCGGACGGCTGTAGCTTCTGAAGCGAACGGGCCCCGCTGTCGCACCACATCGTGATACGTTTGCGCGTCTTGATCCGTCTGCAAATTCCCGAGAGACTGAGAAAAATTTTCTGAAAGTTTTTGAACCGATGGATTTTTATTGATCAACCAATTAATACCCTGCTTCGGATCCATCAGTTTTCCAGTCGCCGCTATTTCATCGGGGTCAACAATTACTGTGCGCCAACTAGAGGGAGGAGATGCACCTCGATCAAATTGCCAAGCATCTTGAATATGAAGCGCGAGCGGAGAAATGGTCAATACCGGCACCGGTTTTTGAGGTTGAAATGGTTGGCCTTTGAGAACGTCACCTAGCTGACCAAAAATCCGACTCCAATTTTCCCAATGCTTCGACACTGCGGCCACCGCCTCGGATCGGTTCGTTACGGCACCTAAGGCTTTTTGAATCTTAACTGCGTTTCCAGTCGACACTTGCTCAGCCGCCGGTTCTCCTCGCGCCACGAGTGATCCCCCAAATTGATCGCTGGAAAAAACGAATACCTTGCCACCGTTCATTTGGCTCAATTCTTTCAGCCTACTCAAAACCACACCCTTTTCTCTGGCCCAATTCCGGGTTAAAATAAAATTTCCCGACGAATCCGAACGCCCACCCCCCATTACGTAAGCATTGCCCAAGAGATTTGCATATCTTAGTTTTTCACGGCTTACCGTTTCTAAGGTGTCCGTCCCCTCACCTAAAAAAATAAGATCGATTAAACCCCCAGTTTTTTCGGCCCATAGTCGAGAGTTTTCTAATACGGCGTTCACATCTGCTGCCGGCCGTTCTAGCTCCACCCGATGTTTTTTCATCAGCTCTTCGAATGCTTGAAAACCTTGATTCTCTTGATACAGAATCCGTTCGCCCCCAAAATTGGGAATCGCATCGACTTCACCTGCGGCATAAGCATGACCAACCGCCAAGGGTACATCCGCAATTCCCAACTCCAAAAGGACCGCGCGTACGGCGCGGGCCATAGTCGAAGTCTGAAATCCCTCGGCAATGACTCCTCCGTGTCGAAGCGCGTCTCTTCCCTCCGGGGTCGACACCGTTTTCAACAACGCAAACCAATCATCTGGAGAATTTTTGAAGGTCATGACCAAAGCCCGCGGTTTTCCCGCGGTGGAGAAAGATCGAGGTGCGTCGCTTTGAACTCCAGTATTTCGCGGTATACCTAATAAAGCGTCCGAAAAACGCTGGGCCAGACGACTCACGGAGTTTTCTAGATTGAAAAACCAAGTGACCCCTTTTTTGGGATCGGGAAAATCCCCGGACTTAGCTAATTTTACTGGGTCCACAATCAATGAGTTCCAGTCTTTCGGTAAAGAGGCGCCCTGATTTAATTGCCAAGCATCCTGAATATGAAGCGCAAGCGGTGAAATCGTCAAAACATCGACCGCTTTCTTCGGCTGAAACGGTTCCCCCTTTAAAACACCGCCGATTTGGCTAAATACCCTACTCCAATTTTCCCAATGTCGAGTGATCGCCTTCACGGCTCTTGATTTTATTGAAGCCGATTCAAGAGCTTCCTGCACTTTGACGGCATTACCGGTTGCAGCCTGCTGGGGAGTAGGCTCTCCCCTGGCAATCAACGCCCCTCCAAATTGGTCGCTCGAAAAGGCAAAGACCCTTCCATCATTCAAGCTGCTCAAATCGCGTATTTTTTCGAGAGCTTTACTTCCTTCTCGCGCCCAATTTCGGGTCAATACAAATTTTCCGGAGGCACCTAACCTACCTCCACCCATCACATAAACATTTCCTATTCGGCCCCCATAGTTCGCTTTATTTTCGGTGATGATTGTCGAACTATCAATCCCTTCTCCTAAGATCACCAAATCAATTAGTCCATTATTTTTCGCAGTCCACTGACGTGCGCCTTCTAAAACTTCACTGGGTGCCTTAGACCTGGCCTTCGGATCGTTTGCATATTTTTTCAAAAGGTCGCCAAAAGCTTCATAGCCCTGATTTTCTCGATACAGGGTTCTCTCACCGTTAAAATTTGGAATTGAATCCACTTCTCCCGGGGAATAAGCATATCCCACCGCAATCGGTACATCTTTTATTCCCAATTCCGTTAAAACCGCGTGCACCGCTCGAGCCAGAGTAGTGGGTTCAAATCCTTCCGCAATCACTCCTCCTCGCTGGAGAGCTTCTCGCCCTGCGGGGGTGGAAACCGTCTTTACGAGGGCGAACCAATCATCTGGAGAATTTTTAACGGTCATAACCAAAGCTCGAGGACGTCCATCGGATTCAAAAGCGGTGGAAACTTTTCCGGAAGACGGCGGCAACGAGGAATCCGAAGTCTTCGATGCTATCTGCCGCACGAGGGTGGGTTTAGGTGCGTGCTGAGACCACTCCTCTAATTGAGAAAAGTAATGAGTGAGAATGCTCATTCCATCGAAGGATACGACATCTTTTACCGCTCTCCGTCCGTTGGGGCTTATTTGAAATTCGAAACTTTTCGTCGGATCTGCGATCGACGGCGTCATCACCTGACGCTCCTGAATCGTAAGTTTAGCGAGTTCACCGGTAGTATAGTTGGACATCACCGTAGGAATGGTATCCGCGAAGTAAAATCCGGCCGCCTCGGATGGATTCGTAAATGAAGACGGCACCCAGCGGTCATAGTTGTTCAGTCCCACCCCAAAAACTCTCGTCGCATAATCTCGCCAACTATGACCATACTCTTTGGCCGCAGTAAAAATCGCTTTCAAACCTTCATTCCGGCTCATAATTTCGCCCAACTTGAGCTTGAGTGCCTTGCCTGCTTCATCAGAGGGGAAGTACCCACCGGGGAGACCAGAGCGAAGCTGAACCGTATCCGAAGGAACATGGTAATGATTCTGAAAGACCCCATCGCCTAAAATATCAAATAGCGACCGAGTAGCATAAGGATCGGCCATGGCATTGTAAGGAGCCACTAAATGAGGTGAGCCATCTTTGGTCACTTCTTTGTAAAGACCCATAGAAATCAAATCCCCAGCTTTTTGTTTCAAGATTGCGGGATCAGCTTTATATGCGGCAACAATGTCGGTAGGCGCTGTCAACAACAGAAAATCCGTCCGTCCCTGCGATTTGGCCAAGAGGTCGATGATCTCCTGGGGGGCGGACCCACTTTTTGAGCTCCCCAATAATTTACTCCGAACATCCTCGGGTAAAATGTGTTTTCCTTCGAGCTCAAAATTTCCGGCGAACGCGGTAACCGAATTAGCATTAAGATTTGTGCTCGTACCTGCCAGGACAGGAATCTTGGGATGACCGAGACTAGTTAGAACCTGTCTCAAAACTTCAGATTTAAGCTCAGTATTTCCGGTGGAAACTACAAATGCACTAACCGTATCCTTTGTTTTGGGATCAGTCATTAGATTTACAATGGCACGAAGGTCGTCGTCCAAAACATCGGTAACGACAATCTTATGATTGGGATACGCGCCCCAGGAACTATTTACCAATGAAGCCCATGTTCCGAAGGCAACCAGAAGGTTCGATCGCATCCAATCTTTTCGTCAAATTTTCAAATTTTTTTAACCTTCCCTTCTTCCGTCATTTAATTGACTACTATCTTTTAAGAACCTTAATCCTTCGTCACCTTCAACGCCGCATCCCGCATCCCGCGGAAAATAAACTGCAGCAAAGTCTCCGGATGCGTCCGCAACAACGCCACGGATTGCGTCCGTTCCTGAGGCGGCTCACCTTGATTGGAGTCTTGAATCTCCAGCATCTTGACCACGTTGGCGAAAATCGCAGACGCGAGGCTGCGATCCTCAGTTTTTTCAAAACCGATATCTAAACCGCTATATAAAGCCGTTACCTTTGCAGTCAAACGAGGCCCTCGCACGGCTACCACGGTTCGTCCGTGAGCCAAGGTTCCTTCTATGCGGATGCCATCATTGACATGAAAATAAGGATTGAGTTGTTCCAATTTCTGACCGGCTAAACTCAAGTCAACATCGACCTTGAGATCTTCAATAAAGAGCGGAGCCGCCACTTTGAGTTCGAATCGCCCCGATTCTTCCAAAAGACCACGAGCGCGTCCCTTGGCTGAACGAAAGACCAGCGCCGCCGTAGTACCGACTTCGCCTACTTCCGCCTCAATTTCCGATACCCGGAGGTGAGCATCTCTTCCGGCGTGAACCCGATGGTATTCAAAATTTCCTTCCCGCGCCGTGACTTTTCCGACCCGCCAATGCCAACGCGAAGGCGGACCTTCGGGTGGATTGGAAGGGGCTGCCCGATCATCCCCTTCCACAATCACGACTCTGGGTCTACGAACCTCGATACTACTGAGATTCACTTCGGACGAGGCCAATCTCCGCCAGCGAATTTCCGCTCGGATGGACTCGGCCTGTGCCGAATAATGAGTTGTACTAAAATTTCCGGCCCGCAATTCGGGATGGGTAAATGTAACGGCTAAGGGCCGGAAAGAGAGCTGGACTTCCTTGATTTTAAGTTCACAGCTTGCGCAGCTCTCTTCTACCCACCGCACGAGATTGCGGCGTAAGAGCAGAGGAGCCACGGTCTGTAGACTCAAATAAACCGCGCCAATCACCCCCAAGCCCCATAAACCAAAGACCCAGTAGCGATGGTGCCGCATATTTCACATCCAAACTAATTATTCAGCTTGCGCTTGAGTTTTTTGACATCGTGATCGACTTGATCGCCGATATCGCTTGCCTTGTCTTTGGCATCTTCCATGGTGTCGTGATTTCCGGTCTTGTCGCGAATCTTTTTCTTCACTTTTCGCGCAGCTTTTTTAGTCTCTAACTTAGCGTCATCTACTTTCTGAGCTGCTGTGTCCGCAGTGGTTGAAGCCGTAGTTTCTTCGTCAGCGTGAGCTAACGAGTAACCGAGGGCAAAGGTTATTAAAAACATCGCCAATCCAACGAGTGTGAGTTTCTTCATGATTGAACGAAGATGCAAAAAGGCTGCCAAGCTCCGACCGAGAGGGCAATTCAAATGGTTTTTAAATTTTTCAGAAGTGCATTAATGGTTGGGGATCTTAAAGGATTTCTGTGAAAAGAATACACCTACGATCAAGAGAGTAGCCGCGATGATCAATGTCGAAAGAGCATTGATTTCGGGGCTCACCCCGAATTTGATCATTGAATAAAGCCTCAGGGGCAGGGTATCTGACCCCACTCCGGCCGTAAAAAATGTGATCAAAAAATCATCAAAAGAAAGAGTAAACGCCATCAACGCGCCCGAAAGGATTCCGGGCCAGATTAGGGGGAAAGTGATCCGCCAAAACGTTTGCCACCGACTCGCACCTAAATCTTGAGCGGCTTCTTCGACAGAAAGATCAAAGTCCACTAGGCGCGCCCCTACCGTTACAATGACATAAGAGACGCTGAAAGTGATGTGCGCCAAAACAATGGATAGCGTTCCGAGCGTAATCCGTAAAAACACGAACCAGATGAGCATGGATAGACCCAGGACAATTTCGGGAGTCACCAACGGAATCATCGTAAGCAGCGAAAATGCTTTTTTTCCACGAAAATAGCTCCGCTCCAAAGCGAGACTGGCCATGGTCCCGATTACGGTCGAAATCAAGGTGCTGAAAAAACCAATCCAAAGGCTCCGCAGGACTACATCCCAGATTCCAGAATTGGCGAAGAGACTGTGATACCACTGAAGCGTCCATGCCGTCTCACCCGTTTCAACGGACTTGACCCAAAACGACGAAATCACTAGGGCCACCAAAGGAACATACAAAATCAGAAACGCCAAAACCGTCATCAAGACCGTACTCAAAGGTGGACGGGGGCGGGCCTTTTCGAGAGCGCTCATAATGCCGCCCCTCGCGCTTCAGATTTTTTCGCGCCCTTGCCCAAAAATGATTCCACAATCAAAAGCGCGAGAATAGGCGCAATCAACAACACCGAGAGTGCCGAACCAAAAGGCCAGTCGCGCGTTTTCAAAAATTGTTCGGTAATGAGATTCCCTAGGAGCATAACCTTGGCGCCTCCGAACATATCGGGAATCACAAACTCCCCCAAAGCCGGTGTAAAAACCAGAATAAAGCCGGTCATAATTCCATGCTGAGTCAAAGGCAGGAGCACTTTTTTCACAATTGCCCCGCGACCGGCGCCCAGGTCTTTAGCTGCTTCTAGCAGTGAAAAATCAAATTTCTCGAGCGCGACGTAAATCGGGAGAATCATAAACGGCAGGTAGTTGGTGACCATCCCAAACCAAACCGCTCCCCGCGTCCCTTCAAAGATAATGGGGGTCTGTAAGAGCTTCATTCCAATTAAAACCTGATTGATGAATCCTTCGTGCGCAAACAAAACCTTAATCGCATATGCCCGCACGACCAAGTTAATCCAAAATGGAAGAATCACCAGCACCAGCAGCAGATTGCGAAAACGGGGCCCCGCAGTGGCCATGACGTAAGCCATGGGATAACCCAAGACCAAACAAGAAAAGGCGGTAAAAAAAGCGAGACTCAGGCTGTTCCAAAAAATCCGGAGATAGATAAAGTCCATGGCCCGAACATAGTTTTCGACCGTGAATTGAAAACTCACGCCTCCGTATGTCCCTTTGGTCAGGAAACTATAACCCAAGACAATCGCGAACGGGATTAAGAGAAACCAGAAGAGCCAGCCCATGCTCGGAAGCACCAAGACCGCCCAGTCGGGACTGCGAATGGCTTTCGGTATTTTCGCTAAAACTCGGTTCATCGCTAAAGACTCGAATGCGGGAGCAAGAGGCAATCCTCTGGCGACCACGCCGCAAAAATCTTTTCTCCCGGCGAAATCGACTTACGGGCACTCACCGCTGAGTTGACTTGTTCCACCACCAACATACCCGAGCCATTGCCCACCCCGATCGGTTCTTTAGGTTGGACGAAAAGCACGGTGAGCGGTCCTCGATAGACAACCTCGGTAATCGTCCCTTCGATGGCGTTATGCTCAGGACCCGGCGCAGACTTCAAAATTTTGAGCTTTTCGGGACGGACTAAAACCAATCCCTTACTTTCCGATCCCACTTTGGGAAGGGGGCGCAGGCCATCTTTAGGAGCCCGGACTTGCACGTCTCTCTTCAAACCGATGTGTACCTGAAGCTGCTCTTCGGTTACCGCCCTCACCTGACCGTCAATGCAGTTCGTAGACCCGATAAATTGCGCCACAAAACGACTCTGCGGAAATTCGTAAATCTCCTGCGCCGTTCCGACTTGTTCAATCTTGCCGTCTTTCATCACGGCAATACGGTCGGAGAGAGTCAAGGCTTCCTCTTGATCGTGGGTCACAAAGATAAAGGTAATCTGAAGTTTCTTCTGTAAATTCCGAAGCTCCACCTGCATCTCCTGGCGGAGCTTGAGGTCCAAGGCCGAGAGCGGCTCATCCAAGAGCAGGATCTTGGGCCGATTCACAATCGCACGCGCCAAAGCGATTCGCTGCTGCTGTCCTCCCGAGAGTGTCGTGATATTGCGGCCTTCAAAACCGGTCATCTTCACGAGCGCTAACGCATCGTATACTCGCGTCTTAATTTCGGCCGAGGGCACCTTCGTGACTTTTAAGCCGAAAGCGACATTCTCAAAAACACTCAGATGGGGGAAGAGGGCATATTTCTGAAAAACCGTGTTAAAGCGCCGCTGGTGAGGAGGGAGAAGGTCGATCCGCTCGCCATCACAGAGGATTTCGCCGCTCGATGGTTTCTCAAATCCGCCGAGGAGGCGAAGCAAGGTCGTTTTGCCGCAGCCGCTCGGACCCAAAAGCGAAAAAAATTCGCCGGGACGAATCGTGAGGTCGATCTGGTCTACTGCCGGATTGCCTCCGAAAATCTTGGTCAGCCGCTTCATTTCAAGCATGGAAAGGAGGCTTGTACCTAAGTTTTTTGTTTTTTACCAGAACGTTTAGGTGTATCGCTGAAACATGAAAAAACTGAGCCCCTTCCTTTTGACTCTGATCACGTTGGCCACGTTTGTGACTGCCTGCCAAAAGAAGGAAGCATCCACTTCTCAATCACCGAAAGTCGTGAACCTCGCGACCTGGTCCAACTTGGTCTCGCCTCAGGTTTTGGAAGATTTTCAAAAAGCTACCGGCATCAAAGTCGAAGTTTCCTATTTTTCTTCGAACGAAGAACTCCTCGCTAAACTACAGGCGGGCGCGTCTGGATATGACGTCATCATGCCGACCGACTACATGGTCGCAACCATGGAAAAACTGGGCCTCTTGCAAGAACTCGACAAGAGCCAATTGCCGGAACACAAAGCTTTGGATCCCGCATTCTTGAAACAGAATTTCGATCCTACCAATAAATTCTCACTCCCTTATGATCGTGGGACCACCGGCATTGCCGTCAACCGGAAGCAATATTCCGGTTCGATCACAAGCTGGAGAGACATTTTCGACAATCCAAAAATCGCGAGCCGTTTTACACTGCTCGATGACGTCCGTGAAACCCTGGGTGCCGCCCTCAAATTTTCGGGTGCAAGTCTCAATTCGCACAAACCAGAAGATCTAGAAAAAGCCAAGAACGTCCTCATCAAAGCTCGAAAGAACATCAAGGCTTTCAATTCCGAAACGCTAGCGCCTCTCGCCTCCGGTGAAGTAGCGGTTGCCCATGCCTATGTTTCGGACACACTTCAAGCTAATAAGCGTTCGGGCGGGCAGGTGGAGTTCGTCATCCCTCAAGAAGGGTGCACGATCTGGATGGATACGCTCGCGATACCCAAGGCAGCTCCGCACAATGCTGAAGGTCATGCTCTGATTAATTATCTCCTGAGCGCCAAAGCCAACGTCGCCATGACCCTCTCGATTTTTGCGAGCCCCTCCAATGCTCAGGCTACGGGCCTCTTACCGAGTGACCTCAAAGCCAATAAGTCTCTGTTCCCTCCTTCGGCCCTCCTCTCCAAATGTGAAATGATCGCGGATCTCGGTGAAGCCATCACCCTGTGGGACCGGGTATGGACCGAAATTAAATCTAGCGCCGAGTAAAAGACCAAAATAGATTGATCTTTTTTGGTCGGATATAATCTCACCGAAAAACTTTCCTTTAAAAATTACGTTCCTATAGCCGATCCGTGATTACAGAGTAAACTAGAAGGTGTAAATCGATCGAGTGGAGAACCCCTGACGTGAATATATCCCTGCTTTCAATTAATCGGCCCATCTTTATCACCTGCGTCGTCATCCTGATGCTCACCATCGGATGGCTGTCTCTCAACAAATTACCGGTGGATCAATTTCCAGATATTACGCTTCCGATTGTTCGCGTAAATACGCCTTACCCGGGGGCAGGTCCGAGCGAAATCGAAACGCTCGTCTCCAAACCCATCGAAGAAGAATTGCTCAGTATCTCCGGAATGAAGTCGCTCCGCTCCGTCAATCGCGAAGGATTGAGCACGATCATTGCCGAGTTCACTCTCGAAACCGATATCAAATATGCCGAGCAACAAGTGCGTGACCGCGTTTCTACGGCCAAAACCAAACTCCCTAAAGAAATCAAAGAACCCAATATCCGCCGCATCGATCCCAGCGATCAGCCCATCATGATTATTTCGGTGGCAGGCGATCTCTCCGAAGCTAAGCTCTTTGACTTAGTCGACGATAAAATTAAAACCAAGCTCGAACAAGTTGCCCAAGTCGGGCTTGTCGAAATTTTGGGCGGCCGTAAACGCGAAATTCGCGTCGAACTCGACCGCGATAAACTCCGAGCCCACGAAGTGTCGGCCTCCCTCGTCGCCAGTCGCATCGGAGCTGCCGGACAAAACATCCCGCTGGGAAAAGTCGATAAAGCCGGAGTTCAAACCGTGTTTCGGACCTTGGCGGAATTTCATTCCCTTTCCGACGTCTCGGAAACCATTGCCAATTTCATGGGTAACGACGTCCCCATTACGGTGGGTAAACTCGGAACCGTCATTGACGATCTCGAAGATGAATCTTCACGGACGTTTCTGAACGGAAGCAAATCTATTTTCTTAAACGTCTTTCGGCAATCGGGGGCCAATACGATTGCGGTAACCGATGCCGTCAAAGTAAAGGTAGCCATGCTCAATCAGCTCATGGCCAATTCCCCTGGCAAACCCAAGATCACGGTGGTTCGCGACGGATCTCGCGTGATTCGTGCAAACGTTGACGATGTCAAGGAATCCATCATTATTGGGATTATTCTCACCATCATCGTGGTGTTTTTCTTCCTCGGCAACTGGAAATCCACATTTATCACCGGCCTCGCCTTACCTAATTCGCTTTTGGGCGCATTTATTTTAATGGCCGTTGCAGGCTTTACCGTGAATGTGATGACCCTACTCGCGCTCAGCTTAGCCGTGGGACTTCTGGTCGACGACGCCATCGTCGTCCGAGAAAATATTTTCCGGCATATGGAAATGGGGAAACCCGCGCGCCAAGCCGCGCTCGAAGGAACCGCCGAAGTGATGTTGGCGGTTGTAGCCACTACGTTCGTAGTCATCGCCGTTTTCGGGCCGATCGGATTCCTCAAGGGTGTGGTTGGGCAGTTCTTCAAACAGTTTGGTCTCACCATCTGTTTCGCGATGCTGATCAGCCTTTTTGATGCGGTCACGATTGCTCCGATGCTTTCGACCTACCTAGCCGGCCGTATCCACGAGAAAAAGAAACCGAATTTCATTTACCAAATGACCTTGGGAAATGCGGTTCAAGCTTTTGATCGCTTCCAGTCTTGGCTCGAAAAAGTTTACGGCGGATTGCTCCGTTTC
>JADMIO010482430.1_pt1 | contig 45071 bp, 34 predicted proteins | sample 8958161 | NCBI WGS metagenome assembly JADMIO01 (sample SAMN16585339, study PRJNA669376) | soil metagenome | isolation source: Crop rotation soil | place: USA: Cullars Rotation, Alabama | collected 2011
GCCGCGACTTCAAGTCACGTGAATTCCAAGCTTCGGATCCCACTGTGCTGGAAAAGGCAGGCACAAGACGAGTAGACCTCACTGAATTTGCCGGAAAAGACATACTTGTTTTTAGAAGAAATACAGGGTTTTTATCAGGGGATGAATTTACTAACCTCAGCACAGGTGGGTTTGAATTGACTGATGAAAACGATCTTTTTAACCTGGGAGAAAAGTTCTTTGTTTTTAACGCTGTTTCAAACCAGTTGGCAGCTCCGGCTTTTTCTGAAGGACTGATCAGGCAGTACCCTCACATTCTAACAGGAACAATCGCCGGCGAAGCTACTAAAGATGGAAATGGTGATAATATACCTGGTGAACCAACCGAAGTTATTGTTCAGTGCCGGCATGAGCCAGCCTCTGGTGAGGGCTTCGTATCAGGTCCTGACGGAACGAAGATCAACTACGCTGCAAAAGTGTATTTCCCTTTAGGTACTGACAGGATCCCGACGGGAACAATGGTTGAGATAACTGACAGCGACTATGTTATATCGAAGGATAGTATAAAGCTCTTTTCAAAAGGTCAACTCAATTGCAGGGCATGGCTCTAACCATTAAAGCAAAGTTCACAGCTGCAGATGTTGCTAAGATCATGAAAGAGCGGGTATCAAAGATTGAAAATGCGATACTCACCACTCTTCAATACGTTGGAGAAAGTTTCGTGAAGAATGCAAGGGAGAACGGAACATATACTGACCGGACCGGGAATTTAAGAAGCTCTATAGGTTATGTGATCTTAAAAGATGGTCACCAGCTCTATGACAACTTTCAGAAGTCACTGAAGGGTAAGAGGAAAAAGGAGAAAGGTGCAGAAGCAATCATTGATGGTGAAACGGGAAAGGCCAGAGCTGCAGAGGTTGCAAAGGAAATTGCTGCTCAACATCCCAAAGGCTTTGTTCTAATTGTGGTCGCGGGAATGGATTACGCCGCGGCCGTCGAAAGCAAGAACTATGATGTATTAACTGCTTCTTCGATAACGGCAGCAAATGATCTTAAAAAAAGCTTAGAAGATATCAGCAATAAAATAGGCAAGATGAGATGAGAAACACATTTGATATTGTTGATCTTCTGTATGGGTTTTTAATAGCGGATACTGACATAACAGGTGCAATATCAGGAGGGATTTACAAGCACAACAGGCCTTTGAACTCGGATAAAGAAGATGTGGTTATAGGTTCACTTCCGGTTAACAATGATCAGCTTCAGCAAACGGTACCTAACATAAACATTCACGTACCAAACCTGAAGCTTACAAAGGGAACAATCCAGGATAACACGCAACCGGATACAAAGAGGCTAAAGACATTAACGGCGCTGTTGGTCACTAAACTAGATGATAAAACTTTCGATGATTACTGGTTTGAAGTGCAGCAACAAACATTGTTTTCAGATGAAGAGACAAATGAACATTACTCAAACATTCGATTAAACTTTTACTCAATCAATATCTAAATTTTCAAAGTAATGGCTAAGCATACTTTCGGTTTACAGAGTGTCAAACTTGGAGAGGTTGAAGAAGACGGTGGAATGTCTACAGCCTTGGTTGAGGTTGGAGAAACCGTGACTGGTTCAGCAACTATGACCACTGAAGACAACCAGGTGACCGACTTCAACATCGAGGAAAGCGATAGCCCTGTTGAAAGTGTTGTAACTACTCCGGGCAAGATCACTTTTGCATGGTCCACTTTTAATACAGCGGCAGAGATCATGGTAAGGTTCTTTGGAGGTACGGTTGTAGATGCTATCGTTGGAGTGGTAAACCGGATTGCTACATTGGGGAGCATCACAGGCGGTTCATCTTATACACCCGGTACTTATTCAGCCGTTCCACTTACAGGCGGTACCGGAACAGGTGCAACAGCTAACATAACCGTTTCAGGCGGTGGCGCTGTGACTGTTGTAACGTTGGTATCTAAGGGGTCAGGTTACTCCGTGGCCGATACACTGAGTGCATTAGCGGCTAATATCGGTGGTACCGGGTCAGGCTTTAGCGTTCCTGTAGCAACAAGGGAAACCATCACTGCAGTAGGTGAGAAATGGCAGGCCCCTGATAGCTTCCAGGATGTTGAAAGATCTGTTGAGTTGCTTGATAAAAAGGGGAACGTCGTTCAGATACCACGTGCAAAGATTTCTGCTAAAATGGGCCTTTCCTTCGCAAAGGATAAGCTTGGCCAGCTCGATATGGTTGCTACTGTTCTACAACCTGAAAAGAGCGGCGAAAAGCGGATAACTATCATTTATGCTTAATCGTTAGATATTTAAAACTGAAGAGCCCTGCTGTTATAGCCGGGCTTTTTTGATATTATGCTTATGGAAAAAAAGGAACAATTGAACGAAGGCGAAATGCTGGCGCAGACGGCTTCCGCCGTACTTGATGAGCCCATTACCATTGAAGTCGGTATCATAATGCCTACCTGGAAAGATAAGTTACTCAGCAGGCTGGGAATGAAGAAGGACAAGCAGACCTTTGTCATAAGGCCGGCTACACTCGGAACGATGATCCGGATATCCCGTGAACTTATCAGCATTGACCTAAAGACGTTTGATCAAAACAACCTGCTTGAAAGCAATTATCACCTGATTGATCAGCATGCAGAAAGATTGGCTAGGATAGTGGCCATGGCGGTGACCAACAGCAAACAGGATCCTTCTCAATCACTAATAGAGTTCTTCCTTCATAACCTCACCTCTCAAGAGCTTATGCGATGTGTAAACATCGTGCTTAAGCAGATGGACGTTACAAATTTTATGTATTCTATCATCTCGATAAAAGGCACGAATGTTCTGGTAGCGACAAGTGCAAGTGCGATGACTGCAAACTAAAACGAGGTGAGCCGATTAAAGACAAAGGAGATAATAGCCTTTGGTCAACAATAGGAGGAGTTATCAAGTATTTCCGGTTTGACTTCCAGTATGTGCTTTGGAACATCAGCTGGGCAAACTTAACCATGCTGCTTGCTACAATTCCGAGTTATGATAGCGATGAAGAGAAGGAAACTAAGGGTAAAGAAGTAGAGGGTATTGATGAGCTGGCCGGGTTGATGGGATTGTAGATTTGCAAGTTCAGTCAACACGATCTTTCAGATGATCGGGATATTTAATTAAAAGCTTGTCACAGGTTTGCAAGATGGTGGTATCCGATAAATCTGCTCCCTTATATAGATTTAGGTAATGCTTACGACCGTTACTATTGTGAGTTATAACTAATGCAATACCGGTAATATTTGTTCCTTCTAGAGGCTTATAGGAACAATCATTCTTGGTAAGATGTCTTTGGAAATCAGCAATCGTCATGCCTCAGAATACATTTGCCTGTCAGAATAAGTTATTCCACCGGGGCAATTGTCGTGATATCTAACGAATTCGTCCTTTTTGTCTTTCATCAAGTAAGGAAAAATCTCATCCAATAATTTCTTTGCCTCTTCTTGTGTACGACCTTGAGCTGAAGCTTCAGGAAACTGAGCATAACAGGCTGTAAAATCTCCTGTTTTTTCGTCGTGGGTAAAGACCAAAGTGAGATAAAAGTTCAAGTGCTGCTGCTTCATGGTCTTGTGTTTAGTTGTAATATACGAAATAGACGCAAATATGCCCAGCAAAATTGCATAGCGAAATTGCTTGGCATATTTTGTATTACAATTATAGTGCAAAAACTGACCATTGACCGTTCTCAGGAGTTATGAAATGCATAATTTAGTCATTTTTGTGGCTTTAAGTGTCCGATTGGGGTATATATGTGGCTTTTCTGGTCAATATACTTGGAGACACATGAAATGTATTTTATAGACATTCTGTACCGCCCTCACTTCAAAAACCTTTCCCAAACCCACCCGATCACCCACACAACAGCTCCGATTATAAGTAACCAGGATAATATTTTTCCGTTGGTTTGGTCGCGGGGGTTCATAAAAGAGGGGGAGTGGTTATTTAGACAGATCAGCAAACTTGCCAATATCAATAAAGGACTTGTTTTTGTCAAAGAAATATGTGGAAGTGTCACGCTTGTAAGTTGTATCGTTGGGCATAAAATAAGTTGCTTTTACAAATGCTCGAACTTGATATACCACTTCCGGTTCCTGCCTTTTCTCCACCCTATTTTGCAGAAGTTCATCTATTCTTACATACTTGTTCATGCTATCATTATACTCCTTCATCTGCTTTAAATAACTTACTTCTAGATCCTGTTTGTACCTGTTAGATGTGGAAACAACCAAATCAGAGTAGTAGCTTACAAGAGGCACCGTGGCATTAGTCATGTACCAGGTATCAAGCTTGTTTTCATCTATCGTATCCACTTTTACAACATCTAACGAATACAACTTCAACTTGGCCTTTTGCTTTTCCGCAATCCCTTGAACATGCTTGTTCATTATGTTTTCAAATACTTCTTTGCTTTCCTGTTGATTGGATTTGCATCCTACTAGACAGATGATTGCTATTAATATTCTTTTCATCCTACCAAAATAATAAAAAAGCAATTCATGAAAGTCGTTTTATAACCTTATAGATAAGGTTACTTACTTTTTGAAGTGGCGTAGGTTGTTGACTTTACATTTAGCAAAAAGGTATTTATGCCACTAAACGTAAGCGGAGGCCCACTGGCTTTTGAAGCAAGTTTACAGACAGATGATCTTATTAGTGGGTCAAAAAAGGTAGAGGCCACGCTTCAAAAGATAGCTGCTACGGCCGTTGAGACTTCAAAAAGGCAATCTCAAGCGATGGTTGATGCCGCCAACGTAGCCGCTAAAAGGATTGATCAAATCAATAAGAATCCATTCTCAGCAGCTCCAATAAACCCAGCTATTAAACAAGGTGCAGAAGAAACGGCAGAAGCTATTGAAACCCTTGGAAATGCAACGGAAGGAGCGTCCAAGAAAACCCAACTACTCGGCGGTGCATCGCAAGCACTAAATGCCGCTCAAAACTTACAGATAGTTTCTACTGAAGGTGCCGCCGCTGCACAACAGGCCCTCAATGTAGCTTTGGATTCTAATCCAATTGGAGCCGTGGTATTAGCAGTGCAGGCAATCATTGCCGCTTTTGCTTTTTACTCCAACCAACTAGAAGATGCCAAGGAGAAACAAAAGGAAATGAACGAGGCTTTAGCTCAGGCTAACGAACTGTTCGTTCAACTGGTTAAGTTACAAAACTCTATAAACGCAGATCAGACAAAAGCTGCTGAAAATGCCGTCTCGCTTGCGCAAGCTCAAGGGAAATCAGAAAATGAAATTTATAGGCTTAAGTTGAAGGCATTAGAAGCAAGGAAGAATGAAAATGGAATTATTCTTGAAACACTGCAAAGCAACTCTGAAGATCTAGGTTACTATCGGGCCAAAGTAGAAAGTTTGCGACAAAGCGAACTGTCCCTTATTAGATTAAAGGCGCAGCTGGGAGAGTTAACCGACTTCGACGAACAAAGACTTGTGGTTATTCAGGCACAAACAAAAGCTTATACGTCATTATTGAATGCGGCCCAAGCAGCAGCGGACGCAATAAAATCAGCAGATGCTGAAGCCGCCAACCTCCGAGCCGAACAAGCAAAGAAAGCACATGACAATGCTTTGAAGTCGTCTGTTGCTGAAGCTGAAGCAAGAGTACTACTGGCGAAGAAAAACACCCGGCAAGAGTTGGAGTTGCAAATAGCTGCTATAAAGGCCAAAGCACGAGCAGATCTTGATAATGTAAACCTCACATCAGGAGAACGGAAGAGGATATTAGCAGATGAGCAAGCTTCTATCATAGCTGCTCAAAAACAGTTTAACCTTCTTCAGTTAAACAATCAAAGAGAATTGATTAACGCTTCACTGGCCGGCGTAGAGGAAGGTTCACGAAGGGAACTCGAACTTAAGATAGACCTGATCAATAAAAATGCGCAAATTGAACGGGCTCAAATAGGTGTCACCGCTGAACGTCGCAAAGCTATAGATGCAGAAACGGCCAAGGCAATAAGTGACCTTACAGCTAAGTATGCGTTCAAAGGCCAGGAAGAAGAAATAAGCATTGCCATTGCAAATTCAAACAAGAAGATTGCGATTGCAGAGGACGGGTCGATTGAAGAATTGAAACTTAAAAAAGACCTCGTTGATCAAAAAGCAGCCTTGGACATTATCAGCGCTCAAAGCCAAATCAAGAACCAGCAACTGCTTGTTGCTAAAATAAAAGAAATCAATGCCAAAGCACAAGCGGATCAGAAGAAGCTTGATGATGATTACTATGACAAGCAGCTGAAAACCCAGCTGAAGGCTATTGAAATCGCCAACGAAAAAAGCAAGGTTTCTTTGGATAGAATAATAAAGGATCCAAATTCATCTGATAGCCAGAGAGCGGATGCTGAACGTGTAAAGCTTGAAAGTGATTTCATAGCTATTAACCAGCAAATGGACATTGTTGAGGAAAACATACGAAAAAACCGCGGCAACGTTGCTAACCTCAAGCTTGAGCTGGCCACTCTCCAATTGAAAGCTGAAAAGATCGTTGGAGAAATGGGCGTGTCTGAATCAACAGCTACAGTTAAGAACTTAAAGAATATTGCTAAGCTATTCGATAATGCTTCTCACGGCCTGGGTTCACTAGCTGATAGTCTTTCCGGTGTGAACGATGAACTCGCTGAAACAATACGGGTGTTAAGTAAGATCTCTGCGTCAGTCAGTGATGCAATTAAATCTTTCAAGGACCTAAAAAAAGATGGCAACTCCACCGGGGAAAATATAGCAGCTGGCCTTGGCATCGTTGGAGCCGCGGTTGGCGTGGTAACCGCTATAGTGGGCATATTCCGTAAGGCCAGGGAGGAAAGAAAAAAGCTTGAGCAGGAAGAACAACAACGTCTTCTAAACATCGTCACAGGTGAAATCCAAATCAATGAAAAATACAGGGAGCGACTGGCCTTACAGGGCTCTATCAACAGGCTTCGCCTAGACGGTATAAGAGCGGAAGCATCCGCATTGAAAAAGAACCAGGAGAGCAACCTGGCCGATTATCAAAGAATACTTGCCCTCATACAAAACGAGCAAATCAAAACAGGTACCCGGCAGCAAACATATTTGTTTGGAGTACTGAGCCGCACTGTTCCGGTTTTTGAAAGCCTTGCTGGCAAATCATTTGAAGATCTTGAGAAGTTGTTTTTTACGGGACAGCTTGAGGGAAAAGCGAAGGATCTATTCCAGACATTGCAATCCTTGAAAGAAGAGGGCGTTAACATTGATCAGCAACTTGAGGAGCTGAAAGCAAAAACACAAGAGACCTTTACCGGAACAACCGCTGATAGCATTCTTGATAGCATCGTACAGGCCTTCGCTGATGGCAAGCGTGCAACAGCAGATTTTGCCGACAACTTCGAGGACCTGATGAAAGGCGCCATACTCAATTCTTTAAAGTTCCAGGCATTAGAGAAACCGCTGAAGGATTTCTATGACAAGTTTGCGGACTTCTCCCAAAGTGATGGTACGCTGACACAATCGGAGATAACTAAGCTTCAAACGTTATACGATACTATCATTAGTAATGCAGGTTCTCAGTTTGAACAACTGCAAAAGCTTACAAAGATTGACTTCTCTTCAGCAGGCAATCAAAACAGTTTAAAAGGAAGCATCAGTGCACAATTGACGGAGCAAACAGGTACCGTGCTGGCGGGAAGCTTCAATGGGTTAAGACTAACGAGCATTGAGATCATGCAGATCAGCACACGACAGCTGAACGTCCTGAACATGATCCAAAACAACACAGCGATGATTGCTGATACAAATGCATACCTAAGAAAATTTGATACACTAGGAATTAAAGTAAGATAATCATGACACCTAAAGGAATGTACTTCATTGACGGAATTGATCTATGGCAAACCTTCGGCATTGGTGTTGAAGATGGTTCTGATGATCTGTTGAAAATACCGGAGGCCAAGGACCGTACGTCACATGATTGGCTTGATGAGAGTGGTATTGATATTGACCTGTCAAGAACCTTTCTTAAGCCCCGGGAAGTGTCGTTAAAATGTTTCATCATATCAAATAGTGAAAGTGACTTCTGGACCAAGTTCAACCAGTTCATTCAACTGCTTATTAAGCCTGAGCTTAGGCGCCTTTCCATTACTGAGCACGATAAGAACTACTACGTGTATTACCAAGACAATAACATTTATGAGCGCTTTACCAGGATAAAGAACTCATCCAAGATCGCCTGTAAGTTTACCCTGACACTCGTTGAAAAGAACCCTGCTTTTTCTAATGGCCAGACGTTCTTAGTTGATGAGGATAACAGGTTCATTATTACATAGAAAGATGACCACAGAACGGGAACAAAGATTAGTAAGGTCTACAGATATAATTCATTTGTCTGGTTATCCATTCGTCTGCATGGACCTGCTTCGCTTTGTTTGTGGTGACAAGCTGGGAGAGGGTGCTTATAGATCAGTATTTGAGTTTGATCATATAAAGAATACGGTTATTAAGATATCACACGACAACAATGCCAACATTACAGAATATGAAGTTTGGAAGAATGTTATCGGAACCAAGCATGAAAAGTGGTTTGCCCCATGTATAACAATTAGCCCGTGTGGACACTTTCTAATACAAAAGAGAGTTAGGCCGATAACCGATCAAGACAAGTTACCTAAAAGAATGCCTGATATGTTTACGGATATTAAGAAATCAAACTTTGGCTTTATTGGTAAGCAACTTGTTTGTCACGATTACCAGTTTCTCATCAGAGCCATTGACGCTTCCTTTTTGACATCTAGAAATGTAGAATGGAAGTAATACAAGTACAAGTGTGCGACGCAAGGATGCTCACCTTAAATTTAAATGCAGGTACCATAAAACACATTAATGAGCATTGAAATCGACATATTAAGAGGATCAGACGTTATAGCTACTGTTAAGCCAAACAACACCAGTAACCAACAGAAGCGGATAATGGGTGATAGTGTTGTGTCACTATCATTCGGGCTCAGCAGTATGGTCAATTTCAATATTGGCGATCATGCCGTTATTTTCAATGAGACGTATACCATCAATAAAATGCCGGTGGTAACAAAGCGGAGCCGTTACAATTATGACTATGATCTACAACTCCAGGCATCTCAATATGAATTACGGCGTGCTCAATACCTCTTCTATGGTAGCGATAATACATTAAAGGAAGGCGAGTTCTCATTAATCGGTACAGCTGCAACATTCATTGATTTGCTTGTATTAAATGCGAACCGCGTAAGTGCAGGATGGGTAAAAGGTGGCGTAATCGATACTGAATATAAAACGCTAACATTCTCTAAAGAGGATTGTTTAAGTGTTCTTGCGAAGTTGGCTACTGAGTTTGGGACGGAATACTATGTTGAAGGAACCAAAATACATTTAGCAAAGCTGCAGACTCCAACTCCCTACAGCTTCAAGTATGGTCGTAACAAAGGCCTGTATCAAATAAGCCGATCGCAAAATGAAAGCGCCGGCATTATAACAAGGCTGTATGCATTTGGGGGCACAAAGAATATTCCTTCGGATTATCAAAACTACTCCACCAGGTTAAGATTGCCCGGGCTACCAGCAAGCGAATGCCTTGTCTCAAAAGTTTCTTATACCGTTGAGGACAATGGAGACGGAACAAATAATATTACTTTCAATTGGGTCACTCCAACAGGATCCGGAATTACTACTGTAGTTATTGAAAGCAGGGTAGCCGGCAGTGATGATGATTGGGCTGAGCCAAGCGCCGGCAGTCATATAGGGCCAAGAACATTTGATGTTCCTTCCGGTGCAAGAGAGTATCGCTTTAAAACCTTTGGGGGTACATGTGATCAGCAAGTGACAGAACCAATCACCATCAGCCAAACAAGCGGCACAGCAGTATTGAGGACAACACCTATTCAATACCTGGAGAAGAATACGGACATCTATGGTATCATTGAAAGCACCTTGATTTTAGAAGATGTTTACCCGAGACGCACTGGAATAGTAACCTCTGTTGACGCGACTGACGTGTATAAATTTGGTGATTCAGATATCGACTTTGATATTAATAACCAGCTTCTTCCCGGCTTGCCTGCCAAGATCACTTTCAACACTGGCCAGCTGGCCGGTTACACCTTCGAGATCAAAAGTTTTGACTATTCCATAAAGCAGTTCATCATCCTTAAAAACAAGGACGAGAAAACACTTGATCTTCCTTCTTCGGCTATAAAAATAAGTATTGGCGATGAGTATGTTCTGACTGACATTAATATGCCACAGAGTTATATTGATGCGGCTGAGACAGAACTTCAAACCAAAGCACAGGAATACCTGGACAAATACAGCGTGCCTCAATACCAATACACTATAATTTGCGATCCGGCCTACTTTAGAAAGAACAGGATCCGGATGAACATAGGTGACATTGTTTGGATCAGCGATATAGAGCTACAACTGGCAAAGAATATACGGGTAGTTGGACTTACGAAATCTCTCATTGATGAATACGAGTATACACTTGAGCTCGGTGATACTGTATCGGCGGGTACATTAACCCAAATCATTGCGACGCAATCATCTACTCAATCTGATGTTCAGAACCTAGGCAATGCCTTAGATCGCAACAGGCTGTTGTCAGGCACCAACATAGGTGATCTTAAAATAGAACAAGGAACAGTGATCATTAAAGACATTGAAACTGCATCTGATACTTCAGGTATGAAGCTGCTTTATATCGACGTCAACGGAAAACTTTGGAAGGAGGCATAAAGTGTCACTCACTTGTACTTGCATCTCCCTTTCTCCTTTATTAGTAACAATAATTCTAAGGTTACTTTAAAACAATCACCTCCTTTTTTGGCTGCATTAGGTTTGTTACGTGGCAACAATAACAGGAACAATTATCGGCGGTTCACTTGACGGCCAGGAGGTATCTATTGAAATACCTACGGTCCGGATTCCTGAATTACCTGAAAACGAGCTGCCTTTTGATCCTGATGATAAGTTCCCGATATACGATATCAGTGAGAATAAAACCGTATGGTCCAAAGCCTCTGATGTAAGAGGTTATATTCTAACAGGTGGTGATGATACACCGGTTACACCTGTTCTACAAGGGAATGATGTAGAGATAACCGTTACTGTGGGAATGGTTGGAGTAGACGGTAATGCTCAGGTACCAGTACCAGCATTAGAAGGTAAGGTATTTACACTCAACAGAAGGAACAGCGGCCCCTTAAAAACAACTGAATTCAACATCCTGCCTTCAGGTGGATTTGAACTAACTGGCGGTGACATAGCGATGCCTGGCGAAGTGTTCTTTGCTCACTTGTACGAATATGATAGGGGTGGCACTGGTGGCGGATTAGCAGGCGCCGTTTCGGAGTTCAATGGTATGGCGCCAATCACTGCCAACATAACCCTTAATAGTGTTCATAGGAATAAGCTCATTCACATTGCAGGAGGAGCAAGTAAAATAACGGTTACGCTAGAGAGTATAGAGGACGCTCCGCTTTACAGTACCATACACCTGGAAACACTTATTAGCAACACTTACCAAAGCACGATCCAAACGCAAGGCGGACAGGTTATCTACTTCGGTAACACTTCACAAACAAAGATCATACTCGGTAAGAGTGAATACATAAAGCTCTTTGTCGGCGAAGATGGCTATTACGTTTTGGGATACAGTGAGAACATCTTGAACGTGGGCCAGCCTTTAATGGATTATGTCGAAAGGCTTAATACGCTTACAGCAAAAGGACAGTTGGTAAACCGGGCTGATTATCCAAGGCTGTGGCAGTGGCTTACTGAGCATCCTCAGTTCTTGGTTACTGATGATGAATGGACCGATACCATGGACGCTGATGAAGAAGTGTACATCTACAAGGGGATGTTCTCCGAGGGCAATGGTACGACAGACTTTAGGATGCCAGATCACCAGGAGATGACTTATACCGGTATAAAGAACATTGCAGGCAGTGACAGTGACCGTGTACCAAATGACCCTGGTGTCATTCAACGTGACATGATCAAAAGCCACACACACGGTATTGACACAAGAGTAACTCTTGCCAATCAGAGCGGCAGTGCGACGCCATGCTGGGCCGGTTCTCATGACGGAGAAACAGGTGCCTTTGGCGGTTCAAAAACAACACCTAAAAACGTGGGTTTGATCCCATTAATAAGAATATGATGAAACATCTTTTAACAGCTATCGCAGCTATCTTTTTTATAAGCTCCGCATCTGCTCAAACCTACGCTCCTGACTTCAGGTATGGTCAAAACTCTTTACGCGGCGCCTTCGACAGTACTCTTCATATTCCATATGGAGATACCATCCTGCACTCCAACAAGGTTAGAGCAGGTGCAGTAATGATGCATACGGATAAGAACATCTATTCATGGAATGGTGCAAGATGGAACGCTATAGGCGGAACGACATATGTTCAAGGCTTTGGATTATTGTTCGCCGGGACTACTATCAAAGTTGATACGTTTTCGATTTCTACGAGAGCAAATAGGGATGCACTGAAGGATAGTTTGATGGCTTACATTGTTGCTAATTACGTATCGCTTAACGGTAGCTATTCTAATCCCCCATGGATAGCTGATTTTCCCTATAGTAAGTTAACCGGTATACCTACAGCGGGGTATGGGATCAAAGTGGGTTCATCTATAGGACTTGCCGACACTAACAACCTGGCAGGTACCGACAAAACTTTTGTATTAAGAAATTCAGGAGCACCGGCGTCTATTACTCACAATTCATTTAACGTTCCGTTTAGTGAGTTCTACTATCCTGCAACGGCTTATGGAAGTGGCACACCATGGAACTATGCATATCTAAAAGTGTCGCGAACAGCTACCGCGTTTACGGCCATGTGGCAAGGAACAGGGAGCGGTTCAGATTACACTAGCCTGACTGTTGACTCCACCAATGTAAAGCTGAGCGGGACGTTTGATAATAACTCAGACTATGTGCATCAGCTTCTTTTGGGCAAGAACGCAGCACCAGGCTTAACGGCCAGACGCGGTATAGGCTTCCTGCTTTCAGGTGCTCTGAACGGCGATTCCATTTACATGAGGTCGTACTTCGCCGGTGGATCCTACTCATTATACAACAGAGTATCATACGACACAGTAGACTACTCTCCACTAGGGATAAATAAAATTACAGGTGCAGTCGTTAGAATGAACGGCTGGCCGGTGGGTGCAAGTGGCAGCGGATCTGGTACGGTTAATAGCGGCACACAATACCGGTTAGGCTACTATGCAACAACAGGAACAGGGATAAGCCCCGCTGCTGCAATCACGGCAAGCAGAGCACTTGTTAGCGACGCCAACGGAGTGCCTACTCATTCTCCCACAACTTCTACAGAGGTAGGATATTCAAGCGGAGTCACAGGCCCGATACAAGCACAGCTTGATAGCAAGCAGGGTACAGCCCTTTTAAACGGGAAAGTTCTTGTTGGAAATGGCAGTAACGTCGCCACGGCAGTAACTCCTACAGGTGACGTAACAATTACAAACGCCGGCGTTACCAATATCCCTGAAGCTCATGGCTCTCCGGCTAATGTAACAGATTACTATGTCAACGGGCTGGTACCATCCTACAATGCAAACAACAATGCTTCTGAAGGTATCTATCAGAACATTGGCGGAGATACTATCATCAATGTTTTTCGTGTAGACACCACCATCCATCACCATGCCTCGGGAGATGGAAGGGTTTTTAAGCGTATGTCCTACGACGGTGGAATGACATGGACAGATACAGCTACTATTTACAACAGCATTTACGATGAGGTAAATATTGGTGGTGGTAAAGTGGGTAGCAATATCACAGTTTGGTTCCGGCGCTACAATGTTGGCGGAGCTGCAACTGTTGATGTGGGCTATATATACTCGACTGACCGTGGAGCTAGTTGGTCAGCCTATACAACAATAACGCCTTCGGTATCATCTAACGTTGTTCCAAACGGCAAGGCCATTTACACCAACGATGGAACGTACTTGCAGCTGCTCTATGGCTCAGGAACGTGTGAAGGCTGGAGGAGCAGTAATGGCACGACGTGGACTGCTCAGGGAAGTATATATACCCAGGCGAACAGACAAGAACCTAAAGTTTCAAACTTAGGTGGTGGGAAAATGCTGATGTTGATTCGCCAGAATGGTTCAGCGCCAACCCAGTTTTACCAGGCTACGTCTACAGACAACGGTTACACTTTCAGCACGCCTGTTGTCTCTAACGCGGGTCAGTACTACGAGTCTCGTACAAATCCTTTCCTTATCTCAGACACTGCAAACGGCAACATTATTTACGCTTATGGCCAGAGGCATAGGGGTGCTACTGTACTCAACTCCGATGTGTCGAACGACAGCATAATGATTAGCGTAAATAAGATAGCTAACGTGTTCTCCAATCCTTCTGGATGGGTTACGCCTCAGTTCAGTTTAAAGAGGCCAATACCTGCCACAGGAGCAAATGACAACTTTATGTATGGTTATTTGGACGGCACCCGGTTAACGAATGGGAATTTTAGTCTCATTGTTACCGACAAGTATATGTCGGGATCGCTTGAATATGCAAGCTTATGGCAATTCGATCTTAACAAGAGGTATTCGTATATAAGAGATAGTGCACGTTTCGGGGGCAAGGCCATTTACAATTCTTATACAAAAGGTAACGACTACGTTAGTGATTATTCAAATGAGTTTTGGGGCTATAGAGATAGTGCGATGGTCAACAGGCCTAACAAGCACGTTGAAATACATCAACCTCATTCAACTACAGATAGTAGCGTTCTTGTTCTTACTGATAATATAAGGAACAATATTGCTGAGTTCAGGATGAAGACCTCTTTTGGTCAGCTTATAATGAATGGTGCTACGAACGACAATGTTAGCTCCATCATTACAGCACGATCCATCAACACCAACGGTAACACCATTTACGGTAAGACAGAAACGGCCAAAGACAGTTCAACGAAAGTTGCCTCTACTCAATATGTCGACAAGGCTGTTCAAGCTGGAGTCAACACTCTCGATACGCGGCCGTACAACGTTAGAGTAGCATCAAATTTTACAACTACAAGTACAACGTTGGCAGATGTCACCGGGCTATCAATAGCAGTAGATGCAAACAAAGAATATGATGTGAGGGTTTATCTGAAAACAGCTTGCGATAATACCGGTGGAATAGGTGTAAGCTTTAACGGGCCGGCCAGCTCAACTGTTGCAGGTGATTGGAATGGTAATAGGATACTAACTACATCTAACTCTTATGCTCAGGGAACTTACGGAACAATCTATTCAGGTTCCGCTTTTAACGCTTATGCCGGTGATGGAGCCATGACTTTTATTGGCCACATATCAACAGGGGCAACAGCGGGAACATTGACTGTTCGATTAAAGAGTGTTACTGCCGGTCAGACCTCAACAGTATATGCCGCAAGCGGGTTTTCAATACAAGAAACCAGGTAATGCGAAACGTTGTTAAGGCGATAAAGATTGATGGTGAAGTATGGAGTGAAAGCCCTGCCGATACTAGTTTAATAGACGATATAATCTATACGAGTTACGAAGGCAGAATATATAAGAGAGATTTCAACGGGAGCATCAAAGCAAGTTGGTTTGGCATTGTTTATAACGCTACCGCAAATGATAATTATACAACCGCTTTGCTGAATGCGATAAAGGTTGCTGCACGTGAAGAAGCGTGGCTTGAGCTGGATCCGGGCCACTACAATTTGGCACCTGGTAATGCTGCAGTAACAGATACTATTCGGTTAAGTGGTGCCGGGATGGATGGAACAGAGATAACGCTCAGGTATGCTTTTAAATTCCGGGGAAACATTTTCTTAAAGGACCTAAGCTTTAAAGGAAGGGAAAATATTTACGGCTTCTATTTCGATAAGAGTGCACCGGGAAATTTGAAAGTCACATTGCAAGCAGACAATGTAAGGTTTGACACTTTCAGGATAGCGATAGGAGCATTCAACAACGATGCTTATAGTGATATCGGTTTTGAGGAAGTCCATATTGAAGGATGCCAGTTTAACAACGTTGTGAAGCAGGCTGTTCAACTCAGGTACCGCGTAAAAGGTTTAAGGATCAAGGGGAACATATTCGATGGCGTGTTCAATGAAGATCTGTTCGAGGGTGCAATAAACGTTGGCGATAAAAGTGATACGCCTGGGACGACAGGCATAACGGTCACTGAAAACAAGTTCTTTCGAATGTACAACCCTGAGAAAAATGGTGCTGCAACTCACGCTGTTCTTTGCTATGGTAACAAGAACATTATCGCAGACAATTATTTCTACGATTGCAGGCGAGCCATTTATTCAAGAGGTGATGGAGGAGCAGTTGAGAACAACACGGTGATTAACAGTGATCCGGCTAAACCAGGAATGCTGCCCTTCATATTTAAAGGAGGATCAGGCAACAACCATATGATGAGAGGTAACACCATAACCGGCTACTTCAACAGCATCGTTCTTATAGATGATGATGACACGGGAGTAAGTGTAGATGGCAACAAGTTCAATGTTACCATGGTCGGCAATAACCCTTACCTGTTCAGGTTCATGTCAAGCTCTGAGGTGTATACCGATAAACAGGTATTCACTTTTATAAATAATAAAGGAGAAGTAAAAGGAGAACGGCACAATACCTTTTCCCAGGCTGGCGCTATCAAGGAACTAGTAATTGAAAACAACGACTGGACCGATGATCCCGCAAGCCAATTTATCTCAACAAGAGGCGACTTGAAAAGGATTACAATCAAGAATAATCCTGTATTAAAAGTTTCAGAGTTGAAGTCTGTAAAGTCACTGGAGATGATAATAGAAAACAATAATTAAGCAGGCATAGTAACCAATGGAAAAGATTACACAGTACCTGAAAGATTATAAACCATTATTAAACATCATGGTCTTCGCAATTGATAACGATAGGATGATGTTAAAATCATTGGAGCACAAATTCAATGAAGTAGGGTTGACTAATTACAAGACCTTTTTTGCCATAGATGATTTAATGAAAGGCTTAAATCCAGACGTGCAGGTTTGCATTATTGACTATTCCCTAGATGAAGAAATGACAGGGTTTGATTTGATGATGATGATAAAAGCAGAACAGCCACAATGCAGGTTCATCTTTTTGAGTGCTAATGATGACAAGGAAATTCAGAGGCAAATAGGAAATCACGGCGGCTATTACATACCAAAGACAGGAGATTTTTTAGATGAGCTTATCTACGCAATCGATAAAGCCGCAAAAGAATTTGACAAGCAACTTAGAAACAGTATGCTGTTGATTTCAACAGTTAAAACATTAATGGACACATTAAAAGAAGTAAGTAACGTATTAGGCAATGGAACAAACGACAGGAAAGTTATTGCTTGAGTGGTGGCAGATACTTGTTATTGTGCTAACACCTCTTTGCGGCGCGGTGATTTACTTTATCAACGCCCGAAAGCAAAGCCGATTAGAAAATGAGACAAGATTAAAAGAGGAGACAAAACAACTTGAAGCAAGGCTTTCAAACGACCAACACATAAGGGAAACGAACCTAAAAGAACTGGAAGTAAAAGGCTCAATAGAGATAGCTAAGATTTGCGGTGATGCAATTGTAGCAATTGAAGAGAAGATAAAAATACTCATGGAGTTCAAGGACGAAAGCACCCTAAGTGTTCAAAGGTTGAAGGTGATGCTGGAAGGCACAGCTGACACACTTAAAACCATACACGACCGGCTATTACAAGAAGCGTTCAATTTTAAAAAGTAGTTATAGGATGGAGACAAAAGATCATTTTGATAAGATATTCTGGTTCATAGTTGGACTATGCGTGTTCGGCGCTGCCCTTACTATTTTCCTGATCATATACCTGCCTACTGAAGATGCCAGACGGGTTGCCGACACCTCTTTGATATTCTGGTTATCCACAGCCGTTGCCGGTGGCATAGGATGGCTAATAGGTAGCAGTGCAAGCAAGTCAAAGGCGACCACTGACCAACCGGGTACCACATCAGTTGATTTGCAGGTAACACAAACCAAACCTGATGAAGTGACGGACACACATACATAATAATCTTTTTCAACAATAAAAATCAAAAACAATCATGGCATTCCTATCCAAATTTCTAAAGAAAATAGGCTTGTTCTTTAAAGGCCTTTTTAATGCTGCAAAGAAAGCATATGAAAATTTACCTGAAGAACAGCAACAGGCTTTGCTGCAAGGATCCGGTGTGATCGCACTCATCAATGATATGTATGACGATGCACCTGACTTGATCATTAGCGCTATCCGGGAGAAGTTCCCTAACCTGCCTTTAGATACTGTGATGGCTGGTATCAACGAAGCGTTAAAAGGCTTTGGTATCGATGCAGGGCAAACGCTTGTTGGCGCCATTGAAAAGCTAAAAGAGAAACTACACATTGGAGAAGGCAAAACATGGGCCGCAACATCTGAGATGGCTGCTAAGTTCTTTGCGATCGTTGTAGCTCCAAAGGATATGAAGTATGCACGTATCGCAGCTTTGATGGAGTACGTGTACCAGACATTTATTAAGAAGTAAAACACAGTTACATGTGGACTGATCTAGTTATACAAAACTTAAAGCCGGGACAATTGATTAGAAGCAAATCTTCTGAGATAAGTTTTATAGTTACGGATGTCTTTGGGGATCGAGCTACAGCTGTAAGAGTTGCAGATATTACCAACCCATGTGAGTGGGAGGTACATCAACCATCGATTTTAAACGATCCAGAAATATCATTGAGTTAATCAATCACCACTCGCTATAATGAAACATCTTCTCTTCTCCATATTCTTAATTGCGTCACTCACTTGTACGTCACAATCTTTATTCAGGCCCGGTGCATACAAACAAGGCACTCTTGTAAAAGATGCAGCCGGCGTTGTCTGGAAAGCTAAAAAGGATATTGGCAAGGCTACAGCTTCACCGAAAGCCGGTACATCATGGGAGATGGTAAGCTTAACAAAGGTGCTGACACTCGACAGCCTTGAAAAGCGTGTGTCAGTAATAGAAAAACGTTTGGCTTCTTATCCCCCGCAAGTACGAGACACTGTTTGTCCAACGTGCCCTATAGGTGTAATTAATATACCGGACTACACACCTACCGATCAAACAAAAACACCTCTTCCAATAATAGCAGAGGCCAACGATGTTACCGATATTTTAGACATCGCTCCGCCGCCTGGCTACACTTTACAGGATATAGAGCTCAGCGTTAACAATGGTCCTTGGGGAGTTTATACCGGTAGAGGAAGTACACAGAATGGCGCTTTCCCTAAAGGCTTCTTTAAATTCCGGATCAAGGCAAAAGATGGTAAGCCGGCAAGTGATGTGATCGAGAGCCCCGCATTCACGAGTGCGACGCAACAAACACCAACGCCTAAGCCTACAGATGGAGCAACTGCACCGGTAACGCCTTCAACTCCACCTGTAAGCAGTACTACTGATATCGGAATTGCCATAACATTCACAGCACCTAATGACTGCAAATCGAGTGGTGGCATATTTACCATCGATGGAAAGAAAATCAAGGAACTGTGGGCCAATGAAGACACTAAAGCCGGTGTTCAAACACGTTATTGGGATGGAACTGATGATGATTATAAACTGCTATCTGCAGGTGATTATAAAAGCATTGTAACGTTCAGCAACGTAAAATATGAATGGCGCGGTGTAATTGGCAATACTTCAAAAGCTAAAACAGGTCCCACTATTCACCGGGCCTTCCTTCCGATGACCTCGCTGTGCTTTGCCGGCGACAATGGTTTTTATACTACTGGCTACAATGAAATGGCGCCATCGGTATCAAGGTTCAAAACAACCTCACCGCAAGAGAAGATCGATGTATTTACAACGGGTAATAAAGGGCAGTCCACTGAGCTGAGCTGTACGGATGGAGTGAATGTTTATTGGGGAGGAAATGGATCTTCTGTCGCTAATAACGAACCGCGTTATTATATCGTTGCAACGAAGGTCAGCGACAATTCAGAAGTGATCTTTAGCCAAGGCCAAAAAATACAAAACTATCAAAGTGCCATTGCGATCACCGACGAGAGTATTGGAGGAATGGCGGTCAATGATAAGTACCTCTTTGTTTCTTACTACAACACCGGCAGAGTAGTTATTTATGATAAGATAAGCGGCCGGCAGGTAGATGCTTTTATACTGCAAAATGCAAGCAGGTTAGCGTGCGACAACACTACACTGTTTGCCATTGGAGGTAACAGCGTGTTTACCCTTACCTGGAACACTCCACTCAAGAGCATAATCACGAACCTTGTGAATCCTCAGGCGATCGCATTATCTCCTGACAGTAAAACCATACTTGTAGCTGAAGGTGATCCATCTCACCTGGTAAAAGCTTTTGATGCAAATGGCAACTTCCTTTGGCAGATCGGTCGGCAGCTTGGGTACAACAAAGACCCTCGTGTTTATGATGACAAGTTTGATCTGTCAGGAACCTACCTAGCCTTTCAGCCTGATGGATCATTCTGGATCGGAGACAAACTAAACTACAGGGCTCAACACTTCAAGGCCGATCGAACGTTCATCGAAAGCATCATGTACATCCCGGCCAGTTACCTGGCTTTTGTTGATCCTAATAATCCGAAACGAGTATTTTCCAAAGCACTTGAATTTGAAGTTGATTATTCCAAACCCTTAGAAGGAAATAACGGCTCATGGAAGTTGGTTAAGAACTACTCCAAGTTCATCCCATATGGAGATGATATCATGCAGGCGATCACTCTGAGGAATGGCCGTTGCTATGGATTAATGACCAACAAAGCGGAGTCTGGCCATGAGTTTACATGGAAGATCGTTGAACTCATGGAAGACGGTCCTTTAAGGGATGCCAGCAATGATAACAACAGGTACCGCTTTGGAATAGGAAGCGAACAGATTTATCCTAATGGATCGATAAAACAGCTTTATTCTTTCCGCAATCCAATGACGCCGGTTGACTGGTTTGAAACTCCTTTAACCGGCTTTGACGCCAATAACAATCCGCTATGGGGTAACAAGGTAAAGCTGGCATCATCACCTACGATTACAAAGGATGATCCTTTCAACAGTGGTATTGGTGGAACATTAAGAGCTGGCGAAGAAACCAGCTCGGGCGTTATGGTGGTATTCAATGCAGCCGTTCCTGACAATGACAACGAGATGAAGTATCATCTCGGAGGTGTAAAGAAAGGAACTAATGATTGGCTATTTAGAACCGCAATTAATACGCACAAAAATTATCGCGGCTTCTTTCCAACTGATGGATACTTTGACATCGGCAACCAGGTTAATCCTTATGGCGGTAGCGTTGTTTTAGCTCAAGACAATTCGATCTACTGGAACTACCATGGTGAGTTCTGGAAAGGAGCCCAGGCTAACTGGTGGCAGCATGTTACTGACAAAGGCTTAACTATTGGCCAGTTTGGAGCAAATCCGGATAACAACAGTCCACCAGGTATGACTGGCAACGGGTTCTCTTCCACGATCGCCAAAGTTGGTGATGATCATTACATATTTCAAAATGATGAGAGCTACCACAGCGGTGTGCACGTTTGGAAAATAAGCAATCTATCATCTATCAAAGAAGTTGAAAACACTTTCTCATTCAATCCATCCAGTTCACGTGTAGCTAAGACCGATGACGGCGGCATTGACCTACTTGCAGGCCTTCCTTTCAATAGTACAGTTCAAAGCGGCATGGGAAGGCTCAGGCGTAACCCGGAAAATGAGAACACCCATCGGTGGAACGTTCGCACAAACTTCGAGAAATACCGGAAAGACCGTTCACCGGATGTTTACATCCACTATGCAATGGATGATTCTCCAGAGACAGTTTACACCGTTGACTTTGATCTTGGCAATAAAACCTCTCTTAATTCGTGGTCCCTCAAAGGATCCTTGCACTATCAGAACTCGTTTCCAAACGAAGGGAATGGCGGAATATGGCTGGAAGTACTTGACGCTTCAGGAAAGATCATCTCACGTTTCTGGAACGATATCATGTATGATGATGGCCATACCCGGAGAATATATGGCAATGGGCAGCTGATCAATGCTGAACCGGAGAAGACAGCTTTATCTGTTCTATGGAATACATCGCCGATTACAATAAAGTGCGACGCAGCAGGAGTAACCTTCAGATACGCTAACTACAAACCTGTCACAACTCCCATTTACGATAACACAGCTAATTGGCAAGCACCTGCTACAATGAGGGTATACTGTAAAGGCTGGAAGTATGAGCGTTCCATTAACATCATTGGAATGAAGTTCTATAAAGAGTAAATCATGTCAACAGTAATAGCACCCGATATCAACGGAGAGAAGTTTTACGACAGTGTACGTGTGTCCGTATTTCGTGGAAAGCTGAAGCAAGCTCAAGTTGATTCCATGGATGAAATATTCTCCGAATGGGATAAAAGAGCAGTCTGTGATCTTCGTTGGCTGGCTTATATGTTCGCTACAGTCTATCATGAAACTGCCGGTACTATGCAGGCCATCGAGGAATACGGAAAGGGAAGAGGCTATAAATATGGCCAAAAGATCAAGATGAACGGCAAGCCCTATACAACACCAAATAGGATCTACTACGGCCGCGGCTTTGTTCAGCTCACCTGGTATGAAAACTACGAAGCAATGGGCAAACGGTTGAAAGTCGATTTGCTCAATGAGCCAGAGCTGGCACTGGACACCAGAGTTGCGACGCAAATATTATTTGAAGGGATGCTCTTCGGTCTTTTCACCGGTAAGAAGTTGGCGGATTACTTTTTGGACAACAGAGCGGATGCCTATAATGCAAGGCGGATTATCAACGGAACGGATAAGGCTGAGTTAATCGCCGGTTATTACAGGAAGTTTCATGCTGCACTCACATAATTTATTCACTCACCTTAAATATTACGTTATGACCATGTTTGCAAAGATCATCACTATTTTGGTAGCGTTGATCTCCCCTCCTAAAAAGAAAGTGGTAGTTGCTCGGCCGGCAAACACCACAGCAAAACAGCAGCATGCATCAGCATCAAAGCCCTGCAGTGCTGTTGATTATTCAACAGGTAAAACAGTCAAGTATGTTGCGTAAGATCTATATCACACTTCAGAAGTTCTTCAGGCATTTCCCGATTTAGAAATCTCTTGACTTCGCTGCAAATTTTGCGTTAAGATCAAAACCCAAGTCACGAATGTATTTTGAGGTCGTGGTTAAATCGTGATGCCTGAACAGTTGCATAATGTCTATGGGTTCAGCGCCATCTGTTAATAAATTTACTGCTCTTGTGTGTTTGAAGCTGTACAAGGTATAGTCTTCCGTCAGCCCTACTTTCTTTCTCACTTTCCTGAAACGTTTTGGAATGAATGCCCCGCTTGATTTTTTAGGTTGAGGTATCCCGGTCGCATCAAATATGTAGTGATCTTCCGGATAGTTCATGATTCCGCTATCGCGTATGATTTCTTTCAACTTTGGATCAAGGACAATGTAGTCTTCACGTTTACCTTTTGTGATCCTGAAACGTATTCTTTCGCGATCCATCAAGATATCACCTACTTGTAAATTCAATATCTCCTTTGACGACCTTACGCCTGCATAATAAACAAATTGAGCGATCAGGTACAGCACCGGGCACGTTTCCTTTAATGCAGCGGTTACCTTCGGAAGGAGTTTATCATCGTAGTAGCGATGCTTAACTGTAGTATATCGCAGCTTTTCTATATCGTCACAAGGGTTATGTGATATCTTCTTTTTCTTTTTCAGAAAGTTGAAGATGATGGAGAAGTATCCTAGGTTGTTATTATAAGTTCGGTTTGACCAGGGAACTGATTTCCTGTAAAATTGGAGGCACTCGGTGATGAGTGTCTCATCCACCTCTTCAAATGGAATGTTTAATTTACCTACCTTTTCCAGGTACTCAAGTATCAGGTCAGCTGTTCGGGAATAACGGCTGTTTGTCTCAGTGTCCAGGCTCTTTTGAGATATGTTGTCCTTGAAGTGCTCTATGCCCACCTTTGCAGTTAAGGCAATCCCCTCTTTTTTAACGAACAGCTTCGCCTCTGCCGCCAAAGGATTATAGCCTTCATTCTCTAAAGCGAACTTTATTGCCGCCTTTAACAGGCGGCCGTACTTTTCTTTTTCAGCGGGATCCTTAATTCGATTGATGTCTTCATACTTCCGGTAGCGCAACCATTCCTGGTCATCGTAGCGTTTTTGAAGGCCATCAGGAATCCGGTAGTAGAACTCAACGTACCAACGTTTAGCTTTTACCAGTTTCAATCCTTTGTAATTATAGCCTCCCATCGTTGGCGCATTTTTGGCGCAGTAGTTTTTAATAAACTGAAACCCACGTCCAGCGTGGGTTTCAGAGTGCGGCAAAGGAGATTCGAACTCCCACACCCGTTAGGGCGCTACCACCTCAAAGTAGTGCGTCTACCAATTTCGCCATCGCCGCGTTGAGGGTTGCAAAAGTAAGGAATTTGAAATTTGTGTTGAAGAAAGTTAAGAAGAATGTTGGGTTGAATTAATTTTTATAAGCTAACCATGCAATGATCTCAATACCTGATAAGCAGCCTGGAACAGCAGTTTTCTTACTGCGCCAGGGATATCCTTAGTTGCAATCCTGCACGTGTATTAGTGATCGGCGCCGAAGTTGAAATATAAGGGATCACACGGCGCTGGTCGAAATAGAATTTGAGGTTTACACGGTTATTTAAAACGTAATCGATCGACGGCTGTATGGTGTACACTTTTTGCCCGCCTGTGCTGAATGAATTGTTCTGGTCTATACGGCTGTTGCTGGTAGCATCGTCACGCATACTTAGGTCAAGACGGAAACTTACGTCGTTTTCGAGTTTCTTATTCTTCATGCCCGGCAATTTGAACGGCAAGGCGAAACCGCGCTTTCTCCAGCTACCGCCAATGGTCCACTCGGTGCTATTGACCTCACTTAATTGGAAGTCGATAAGGCTAAGGCTTAACTGGCGGCTTTTCTTGTACTCAAATTTGGCGTTTAACTGGCCGACGGTGGTTACGTCGATACCAAACAATGGGCTGAACGATTCCTGTATGGTAATGTTCGGCACAAGGAAATACGGGATGAAGTTTCCTGAAATGGTGTCGATAAAGCCCGGCGCCGAATACCTGAACGGATCATCGTAAAGCAAGGCGCTGTTGAAGCTGTTCATACCCAGGCTACCGGTATATGCATGCGTTATGCTGATGGTGCTGAACGTTTTTTCAAGCGCCGGCATATGGGTAAGACCTGTATAGGTGATCCGCCAGTTTGGCTTTGGCTTTATACTGCTGAAAGGGTTTGATTTGATGTTTGGATTGGACTGCTTAATCAAGCCCACGGTTTGCGGATCGGTTCCGGTGTAGGCCGCAATAAATGATGGTATCAGCACATCCTGCGCATACCGCCCATACCCTTTATAAAATCCATCCTGCGTGGTGCCCAAACCTGTTTGGTACGGGTTGGTTTTTGCAAGCCGCTCAGATAAGATGATGCGGTAGTCTTCAAACTGTTTGAAGGTTGCCGATACCTGGTTAGGATCGTTCTTCTGGAACAATGTTTTGAAGGCTATGTACGATACATTGAAACCGCCTGTTGCCAATGGGCTCAGGTGCTGGAAGCCCGGTGCGGTATCGCTTACCACTTTAAAGAGTTCCGTATAATCCTTGGTATATGTTTTGTCGAGATTAAGATCAACCGTGAATTCCCTGAAAGGCTCAAGTTGGGCGGTTAAGCTGAGCCTTTGATCGAGGCTTTGCCTGAACATGAAGTTGAATAGTGTATCCCTTGTGATTAACCCTTTTGCTGCTTTTTGGTTTAGCCATGCGGTGTCGGGTTGTTTGCCGAATACATAGTCAAGTCCCGGAGCCATGGTGTTCCAGTTTTGACCAAGTACCTGTGTGCTATCTGTATAGCCTGGCAAACGGCTGCGGTAGTTTTCGCTATAGTTTACAGAGGCTCGCTTGACCATAGTTATCAATCTTCCACCGGTTTTAGCGAGGCCACCTGCTTCCACAGGTTGTGCCTGGCGAAGTAACCTGGCAGCCCTTCGCTCTTCACGACGCTGACGCCTCCACTTGCGTAAAGCCTCTCTTTTCTTCTTACCTGTCAATCCCTTGATAACTTCTTCTCTTGGCGGCAGGGTTGATGGTGTTTTCACTTTTGGAGCCTTATCTACTTTAGGTGCCGGAACGTCTACGTCAACTCCGGAAACATCTGTTGAATCACCTTTCCTCTTTTTCTTTTTAGTGCCGGCAGCTGCCGGATCAGCCGGTTGATCCAACGACCTGAGGAACCTTGACTTCGCATACAGCCTGGTAAAGTCAAACTCCCCGTTAAGGCTATTCTCCTGGCTATTTTCGATAGTATTACCCAAGGCAATAGCAAGGCGGCTTGCACCTATCCAGCTGTATGTTGTACTGTAGCTATACCGTGCGTTTATCCAGTCGAGGAACGGGATCTTTGACAGTGGCAAATTATAGCTTGCGATAGCTCGCTGCTGGTACAGGGTATTTCTGCCGCCATCCAACAGGTTCCGGCGTACTGTGTCTTTCTTCTCTTTGGTGTCAATTCTGCCCTGCGGTTCATCAACACGTGCGTTGTTGACTGCGGAGAAGTCGATGTTAAGTGAACGGGTAAGATCCCAACGAAGGTTATAGTACCGGTCGAAAGTGAAGTACTTGTCGAAAGTGGTATCAACACGTTCAACTTTGTTATCAAAGCTGTTTACTATGCGTGGCACATATTCTCCAAACTGCCTGTTAATATCGGCCCTGAAGCTCAGCAACGATGGCTTTGGATTGAAGTTGAGATCTCTAACCAAACCATACCATGCCGACTTTGATTTGATGAGCTTTTTAAATGGCTCCAGGTATTTTGGCTGGGTATTGTAGGTATAACCCAGGCCTGCTCTTGTTTTAGAAACATCATTCTTTAGAATGAGTGGATTGGTTTGTTCAAATTTGATGTACGAATAACTCACATCAATATTGCTAGGACTCCATATGTGAGTTTTACCGGTGGGCTGAATTCTAACGTTAGTAAAGTTGATCGTCTTGATGGTTGTTTTATCAAGTGCATCTGTTTTTATTGAGTCACGAACTTTACCTGATGCATTGTTGATCTTATCTTTAAGCTTGATGTCGAGATCGTACGGATCGTATTCAGGTGTACGGATAGTTTGGTTGATGCTCGCATATAGAGGAATGGACAATCCAAGCTTTTTTGGAAGGATTTTACCTAGCTCAAGATTTGCCGCAGCATCAAACTGCATAAAATTCTCCCTTGCCCGTTCATTTACCCTTTGCTCAAGGGTTCCGAAACCAGCGGTATAAGTATTGGCTGAAACGGATAAGGTACCAAGGTCGGCAAGCCCTACGTCTACCCTACCCAGCGCAGCGTATCCGCCATGCTCATCCAACTTGGATAAACGAAGTTCGTTCACCCAAACCTCGGCGCTTAATGCCTTGCCGCTTACCTGGGTTGAGTTTTCTACACCAATCAGGAAAGCCCGTACTTCTCCAAGGTTGGGATTTCCCTTTACAGCAAACGTCTTATTACCAACTGTTTCGCTGAAGTAGTTATTGATCTGGCCGGGAAAGTTCCTGTTTCGCAGCAGCTTCAATTGAACAAGGTCCTGTATGTCGAAGTCGAGGCTGTTGGAGTCTGGCCAAACTTTCCGTTGATCATCTTCGGTGTTTTGATAACCGTTAGGTGGTGCCGGGGGTGTAACCTTTAGAGGTATCCGTACCTCGTAGTAGTTATTTAGAAAGTCGTTACCTATCCTGACTACAGCGGTCAGATCGCCATCGTTAACAATAACAGGAGGGTTGATCACATTTTCAGCATGGATAAACATGCTTAACCTGCCGTACTGCCTCATATCCAGGTTCATTGTTTTAAATGAAGCCCGTGCCTCTCTGAACGGCAGATCGCGGATCTGGAAACTCATTGCCTGCTCGTTCTGCAGAATGTTGATGTTGTTATTGCTTAGCTGCTGAACCCTTTCAATACCTGGAGGTATGAGGTAATTCACCGGGCGGCGTTTGCTGTTCTCTTCAATGTTAACGGCAAGTACATTGAAGGTGGTACCGCTGTTTTGAGGTAGCTGTGTGTAAGAACCCGTGGTATCCACGTTAAACTGGAAGGTTCTCCATTGGTTACGAACAAGGTCTAAGCGTGCAAAACGAAGCACTACCGAATCTTCGAAATCGGTGAGATACATCCGCATGAAACGGATAGACTTAAAGTCGGGTATGTTGCCAACCTTATCTTCATAATCCCGGATAGGTACACGGAACAAAAACCAATTTTCGTTTCCTCTTGAACCATCAGCATAAGTTACAGGAACACTTTGCTTATCGGTAATGTATTTGGTTACACCAATGTCCATTCCTGGTTTGAGGTCAATGCCGTATTGGTAGTATTCTTCTGTTTCGTTCAGGGTGTTGTCCCTGTTAAGATCCTCATTATCGGGGTATAAAGTAGCGGCAGGGCTAAATTGTGAATTGCCCGTTGCGATTGGAGAGTTGCCCTGTGGATTGTTGAAAGATTTATAGCGGCCAAGAATACCTGTGTTTGTAGCATCGTAGCTTTGATCGCGATACCAACGGTAATCGTCGTTTGATGGATCATTTTGTGCCCTCTGTGCCAATGCTGATCCTGCTCCGAAATTATTTATTACGCTATTGATGTATGGTGCCCGCTTAACTTTTTCACCGTTATCATCCAGTCCATCAAAACCTACATCCTGGAAGGCACGGTCGCTTTCATTGTTGCTGAATGCCTGGGTTATTTGGATCGGGTTAACGGGTGTATTTCCCCAAATTGATGTATTGTCTACAGCATTGGGTTGAGTTGGAGTTGGTAAGCCGTTCTCGTAGAAGCGACGGCCATCCTTCAAAATGTCTTCGCTTAATGTACCAAGGTTCAGATATAGTTTTCCGCCAGTGCTGGTGGGGTTTTTAATGAAAGGGTCCTGCACCCAGAATTCAACAAACTCAACATTGCTTGTTTCAAAATCGGTTTGGTCAATGGCACGCATGATGCCGCCCCAACGCTGACGTGGGTTTTTAAACTTACCGTTAGCCTGTAATTGGTTTGGATCGGTTTCAAAGTTGTAAGGACCAATATCGCTTGGATAATAGGCAAGGTCGAAAGTTACCAATTGGTTTTGCCCGAGCTCCGGTGTACGCTGGGGAAAGAGCTCCTGGTTAGAGACTGGCCTTACACGTGGATCGCTTAACTCTACAAAGTTTCTCCGTAAGGGGTTGTTGGGGCTTGTCTTATCCTGGAGAATGGGTTCAATATTGTACCATGCAAGTTTTGCACGGTTCTTATTGTATTCAAGGTTATCGTTCAATGATGCCTCGGGAAAGAATGTGCCCTGAGGTGTTGATGCCATTGACCATGCGATAAATGGGAACCGCAGGTCGATACTGTTGCGTGTTCCTTCGAAGTCATCCACATATATCAGTCCTTCATTGCCCTTACCAATTTGCGGCGGGTGTCCCGGTTTCAACACCGCTGCTTCACCATAAGCATTGATGGTTGACATGGTAGTGCTCGAATAGAACGGAAGCTTATCCAGTATCCTTGTTAGCTTGGGTAATTCTGAGCGATAATTGAAATCCATGCCGTACATGGTGTTTCTTATGGGGTCATCACCATAGTTCATCTTGGTAAAGAAAGGCCGTTCGCCCAACCTTACCATTGAAGCGCCGAGGGACAGTTTTTTGCTGGCGAGGTAATCCAGCCGCAAACCCATGAAGTTCCGCTGTTGAATACCAAAGCCCGCATTGTTTTCAAACTGAACATTAACCGGTATGCCGGTGTTCAATATGGCAAGGTTCAGAATTTTTACTGTGCCTAAGTTATAGTCGATCGAGTAGTCAGTTCCTTCTCTTAGTATTTGTCCTCCAGCCGTTACTGTAACGGATCCTGGCGGAACGTTGAATGCACCCAGGTAGATCTCTGACGAAGATGTTCCTTTCGCCGTTCCCTGCATGACATAGCGGTTAAAGTTCGCATAAGTTTGAGCTATGGCTTTGATGGAATCGTACAACTGCGTATAAACATATTTGTCACCGAGCGGCTGAAATTTAAATGCAAGCGAATCGAGGTCTCTTCCAAAAGGTTCAAGTAGGGGAAATATGATCTTGCCCTGCTGGGATAAAACGGTGAAGCCTTCCACGTAATCAAACACCCCGTCAGGCAACGGGTCATTTTGATTGTTCAGCCTGTCAAGGTTTAAAATTTTCAACAGCGATCTTCCTTCAACTGAAGGATCAGATTCCGGTAAAAACCTTTTTAATCCACCGCTTGGCTCTTCAAACAAAACGTTCAGCTTAAAATCTTCTCTTGACAAACCGGGGAGGTCAAGCGAATAAACGTTCTTCATCATCCAATCCCATATTGGTAATTGCGGCCGCTGAGAAGTTGCTTTCAACAATTTTAAGAACAATACCTTTTGAACGCCCTGGCGAGATGAATCTAATGTTACATCCTGTGAAAACTCACCCACCTGGAATATCTTACCGTTGTAGCTGTACTGGTAAGCAACTCCTAATACTTCATCGGGCTGTAATTGTTGGGTTAATGAAACAAAGCCAATTTGTGGGTTGAAGTAATATTCGGCGGGAGTAAGTTTGCGGGCAAAAGTTTTTTCAAAGTCTTCAACTGGCTTTAAGCCTCTTGCTAACAAACGGCTGTTGATCTGGGTAGGGTTGCGGTTATTATCGTCGCCGGCAAGAAACGAATACAAGTTGTTTGAGCCGTTTGAAGGCAAAGTGCCTCCCAAAGGTTGTATAGCCGGGTTATAAGGTGTGCTTTCTCCAAGGTCCATAAAGCCTACCACGTCTCTTGTTTCTGTGGTGGCACCGGTGCGGTTTGTTACCCAAACCTCCATCCTCAAAATCTGCACCTGGCTATTAACCACCGGCAGGTTGCGCATGGCCTCGTTGTAATGGTTTCGAAAGTATTGACCTAATAAAAAGTGCCTGTTCTCTTCGTAATCATCCAGTTTTTTCTCGAAACGCTGAGTTGCCGCACCACCTGCTAACGCCAGCGACTGGCGTTGGGATTTCTGATTGGCGAGAACTCCCGTAACAAACAACTTTCCAAACTGCAACTGTGTTTTTAAACCAAAAAGGCTCTGTGCACTAGGGATCAATGTGCCTTTTGATGTATAAGAAATATTACCTGCCTCAATAGACTTGATGATCTCATCATCCATTCCTTTGTAATCAAGCTTTAACTGGTTCTCGAAATCAAAGTTGGCCAGCGTGTTGTAGTTGATGGGCAGTTTTAGTTTATCACCAATGTTGGCAATTACGTTTACATTGGCATTCATGTCAAAGTCAAAGCCGCCATTTTTCCTGGCGCTTTCGGGCAACGTGGGGTTCTTAATGTTTTGACCCTGGTAACCCGCTAATATATCTACGTTGCCTTGCGGGCGAATATCAACTTTCAGCCCGCCCGGTCCAACGCCAAATATGCGATCAAACAACTTATCATAAGGCCGCAGCTTTGGGCGAATTCCCTTGCGGTTAAGAACGCTTAGCGTATTTGCCCTCTTTCTGAAATAATCGTTTTGGGATTGTTGCGACTGAAACCTCATCATCTCCTCAAACGTGAGGTAGGTGGGAGTGCGGTAGTAGGATGTGCCTATTTTTTCAACAACATAATATTGCTTAGTAGTGGGATCGTACTCGATCTGTCTTTTAATGAGGCTGGTATCAGAAAAGTTGAAAGGATTACGGTTACTGTAATTGAAAGGATCGCCTAACCTGTCCTTTATAGGGTAACGAATGGTATCTGTTGATCTTTTTGTAGTATCCTGTGCATATGAATTTACCCCGGCCAGGCTTAAAGCAATAGCAAGCGTGATGAATAGGTTAAACGATAGGTGCTGACGGGTCAAGGTCTTAAAAACTGGTTAAGTACAATTCTTCTAATAGGCTATACATTTTTTAAGGCTCGCTTTATTAACTCCTCCAGGGGAAGATCGTCAGCATTTGCTGCTACAGCTTTTTTAAGTGCTTGTTCGGCCGTTGGGCGGGCAATGCCCAGGGAGATCAATGCATTTAACGCATCCACCTCCACCCTATTGTTAACCGACGCAGAAATAATTGATTCTGTTGCTTGTTTGCCCAACTTATCTCTCAGTTCAAGTACCAGTCGTTCAGCAGTTTTCTTTCCTATTCCTTTTACACTCTCCAATTGCCGGGCATTATTTTGCACAATGGCTCTAATGATCTCTTCAGGCCTCAAACCAGACAACATCATTCGTGCGGTTGCTGCACCTACGCCTGACACGCTGATCAACTGGGTAAATAAGTCTTTTTCTGACTGTTCGGCAAACCCGTAAAGGGTTTGGCCGTTTTCGTATAAATGGAGATAGGTAAAAAGTTGCCCGCTTTCTTTATTATCAATGGCCGCATAAGTATTCAGGCTTACCTGGCATTCATAACCAACTCCGTTTACATCTACAATAACCTGGGCGGGGTTCTTTATAATAAATTTTCCTCTTACAAACGCGATCACATTTAATTTTTTAGCCGATTTCAAAAGTAAAAGAAGCAAAGCGAAGTACAAATAAAATTTTGCTTAGGATTTCGGGAATAAACAAGGGAGAATTTTTTGGTAGCCAGCCGCATTTTTCTTTGCAACAGCCGTTGCGTCGCACTCTTTTGCAACAGTAATTTAAAGCAGCAATCCAGCTCAACAAACATTTCGTGATTAAGGCACAATAGCAGTACAGAAGATGAACGGATTGCGACGCAACGATGATGCCATGTAACACCTTTGCCGGTACCATAAATCGCAAATAAAGATGCATTTAATGATAGCTCGACTTCCTATCAAATAAAACTTTTCCATCACATAAAATCAGACAGAGCACTGGCAATGCTGAATTAAATAATTATCTTTCTGACTACAACTTTACGGTATGGCATCAACCCGTCAACTGGCTGCTATTATGTTTACCGACATTGTTGGCTACACGGCGTTAATGGGAGAGGATGAGCAAAGAGCATTTGAATTATTAAATAAAAACCGTGCACTTCATCAGAATTCTATAGAGCAAAACAGTGGCAGGTGGATAAAAGAGTTGGGGGATGGTGTACTTGCTAGTTTTATGACTGTAACGGATGCAGTTAATTGCGCCTGCTCTATTATCAAAGAATGTGAGCAGGTAAATGGTCTTGAGCTTCGGATAGGGATACACCTTGGGGAAGTAGTTTTTGAAAATAACGATGTATTTGGCGATGGCGTGAACATCGCGTCGAGGTTGCAGGCACTCGCCCCCATTGGAGGTATTTGGGTTTCGGAAGCCGTTTACAATAACGTATCGAACAAAAAAGGAATTGATGTACGTTTTGTGAAGGACGAAAGATTGAAGCACGTAAAAGAGCCCGTGGGAATTTATGAAGTTAAAACAGCCAACACCAACGAAACGGCACCGGCACCGTTTGCTGCAAAGCAAATACCTAAACCTGATCCTGAAAAAAGTATCGCGGTATTACCTTTTGTAAACATGAGTAACGATCCTGAGCAGGAATATTTTAGCGATGGAATGGCGGAAGAAATACTCAATTGTTTATCGCATATTAAAGACCTTAAGATAGCAGGAAGAACATCCTCATTTCAATTCAAGGGTAAGAATATTGACCTGCGAGAAGTGGGGCAAAAACTGAATGTATGCAATGTGCTGGAAGGGAGTGTTCGCAAGCAAGGCAACCGCTTAAGAATTACCGCACAGTTAATAAAAGTTGAGGATGGGTTCCATCTATGGTCGGAAAGGTATGACCGTGAAATGGATGATATTTTCGCAGTTCAGGATGAGATAGCCGCCAGCATTGCCGAACATTTGAAGGTAACCTTACTGGATAGGGAAAGAGCTATTATAAGCAAGGCGCCCACTGAAGTTAACGAGGCATATGAGCTGTATTTAAAAGGCCGCTATAACTGGAACAAACGTGGAGAATACATTAAAAAAGGGCTCGGCTATTTTCAACACGCTATCCAATTAGATCCCAATTTTGCATTGGCGTATGCAGGCATTGCCGCTTCGTATGCCATCATTGCTTTCTACGGCATATTGCCCCCACACGATACAATGCCTAAGGCTAAACAAGCTGCCGAAAAAGCTATTTCACTCAACGCATCTTTGGTTGAGGCGCACACAGTTCTAGCCTTTGTAATTGCTTTTTACGACTGGAATTGGCCGGAGGCTCGGAAAAGGTTTTTGAAGGCCTGTGTGATCAACCCAGCTTACGCACCGATGCATTATTGGTTCAGTTTATACCTGGCGTGGATAGAGAACGATTTTGAAGAGGCAATACGGGAGGCAAAAAAATCAGTAGATCACGAGCCGCTGGTGGCTATGTCGCATAACTATCTTGCTGTTGCTTACCTGCACGCAGGAAAGTTCAAGGAGGCACTGCATGCGAATGAGATGGCGCTTGAACTTGATCCACATGCTTCAATGTCGCAACGGTACTGGGGACTAAGTTTAGCTGGTCTTGGCAGGTACGATGAAGCGATAGATGCGTTGAAAACAGCACTGGATCTTTTTTCGCGACATCCCTGGATATTGGTTGACCTTATATGGGTGTACAGCCTGGCAAATAAACCCAGCGAAATTGAAACGATATCAGACGAAATGCTGGAACGATCAAAGACAGAATACATACCGGGTTTATTCTTGTGCGCCGCCTGCTATTTTGCAAAAAAGTTCGACAAGGCATTAGAGTTTATAGAAATTGCCTTTGAACAAAGAGATGCTACACTTCCTTCGTTTAATGCATGGCCTGTTATGATCACTATGAAAAATGACCCGATGTTTCGGGAGTGCATTGACAGGCTACAATTCCCGGTAGTTAAAGGTGTCGGGTAAAGACACACTTGCATACCAAAAATGCAATGAAATAGTCCACATTAAACAGCTGCAACAAGTACCGTCATTATTTCTTCCAAGACCTGTTGCCAATATCTGCCCAATAACTTGCAAAATCTTATTCTTTAAATTATTTTTATAGAATCTCATTTTTCGTCTCTTCTTTAGTTGCTTCCTGATTAGTTCACCTTAAAACCTACCCTTATGTTAACTGAACAATCAATAACTCAATTCCAGGCAAGTCTCCGTGGCAAACTCATCCAGGCCCATGATCCCGACTATGACACATGCAGAAAAGTTTACAATGGGATGTTTGATAAGCGGCCAACAATAATTGTGAAGTGTGTTGACGTTGCTGATGTAATTGCATCGGTAAATTTTGCACGGGAAAATAACATACTCGTGGCGATAAAAGGTGGTGGGCATAATGCGGCGGGCCTCGGAATGTGCGATGAAGGATTGGTTATTGACCTGTCGCCGATGAAAAGTGTACATGTTGATATGGAAAACGAAATTGCACTTGTAGAAGCCGGTTGTACATTAGGAGATATGGATCATGCAACGCATGTGTTTGGTATGGCTGTTCCAATCGGCATTGCGTCTACTACAGGCATTAGCGGGCTCACTTTAGGCGGAGGCCTTGGACACCTAACACGTAAGTGTGGATTAACGATTGATAATATGATTGAAGCCGATGTGGTTTTAGCTGATGGCAGCTATGTTAAAGCCTCCGCCAAAGAAAATAAAGACTTGTATTGGGCTTTACGTGGCGGAGGGGGGAATTTTGGCGTGGTAACCTCTTTCCTATTCAAACTGCACCCGGTAGATACTGTTTATGCCGGGCCTATGTTATGGGAACTAAGTGAAGCAAAAGAAATAATGAAATGGTACCAGCACCTGATAACTAAAGCTCCCAAAGAATTGAACGGTTTCTTTGCATTCCTTTCTGTTCCCCCGGGACCTCCCTTTCCTGAACATTTGCACCTGAAGAAAATGTGCGGCATAGTATGGTGCTATGCAGGTGATCTTGACAGAGCAGAAGAAGTTTTTAGACCTATCCGTAATTTTAAACAACCTGCACTTGATTTTGTTGGTCCAATACCTCTTCCTGCACTACAAAGCATGTTTGACCCTATACTGCCAACCGGTATGCAATGGTATTGGAAAGCCGACTTTGTTAAAGAATTAAGTGATGAGGCTATTGATCTGCACATTCAACATGCTTTAAAAATGCCTACGTGGCAGTCGACCATGCACTTGTACCCGATCAATGGTGCAGCCGCCAAGGTTGGGAAAAATGAAACAGCATGGAGTTACAGGGATGCTACGTGGGCCATGGTGATGGCGGGTATAGATCCTGATCCGGCAAACAGGGAGGCGATAACCCAATGGACAAAGGACTACTGGAATGACTTGCATCCTTATTCAGCGGGTGCCGCTTATATTAATTTTATGATGGAAGAAGGCGATGAAAGGATAAGAGCAACCTACGGAGACAATTATGAAAAACTGGTTGAGGTTAAAACAAAGTATGATCCGCAAAACCTGTTCAGGGTTAATCAAAATATTCAACCTGTCGTAACGGAAGATGCCGTAGCAGTTTAATAATAAACCGCACCTGATGATCCCGGAAGTTTTGCCCAACCTTCCGGGATTTTTTCATTAGCTATGTATTATCTTTTACTGACCATTTCCAGGACATGATTCAATCACGCCAACTTGCCGCTATCATGTTTACCGACATAGTTGGGTACACGGCATTGATGGGTGATGATGAACAAAAGGCGTTTAGCCTTTTGCAAAAGAACCGGGATTTGCAAAAACCTTTGGTAGAGAAATACAATGGCAGATGGATTAAAGAATTGGGGGATGGAGTTCTTGCAAGTTTCAAAACCGTTTCAGATGCTGTAAATGCGGCTATAGAAATCCAGGAAGCCTGCAACCTCGCCAAAGATTTTGCATTGCGCATCGGCATTCACCAGGGCGAAGTGGTTTTTGAAGGTGAAGATATATTTGGTGATGCCGTTAACATAGCATCGCGTATCCAGGTATTGGCCCCAATTGGAGGCATTTGGATATCTGAAACGGTATACAATAACATTGCTAACAAAAAAACTATTACAACGAAGTTTGTTGGTGCAGAAACATTGAAGAATGTAAAAGAACCACTTCGTGTTTACGCAATAATTACTGATGGGAGCCAAACGGATCAGCGTCCTGTTTCTGGAGCTGTAGTAAATAAGGCTTCTCGTGCGAAAAGTATAGCTGTATTACCCTTTGCCAACATGAGCAACGATCCTGAGCAGGAGTACTTTAGCGACGGTATGGCTGAAGAGATCATTAACTCGCTTGTACATCTTAAAGACCTAAAAGTTGCAGGCCGAACTTCTTCTTCGCAGTATAAAGGGATAAAAGCAGATTTGCGTGAAGTGGGCAAAAAGCTTGGTGTGAGTACGGTGTTGGAAGGAAGTGTGCGCCGGCAAGGTAACAGGCTTAGAGTAACGGCACAGCTGATCAATGTAGAAGATGGCTTTCATTTATGGAGTGAAAAATACGACCGCGATATGGACGATGTTTTTGCCATCCAAGATGAAATAGCATTTGCGATTACTGAAAAACTTAAGATTACACTTTTGCAAACTGATCGGGAAAAGATCACTAAGACAGGCACGCAAAATACAAAGGCATATGAACTTTGTTTAAAGGGCCGCTTTCATATTAACCGCAGAGGCAGTTCAATCGTAACGGGGTTGCAGTTTTTTCAGCAGGCCATCGAAATGGATCCCAATTATGCATTGGCTTATAACGGCATGGCCATGGCAAATGTTTTAATGGGGTCTTATGCCTTTTTGCCTGGGAGAGAGATAATGAATGATGCAAAACAGGCGGCGCAAACTGCAATAGAGCTGGATGAGTATTTGGGAGAAGCTTACCTTACGTTGGGAGTAGCCTACTCGTATTTTGAATGGAACTGGCAGGAAGCAAATAAAAATTATTTAAAAGCGATCGAACTAAATCCTGCGTATTCCCAGACACATTCGTTGTACGGCATGAACCACCTTGCATGGGTTGAAGGCAAATTCGAGGAGGCTGAAGCTTCATGTAGAACGGGGATTCAGCATGAACCGCTGAGCGCAATAGACCATGCAGATATGGCCTGGATACTTTACACCGCCAGAAAATTTGAGAATGCACTTGAATACGCGAAAACCGGCATAGAGCTAGATAACAATTCATTTTTATCGCACCGCGTACTGGGGCTGTGCTATCTGTCGCTAAACCGATTTGATGAAGCCATCAATACTTTTCAGTTCCTAATGCAAATCTCAAGTAGGCACCAGCACGCACTTACCGCACTAATTGGGGCTTACTGCAGCAAAGGAGATTTTGACCAGGGAAAGATATTGATGGAGGAGTTGGAAAGAAGATCTGCAACCGAGTATATAGCTGGTACTTACGCGGGTTTGTCTGCAGGGTATTTAGGTGATGTAGAGTTGGCTTTTCGATACCTAGAAACAGCCTTTAATGATCGTGACCCAATATTAATCACGATTAAATATGCACCTAACGTGCCTTCCATAGTCAGAGACGATCCCCGGTTCGAAGACCTGATTGAAAGGATTGGTTTTCCGAAGTGAATTAAAGGTAGTGGTTTAAAATCATTAGCGGCCGTGCATTGAAACTGTAGCAAAATAGCACTACAAAAGATGAACGGATTGCGACGCAACGATGATGCTATGGAATATTGAACCCGGTACCACAAAATCCAAAATACATCTTTTTCGAGGAAGCATCAGGTCCTTACTCCTATGGTAGTTATAACTTTAGGCAATAAAGTTATCTTCAGGGAATTTACCAAATGACTATCATGAACAATCAGCCATACACTACATTAAATAATGGAGTTCAAATGCCTTTGCTGGGATTAGGAGTTTACGATATGTACAATAAAGAGGCTGAACAGGCCGTAAGCGATGCACTTGAAATAGGCTACCGGTTGATTGATACGGCTGCCTTATACAAAAATGAAAAAGAAATCGGCAATGCTATACAGCAAAGCAATGTGGCCCGGAACGAGATTTTTGTAACTACAAAGGTGGCGGATGACGACCAGGGCTATGACACTACCCTGAAGGCCTTTGAAGTGAGTTTGGAAAAGCTGCAAATAGATTACGTTGACCTGTATTTGGTGCATTGGCCTATTAAAGGCAAACGACAAGATACCTGGCGGGCGCTGGAAAGACTGTTGGAAGATAAACGGGTAAGAGCCATTGGGGTTGCTAATTATTTGATTCCATTTCTTGAAGAGCTTTCTACCTACTCTACTGTAAAGCCGGTGCTTAACCAGGTAGAATTGACACCCTGGCTATTTCAACGCGATTTAGTGGATTACTGTTCTTCCCAGGATATTCAACTGCAGTCTTACTCGCCTATAACAAGAGGAAAAAAACTTGATGATCCACGACTATTGCAATTGGCGGATAAATACAGTAGAACACCTGCACAAATAGTTCTACGATGGAACCTTGACCATGGCTTTTCAACTATTCCAAAGTCATCACGAAAAGAAAGGCTGCAGGAAAACTTTGACATTCTCAACTTCCGGTTAGCTAAAGAAGATGTTGACTTCATGGACTGCTTCAACGAGAACTTCAGAATATGTGATAACCCAATGGATATGCTGTAGGCGGTGCGTCAAGAGCTCCATCGGCCCAAATAAAAAAGTTATTACCTTACCCGTTTTAACGTTGCTACCAAAACTAACTACATGCTTGAACCCTGGCGTACCGGAACAGTCATAAAAATTATTGATGCAACATCAGCCACCCGGCGCTTTTGGATCCAAATTCCGGAAGTTGAAAGATTTGATTTTAAACCGGGGCAGTTTGTAACACTCGATCTTCCCATACACGAAAAGAAAAACAAACGCTGGAGAAGCTATTCAATTGCCTCGGAGCCCGATGGCACTAATGTTATTGAGCTGGTGATTGTTTTATTAGAAGGCGGCGCAGGTACTACGTATTTGTTTGAGCATGTAAAAGAAGGATCGGAGCTTTTGTTGAGAGGTCCGCAGGGAGTATTTGTTTTGCCTGAGCATCTCGACCGGGATATATTTTTGATCTGTACCGGTACCGGCGTTGCGCCATTCCGAAGTATGGTGCACCACATTAACCGTTATAACATTCCACATAAAAATCTCTACCTGATCTTCGGTTGCCGAAAGGTAACTGATTGCTTGTATGGCCAGGAGTTGAAAGCCCTTGAACGCGATCTGACGAACTACTATTACCTGCCAACCTTTTCACGCGAACCTGAAGACAACACGCTTGTAAAAAGAGGGTACGTCCATGCCGTTTACGAGGAACTATTACAAGCCGAAAAGCAGCCTTCCTACTTTTATTTGTGTGGATGGAAGAATATGATCGACGAAGCCAAGCAACGGATTTTGGCAATGGGTTATGATAAAAAGGATATTCGACTTGAGTTATATGGTTGATAAATTCTATATTGGACTCTCCAATCCCTTTAAGAGCCTGCGTTTCGGTTCAACTTTCACCCTAATTCACTGCTTTCAAATTGTTTATGTACTAATTACAGCTAAACATTCGTTGTAGCTGAGCACAATTCACTTAGTTGGGAATGAAAAAAGAAAAAGTCAGACAGTTTATTCACCTCCTTGCAGGGTTTTTAATCCTGATGCATGCCTTCCAGGCATTTGAAAGAGAGGACCATAATACCGCCTTTGTGTTCATGGGCGTGGCAATACTTTTCTTGATCGTTGCGGGAATTCACCAATGGCTTGAACGGAAATTTAGAAAATCTGACACTTTTTTTTTCGCGGTAGAGGCTGTGGCGCTTGGCTGTTCGGCCTGGCAATATAAACAGGAAGGCCTTATAAGCATGGTAACGATCGTAGGGGTGATAGCTGCATTTTATGTGTGGGTTGCTCTATATATCTTCTTTCTTAAAAGTCACCGTCGCCATCACCGGAGGCACCACCGGAGCAGCAGAAGACCAAGCTCGGATATGAGTGAAAGATAACTTACACCTGGCTTTTCTCCTTTACATATTTTATAAGTTGGTGACAGGCAAACGTTTTCATAGCATCATCGTTGCGTCGCACTACGTTCATCGACAAACCCATTGGGCAGCTTTTTACTACTGCGTATTAAATTTTTCGAAAGTGCAATAGTAGTTAAGATATTGCCTTGTAGAGCAGTTTGAACGTTACTGTATAAGAAAACTTCTGACTGCAAGTTCATATCCCCTCATTCCAAAACCAGAGATTGTCCCTTTACATTTTGCCGACACATGACTGATCTTTCTGAAATCTTCTCGTGCATGCACGTTGCTTATGTGCACTTCAATAACCGGTGATTTAATTGCTGCTATGGCATCGCCGATGGCCACTGAAGTATGGGTGTAGCCACCGGGGTTCATTATTATTCCGTCAACCTGTGAGCCCTGCCTTTGCAATTCATTTATCAGTTCGCCTTCAACGTTGCTTTGATAATAGCTGAACTCTACACCAGGAAATTTCTGGCTCAATTCAGAATAGTAAGCATCAAAAGTCTGGCTCCCATATTGATCAGGTTCACGGGTTCCTAACAGGTTTAAATTGGGGCCGTTGATTATGGCGATATGCATATTGCTTAAGGTTGTGACTTGCAACGAATTTACACGAATAAATCTCTAATAAGAAAGCCGCAGGTTGTGAGGCCTGCGACTTTCATTTGATGTCATTTTTAAATGGATCGCTCCTGTTCTATTTCATGCTTGCAATAAATTCGTCAAACAAATACCTGCTATCGTGGGGACCGGGGAAGCTTTCCGGATGATATTGAACACTAAAGGCTGGCTTTCCCTTGACTTTTATTCCTTCGATGCTGTCATCGTTAAGATTGACATGTGTGATCTCGATGTTTGGATTGTTTCTCACAGCTTCAGGGTCAACTCCAAAGCCATGGTTTTGCGTAGTGATCTCACACTTACCGGTCAGTAGATTTTTAACGGGATGATTTAGTCCCCGATGTCCGTGATGCATTTTGTAAGTCGGGATGTCGTTTGCCAAAGCAAGTAATTGGTGGCCGAGGCATATGCCGAAGACAGGTTTATCTTCCTGTAGAATTTCTTTTAGTGTGTCAACTGCATAATCCATAGCTGCCGGGTCGCCGGGCCCGTTAGAAATAAAATAACCGTTGGGATTGAACGATTTCATTTCGCTTAAAGTGGCAGATGATGGGAAAACTTTTACATGCGCTCCCCTGCTTGTCATACAGGTTAGTATGTTTTGTTTTACACCGTAGTCTACCACAGCGATCTTGATTGGTGATGATGTATCTCCCTGCTCATAAGCGGTTTTGGTGCTCACTTTTGATGCTAGTTCCAAACCATCCATGCCGGGCACTTCAGATAACATCTTCTTGAGTTCTTCAACATCTAAAATTTCAGAAGAGATGATGCAGTTCATGGCACCACAACTGCGAACGTGACCAACCAAAGCTCTTGTATCAATATCTTCAATTGATACGATATCGTTCTTTTTCAGGTAAGCATCCAAAGAACCTTCAGCTTGTTTACGGCTGTATAGTTCCTCCAGGTTACGACCGATCAATCCCTGGATCTTTACGGTATCACTTTCAACATCACTTTGTTTTACACCATAGTTGCCTACATGAACATTGTTCATGATTACAATTTGACCAAAGTAGCTGGGGTCAGTAAAAACTTCCTGGTAGCCGGTCATGCCTGTGTTGAAACAAATTTCCCCGGTGGTGGTGCCAATCTTTCCAAAAGCCTTGCCGTGGTACAAGGTTCCATCTTCAAGAAGTAAAATCGCTGTTGGTTGATTGTTCATTAACTGCGTTATTTTTTTGATCACTTCGTTCATGAAGCATTCATGAGATAAACTGAATTGTGTTCAATGATGACCCTAAGGTTGAAGAGTGCGACGCAACGATGTTTAATACCACCTTTACCGCCGGGCCCAAAATTATCATACTCACTAATAATGAAATCATAAACTTACACACATAAAAAAAGGCAAAGTCAGTAACAACTTTGCCTTCAATTTTTATTAAACCTGTTTCATTATTCAGGAGCTTTTTCTTCTTTAGTTTCTTCAACTGTATCAGCCGGCGCTTGTGGCGCTTCTTCAGCAACCGGTGTTTCAGCTTGTGCAACCGGGGCTGCTTCTGTTGTGGCAACTGGTGCTGCTTCAGCGGTACCTTCAGTAGTTGCTTTTTTACGGCTACCTGCACGACGTGTTCTCTTAGCAGTCGTATCTTTTTGTTCACCAACACCCTTACCATAGATCTCGTTATAATCAACTAACTCGATCATGGCTACCTCAGCATTATCACCGGGGCGGGCTCCTAGCTTAATTATACGGGTATAACCACCGGGGCGGCCTTCCACTTTCAAACGAACCACATCAAATAATTCTTTGATGGCTTCCTTATCCTGAAGATAACTGAACACCACACGACGTTGGTGGGTAGTGTTTTCTTTTGCTTTAGTGATAAGGGGCTCAACATACGTTCTTAAAGCTTTTGCTTTAGCCAATGTTGTAGTGATACGCTTATGCTGTATCAACTGTGCACCCAGGTTTGCAAGCAACGCTCTGCGGTGGCTCGCTGTACGACCGAGGTTATTAATTTTGTCTCCGTGACGCATGACTGTTTGTTTTAAAGCCTTATACCGTGTCAGGAATTACAAGGCCAATTTGAAAATGTGTGAATTTGATAATTTGAAAATGATGTGGCTTAATTTTCAAATTGCCTCATCTTCAAATTTTCAAATTATATTAATAGTCTTCCTTATCAATTCCCATTTTGCTGAGGTCCATTCCGAAGCCTAAACCTCTTTCGTTAAGTACCTGCTCAATTTCGCTCAACGATTTTTGGCCGAAGTTTCTGAACTTCATCAGGTCTTCCTGCTCGTACTGAACCAATTCGCTTAAGCTATTGATCTTAGCTGCTTTCAAGCAGTTAAAGGCACGAACCGAAAGGTCAAGATCTTCCAACGGTGTCTTCAGAACTTTACGCAGTTGAAGCGTTTGTTCGTCAACAAGGTCTTCTTTCTTCTCTTCTTTGTTATCGAAAGTGATGTTCTCATCAGTGATGATCATCAGGTGCTGTATCAAAATTCTTGAAGCCTGCTTAACAGCCTCTTCAGGATGAATAGTACCATCAGTGGTAACATCCATGATCAGTTTTTCAAAGTCGGTTCTTTGCTCAACACGGGTGTTTTCAATCAGGTATTTTACGTTCTTGATCGGGGTGTGGATACTATCAATAGGCACGTAACCGAATGGAGTATCTTTTACCTTATTATCTTCTGCCGGCACATAACCACGGCCTTTAGCAATGGTTAGTTCAATATCAAGCTTAGCAGTATTATCCATTGTGCAAATAAGCAGCAACGGGTTCATAACCTCAAAACTTTGAGTAGCTTCTCCAATTGTTCCTGCTGTAAACTCAGTTTGATTCTTTACGCTCAATGTCACCTTCTCAGTTCCAACTTCATGCTCAACTTTCTTTTTAAAACGAACCTGTTTAAGGTTTAATATTATTTCGGTTACGTCTTCTGTAACACCTTTAAGAGTGGCAAATTCGTGTTCAGCGCCATCAATCTTTATTCCCACAATTGCATAACCCTCCAGCGAGCTCAATAGCACTCTTCTAAGTGCGTTGCCTATGGTCAGGCCGAAACCTGGCTCCAAGGGGCGAAATTCAAACTGCGCTTCAAAATCATTAGCTTTCTGGAGAACGATTTTGTCGGGTTTTTGGAAATTTAAAATAGCCATGTTGTTATTGACAATTTATTGTTTAAAATTTTTTTTGTGGACCCAACGTATGTACTACTATGTTTCATCCGTTGCGTCGCACTCTTGTACAGTAAGTCAGTAGTTAGCGGTTTGTAGTCGTTAGTCTTGCACCTAATCTTTATTGGCTCCCGACTCCTGACTATCGACTTCGGACTTACTACTTGCTGTACAATTCCACTATCAGTTGCTCCCTGATGTTTTCAGGAACACTTTCTCTTTCAGGATAGGTGATGAAAGTTCCGCTTAGTTCTTTTTCGTTCCACTTTCCAGCACATTGGGATCCTAAGCTTAGAATTCCACGTGGACAAGTTGTCGCG
>JADMIO011116463.1_pt1 | contig 45069 bp, 40 predicted proteins | sample 8958161 | NCBI WGS metagenome assembly JADMIO01 (sample SAMN16585339, study PRJNA669376) | soil metagenome | isolation source: Crop rotation soil | place: USA: Cullars Rotation, Alabama | collected 2011
GCGACAACTTGTCCACGTGGAATTCTAAGCTTAGGATCCCAATGTGCTGGAAAGCCGCTATGCATGCAGCGGCCCGGGCCGATGCGCTCATCTACCGCCCGATCGAGGCGTCCGCCGCACGGGCTGGCGATTTGGTACAGGTCTTCGACTGGACCGCGCTCGGCCTCGCCTGACGCTACGGCTGCCCCCACCCTGCCAACGCGGTTAACGGCCTCTCGCCGCACAGCCTCACCGGAAGATTAACTCTTAAACCCGGAGTCTCCCCGCCGTTCTGCGGATCACAACCACACAAGACCAAAGGGATGTGGAGATGGGTCGCAAATCTGTTCCGTTCGTAGGGGAATCCTCGCTTCTCAGGCTGCGCCTGCGTGATGTGCTCGACGATGACAATGCCGAGTTCGCACGCATGGATGCCGACGATGATGAGGATGACGACTATGGCGTCATGGCCTCGTTCCAGCCCGGCTCACCGGCCGGCGTGACGCTCGAGGACCTCTATCGCCGCAACCGCAATCGCGCCCGCCTCGTCGGACTGCTGCACACGCACAGGGCCTATCACGGCGCGCCGATCATCGTGCTGGCGGACGGGAGACAGGAAGACGACGGACATTTGCCGGGCGAGGCGGACGCCTGGCTCGTGCAGCCGCAGGATCGCAACCGTCTCGGACGGAGCGCCTCGCGCTTTACGCACTGAGGGGCGCCCAAGATGGCCCAAAATTGATGGGGACGAGGGCCGGCCGGTTTAGCTCCACCGGTCGGCCCTTCGTGTTCGTTCAGTCGGGCAGTGCGAAGACGTAAATGCCCGAACTCACCACCGAAGCCATCTGGATTTCCGGCGTCAGCACGCTGATGCCGAGCGAGACCGGATTGCCGTAGCCGGTGATCATCGCGATATATTGCTTGCCGCCGATCTCGTAGGAAATGGCCGATGCGTTGGGCATTCCGGGCATCTGCTGCTTCCAGAGCACCTTGCCGGTCGCCTGGTCGTGCACCGTGAACATGCGATCGACCGAGCCCGTAAACAGGATGCCCCCCGCCGTCGCCAGCACACCCATCGTGTAGGGGGCGCGTTGCTTCACCGTCCAGCGCGGCTTGCCGCTCACCATGTCGAGCGCCTGCACCATGCCGTAGAGCCCCGTGCTACCGGGCGGCGGCGCATAGTCCATGTTGACGCCGGTCGACAGGATACCGCGTCCTTCCGCCGGCACGACGTCGGTGCAGACATCGCGCGCGTTGACGAACACGATGCCCTTGGACTGGTCGAACGACGTCGGCTGCCAGTTGCGCCCACCGCCCGCATGCGGACAGAGGAAGCGCACCCGCGTCTTGTCGGGGATGAGCTCCGGATTGACGATCTTCTCGCCCGTCACAGGGTCCACCTTCGTGATGAAGTTCTGGAAGCCCATGTCAGCCGTGGTCAGATATTTGCCGGTCGCCGGGTCGAGCGCATCGAACAGGCCTGCCTTGCCCGCGGTCATCACGACGCGCTGCGGCTTGCCCTTCACGTTCAGCGAACCGATCGTCCGCTCGAACACCCAGTCGAGGTCGAACTGGTCGTTCTTGATGTGCTGGTAATACCAGACGAGCTTGCCCGAGCGTGGCTCAAAGGCCAGCGTTGAATCCGTATAAAGCCCGTCATTGTTGAGCCCCGGCTTGCGGTCACGCAACGGCCCCGTGTCGTATGTCTGCGCGGTGCCCCAGAGCGCCAGGCCCGTGACCGGATCGTAGCTGCCCGAGGTCCAGACCGACGCGCCGCTGCGCTGGTCGACCGGCAGGCCGTTCCATGTATCACCGCCCGGCGTGCCTGGCTGGGCAATGGTGTTGAAGCTCCAGAGTTTCTCGCCCGTCTCCGCGTCGAGCGCCGCAATCAGCGCGCCGCCCGGTGCCTGTCCAGACAGGCCCAGCATGATCACGCCCTTCGCGGCCAGCGGCCCGCCGATCGAGCGCAGCCCCGTCTTCTCGCTCACCACCTTGTCCCAGATCGGCCGGCCCGTTCGCGCATCGAGCGCGACGAGATGCAGGTCGGAGGTCGCGGCGTAGACCTTGTCGCCATAGAGGGCGATGGTCTTCTTGCCGTTAGAGGTGACGCCCTTGGGCAGCGTGCGCTGGTAGCGCCAGAGCTGGCGTCCGGTCATCGCGTCGAGCGCGAAGACATTGTCCCCCGCCCCCATCATGTACATGACGCCGCCGCGCACCAGCGGCTCGGTCGTCGCCTCGCCCGCCGGCAGTGCCGACGACCAGACCAGCCGTAGCGATTTCACATTGGCGGCCGTGATCTGCTTGAGCGGCGACCAGCCCTGCCCCAGATGGCTGCGGCGCCATGCCGGCCAGTCCTGCGCCGCCGGATTATCCAGTTCCGCTTCCGTCACCGGCTTGAAATTAGCGAGCGGATTGGCGGGCTGCGGCCAGGGCGGCAGCGCATGACGCGTGGTGATCGCGCCGCCGAGCGTCGAGTTACTCGCCGGCGGCTTGGGGATGGTGACGCTGGCGAGGTTCGCCGACGGCGCCACGCCGTTATTTTCGAGGATATAGCCGACCACCGCCGCATAGGTGCCGGCATCCAGCGCCCCGGCATTGGCGGGCGGCATGGAGGTGCGCACATAGCGGTCGAGTTCGTCGGCCTTCGCGCCGCCCCATTTGGTGAGGAAGGCCGTGCCCTTGAGCGCGGGCGCGAACTGGCCGTCGGTCAGGGCCGGGCCATGGCAAGCCGCGCAATTCTGCAGATAGGCGGCACGACCGGGCGACGGAGGACTTTCGGCGGCCGGGCCATTCTGCGCCAGCGCAACCGGCATGATGCCGAAACCCAATGCAACGACACCAGCAGCCGTCAAAACACCGCGCGACGACGCGGCCTGAACCCAGCGGATCATGCGCTCCCCCTCCTCTCGCCCCGCCATTCTCCCGTCGGCGGCCCGTCCAGCATGCGACATCCACGCAGCCTCTGCGAGCTTTTTTGTGGGCGCAAAAAGAAAGGGCCGGCTTTTCGGCCGACCCCTCCAAATTCATTCAGCGTGCCTTACTGGCCACCGCGGGGACGCGGCGGCGGCGCGTTCGGATCCGGCGGCGCGACCGGATCGAAGTCGAACTGCTGTGCGAAGCGATCGCGCGTGTCCGTCTCGATCGGCTTGGACGTGCCATCCTTCACCTGCTGGCGATGCGCGCGCGAGGCCGTAATGTAGTTGCGCACCTGCACGTCGCCCTCATGGCATGCATATTCGGGCATTTCGTACTTGTCGTTGCGCGTCCACTCGAGTTGCGCGGTCCAGGGCTTGGTGAACACCTCCGGATCGTCATAGGTGACTTCATAGAGGATCGAGTTCGGGCCCGTCATGGTCAGGCGCTCGACCGTGTGCGCCTTGGTGCTGGTCGGGATAGTGTTGAACGGCGGCACGTTCTGCGTCGCCATGTTCAGCGGAGACGCAGCGCGCTTCTGCGGATCATGCGTCGCGCTGTCGCCGGACTTGATGTTGCTCGTCTCGATGACCAGCGTCTTGCCTTCCCAATGGCCGCGGCTGCTGCCCATCCAGGCTTCGATCTGGCCGGGCCATTTCGGTCGATTGTCGAGCGGGATAACGCGCGTGCCGAGCATTTCGAGCTCGATCACGACATAACCCGGTGCCTGCCAGATGCGCTGGCCGTAATTATAGCGGAACGGGAACATCGAGGCGGGGAAGCCGCGCGAGATGCAGCGATCCCAGCTGTCGAAATCGTCGACCCAGTCGAATTCCTGGCGCGGCACCCAGCCCGAGCGGCCGTTCTTGTAAAGCTCGGCAGCCTTGGGCGTCAGCGGCGGCAGCTGACCATCGGCCGGCTTGACCAGCATCGACGTGCGCCACGAGAAATCCGAGCTCTTCACCCAGTTGGCCAGGCCTTCCGTGCCGCCCGCATTCAGCGAGTCGGTGGTGTAGCCCTTGTCGGAGCGCTCGGCATTGGCGATGCGCTTGTCATGCTCTTCCTTGGTCAGCCAGATGCGGTTGCCATAGGTCTTCTGCCGCTGGAAGAGGATGCGCGTGGAGGCGATGTTCTCGATCGGGAAGGTCCCGCGAAAATCCCAGTCGCCCCACGGCGTCTTGCCCGGCGTATAAGTCGTCGGCGTGGGCGGCAGTGCCGTCAGGTCGGCGGGCGCCTTCTGTGCGAGCGCGCTCGAACCGGTGATGACCGCCGCGACGGCGGCGATGGCGGAAACTGTAGTGACGATATGTGATGAGAGACCGCGACGTCTCATGATGTGGGTTCCTCTTCCCTGTTTGTTTTCAATGCCCCCTCTATGGCTTTTTCCGTTAGCAGGCTAGTAGCTTCGACGTGCATTTCTCCCCATGCACAGCGACTGCCCGGCGAAGGTCCGCGCCCGCCCCATCTGCCGGTCATCCCTTCGGACCAAGGCCATTAATGCGGATATCCGCTATCCGTATTGCGGGAAACAAGCCACCAGCGTGGGAGCGTGGTATGGTTCGCAAAACAATATTGTTCGTTGATGACTCTTCCTTTCTGAGGAAGCATTTGAGCGCGATGCTCGCCAACAGCGACTATGATGTTCATTCGGTCGATGATGGTCAGCAGGCGCTCGACTGGATCGCACATCATCCGCCGGCAGATCTCGTCATTACCGATCTGCATATGCCCAATCTGGACGGCATCGGCCTCATCGGACGGCTACGCGCGCATCGCGACTATTGCCGCGCGCCGATCTTCGTGATGACGAGCGGAGCGAGGGACGACGAAAAGGCGCAGGTCCGCGCCGCGGGGGCGACCGCGTGGATCGTCAAACCCTTCGATCGCGACAAGCTGGTCAACGCGATCGAGCGGGTCGTGCACTGAAACATGGGTGAGAGGGGCCGGCCGGGAGCTCTTGCGGCTGGCCCCTCTTTGCACCCTTGACCAACCGCCTTTAGTTCCCTAAACGTTCCCCGTCCGTTCCGAACAAGGCAGGGGACCATTATGCTGACGGCCAAGCAGCAACAGCTGCTCATGTATATCAAGCAGCACCTCGACAAGGGCGGCATCTCGCCCAGTTTCGAGGAGATGAAGGAAGCGCTGGACCTCAAGTCCAAATCCGGCATCCATCGGCTCATCAGTGCGCTCGAGGAGCGCGGCTTCATCCGCCGCCTGGCCAATCGCGCGCGGGCTTTGGAAATCCTGAAGCTACCCGATGGCGCGAGCGCGGAGCGGATCCCGCCGGTGCTGGCCGCTAATGTGACGGCCCTGAAGCCCAAGGCGCCGAGCGCGCCTGCGCGCAACATGCCGATCGCCGCCAACGACGTGATCGAAATCCCGCTGCACGGCCGCATTGCCGCAGGCGTTCCGATCGAGGCGATGGAAGGCACGACAATGCTGTCCGTCCCTGCTGCCCTGCTCGGCTCGGGCGACCATTATGCGCTGGAGGTTTCCGGCGATTCCATGATCGATGCCGGCATCTTCGACGGCGACTTCGCGCTCATCCAGCGCACCGAAGTCGCGCGCGACGGCCAGATCGTCGTGGCGCTGATCGACGAGAACGAGGCGACGCTCAAATATTTCCACAAGGATGGGCGCAATGTCCGGCTCGATCCGGCCAATGCCGCTTATGAGCCGCAGGTCTACGACGCCAACCAGGTCCGTATCCAGGGCCGCCTCGCGGGACTGCTGCGCCGCTATCATTGATCGGGGGCACTAGCGCCCTCGCCTGAGAACCCATGGATGCCGGTCGCGCGGGTCGCGGCCGGCAATTATTTTGCGACTGTCGGCGAGGATCAGCGCGCCGCCCATCGGGCCCAGCGTTTTGACGTCGAGCTTGAGCCAGCGCGGCGCGCATCCTTGGGGCAACATACGGTCCGCGATCACGATATCCGCCGTCGTGCAGGCGTCGACGAAGTCCTGCCAGGGCAGCATGTAACCGCTCCGGGTCGCCAGGAGCCGCGTGCCTTTCACCGTCACCGAGCAGACGTCCGGCGAACAATGCGCCCCCGGCAGCGTCACAAGGTCGGCAAACTCGCCTTCATAGCCCGCCGCTTCGGAGAGCTGGTCGCGCATATAGTCGCCGGCGCGCGCCCGCAGCAGGGCATAGCCGCCATCCTCCGTCCGCACTGCGACATGCCGCCCATCCGCCGTGACGAGGACATCGGGTGTCGGCGACAGTGCGATCAGTCCGACGCCGACCAGCGCCATGCCTGCCCCCACTAGGCGCAGCCGCCCGCGCCAGAGCATGAGCCAGAGCAGTCCCGCCATCGTCAGCGCGAAAGCGCCGCCGTCGATCGCGGGCATCGTCATGACGGCATAGGGCAACGCCGAGACATGATGTGCCAGCGCAAGGAGCAGGCCGAGCGCCTTGCCGGTCACCCACCAGGCCGGCGCGCCGAGCCCGACCAGGTCCAGCACGAGCGCCAGCGCCTCGGCCGGCATGACGACGAAGCTGGTCAGCGGAATGGCGACCAGATTGGCGAGCGATCCGAGCAGGCCAGCCCGGTGGAAATGATAGATGGCGATCGGCATCAGCACGAGTTCGACGGCAATACCGGTCACCAGCAGCGCACCGAATCCGCGCATCAGGCGCTTCAGCCGCCCCTCCTCGCGCCGCGCGAACAGGTCGCGTGTGCGTGGCCATTCGTAGAGCGCGACGATCGACGTGACCGCGGCAAAGCTCATCTGGAAGCTGGGTCCGATGACCGCCTCAGGCCAGAAGATCATGACGATGAGCGCGCCGACCGCGACCAGGCGCAGGCTGATCGCCTCGCGTCCCATCATCAGCCCTGCGATGACCAGAAGCGCCGCGACGCAGCTCCTGACCGTCGGCACCTGCGCACCGGTGAGCAAAGTATAGCCGAGGCCCGCCAGCGCACCGGCGCACGCGGCGATGAGGATGAGCGGAAAGCGCAGTGCCAGCGTCGGCGAGAGCGCAAGCAGCCGGTAGACGATGAACATGACGCCCGCGATCAGCGCGGAGACGTGGAGCCCACTGATCGAGAGCAGGTGCGCAAGGCCGCTGCGCCGCATCGCTTCGGCGTCTTCTTCGCTGATCCCGGCCTGCTCGCCGGTCGCAAAGGCGACGGCGATCGCGCCTTCCGGTCCCGGCAGGCGCCCTGCGATATGGCTGCCCAGCCGCTCGCGCAGGCCCGGGCCCTGCGTCCCTGCGGCGGTGCGCTCGACCTTGCCGATCGAGCGTCCAGTCGCGCCGATACCGGAAAAATAGGCGCCGACGGCGAAGTCATAGCTTCCCGGCAGCGCGGCCGCGGGCGGCGGCATCAGCCGAGCCTTCACGCGCACCGTGTCGCCTGCGGCCAGGCCCTTCGGCAAGTCCTCGGGCGGCGCATTGACGCGCACCTTGGCCGGCAAATCAGGCCGCGCATCCGGCGCCAGCGTCAGCCGCGTCACGCCGCGCGACGCCTGCGGCTCGGCGGCCAGCACATGCGCCTGCATCTCGACCATCGCCGCCCGTCCGAGCGGCGGCGCGCCGACCAGCAGCGCCTTGGCCCAGGGGATCATGCACCCTGCTGCCATCAGGACTGCGCCGATGATGAGCATCTGCGTAAAACGCCCGCCCCGCGCGAAGACGCCCAGCCCCGTCGCCACGCCCAGCCAGACCAGCAACCAGGCGATCCACTGCGGCTGCGCGGGCAGCATGAACCAGGCGCAAATCCCCGCGCCGAGCGCCACCGGCGCAAACAAGGGCAGCTGCGCGCGCTCACGCTCCAGCGCCGTTTCGACATGTGCCGGCAGGCCCGCAAGCGCACCCTTGCTGCGCCGCAGCACTCCCATTTGCGGGAGCGAAAAGGCCGTGCTAGTGGCGTGCTCGGTCAACCGGGATCCCCCTTCCCAACGGAGCAATGCATAGCGTGTCGGACGCACAGAAAACAACGAAGGTCGTCACGCGTTTCGCCCCGTCTCCCACGGGTTACCTCCATATTGGTGGCGCCCGCACGGCCCTGTTCAACTGGCTTTACGCGCGCCATCATGGCGGCAAGTTCCTGCTGCGCGTCGAGGATACCGACCGCGCCCGCTCGACCGAGCAGGCGATCGAGGCGATCTTCGACGGCCTGGGCTGGCTCGGCCTTGCCGGCGACGAGGAGCCGGTGTTCCAGTTCGCCCGCGCCCATCGCCATGCCGAGGTCGCGCATGCGATGCTGGCCGCCGGCCATGCCTATAAATGCTTCGCGACGCCCGAGGAGCTGGCCGAGCTGCGCGAGCAGCAGCGCGCCGCCAAGCAGCCGATGCGCTACGACGGCCGCTGGCGCGACCGCGATCCCGCCGAGGGCGGCGACAAGCCGTTCGTGATCCGCCTGAAGGCGCCGCGCGAAGGCGAGACGACCATCGTCGACCAGGTCCAGGGCGCGGTCACTGTCCAGAATGCCGAGCTGGACGACATGATCCTGCTCCGCTCGGACGGCACGCCGACCTACATGCTGGCCGTCGTCGTCGACGATCACGACATGGGCGTGACCCACGTCATCCGCGGCGACGACCATCTCAACAACGCCTTCCGCCAGCTCGGCATCATCCGTGCCATGGACTGGCCCGAGCCGACCTACGCCCACATCCCGCTGATCCACGGCGCGGACGGCGCCAAGCTCTCCAAGCGCCACGGCGCCATGGGCGTCGACGCCTATCGCGACGAGCTCGGCCTGCTTCCCGAAGCGGTGAGCAACTACCTGCTGCGCCTCGGCTGGGGTCATGGCGACGAGGAAACGATCAGCCGCGAGCGGGCGATCGAGCTGTTCGACCTGCCCGGCGTCGGCAAGTCGCCCTCGCGCTTCGACCTCAAGAAGCTCGAAAACATCAACGCCCATTATGTCCGCGAGGCCGACGATGGCCGCCTCGCGCTGCTGGTCGCCGAGCGCATGCCGCCGCTCGAGGATGCCGCAGCGGCACAGGCCCGCCTGCACAAGCTCGCCGACATCATGCCCGCGCTCAAGCCCCGCGCGAAGACCGTGCTGGAGCTATTGGACGGAGCGGCCTTCCTCTTTGCACAGCGCCCGATTCCTGTCGACGAGGCCGCTTCATTGTTGCTAGACGATGCCGCGCGAGCGCTGCTCAAAAACGTGGCCGGTCGCCTCGAAGCCCTGTCCGACTGGACGCTCGAGGCAATCGAGACTGCGGTGCGCGCCGCGGCGGAGGAGGCCGAGCTTGGTCTCGGCAAGGTCGCCCAGCCATTGCGCGCCGCGCTGACGGGCCGGACGACCTCGCCGGGCATTTTCGACGTGCTCTTTCACCTCGGGCGGGAAGAGACTCTTGGCCGGCTTACCGACCAGGCCGGAAGTTGATTAGCAGTTGATTCACGGGGCCTGACGTAAAGGGGCGCCGACGACGAAGGGATGGATCAAGATGACCGATGAAACCGCCAAACTGACGATCGGCGACAAGGCGATCGACTGCAAGGTTATCGAGGGCTCGGTGGGCCCGAAGGTCATCGATATCCGCAAGCTCTACGCGCAGACCGGCATGTTCACTTACGACCCGGGCTTCACCTCGACGGCGAGCTGCGATTCCGCGCTCACCTATATCGATGGCGACGCCGGCATCCTGCTTCATCGCGGCTATCCGATCGACCAGCTCGCCGAGCAGTCGACCTTCACCGAAGTCGCCTATCTGCTGCTGCGCGGCGAGCTTCCGTCCAAGGAAGAGCTGGAAAAGTTCAACTGGACGATCACGCGCCACACCATGGTGCACGAGCAGCTCACGACCTTCTATCGCGGCTTCCGTCGCGACGCGCACCCAATGGCGATCATGTGCGGCGTGGTGGGTGCGCTCAGCGCCTTCTACCATGACTCGACCGACATCACGGACCCGTACCAGCGCATGGTGGCGAGCCACCGCCTGATTGCGAAGATGCCGACCCTGGCGGCGATGGCCTACAAATATTCAGTCGGCCAGCCCTTCGTCTATCCGAAGAACAACCTCAGCTACACGGGCAACTTCCTGCACATGACCTTCTCGGTCCCAGCCGAGGAATATGTCGTCGACCCGGTGATCGAGTCCGCAATGGACAAGATTTTCATCCTGCACGCCGACCATGAGCAGAACGCCTCGACCTCGACGGTCCGCCTCGCCGGCTCGTCGGGCGCCAATCCCTTCGCCTGCATCGCGGCCGGCATCGCCTGCCTGTGGGGCCCGGCGCATGGCGGCGCCAACGAGGCCGCGCTCAACATGCTGCGCGAGATCGGCACGCCCGACCGCATCCCGGCCTATATCGCCCGCGCCAAGAACAAGGACGATCCGTTCCGCCTGATGGGCTTCGGCCACCGCGTGTACAAGAATTACGATCCGCGCGCGAAGGTCATGGCAGCGACCGCCAAGGAAGTGCTCGAAAAGCTCGGCGTCACCGACCCGATCTTCGACGTCGCCCGCGAGCTCGAGCATATCGCGCTCAACGATCCCTATTTCATCGAGAAGAAGCTCTACCCGAATGTCGACTTCTATTCGGGCATCATCCTCTCGGCGATGGGCTTCCCGACCGACATGTTCACCGTGCTCTTCGCCCTCGCCCGCACCACGGGCTGGGTCGCGCACTGGAACGAAATGATCTCGGATCCCGAGCAGAAGATCGGCCGCCCGCGCCAGCTCTACACCGGCCCGGCCCAGCGCGACTACGTACCCGTCGGCAAGCGCTGAACCGGCTCGACCGAACCAATCAAGTTCAGGGGCGCTCCGGCGCCCCTTTTCTTTTCCGGTTCCCATTCCCGCGCACGGCTCTAGGCTGCGTGCAACGGGGGAGATCGGAATGCGCGGACTGGCAGCGGCACTGCTCGCGATCATGGGGCTCTGTTCGGCGCCGCTCCTTGCCGGCTCATCGCCCGGCACAGGCGATGCCAGCCGCATGCGAACCGCCGACACGCCCGCAAATGCCGGCAACTGGCTCTCCTACGGCCGCACCTATGACGAACAGCGCTACAGCCCGCTCACCCAGATCAACGACCACAGCGTCCAGCGCCTGGGCTTGGCCTGGTATGACGACCTCGGCACCTATCATGGCATCGAAGCGACGCCGCTGGTCGTCGATGGCGTGCTCTACAACGTTTCGGCCTTCAACATCGTCACGGCGTATGACGGCAAAACCGGCCGCAAGCTCTGGATCTATGATCCCAAGGTCGAGCGGCAATGGGCGCGCCTCGCCTGTTGCGGCGCCGGCACGCGCGGCATCGCGGCCTGGAACGGCCGGATCTATGTCGCAGCACTCGACGGCCGGCTAATCGCGGTCGATGCCAAAACGGGCAAGGACATCTGGACCGTCCAGACCTTCGACCGCACCCACGCCTATTCCATCACCGGTGCGCCCCGGGTGTTCGACGGCAAGGTGGTGATCGGCAACAGTGGTGCTGACTATGGCGTGCGCGGGTTCGTCGCGGCCTGGGATGCGCAGACAGGCAGGAAGCTCTGGAAATTCTACACCGTGCCCGGCAATCCGGCGGACGGCCCCGATGGCGAGGCGTCGGACGGCGCGATGAAGATCGCTATGTCGACCTGGGCCGGCCAATGGTGGAAATATGGCGGCGGCGGCACGGCCTGGGACAGCCTCGTCTACGATCCCAAGCTCAAGCTCGTTTACATCGGCACCGGCAATGGATCGCCGCTGAGCTACCATTTTCGCAGCGCGGACAAGGGCGACAACCTGTTCCTCTGCTCGATCGTTGCAGTGAACGCCGAGACCGGTCGCTACGTCTGGCACTATCAGATGGTGCCGGAGGACGACTGGGATTTCACCTGCACCCAGCCGATGATGCTGGCAGACCTCAAGATCGGCGGGCGCGCCCGGCAGGTCATCATGCAGGCGCCGAAGAACGGCTTCTTCTATGTGCTCGACCGCCGCACCGGGCAGCTCATTTCGGCAAAAAGCTATGTGCCGCAAATGTGGGCGAGCCATATCGACATGAAGACCGGCCGGCCGGCCATGCTGCCGGGCGTGCATCTCACCACCACGCCGCAGCGCATGACCCCGAGCCTGCTCGCGGCGCACAGCTGGACGCCGATGTCGTTCAATCCCGCAACCGGCCTCGTCTATTTCGCGGCGATGGAGCAATCGATCGTCTATGCACGGCAGCGCGACGAGGACTTCCGCTTCGTGCCCTTCCGCAACAATGCGGGCTATGATTATGCCGGCGCCACCCCCGAATGGGCGGCGCGTCGCAAGGTCCTGCAGGCCGAGGCCGACGCGATGGAGAAGGGCTATCTGCTCGCCTGGGATCCTGTCCGGCAGCGCGAGGCCTGGCGCGTGCCTTATCCCTATCCCGGCTCGGGCGGCACGCTCGCGACCGCCGGCAATCTCGTCTTCCAGGGCACGATCCTGAAGACATTCGCCGCCTATCGCGCCGACACCGGCGAGAAGCTCTGGGATATGCCGATCGACAATGTCCCGGTCAGCGGCGCCGTGACCTACATGATCGACGGCGAGCAATATATTGCGGTCAATGCCGGTTGGACGGGTTCGATCGTCGCGGCGCTCAACAGGATTCCCGGCGGTTTCCGCGTTTCACCTGCGCGGCTCCTGGTGTTCAAGCTGGGCGCGAAAGGCGTTTCGCTACCGCCCATGCCGCCCCCGACCAGCCTGCCCCGCCCACCCTATCTGCGTGCCAGCGAAGACCAGGTGCGCGCAGGAGCCCAGCTTTACGGAGAGACCTGCTCACGCTGTCATGGCGAGCAGGCGCGCGGCGGCGTGAAGGACCTGCGTTACATGACTGGCGAGACGCACGGCCAGTTCCTGGACATCGTGCTGGGCGGCATGCGCGCCGAGCAAGGTATGGCGAGCTTCAAGGACCTGCTCACCAAGGAGCAGGCAGAGCGAATCCACGACTACCTGATTGCGCGCGCCAACGAGGATTGGGCAGACGATGCGGCGAAGCGATGAAAGGCCTCAGGCCGCCTTGCGGGCCTTGGCGAGCTTCTTGAGCACCATGTCGCGCTTCAGGCGCGAGAGATGGTCGATGAAGAGAATGCCTTCGAGATGGTCCATCTCATGCTGGAGGCAGGTGGCGAGCAGCCCGTCCAGTTCCTGTTCGTGGATCTTGCCGGTGCGGTCCATCCAGCTGGCGCGGATGCGCGCCGGGCGCTCGACCTCGGCATATTGCTCCGGCACCGAGAGACAGCCTTCATTGTAGACCGACTGTTCCGGCGAACCTTCGAGAATCTGCGGGTTGATGAAGACCATGGGCCTGCGCACCGACGGCGCATCTTCCTCGTCCGATTCCGGCTCCTGCAGGTCGATCACGAGCAGCCGCTTGGGCACGCCGACCTGGATGGCGGCAAGGCCGATGCCGGGCGCCGCGTACATGGTCTCGAGCATGTCGTCGATCAGCGTCTGAAGCTCATCGTCGATGGCCTCGACCGGGGTCGAGATGGTGCGCAGCCGCGGGTCGGGCGTTTCAAGGATCGGAAGCAGGGCCATGATGGCGAAGAGATATGGGACTGGCTGCCGAAGATCAAGCACCGGGGTTGGCCTTTTGTTCCGATGACACTGATCGGTCGCTGACCGTTTTCGGACGCTGCTGTTCGATAGCGGACAGTGGCTTGCGGCGCCCGCGCGTGCGCGAAGTGCCATATCTTGGTGATACACCCGAAGGCTTGGCGGATTTTCCGCGGAATTTCATCCCGCTATCGGGAAAATATCAAGCATTTCCGGGCGTTTCGCTGTTTGGCACGGTTGCTGCAACGGTATCGGTGCGGGCTGGGACGGCCTGCGCGACCAGTGTTCAAGGAGAGAAACATGTTCAAAGCCCCCCTCATCGCCCTCGCTGCAGCGGGCCTCGTTCTTTCGGCGGGAGCCGCTTTCGCGAAGGACAAGTCTGACGAACCCACGACCCGCATGACCGTCAAGCAGAAGGATGGCCAGACGATCTACTGCGTGCGCGAGGAAGCCAAGACCGGACAGCTCATGGGCAACAACGTCTGCAAGAGCCGCGAGCAATGGGCCGAGGCCGGCCTCAATATTCCGGCGGACAGCCGCTCGGCTGGCGATAACGCCAAGCCTGCCAGCGCAGCGCGCCTGAGCAACTAAAAACCCTCAACGATCAAGCCTCAAGGCCCCTACTCGGGCCTGAAGCCGGCGCCGCTCATCCCTCTCAGGCGGCGTCGGCTTTTTTGAAGAAAATCAGCCGATCGGCCGGCGCGCGCGCAGGGCCTGGGCCAGTGTGCCCTCGTCGAGATAGTCGAGTTCGCCACCGACCGGCACGCCATGGGCAAGCTGGGTCAGGCGCACCGGATACGCTTCGAGCCGCTCGGCGATGTAATGTGCCGTGGTCTGGCCCTCGAGCGTCGCGTTCATCGCCAGCACGACCTCGTCGATCCCGCCCGCCGCCACGCGCGAAACGAGTGGTGCAATGGCAAGGTCCTCGGGCCGCACGCCATCCAGCGCCGAAAGCCGCCCGCCCAGCACATGGAAGCGCCCGGGGAAGAGCCGCGACTTCTCCAGCGCCCAGAGATCCGCCACGTCCTCGACCACGCACAGCGACTTGGCGTCGCGCCGCGGGTCCGCGCAAATGCCGCAGGGGTCGATCGTGTCGACGTTGCCGCAGATGCCGCAGTGGACCATCTTCTCGTTGACGCTCTCCAATGCGCGCAGCAGCGGCCCCAGCGCCGTCTCGCGCTTCTGGAGCAGGTACAGCACTGCGCGCCGCGCCGAACGCGGCCCCAGGCCGGGCAGCCGGGCGAGTGCTTGCGTGAGGGCGTCGATCTCGGGTGAGGACATGGCGACCAATTAAAGGCTTGCGCTTCCCCGATACAAGCGTTTCAGAAGTGCGCATGCGGATCATCTTCATGGGGACGCCGGATTTCGCCGTGCCGACGCTCGACGCGCTGGTCGCGGCCGGGCACGAGATCGTCGCGGTCTATACCCAGCCGCCGCGCCCCGCCGGCCGTGGCAAGGCACCGCGCCCGAGCCCGGTCCAGGCCCGAGCGGAAGCCTTGGACCTGCCGGTCCGCGCGCCCCTCACCCTGCGCGATCCGGCCGAGCAGGAGGCATTCGACGCGTTGGAGGCCGATGTCGCCGTGGTCGCCGCTTATGGCCTGATCCTGCCGCTGGAGGTGCTCCACGCCCCTCGCTTGGGCTGCCTCAATGTCCATGCCTCGCTGCTGCCGCGCTGGCGCGGCGCCGCCCCGATCCAGCGCGCGATCCTCGCGGGCGACGCGGAGACCGGCGTCACGATCATGGCAATGGGCAAAGGCCTCGACACCGGGCCGATGCTGGCCAAGGTCGCCACTCCCGTCGACGGCAAGACCACAGGCGAATTGACCGACGAGCTGGCACGATCGGGTGCGGCGCTCATGGTCGAGGTGCTCGGCAATATTGGGGCCTATCCGCCCGTCGTGCAGCCCGAAGAAGGCGTCACCTATGCCGCCAAGATCGACAAGGCCGAGAGCCGCATCGATTTCGCCGCGGGCGCCGGCGCCGTCGAGCGGCAGGTCCGTGCCTTCAATCCCGCGCCGGGCGCCTGGTTCGAAGTGAATGGCGAACGGATCAAGATCCTCGCGGCGAAGGTGCTGTCGGGGCTTGAGACAAGACCCGACGCGGCACTGGTCCCCGGTACGATGATGGGTCCGCTGCTCATCTGGTGCGGCGACGGCGCCCTCGGGCCGCTGCTTGTCCAGCGCGCAGGCAAGAGCCCCATGACGATGCCGGAGCTGCTGCGCGGCTTCGCCATCCCCGCCGGAACTCATCTGACATGAGGCCTGCAGTGCCGGCCCTGCTCGCGGGCGTTGGAGGATTTCTCGCCATGTACAGCGCCGACGGCGCTGCGGGCACCGAATGGGGTGGCGGCCGGCTCACCGGACCGATGATCCTTGCCGCCCTGCTGGCAGCAATGCTGCTGTTCGGCGCAATGCTGTCGATCATCTGGAAGCCGCGCCTGGGCTTCGTCCTCACCGCCGCCGGATTCTTGCTTGTCGCGCCCTGGTGCAGCTGGCTGCTGACTCCGGGTTCGTGGTGCGCGATCGGGAATTGCAAGTCGCCACAGCCCTTCGTTGCATTCGACTGGTTCGCGTTGACCATTCTTGTTGCGCTGACCGCCTCCCTTTGGCTGCAGCGGCGGGTCTCGCGCCCATGACCCGTTTCGCGTTCACCGTGGAATATGACGGCCGCCCCTATATGGGCTGGCAGCGGCAGGCCCACGGTGCCACGGTGCAGCAGCACATCGAGGAAGCGCTCGGCCGGATCGTCGGGACCGAGCCGGTTGTGCACTGCGCCGGCCGCACCGACGCGGGCGTCCATGCCGTGGCCATGCGCGCCCATGCCGATCTCGACACATCCATCAAGCCCTTCCGCCTGATGGAAGCCATGAACGCCCACCTGCGCCCGGAGCCGATCGCGATCGTCGGCTGCGAAGCGGTCTCCGACGATTGGCACGCCCGCTTTTCCTGCATCGGTCGCGCTTATGAATATCGCATCCTCAATCGCCGCGCGCCGCTCACCTTCGAGGAAGGCCTGGTCTGGCGCGTGGCCAAGAAGCTCGACGCAGCCGCCATGCACGAGGCTGCTCAGTATCTCGTCGGCAAGCACGACTTCACCACCTTCCGCTCGGCGCATTGCCAGGCCGACAGCCCGGTCCGAACGCTCGACCGGCTCGATGTGGTCCGCACCGGCGAGCGCATCACCATCCATGCCGAAGCACGCAGCTTCCTGCATCACCAGGTCCGCTCGATGACCGGCTGCCTCGCGCTGGTCGGCATGGGCACGTGGCAAGTCCTTGATATGAAAGCAGCACTGGAAGCGCGCGATCGAACCGCTTTGGGGCATAATTCGCCCCCGGACGGCCTCTATTTCATGCGCGCGGACTATCCTAAGCCCTAGAAACGGCGCGATATTCCGAAATAGACCTCAAGGCCCGGGCTGTTGAGGTCCAACCCCGCCACCGTCCCTAAGTCGAGCTGCCAATTCGAAGCCGGTTGCCACGCAACGGAAAGCCCCGCCAGCGCATGATCCTGCGCGCCCGCCGGATCCTCGTCATGCACTTCCTCGACCTCGACCGACGTGCTCACGCTCGGAGACAGCGAGAAGTTCAGCCCCTCGACGGCCTGCGCCGCAAAATGGCGCCCCTTCCCGCTGGCATTGACCGCCGCATCGATTTCCGGCGTCAATTCGAGCGACACGCCCGGCGTCAGGGAGACGCCCATCGGTACCATCACGCCCCCGCCCCAATCGCCCGCACCGATCGTATGACCGCCGGTCGGCAATGTCAGGAATGATTGCAAAGCAGCGGAAAAGCCCTTGCCGTCAGGATGTACAATGCTGTGCTTGAAGCCGAGCGTCAGGTCGCCCACACCGCTCGAGCGGCTGATCCCGCTGGCATCGCGCGTACGCACCGTTCCGAAGCTCATCAGGCCGATCTGGACCTCGTTGTGCTCGTCGAGCCCGTATCGCAGCAGCAGGTCGCCCGAGACGATCGTATCGGTGCGCGTGTCGGCCTGTTTGTCGAGCGTCCAATCCAGGACGCCCAGCTCCGCCAGAACATGGCCGGAGTCCACGATACAAGGGGGCGTCGCGAGGCCTGGTCGTGTCGGACAGAGATCGCGTAACTCACCGTCGGCCCAGGCCGGACTGGCTAAAATCAGCGCCGCTAGGCCAAGCCCGGTATTGCGCCACGATCGAAACATGCCTGTCTGCATCGGAGTCTCCGGCGGACTCCCTAAACCTCTCTCGATGAACGGGAGACAACAGTCAGGCGGCGCGATGCGCTTTCTGGCCGACGGCTTCATCCTCGTCGATCCATTCGATCATCTTCGAGAGAATGGTCGCGAACATCTCGTCCTGTTCCGAGAGCCTCGTCTCGATACGGGAAAGGCGCGTCTCGATTTGCGCCATGCGGTCGGCGCCCTCGTCGGCAACGTCGCTGTTGGCGGGCGTCGCGGCACTGGCGATGACAGCCTTCAGCTCACGCACCTCAGCACGGATCGATGGCTTCTCGGAACTCTGCTCAGTCTGCACCGCCGGCACGGCCGCTATGCTGAGAACAGCTTCGCGACGCTCCAGGCAGACGGCCTCCACAAGCGCGAGATCGATCACATCGCGTTCCTGCACGGCCGCGCGCTCCAGCGCATTCTGCACCAGCGTGTTGAGCGGGCGCGGTACGCCGCCGCTCTCATCGGCAAGGCGGGCAATCGCCTCTGGCTCGAAGCGCGGATTGCCGGTCCAGCCCACGATCTTGAGACGATGCTCGATATAAGGCTGCACTTCATTGGGCAGCATCGGGCCGAGATGGTGGGTGGCGATGACACGCTGGCGCAGCTGCTCCAACTCGCGTGCATTGGCCATGGCGTCCCGAAATTCGGGCTGTCCGAGCAGGAAGATCTGCAGCAGCGGTTGGCCACCCAGCTGGAAATTGCTCAGCATGCGCAACGCTTCGAGCGCGTCGAAGGTCATGTGCTGCGCCTCGTCGACGATCAGCAGGCTGCGCCGTCCGGCCCGCGCCTGCTGGTGCATGTGCGCTTCGATGCGGCCCATCACCTGCGCCCTGTCGGCGCCGTCCGTGTCGATCCCGAAGGCATGGGCGGCGAGGCGCAGCGCCGTCTCGCCATCCATCTCGCTCGCCGCGATCTTGACCGCAGTCAGCCGCTTGGGGTCGATCGTCGCCATGAGATGCGCGACCAGCGTTGTCTTGCCCGCGCCGATGTCGCCGGTGATGACGATGAATCCCTCACCCTGCGCCAGGCCATAGCCCAGATAGGACATGGCTTTCCGGTGCGTCGCGCTCTCAAAATAGAAGCGCGGATCCGGTGTCAGCTGGAATGGGCGTCCCGTCAGTTTATAGTAGCTCGCGTACATCGATCCCTCGTCCCCTGCTTTGGGCTCGTCTACCGAAAGGGCACATGCAGGCCGTCACGCGCGCTGCCATGCGCGGTCAATGTCATGCCCGGTCCTTTGGATGGGATGCGGAAGGCGCTCGTTCCGGAGAATGGCCGGAACAATACAAAGGTCAAACGGCTGGCAAAGTTGCCCGCGTTACCCATGATTTGCGACCCGAAAGCCCCCATTTCGGTTTTCCTCGAGGGGCAATAGCTACCAATTGAAGGGTTCCGTCAAGGTAAGGGTCCTCGATCTCCCAGCAATTCGAACGCACGCGCAGCATTTTATACGTTGCCGCCGCCAATATGAGTCTTTTGAGTCACAGAAGCAGTTCTCGCGCCGGCTTGTGGCCAAGAAATGCCGAAGGGCTCGCGCTGGCACCATAAGCGCCCGCCATGAAGATGGCGACCAGGTCGCCGACCTCGGGCGCGGGCAATGCAAGCGCGGCGCCGAGCAGATCGAGCGGCGTGCACAGGCACCCCACGATTGTCGTCGGCGCCTCATCTGCAGGTGCGCCGAAGCGGTTGGCGATGGCGAGAGGATAGTTGCGGCGGATCACCGTGCCGAAGTTGCCGCTTGCTGCAAGCTGGTGGTGCAGGCCGCCATCGACGATCGCAAACCGTTCACCCTGGCTCCATTTCACGTCGACGATGCGCGTGAGATAGACGCCTGCCTCCGCGACCAGCCAACGACCCAGCTCCAGGGCGAATTCGCTGTTCCCGAGCACGGCCTCGCGCGTTTCCAGTGCTTCTCCGAGAGCCACACCGATGCGGCCGATGTCCAGCTCTGCCTCGCCGGGGAAATATGGCACGCCGAAGCCGCCGCCGAGATTGACCAGCGGCGGTGAGGCGCCAACTGCGTCGGAAAGGCGCGCGCCCAGTGCCAGGGTCTGTGCCTGTGCGGCAATGATGGCGTCGGCATCGAGCGCCTGCGACCCGGCAAAGATATGCCATCCGCGCCAGTCTGCGCCCGCAGAGAGGATTTGCCGCGCCAGGACCGCTGCTCGATCGGCATCCACGCCGAAGGGCTTGGCGCCACCACCCATGCGCATACCCGAGCCCTTGAGCTCGAAATCGGGATTGACCCGCACCGCCAGGCGCGGCGTCGCGCCGAGGCGCTGCGCAAGCGCCAGCACCCGTGCGCCCTCGCCTTCCGATTCCAGATTGATCGTGACGCCGGCCGCGAGCGCGGCCTCCAACTCGTCATCGCGCTTACCCGGCCCGGCGAAGCTGATCCGATCCGACGTCATGCCCGCCGCAAGCGCCATGTCGAGCTCGCCCCTCGACGCGATGTCGAAGCCGTCGACCTGCCCGGCCATCAGTGCCAGGAGCGGCCCAAAGGGATTGGCTTTGACCGCATAATGGATGCTCAAGGCAGCCGGCATGGCCGCTCGCAAGGCCGCAACCCGGCTGCGGATCAGGGCGCCGTCATAGACGAAGAACGGCGTATCGCCTGCCTGCGCGGCCAGCTCTTCGGCTGTGTGCGCACCGATGAGCAGTTGCCCATCGCGCGCACCAAAGCCGGGCGGAATGGGGCCCATAAGCTTCGCGGTCATGCCGGCTCCCGGGCCATGGCGGCGAGTGCCACCCGGTCATGCTTGCCGTTGGGCGTGCGCGGAAGAGTCTTCAAAATGCGGATTTCCCTGGGTTGCATGAAATTGGGCAACGACTTGCGCAGGCTGCTCGCCAGCCGGTCCAGCACGATCTCGGCATCCGTCTCACACAGCGCCGCATCGGCGCGCACGAAGAGCATGATCGCCTGCCCCAGCCGATCATCCGGAATGCCCAGCGCGCAGGCCTCGGCGACGCCCGAAACCGCCAGCGCGGCCTCCTCGATCTCGGCCGGCGAAATGCGGTTGCCCGCGCTTTTGATCATCGCATCCTCGCGCGCCACGAAGCTCAGCAACCCATCGGCGTCGCGCACGGCCGTGTCGCCTGACCAGACGGCTGTCCCGCCATAAAGCGACGCGGGTGGCGCCGGCCGAAAGCGCTCAGCCGTCTTTTCCGCGTTCTGCCAATAGCCTTTGGCCACCAGCGGGCCGCAGTGGACCAGTTCGCCCGGCTCGCCGTCGTCGGTGAGCGAGCCGTCCGGGCGCACGACCAATATCTCGGCATCCGGAATTGCGCCGCCGATGCTGGTTGGGTGAGCGTCGAGCAAAACGGGTGGCAGCCAGGTCGAGCGGAAGGCCTCGGTGAGGCCGTACATCGCGACGATGTCGACACCTGGAAATGTCGCACGCAGCTTGGCGATCAGCGGCCGGGTCAGGGCGCCGCCGCTATTGGTGAGGCGCCGCAGATGAGCACGCGCTGCCCCGGGCCAGTCCGTCTCCACCAGCTGCACCCAGAGCGGCGGCACGCCCGCCAGCGTGGTGATGTGATGTTCAGCTGCGGCCTTCACAACGTGGCCCGGCAGCAGATAGTCGAGCGGAACGACGCAGCCTCCAGCCCACCAGGTCGAGAAAAGCTGGTTTTGGCCATAGTCGAAACTCAAGGGCAGCAGCGCGAGCACGCGATCGTCCGGCGCCAGCGACAGATAGGTGGCGACCGAACGCGCCCCGATCATGAGATTGGCGTGACTGAGCATCACACCCTTGGGCAGCCCTGTCGAACCGGAGGTATAGAGGATCTCGACAAGCGCGTCCGGGTCGGCTCGGCTTGGCGCCAGTGCAGGGCCTTCCTGCGACGCCATGATGTTATCGATGTCGGGCTCGTTGATCCGTCGGACACTCGGCCCATCGTGTGCCTCAAGCGTCGCCAGCCGGGCGTCTTGGGAAATCAGCACCGCCGCGCCGCTGTCGGCGAGGATATGGGCGACCTGCGCACGTTTGAGCAGCGGATTAATGGGGACATAGACATGCCCTGCACGCGCCACCGCAAGCGGTAGGATCGCCGCCGCCGAACTCTTGGGAAGCCAGGCGGCAATGCGGCTTCCAGGCGCCAGACCCTCCCCCGCCAGCCACGTTGCCAGTCGCCCGGTCATCGCCTCCAGCTCAGCATAGCTTATCGTGCCGGCCTTGCCCGCGAGCGCCGGTGCATCGGCTTTTCCGAGCAGCGGCAAATGGTCGAGCGGGGCGATCATGAGCCCGGCTTAGCACTTTCGTGCCACAATGGCAGGGCCGATGAACTCCGGCGCACGCGGTTCGCGCCCCTTTGCACTTCACTCGAAGACACAAAAAGGCTAGTCGACCGCCGATGAGCCACCATCCGCTCAAGACCAGACGGGACGACTTCCATTTGATCGCCGACGACAGCCTGCGGGCCAGCCTTGTCGCCGTGCTCGGCCTCTCCGCCGACCGCGTCGCCAAGTTCGATGACGAGACGCCTCTCTTCGGCGCGCTGCCAGAGCTCGATTCCATGGCGGTGGCGAGCCTGCTCACCGATTTCGAGGATCGGCTCGGCATCCATATCGACGACGACGATGTCGACGCAGAGAGCTTCGAAACCTTCGGGGCGCTGCGCGACATGCTGGCACGCAAGCTGCGCTGACCGCACGGCGACGCAAAGGGGCTTGAGCGCCGCGCACCGAGCCTCAATAAGGACGGGGCTGCGCATAAGGCCCGGAGAGGAATTGCAATGTCGCCGATCAAATTGGCTGCCGCCTCGGCTGCCCTCATGTTGATGTCCACTGAGGCCCAGGCCCACCACAGTTTCGCTGCCTTCTTCGATGGCGGGCAGAGCGTCAAGCTGACCGGCAAGGTCACGGCTTTCCGGTTCACCAACCCGCACGGCATCATCGCCTTCGATGTGACGGGGCCCGATGGACAGATAAAGCACTGGGCGGCCGAGACCAATTCGCCAGCCGTCCTCATGCGGCGCGGCTGGACACGCAACAGTATCAAGCCTGGCGATACGATCATTGTGGATGGCTGGCCCTCGCGTGACGGCAAGCCCTATCTGCGGCTCCGCCAGGCGATGGATGCAGGCGGCAAGCCGATCGGCCAGGGCATCTTCGGCCAGGCAGACGACAAGTGATGCGCGCAGGTCTTGCGGCGGCGCTGCTCGCCCTCGCCGCCCCAGCCGTTGCGGCGGACCACCCCGACCTTTCCGGCTTCTGGAATCTCGATTCGCGCCCGATCCCCGACGATCCTGCGCTGAAGGCTAAGCTGCCAGCCAACACGGTCATCCTTGCCGACACCGGCGTCGCGGAATTTCCAAAAGGCGAATTCGGCGGCCTCAAGCTTAAGCCTGAAGCGAGAGCGAAGGCGGACAAGTGGAAACCCGAAGACGAGATGACGCTCGCCCGCGTCTGCGCGGCGCCATCGGTCATCTACACCCAGCAGGGCCCTTTCCCCTTCGAAATCTACCAGACGCCGCAGCTCATCGTCTTCAAATATGAGTATTTCGACCAGGTCCGGCTCATCTTCATGGACGGCCGCAAGCATCCCGCGGCCGACGCCCCGCACAGCAAGGTCGGCCATAGCATCGGCCATTGGGAAGGCGACGAGTTGGTGGTCGACACGACGCATCTGGAATCGGCGACCATCACCAACAACGGCCTCGATCACAGCGACAACGTCCATCTCGTCGAGCGCTACAAAATCGCCGCCGATGGCAAGAGCCTGACCGCAACCCAGTGGTTCGAGGATCCCGCGGTGCTGGACAATAACGGCGCGCGCTTCATCCACTGGCGCAAGCAGCCGGGGAATTATGTCTTCCCCTATGATTGCGATCCCAGCCTCGCGACGGAATATCAGCAGCTCGACAAGCCCGCCGGCAAGTGAGGCAGATCAGTAACTGCCGGCGACTGTCCGGATCAGCTTGGCGTCCTCGATCACTTGATGGACGGTGCGGCCCCTGAGCATGGCAATGGACTGGGGCGTCAGTCGATCGCCCTTCTGCGTGAACCTTTTGTCGGTCGCAGAGAAGACGATTGTTGCAATCGCCTGATCGAATTCCTGACGCCTGTACGGCGTCAGGCCCGCCGAAAGCGTCAGGATCGAAGACTGCATCTCAAGCGCAGTATCGCCCTCGAGCACGGTCGCGTGCTTGGTCGCGCAGCCGGCGACAAGCAGCGCAGCGGCGAGGATGAAGCACGCTCCGCGCATCACAGCGAAGCCGACGCAGAGCGGATCAGCTTCGCATTCTCGATCACCTGGCTGACCGTGCGCCCCTTCAGCAGGCTCATCGCTTGCGGACTGAGCCGATCACCGTCGGCCGACAAGCGCCGGTCGGTGGTCGAGAGCATGATCGTCTCGACGGCGCGCTCGAACTCCTCCCGACGATCGGAGGAGAGATTCTGCGACAGCATCATGATCGACGACTGCATCTCATGCGCGCTGTCGCCGGACAGCACGGCCGAGTGCTTCGACGAACAGCCGGCGAGGAGCAAGAGCGAAATCGGGAGAATGATCTTATGGGAAATGCGCACGCCGAGCCTCTTTGATTATCGTTTGACGGCGGACTTTTGTCCGTCCGAGGCGCTGTGAAGCGGCGTCGATCATCGTCGTTTCGCCCCGACGATGCGCTGCTCCGAGACCCTGCGCGCGAAAAAAGGCGCACTTGCCCGGCCAGCTCGAACCGGCCGAACACGCGACTCGGCTCACCATCAGGCGAGCCGCCCCAACACCTCCCAAATTGGCATTTCTTCACGACGGGGTTCTGTTCAGAACCACACATAGCGCACTAGGGCCGCACCCTTGCCCGGACCTCAACAGCGATGGTTGCCGCGCGGCTAACCCCGTTTTTTACGTAGCGTCAACAGCAGTTTAGCCGATCAGCCCGGACTGATCGGATCAGGCGGCGGCGTGCTCGGTGCTGGCTTCGAAATCGGCCTCGGCAAGGAACTTTTCGGCGTCGAGCGCGGCCATGCAGCCCATACCGGCGGCCGTCACGGCCTGGCGGTAGATCTTGTCGGTGACGTCGCCCGCCGCGAACACGCCGGGGATGCTGGTGCGGCTCGTACCCTTCTCCACCAGGAGGTAACCCTCGTCGAGCGGCAGCTTGCCGTCGAACAATTCGGTCGCCGGCTTGTGACCGATCGCAACGAAAGCGCCGTCCGCTGTGACGTGGCTCTTCTCGCCCGTCACCGTGTCGACGAGATCAACGCCGACCAGTCCCTCGGGCTGGCCACCGCCGACGAACTTCTCGACCGCCTTGTTCCACAGCACCTTGATGTTGGGATGGGCGTGAAGGCGATCCTGCAGGATCTTCTCCGCACGAAAACTGTCGCGGCGATGGATGATCGTCACGTCATGACTGTGGTTGGTCAGATAGAGCGCTTCCTCGACTGCGGTATTGCCGCCGCCGATGACTACGACCTTCTTGCCGCGATAGAAAAAGCCGTCGCAGGTCGCGCAGGCGCTGACGCCCTTGCCCTGCAACAGATGCTCGCTCTCGAGGCCCAGCCACTTGGCCTGCGCACCCGTCGCAATGACGAGCGTGTCGCCGAAATAACGCGTGCCGCCGTCCCCGGTCAGCTTGAACGGGCGCTCGGAGAGATCGACGTCGACGATATGGTCGTACATCATCTGCGCGCCGACATGCTCGGCCTGCGCCTGCATCTCTTCCATGAGCCACGGCCCCTGGATGACATCGCGGAAGCCAGGATAATTCTCGACGTCCGTCGTGATCGTCAGCTGCCCGCCGGGCTGGATGCCCTGCACGACGATCGGCGCCATGCCCGCGCGCGCCGCATAGATCGCAGCCGACAGGCCTGCAGGGCCGGAGCCGAGGATGATCATGCGTGACGAATGGGTAGCGGTCATGGCGGTCTTTCAGTGCGGAAGGAATATATCGAATCTGCCGGAACCATTTAGGTCGCCCGGCAGCAATAGCAATGGCGGCGGCGACGCTAGTCGATCAGCGACGGAAGCGCCTCGAATCCGCGCTTGAGCGCCGCGCCCCATGCGTGGGAAATCTGCGCAAATTCAGGGTCATCCGCTTCAATCCGCCGACGCACGCTGAACCGATATTCGTCGCGCGGGATGATGTTGAGATCGAGTGGCATGCCCACCGAGAGGTTCGAGCGTAACGTCGAGTCCATCGAGACGCAGACGCATTTCGTGGCATCTGCCAGCGACGTCTCCGGCGTGATGATGCGATCGAGGATCGGCTTGCCATATTTATGCTCACCGATCTGGAAGAACGGCGTATCGGCCGTCGCCTCGACGAAATTGCCTTCCGAATAGATCATGTAGAGCCGCAGCTTGCCGCCCTTGCGCTGGCCGGCGACGAGGATGCTGGCGCCAAGCAGGTTGTCGTCACCACTGACCATGCCGTTGCGCAGTTCATGCTGCACGGCCTTCATCGCCTCACCCACCAGATGGGCTGCGCGGTGCATCGTCGCGCAATTGAGGATCGTCTCGATACCGGCTTCCGGCTCGGCGGCGGCATCCTTGAGCGCCCGCGAAAGCTTGGCCTTCACTTCCTGCGTCACCGAGAGATTGCCCGAGCACAGCAGCGCGATCGCTCGTTCGCCCGGCACTTCATAGGTGAAGGTCTTGCGGAACATCGCAATATTATCGAGCCCCGCATTGGTCCGCGTGTCGGAGAGCATCACCAGCCCCGCCTCGACCCGCAAGGCCACGCAATAGGTCATGTCGGCATTCCCCCGCGACTCACTGTTGTGTTTGCGTCTGCGCCTGTAGGTCTAGCGGCGGTGCAACAATTTGCACATCGCTCGAAAGTCTGACGCCTCCGCCATGGTTCACAACGGCACGGATCGGTGCGGCGTCCTGCGCGTCGAGTCCGACGGTCAGGCGCACATGCCCTTCGACTGGGCAATGGCCAAGGGAGGGATCGAATGCCACCCATCCCAGTTCCTCGACCCAGCCCTCTGCCCAGGCATGGGGGTCATGTTCGTCATCCGGCCGGTCGGGGTCGCGCAGATAGCCCGTTACGTAACGCGCCGGGATACCGAGCAACCGCGCCGCCGCGGTAAATACATGCGCCTGGTCCTGACAGACGCCGGCGCCATGCTCCAATGCCTCGTGGCCCGGCGTTTCAAAGGTCGTGCTCCCGGGTCTGTATCGGATCGCCTCGAACACGGCCGGACAAAGGCGATGCATGGAATCAAGCGGACCGGAGGCACTGCGGGCACTCTCCGCCAAGGCTTTCAAGGCCTCGGACGGCTCGGTGAGCGCCGTATCGCGCAGGAAGAGCAGCGGCCGCACCGCAGCCTTGAGACGGCGCGAAACGCCTGCGGTATCGATCGTCGTGACGTCGCCCTCGGCAACGACGCGGATTTCGCTGAGCTTCCCGCTCGCCCGCCAAAGCGCCTCGGCATCGCCATAGCCGCTGGTGATCCAGTGTTCGATCGGCACGCCATTGATGCTGACCGTCCAATTCTGCACCGTTTGAGCGCTTGTGTTGGGCGGCATGAGGCGCAGCCGCATGACCGCGCCGGTCGCCGGCTCATCATAGTCGTAGCTTGTCTCGTGCCGGATGCTGATCCGCATGGCGTCGCCGCCCTCCTCGTCAGCCGAAATGATAGGCTTCGGCGATCTCGAAGCCCAGCTTGTTGCACTGGTTGAGCTTGCGCTGGATCACTTCATGAAGCCCTTCGGAAAAGATCTCGCCGCTTGTGGTGCGCGCCAGCGCCGCGACCATCTCCTCGCTGCGCTTGTTGCAGTCTGAGCGGCGGCCATGCCAGTGCGCGAGGCGCTGCAGCCGATAGGCCATCTGGTCGAAACAATAGAGCACGCTGCGTGGGAACAGGCGGTTGAGCATAAGGAAATCGGTGATCTGCCAGGGCGAATAGCTGCCGCCATAGACATGGTGATAGGCGCGGCTGCCTGAGAGGGCATGAAGCACGCTGGTCCACTGATAATGATCGCGATGCCCGCCGACGACCTCGGTCTCGGGCAGCAGGACATAATATTTGACGTCGAGCAGGCGCAGCGTCATCGAGCCACGCTCCAGCGCCCCGCCAGCGCGCAGGAAGTCATGCCCTTCGTTGCGGAGATGGCCGCTCTCGGTCGATCCGCGGAAGATCATCGCGCGCGTTTTCACCCAGTCGACGATCTCGGCCAGGTCGTGCCGCGCATCCGCGACCGTGTAGGTCTCGAGTTTGCGCCAGCCTTCATTGAGCGCCTCCCACATCTCCTGCGTCAGCGCCGTACGGACCGATTTGCCGTTGGCGCGGGCACGGGCGAGGCAGAAGCGGATCGACGAAGGATTGTCGGGATTGAGCAGCAGATGCTCGACGATGTCGCTCTCACGGATGACGGTCTTGGGGTCGAACCAGTTCTCGCCCCCCGTGACCTTGACCACCGAGCGCCATTCGTCACGCAGCGTTGCACCCGGCAGGATCGCCATGCGCTGTCCCATGGTGATCAGGCGCGCGGTCGCCTCGGCGCGCTCCATATAGCGCGCCATCCAGAACAGGTTCTCGGCGGTACGGCTCAGCATGGGGACGCCCTCATGACCGCAGCACCCACGTATCCTTGACCCCGCCGCCCTGGCTCGAATTCACGACCAGCGAGCCCTCGGTCAGCGCGACCCGCGTCAGGCCGCCGGGCACGAGGCGGATGTCCTTGCCGACAAGACAATAAGGCCGAAAGTCGACATGGCGTCCGACGATGCCGGCATCGCCCAGAGTAGGGCTGGTCGAAAGGTCGAGCGTCGGTTGCGCAATAAAGTCCGACGGGTCGGCCTTGATACGCAGCGCATAGGCGTCGATTTCCGCCCGCGTCGACTTGGGACCGATCAGCATGCCGTAGCCGCCCGAGCCATGCACTTCCTTGACCACCAGCTCGTCGAGATGCTCGAGCACATATTTGAGATCGTCCGGCTTGCCGCACTGCCATGTCTGCACATTGTCCAGGATCGGCTCCTGCCCAAGATAGAAGCGGATCATGTCCGGCACGTAGCAATAGATCGCCTTGTCGTCGGCAATGCCGGAGCCCGGTGCCGAGCAAAGCGTGACGCCGCCGCTGCGATAGGCATGAAAAAGGCCGGGAACCCCGAGGAGGCTGTCCGGCCGGAAGGCGAGCGGATCGATGAAATCGTCGTCGATCCGTCGGTAGATGACATCGACCCGCCGTGGGCCGTGCGTGGTCTTCATATAGACCAGGTCCTCGTCGACGAAGAGGTCGACCGGCTCGACCAACTCCACGCCCATGAGGTCGGCAAGATAGCTGTGCTCGTAATAAGCGCTGTTGAAGGAGCCGGGCGTCAAGACCACGCAGACCGGATCACCTTTGCACGCGGGCGGCGCGACCTCCTTGAGCGTCGTGCGCAGCAAGTCTGGATAATTGTCGACCGGTGCCACCACGCGCTGCGCGAACAGGTCCGGGAACATCCGCGCCATGATCTCGCGGTTCTCGAGCATGTAGGAGACACCGGAAGGCGTGCGGCAATTGTCTTCCAGCACCTGGAAGCCATCGGGGCCCGTGCGCACAATATCGATGCCGACGATATGGCTGTAGACGCGGCCCGGCGGTGTGAAGCCCGCCATCTCGGCCTTGTACGCTTCGTTCCGGTAGACCAGCGCCTCGGGCATGATGCCGGCGCGGATGATCTCGCCGCGATGATAGACGTCGAGCAGGAAGGCATTGAGCGCGGCCGCGCGCTGGCGGATGCCGGCTTCGAGCTTGGCCCATTCGCCGACAGTGAAGATGCGGGGCAAAAGGTCGAAGGGGATGAGCCGTTCGGGATCGGCATCCTCACCGTAGACCGCAAAGGTGATGCCGATGCGGCGAAAGATCGCCTCGGCCTCGATCATGCGACGCTTGAGGCCCTCGATGCCGGTTTCTTCGACCCAGTGCTGGACGGGTGCGTAGCAGTCACGCACCGTGTCTCCCTCACCCAGCATTTCGAAGAATGTCATCTGCGTCCGCGATCCGCCATCCCGTTGTGCATCGCAACATAGTGCCCGCACCGAAATCAAAAGCAAGGATAAAAACATATAAAATCGGCCGGGCATTCGGCAATTTTGCTGGACTTTTTGCGCATTTTACGCCAAGCGCCGCCGCGATGATGCTCAAGCAGCTCTCTGCTCGCCTTACGCGACTTACGCGCCCTTAGGCGCACTATGCGGTTGCCGCAGGCGGCACGCTGCGCTTAAGGGCCAAATCCAGAGCGATACTCGAACACTGCCTCGCAGGGGCTTGCCGCGCAGCCTGACCGCCGCGCTCCTCGAGCGAACAAGAGACTAGCTGACCCATGATGCTGAGCGATCCGTCCGTAAAATATAGGCCGTTTCCGCAGGTCGACCTGCCCGACCGCCAATGGCCGTCCCGAACCATCACCAAACCGCCGCGCTGGCTCTCAACGGACCTGCGCGACGGCAACCAGGCCCTCATCGACCCGATGGACAGTGAGAAGAAGACCCGCTTCTTCGACCTGCTGCTCAAGATCGGCGTCAAGGAAATCGAGGTCGGCTTCCCGTCTGCGGGCGCAACCGAGTTCGATTTCATCTCCGGCCTCGTCCAGTCGGGCCATATCCCGGACGACGTCATCATCCAGGTGCTGACCCAGGCTCGCCGCGATCTCATCGCGCGGACTTTCGAGAGCCTCAAAGGTGCACCCAAGGCGATCGTCCACGTCTATAATGCGGTCTCCCCCGCGTGGCGGCAGGTCGTGTTCCAGATGGACAGGCCGCAGATCAAGCAGATCGCCATCGATGCTGCGAAGATCATCCGCGACGAGGCTGCCAAGCAGCCGAATACCGACTGGCATTTCGAGTACAGCCCCGAGACCTTCTCGACAGCGGAACTCGATTTCAGCCTGGAATGCTGCGAGGCGGTGATGGATATCCTCCAACCGACCGCAGAAAAGCCGCTGATCCTCAACCTGCCCGCCACGGTCGAGGCGGCGACGCCCAACATCTATGCCGATCAGATCGAGTGGTTCGGCCGTCATGTGCGCAATCGCGAGACGGTGTGCATCTCGCTCCATCCGCACAACGATCGCGGCACCGGCATCGCTGCCGCCGAGCTGGGCCTCATGGCGGGCGCCGACCGCGTCGAAGGTTGCCTGTTCGGCAATGGCGAGCGCACCGGCAATTGCGATCTCGTGACCGTCGCGCTCAACATGTACACGCAGGGCATCAATCCCGGCCTCGACTTCTCCAACATGGAGGAGATCGTCCAGACCGCGACCTACTGCAACCAGTTGCCCGTTCACCCGCGCCACCCCTATGCGGGCGACCTGGTGTTCACGGCATTTTCCGGCAGCCACCAGGATGCGATCAAGAAGGGCTTTGCGGCGCAGGAGACGCGCAACGACCAGCTTTGGAACGTGCCCTATCTGCCGATCGACCCGGCCGACATCGGCTGCTCCTACGAGGCTGTGATCCGCGTCAATTCGCAGTCCGGCAAGGGCGGCGTCGCCTGGGTGCTGCAGCAGGATAAGGGCCTGAAGCTTCCCAAGCGTATGCAGGGTGATTTCAGCCGGGTGGTGCAGGAGCTGGCCGACAAGGCCAGCCGTGAGCTCCATGCCGCCGATATCTGGGCCGCGTTCGAGACGCATTACTGCCTCGGCGCCGACCAGCCCTACAAGCTCCTCGACTACCAGGAGAGCGGTCCCGCCGGGAGCCGCGTCTTCGTCGGCAAGATCGCGCTCGACGGCGAGGCACGCAGCGTCTCGGGCCGGGGCAATGGTCTCATTTCGAGCGTCCTGGCGGCGCTGCGTGACGAGCTCGGCATCGACCTCGAAGTCGTCGACTATAGCGAGCACGCGATCGGCGCAGGCACCGACGTGCACGCGGCGGCCTATGTCGAGTGCAAGACGGCCGACGGGCGCACATTGTTCGGCGTCGGCCTCGATGAGGACGTCGCGACGGCGTCCGTGCAGGCGATCCTCTCGGCCGCCAACGGCCTCACGCGGGAAGCCGCAGCAACCAAAGCCGCGTGAATTGGAGGGCGGGCTCCCACCGGAGCCCGTCACTCACTCCCCGAAGGTCAGACCGATCCAGAAGGTGCGCGGTGCGCCCAGATCGACGCTCGTCCCGACCTTCCGCGTCAGCACCGTCACGTCGAAGACATTCTCCACGCGTCCGATGATGCTGAACCGCTTGGCGAACGGCACCCGGATATAGCCGTCGACGGTTGTCGCGCCCGGTAGGATATCGGTCTGGAGATCGTCCTCGAACTGCGGCCCGGCATAGCGCACCGTGCTGGCGACACGCACCTTGTAAGGCCCGGTCCAGGTCAACGTGCCGCTCGCCATATGGCGCGGGCTCTGTGCCGGTCGCAGGTCGTTGAGCGCAATCGCAGTCCCACTCGCCTTCACCCGGCTGTCATTATAAGCGTAGGACGCGCTGAGGTCGAAATCGCCTGCATTGATCGAACCGCTGAGTTCGATGCCCTTGGCCACGATCGCATCGACATTCTGGCGCTGGCGCAGGTTGGTGCCGATCGTCACATTGGCGATAGCGTTGCCCAGGCGGTTATAGAAGGCCGTCGCCGAGAACTTCACGCCCGGCAGCGGCCTGATGTCGAAGCCGACTTCCGCGCCCTTGAGCCGCTCCGGCCCCAGCGCGGCATTGGCCTGTGTCGTGACCGGGAAGACCGCGAAGGAGCGATACAGCTCGTTCAGCGTCGGCATGCGGAAGCTCGTATAGCCCGCCGCGCGTATGTCGATGCCCTCGCTGGCATGCCAGAGTGCTCCGGCACGGAAGCTGCCTTCCCAATTGTCGCGGTCGGCATAAGCATTGTCGATGACGACCGTGCCTGCGTTGTTGCGCTCGGTGAAGTGGCCCTTCGTGATGGTCCAGCGGTCAGCGCGCGCGCCGCCCGTGAGCACGACATCGCCCAGCGTCAGATCATCCTCGACATAGAGGCCGGTCGTCATCTGGTTGCCCATCGCATTCCTGCGCGCCGTGACCGCACCGGTCGTGGCGTTATAGGCATCCTCATACATGTCGGCGCGTGTCAGGCGTGTATCGACACCGACGCGCAAGACGTTGTTACCGGCCGAAGGCGGGCGGATCTCGATCTTGCCACCGATACCGGTTGCCGGCGTGTTGCGCTGGTCCAGCGTCTTTTTGAAGCTGGTCGCGCTGATGACGACATTGTTGAAGTTGCGGAACTGGATATAGGTCAGCGCCTCGATCTGCCAGTCGCCACGCCACAGGAACCGCAAGCTCGCATCCTGTCCGCTCTGGCCATTGTCGGCGCCCGCGAAGCGAAGCGTCCGATTGTCCTGGTAGAAGGACACGCGCGACTGGATTTCGCCATCCGTCCCCACCGGTGCATCGCCGTAGAGGCCGATCGACCAGGTCTTGTATTTGGCCGGCACTGTCGCGGCGTTTTGCTGATCGACCGGCGTCGTGTTGAAGCCATCCCCGCTCGCGAACTTGCCAGAGATGGAGACAAAGCCGTTGCCGACGTCCGGAGAAACGCTGCCGCCAAGGTCGATGGCGTTGCGCGAGCCATAGAAGCCGCTCGCCTGAGCCAACGGCAATTGCCGCCGGTCGGCACTGAACAACTCGATCGTGCCGGCCACTGTGCCCGATCCGAACGCCCCTGCGCCGCCGCCGCGCGTGACGCGCACTGCGCCGAGCCGATCCGGCACCAGCATGTTGAACGGCACCGAACCGAAGAAGGGATCGGCCTGCGGCACGCCGTCGAGCAGCACAAGGGCACGGCTGGTGGCATTGCCGCCAATGCCGCGCAGCGTCACACCCTGCGACGAGGGGTTGGATGAGCGGCTGTCGGAGCGGCGAAACTGCTGGAAGCCGGCAACATCGAGCAATGCCGACTCAAGCTGGCCGGATGCCTCGGTCAGGAGCTTGTCACGGTCGATGGTGATTGCACCATAAGCGGGCGTGCCTGGGGGCATGGACAAGCCACGGCCGAGGACGATGATCGCCTCTTCGTCTGGCGCGGCAGGCGCAGATGCGTCTTGTGCATGCAATGCGGTGATTGGGGTTGCGCCAGCCATGAGCGCAATGGTCAGCAGGCGAATTTTCGAGGCAGGATACATGATAAAACCTACAGTCCCTTTTATGGCGAAGCCGGTGCCGTTCCACTCGGCACAAACCTCTTTCGACACCGCCGTCTCCACAGACGGCAGCGTTGCGAGGTGGACTTAGTCAATTTAAACAGGCGGCCACAACGACGGCGCTGTTAAATTCCCGGAAAACCGCCAGCCAAAAGGCGTTAAATTGTAACGTTACTTGTGGCTAAGTGTCCAAATATAGGCCGCTACGGCATCGGCGTCGCTGTCGCTGAGCGGCGCGCCGCCAAGGGCCGGCATGCCACTCGGGAACTTCTTGGGCGTGGTCACGCCGGACTTGATCACCTTCGCGATCGATCCGACCGATCCATCAGCCCATAGCCAGTCCGGTCCAGTGAGCTTGGGACCCACTGCCGTGCCTTTGCCGTCAGGGCCGTGACAGCCCGAACATGTGCCCGAGCGCTCGACGCCGCGATAGATGCGGCTGCCGAGCGCCACTTGCTCCGAGGTATAACCGGCCGGCAGCGCGCTGGCGGCGGCGGCTGGATTGACGGCTGCATTGACTGTCGCCGGTTTGGCGGCAGCCAGCTTGGCCCCGGCCGCGCCGCGATAGACGATCTTCCAGATTCGTCCGCCAGCATCGTCCGAGACATAGATGGTATCGCCCGCCACCAGCAAGCCGGTCGGACGGTGTGCAACCCCGCCCCTGCCCTTGTTGGGCCCAGCGAAGCCATCGGCAAACAGGATTGCGGCACCGCTCGGCTTACCCGCCGCCATGGGCTGGAACATCACGCGGAAGCCGTCCTGCGGCTCGGGCGCGCGATTCCAGCTGCCGTGGAAGCTGATGAAGAGGCCGCCCTTGTAGCCCGTGGGCAGCTTACCGCCCGAATAATAGCCCAAACCCGTCGGCGCCCAATGCGCAGGAAACGCCGCGAGCGGACCTTTCTTGTCGGCGCAGCGGCCAACCGTCTTGCCGTCGCCGCCATATTCGGGCGCCTGGATGAGCTTCTTCTGGAAGCCGTCATAATAGCAATAAGGCCAGCCGAAATTGTCGCCCTGCTTGACCGCGATCAGTTCCTCGGCCGGCAGTTCGGCGCCTTGGTCGACGGTGTAGAGCTTGGGCCAGTTCTGGCCGAGCTGGTCCCGACCATGCTGCACGGCGAACATGTTGCCGGCCGTGTCAAAGGCAATGCCGCCCGCGTTGCGGATGCCGGTCGCATAGCGCTCTGCAGGCGTGAAAGCCTGGCCCGTCTTGTCCGCGCGATATTTCCAGATGCCAGCCCGCAGCGGCAGTTCGTCGCAGGGATCCTTGCCCAAAGCGCCGGGCTGACGGTTGACCGTCTCGCACACATTGGAAGCCGAGCCGGAATTGACGAACAGATTGCCGGCTGCGTCGATCGCGATCGGCTTCATCCCATGGTCGCCGCTGAGTTGAAGGCCGGATACGACGACCTCGCCCGAGCCGGCCGGAACCGGCTTACCCGCGACCAGCGCGTAGCGGACGATCTTGTCGTCCTGCTCGGCAAACAGACCGCCTTTCCAGATCGCGACGCCCGTCCCGCCGATGCTCTTGTCGCCCGGCGTCGGGCCGAAATGGGTCACGACATCGGCTTTGCCGTCGCCATTGGTGTCGCGCAGCGCGACCATATAGCCGAGCTTGGGGTCAGGCTTATTCTGGATCACCAAACTGGAGAGCGTGTTCACATAAAGCGTACCGTCCGGCCCCATCGCCATCTGACGTCCAGGGCCGATATTGTCCGCGAAAACGCTCGCGCAGAAGCCCGGCGGCAAGCTCAGTCCCGCATTCTCACACTTCGCTGCCGTCGCCGCATGGGCAGCCTGCGGGTTGTCCGCCTGCATCAGCATCATCACGCCCCCGGCGGCAGTCGTGCCCAGCGCGGCAAGCAGCGTCAGCGTCTTCATCATGGGATCGGTCCTCTTGGGCAGCAATCAGGGCAATGTGGCGGGCGACAGGCGGAAAGGCAGCGGCGGCTTTTGCGTGCGCATCTGTGGATTGAACACGTAGCTGAGCAGGCCGGGCACGTGCCAGACGGTCTTGCCCTCGACCGTCACACCGGCGGCAGAGGGAAAGCCTTCAGCAATCGTCTTCACATCGGCCTTATCACCCTGGATGGTGATGATCGACACCTTGCCCGATCCCTCCGCTGCGGCCAGCCGCAGGCCTCCCGCGGACGTATCGATGATGCGCATGCCATCCGGCACTTCCAGCGGACGAGACGTCTGGATGACGGTCGCACCGGCCGGACTGCCGTCCGCGGCGATCCTGACCCGCGCCAGCCGATTGAGCCGCCAGTTGTTGACGATGAGATTGCCGTCTGGGTCGATGACGATGCCGTCCAGCCCGCCATTGTCATGTGCAGGATCGGCCAGCTTGGCATCGAAGAACCAGTCCGCCAGCGCCCCTCCCGATTTCCAACGCAGGATTTGCGAGCGGTTGCTGTCGGCGACATAGAGCGTGCCGTCCTTCGCGACGGTGATGTCGTTGCAGAAGCCGCCGCTGGGCAATGCGAGGCTGACCTTGCCCTTGCCGCTCTTGAGGTCGAAGCCCTTGACGCTTGAGCCCTTGTCCGCGCCCGCAATGGCGATGCCGACACCGCTTAAATCGTTGTTGCAGGTCCACAGCATCTTGTGCGCCGGATCGGCAAGGACGCCGAAGACCGAGGCCGATCCGAAGGTGCCGGGCTTGATGAAAGGCTCGATCTTGCCGCTCGACAGCGTGACCTTGTAGACGCCGCCCTGCGCGCTGGGCACGTAAACGGTGCCCTTGCCGTCGCTCGTCACACTCTCGGGAAAGAAGCGATCACCGGGCAGGTCGATCGGCTTTTGCGCGTAGGCGCTCGCGCCATGTGCCGCCGCCAGCAACAAGGATGCTTTGAGCCAGAACCCGGGCGTGCGCATCTCTCTCCATCCCCACGTTGTTTTGTCGCTGCAGCCATAAGGTCGGCCGCTGCGGCTGTCTATCTAGCGCCGCACATCCAGCCCGGCTTGCGGATCAAACGCATCGAGATCGCACCGGCTCGTGCGGCTTTGGTCGCCCGGCGTCGCATGCTTGAGAGCCGCCAGGTGCAGGCCCATGCGTGCAGCCGTCTCGATACCGTCGTCAAGGCCCGCAAGCACACCGGCGGCGAAGGCATCGCCAGTGCCAATGCGGTCAACGATGCCGGGAATGTCGATCTCGTCGGTCTCGTAGCTGGTGTCGGGCGTATCGATCCTTGCCCGCATGCGGCAGTGATCAGGCGAGAGCGTGGTTCGCACTGTCGACGCGATGTGCCTCAGCTCGGGGAATGTATCGAACGCAGCGAGTGCCGCAGCACGGCGCCCGTCCGGCGACTCGCCATCGAATTGGCGGCCCAGCAGCAGGCCAATATCGCGATGGTTGCCGAACAGCAGGTCTGTGCCGGCGACATGGCCGGCCAGGACCGGCGCAGGGTCGGCGCACCAGCGCGCCCACATCGAACCACGGAAATTGCCGTCGAAAGAGACGCGCACACCTGAGGTTCGCGCAGCTGCAATAGCGCCCAGCGAGAGCGTTGCCGATCCAGGTGCGATGGCGGGTGTAATGCCGGAGAGGTGCAGCCAACCCATGCCATCCAACAGCGCGGGCCAATCGTAGGTATTGGCGGGTGTTTTCGCGAACAGGCTGTCGACGCGATCATAAATGATCGAAGCGGCGCGCGGCCCCGCACCCGGCGTCAGATAGTAGAGGCCCAGACGACCTGTACCGCGTTGAATTCCGGATATATCGACGCCCGCGCCGCGCACTGCCTCAATGGCCGCATCGCCCAACGCATCGTCTGGCAACGCGGTCACCAGTGCGCTTGGATATCCGATCCGCGCTAGCGCGACCGCGACATTCGCTTCGGCCCCGCCGACATGAGCGTCGAGCCGCGCCTCCTGCAGCAAATGCGCCTTGCCGGGCGCCGACAGGCGCAGCAGCATTTCCCCAAAACACAGAACCGGACCGGCTTCGCTCATTGCCTCTCCCCTCACCTGTTCAAGCGATAGACCATCGCGCGCGGCCTTGACAGCCTCTCATATCTCGTGTTGGTAGCGCTATCAAAGGCGCAGCACTGCGCATGAGAGTGACTTGGGAGACTGCGGGGGATGCCGGCACATTTGGCCACGGATCGGTCCATTTTGCCTGCCGATTGGGAGTCGGGGACGTTTCTCGGCCGCATCCAGACAGCCGAAGGCCCGAGTCCCGTTCTTGTCCGCCATGGCGAACTCATCGACATGTCCCGCGTCACGCCGACCTGTGCTGCGCTGGTCGAGGCCGGTGACTTTTCCGGCACAGGGGGCAGTTCGCTCGGCGCCTTCGATCCCGCCACCGTCGAGTTGCTGAGCCCCGTCGACCTGCAGTGCGTCAAGGCCTGCGGCGTCACCTTCGCCGTCTCGGCCATCGAACGTGTGATCGAAGAGCGGGCGCGGGGCGACTACACTGTAGCCGCCGAGATTCGCGGTCGCCTTGAGTCTCGTATCGGCGGGTCTATCCGCTCCGTCGTTCCGGGCACGCCCGAAGCCGCGTCGCTCAAGACCGCCCTCATCGACGACGGCCTCTGGTCGCAATATCTGGAAGTCGCGATCGGCCCGGACGCCGAGGTGTTCACCAAGTCGCCCGTGCTTTCTACCGTCGGCGCCGGGTCAGACATCGGCGTGCGCTCCGACAGCAATTGGAACAATCCCGAACCGGAAATCGCCCTGCTCGTCGACAGCCGCGGCAAGACGGTCGGCGCCACGCTCGGCAATGACGTGAACCTGCGTGACTTCGAGGGCCGTTCCGCCCTACTGCTCGGCAAGGCGAAGGACAACAACGCCTCCTGCTCGCTAGGGCCATTGGTGCGTCTGTTCGATGCGAGTTTTGGCATCGACGACGTCCGCTCTGCAGCGGTCACGCTGCGGGTCGATGGCGCCGAAGACAATTATGCGCTCGAGGGCGCTTCCAACATGGCCGAGATCAGCCGGGATCCGCTCGAGCTGGTCAAGCAGTCGCTCTCCGAGCATCAATATCCGGATGGTTTCATCCTGTTCCTGGGCACTCTCTTCGCGCCGATCAAGGATCGCGACGAGCCCGGCCGCGGCTTCACGCACAAGGTCGGCGATGTCGTGACCATTGCGAGCCCCAAGCTAGGTCGCCTTACCAATCGCGTCGTCACGTCGCGCGACGCGCCGCCCTGGACGCTCGGAATCAATAGCCTCATGGCCAATCTCGCCCGGCGGGGCCTTCTCAACGTGAAAGTGGACGCATGAACCACATGGTCTCCCCTCTGGCGATGCGCGCCGTCTATCCCAGCCTCGCTGGCAAGCGCGTGGTCATCACCGGCGGCGCGACCGGTATCGGAGCCGGGCTCGTCGAGGCATTTGCCGCGCAGGGTGCCAAGGTCACGTTTCTCGACGTCGATACCGCTGCGGGCGAAGCCCTTGCCGCACGTTTCGAAACGCCGCGCTTCCTGCCCTGCAACCTGACCGACCTCAGCTCGCTCCAGCGCAACATGGCCAGCGCAATCGAGGCCATGGGCGGCATCGACGTCCTCGTGAACAATGCCGCCAACGACGACCGCCACAAGGTCGAAGAGGTAACCCCAGACTATTGGGACGAGCGCATGGCGGTGAACCTGCGCCATCTCTTCTTCGCGGCGCAAGCCGCCATCCCTTCCATGCGCAAGGCGGGCGGCGGCGCCATCGTCAATTTCGGGTCGATCAGCTGGCATCTCGGCTTGCCCGACCTCGTCCTCTACCAGACCGCCAAGGCTGCGATCGAGGGTCTCACGCGCAGCCTCGCGCGCGAGCTCGGCCGCGACAATATCCGCGTCAACGCGATCATCCCCGGCAACGTCCAGACGCCGCGCCAGGAGAAATGGTACACACCGGAGGGCGAAGCCGAGATCGTCGCCGCGCAATGCCTCAATGGGCGGATCCAGCCGTCCGACGTGGCCGCGCTGGCGCTGTTCCTCGCTTCGGACGACGCGCGCATGATGACCGGCCACGGCCATTTCATCGACGCGGGGTGGCGCTGATGGCAGTCCAGTCGGTCCTGAAAGTCGGCGCGACATTGGGCGAAGGTGCCCTCTGGAGCGGCAATGCCGTCTGGTTCGTCGACATCAAGGGCCACAAGGTCCACCGCTTCGATCCGCTGAGCGGCGCACACAAGAGCTGGGACATGCCCGACCAAGTCGGCTGGGTGCTGCCTTCGGAAGGCGGCGGCATGGTGGTTGGCCTCAAGGATGGCCTCTACCGTTTCGATCCTGCCACGGGCGCGGTCAGCCTCATCCACAAGCCGGAGCCCGACCGGCCCTGGAACCGCCTCAACGACGCCTGCACCGACAGCAAGGGCCGCCTGTGGTTCGGCTCGATGGACGATGGCGAGAGCAAGCCGACGGGGTATCTTTTCCGCTGCATCGGCGGCCTGTGCACCGATACCGGCGTCCCGCCCGTCTCGATCACCAATGGCCCGGCGCTCAACGCCGACGCGACGATCCTCTACCACACCGACACCATCGGCCGGATCATCTACAAGATCCCCGTCCGTGACGACGGGTCTCTCGGCAAGCCCGAGCCCTTCGTGTGGATCGAGGACGGTGGCGGTTATCCGGACGGGCCGGTGGTCGATGCCGAAGGCTGCCTGTGGACCGGCCTCTACGACGGCTGGGGCGTCCGCCGTTACGATCCTAAGGGCAAGCTCATCAAGACGGTCCGCTTCCCCACCGCCAACGTCACCAAGATGTGCTTCGGCGGCGCGGACCTCAAAACCGCTTATGCGACCACGGCGCGCAAGGGCCTCGACGCGGCGGCGCTTGCGCAGCAGCCCGATGCCGGCAATCTCTTTGCCTTCGACCCTGGTGTCGCGGGCTTACCAGTAACGCCCGCGCGGCTCACGGGATTGAATAAATAAACCGGCCGCACAAGCGGCCCAAGACCAAGAAAAAGACGAAAACGGGACAGGAGAGGAACGGGACATGGCTACGTCGGCAGGCGCTCAGCAGGCGCGCATCAATATGGGTTTCATCGCAGCCATCGTGGCCGTCGCCACGATCGGCGGCTTCATGTTCGGCTATGACTCAGGCGTCATCAACGGCACGCAGGACGGCCTGAACCACGCGTTCGACCTCTCCTCGCTCGGCACCGGTCTCAATGTCGGCGCCATCCTGATCGGCTGCGCATTTGGCGCCTTCATCGCAGGGCGCCTTGCGGATGTGATCGGCCGTCGCGCAGTGATGATGATCGCCGCCGTGCTCTTCATCATCAGCGCGCTCGCTGCCGGTGCCGCAAGCACGTCCGCCATCTTCATTATCGCCCGCATCATCGGCGGCCTTGGCGTCGGTGCAGCGAGCGTCCTTGCCCCGGTTTACATCAGCGAGGTCGTGCCTGCTGAAATTCGTGGCCGCCTTTCCAGCATTCAGCAGGTGATGATCATCACCGGCCTCACCGGCGCCTTCCTTGCCAACTACTGGCTGGCCGGCGCTGCGGGCGGATCGACGGCACCGCTCTGGGGCGGTCATCCCGCCTGGCGCTGGATGTTCTGGCTTCAGGTCATTCCCGCCGCCGTCTACTTCCTGGCGCTGCTGATCATCCCCGAAAGCCCGCGCTATCTCGTGCTGAAGGGCCATGATGCCCAGGCCGAGGCCGTGCTGACGCGCCTCTTCGGCGTTGATGCCGCTCGCGCCAAGGTTGCCGAAATTCGCGCCAGCCTTGCCGCGGACCATCACAAGCCCAAGCTGTCGGACCTGATCGTCAACGGCAAGGTTCGTCCGATCGTCTGGGCCGGCATCGGCCTTGCCGTCTTCCAGCAGTTCGTCGGCATCAACATCGTGTTCTATTATGGCTCGGTGCTCTGGCAGTCGGTCGGCTTCAGCGAGAGCGATGCACTCGCAACCAACGTGATCTCCGGCCTGGTCTCGATCGCTGCGTGCATCCTGACGATCTTCACGGTCGACAAGATCGGCCGCAAGCCGCTGCTGCTCATCGGCTCACTCGGCATGGCGGTGACGCTCGGCCTGATGGCCTGGTCCTTCTCGACCGGCGTGCTCGAGGGTGGCAGCCTCCAGCTCGCGCCAGGCGTCGGCAAGATCGCTTTCATCAGCGCGCTCGCCTACTCGGCTCTCTTCAACCTGAGCTGGGGCCCGATCATGTGGGTCATGCTCGGTGAGATGTTCCCCAACCAAATCCGTGGATCGGGCCTCGCCGTCTCGGGCTTCGCGCAGTGGATCGCGAACTTCGCGATCTCGGTGTCGTTCCCGTGGCTGTCCGCGAATGTCGGCCTGCCGGTCACCTACGGCTTCTATGCCGCGAGTGCATTCGTCTCATTCTTCTTCGTCCGCGCGCTGGTCAAGGAAACGCGCGGCCGCGAGTTGGAGCAGATGGAGGGCTAAGCACCTTCCACATCCTGAAACTGGACCCGGGGGCGGATTTCCGCCCCCGTTTTCTTTGGGAAATCAGCGCCGGCTGGCGCTCGGTCGCCGCCTGGGTGCCGCGTCCGACTGGCGGCGGATCAGCGCATAGTCGACCATGACATGTGGGTGACTCATGGCCTTGCCACTGGCGTTACGCGTGCGAATCTCGCGCACCAGCAAGTCGACGGCCGAGCGCGACATCTCGAACACCGGCTGGCGGATCGTGGTGAGCTCCGGCCAGATCGTCGTGGCGAGCGCCGTATCGTCGAAGCCGCAGACCGTGAGGTCGCTGGGCACGTCGAGACCGCGCCGGTGCGCGATGGCGACCGTGGCGGCTGCCATATCGTCATTGGAGGCGAAGATCGCCGACGGCGGATTGTCGAGTTCGAGCAGCTGTTCTGCCGCGTCGAGACCCGAGCGATAGGTGAAGAGGCCCGGCGCGATCAGCTCGGGCGCCTCGGGCAGGCCGGCATCCTTCAAGGCGTCCTTGTAGCCCTGCAGCCGCTCCTCGCTCGCCGTCTGGCGGGGATTGCCCTTGATGAAGCCGATGCGCGTATGGCCGAGCGCGGCCAGATGCTTCGTCATCTCATAGGCAGCGGCATGATCGTTGATGCTGACAGACAGCGCCCAGTCGGGCGCCCGGCCCGTCGCCACGGCGACCACCGGGATGTTGCGCTGGTGGATCGCCTCCAGCACCGGCAGGGATTCGGAAAGGGGCGGCGTCAGGATAATGCCGTCCAGGCGCGCGCGGATCAGGTGATCGACGGCACTCGCTTCCTCGGCCTCGTCGTCGCACTTCTCGACGATCAGCTGCACGTTGAGGCGGCTTGCCTGGTCGAGACTGCCGACCAGCAGCTGGCTCAGATAGTTGAAGCTCGGGTTGGAGTGGAGCAGGCCGATGCGGATTTCCTCGCCCCCGGCGAGCGTCCGCGCCGCGCTGCTCGGCGAATAGTCGAGCGCGTTGATGGCGGCCTCGACACGTTTGCGGGTTTCAGCGCGCACATTGGATTCGCCGTTGATGACACGGCTCACCGTCATCGGCGAGACGCCGGCGCGCGCCGCCACGTCGCTGATCGTCGGCGCATTGCGTTGCCGACGCGTACTTTTGGCTTCGCTCATAGGAATTCGCTCTTCACGGCCCAGCGGTTACGGCATCTATTGGACGTCTGGCAAGATGCATGGATTTCATGGCGCGGCATCAAGGATTGCCCGGCGCATATGGAAAGCTCAATGCCTTGTACCAATCCAGGTCATGTTCGGGCGCCACGGAGCCCGGTGGCAACGCCAATCCGTTGAGCGACATCCAGTAGGCAAGGCTGGCATCGCGCCAGAGCTTCGCATCGCTTTGTTCGCGAGACAGGAAGTCGTCGGTCTTCGTCCAGCGTTGCTCGTCGACCAAGGGCTTGAGCGCCTGCCAGTCCTTGCGCATCTGCCCGATCGTCGCGACGCCGCGATCATAATGACCGACGAGGCTAGTCCACAGCGTCTTCCCGTCGTTCATGCGATAGTCCCAGGGCACATGGTGGAACCAGAGCAGTTCGCTTTCCGGCGTCGTGGCGGAATCGTACAGTTTCGCCGCAACGTCCGGCGCATATTGGCCAATGGCGTCGCTGCCGGTCTTGGTGCGGTCGAAGCCGATGCCGCCCTTGTCGCCACGGTGATAATAAGCGGGGTTCCATTCGGGACGTTTGAGATCTGAAATCCAAGGCCCAGGGCCGTAGTGGTGCCCCGTAGCAAAGAGATGGGCGAGCCCAAGTGCACCGGTATAATCGACGACCGCCTCACGCGAGCCCATCATCATTTTCACCAACGGCCCGACGAGCTTCGGGTCAGGAGAGAAGGTCTGCGCCGCCCATTCGCGCGCGATCGCCTCGGGCGCGAGTGACGGGTCCCAGGCCAGCCGGCCGAATGCATACCAGTTGGCCTGGTTCATCGTGGAGCCGCTCCAGTCGCGGCTGCGCCCGGTATTGGCGACGCCGGCGATACCGGTCAGCTTGCCGCCAAAGGTCGATCCGTCGATGACCTTCGCCACCGTTGTGCCCTTGCCCTTGGCATAGGTGTCGGCGTTGAGGATTTCGGAGAAGAGCGGCCCGAGATAGGCGAAGCTCGTCGCCTGCCCCAGATATTCCTTGGTCACCTGCAACTCGAGCATCAACTGCGTGCCCGGCAGGGCACCGAACAGCGGGTGGAAGGGCTCGCGCGGCTGGAAGTCGATGGCGCCGTTCTTGGCCTGCACCAACACATTGTCAGCGAACTTGCCGTCGAGCGGCCTGAACTCGCTATAGGCCTGCTTGGCGCGATCTTCGGGATTGGTGTCCGAATAGACGAAGGCGCGCCACATCACGACGCCGCCATGAGGTTTCAACGCAGCCGCCAGCACATTGGCGCCCTCCGCCTGTGTGCGGCCGTAGTCCCGCGGTCCCGGCTGGCCTTCGCTGTTCGCCTTGACGAGGAAGCCCCCGAAATCGGGGATCGCCTTGTAGATCTCGTCGGCCTTGGCCTTCCACCAGGCCTGCACGTGCGGGTCGAGCGGATCGGCTGTCTTGAGGCCACCGATCTGGATCGGCGCGGTGAAGCGGACGCTCAGATAGACCTTGATGCCATAGGGCCGGAAGATCCCCGCCAGCGCCGCAGCCTTGGCGATATAGGGCGCGCTCAGGGCCTCAGGCTGCGCACCGACATTGTTGAGCACGGTGCCATTGATGCCGATCGACGCCTCGGCTCGCGCATAATCGGTGTAGAGCGGATCCTTGTACTCGGGCAGCGTCCACCAGTCGAAAATCGACCGGCCAGCATAGCCGCGCTCGACGAAACCATCGAGATTGTCCCAATGGTCGATGATCCTCAGCTTGAGGCGCGGCGCGGATTTGAGCTCGATCTTCGTCGCCGAGCCACCACTGTCCAAATGGCGCAGCAGAGCGAAGGCGCCGTAGAGTATGGCGCGATCCGTGTTGCCGGTGATCAACAAGGTGGACTTGCCCGCCAGCGTCACGGCGCGGACCACATAGCCTTCCTCCCCCAAGTCGGCGACTTTCCAGCACAGTGGGATCCGAAGCTTGGAATTCACGTGACTTGAAGTCGCGGC
>JADMIO010866673.1_pt1 | contig 45067 bp, 44 predicted proteins | sample 8958161 | NCBI WGS metagenome assembly JADMIO01 (sample SAMN16585339, study PRJNA669376) | soil metagenome | isolation source: Crop rotation soil | place: USA: Cullars Rotation, Alabama | collected 2011
GCCGCGACTTCAAGTCACGTGAATTCCAAGCTTCGGATCCCACTGTGCTGGAAAGGGTCGCATCCTCGTCCGCGGTTTGCGCACAGCAACCGGCCAGCCTGGGCGACCTGCTGGACCTCGGCGCGCAGAAGCTCTCGTCCGCCGAAGTCCAGTCCCTGGGGGAACTTCGCATCGTTCGCCGGGCGGCGGACGCCGATGCCGACATGACGCTGCGGGCCGACGGCACGGTGGTCGGCATGGTGCACAACAAGCAGGGCTTCGGCTCCAGCGAAGCGGTCGGCAGCTGGCACTTGCAGGCGGATGGCAAGCGGTGCGCCGACGTGCAACTGCCCGCATTCCGAATGGACATGCGCCAGTGCGGCTACACCTGGCGCCTGGGCAAGAGCCTCTTCTTTGCATCGTCCGACCACGACCGCGCGGTGGCAGTGAGCCACCACGCCGGCAACGCATTTCTCGACTAGGCCGATGCGCTGCTCGCGCGACCCGCGTCGCGCGGCGGCCGGGCCGCGTCGGGCACCACGGAGACATCGATGACCGTCAAGCGCATGGACAACGTCGGCATCGTGGTGGAAGACCTCGATGCGGCCATCGCGTTCTTCGCCGAGCTCGGCCTCGAACTCGAAGGGCGCGCCCCCATCGAAGGCGACTGGGCGGGTGCCGTCACCGGCCTTCGCGGCATGCGCGTGGAGATCGCCATGATGCGCACGCCGGACGGCCACAGCCGCATCGAGCTGTCCCGCTTCCTGGCGCCCGCCGTGGCCGCCGACCACCGCAGGGCCCCGGTGAACGCGCTCGGCTACCTGCGCGTCATGTTCGCGGTGGAGGACATCGACGACACGCTCGCGCGGCTGGTGCGCCGGGGCGCGACGCTGGTCGGTGAAGTGGTCCGCTACCAGGACATCTACCGCCTTTGCTACATCCGCGGTCCCGAGGGCATCCTCATCGGCCTGGCCCAGCAACTCGGGCAGCACGCTTCCCGGGAGGATCCCATGGACCGCCGCGCCGCGGACTGACGAAGCCGGCGACGCCCGCATGCTGCGCGAACACCTTCGCTTCGCGCTGTTCGCCGCGCTCGCCCTGTTCGTGCTGGCGCTCGCGCTCGTGGCCTGGCTGGCCTATGCGGAAAACAAGGCGGAAACAAGCCAAGCAGGAGGTCACGGGCGCCACCTACTTCCATTCGCGCTGAATGCCCGCCCCGGCGTGCCACGCGCCGCCAGATGGAAGCTGCCCTGCGCCCGGCAGCCGGAAGCGGCAGAATGCAAGGATGCCCCTGCCCCTGCACTGAGCGCAACGCCGTCGTGATCTCGCGCGCGCACTGCCAGCTCATGGCCCGCTACAACGCGTGGATGAACACGCGCCTGTACGCCGTGTGCGCCGGCCTGCCCGAAGCCGAGCTGCACCAGGACCGGGGCGCCTTCTTCCAGTCGATCTACCTCACCCTCAACCACATCGCCTACGGGGACCTCGCCTTCCTCTCGCGCTTTACCGGCACGCCGGCGGTGGTGCCGGAGCCGGCCGTGGCCCTGTTCGACGGCTTCGCGCCGCTGCGCGCGGAGCGCGAGGCCCTGGACGCCCGCCTGCTGGCCTGGAGCGCGGCGCTGGAGCCCGACTGGCTGGCGCAGCCGCTCACCTACACCAGCAAGATCGACGGCAAGACGCGCACGATTGCGAGGTGGGTCCTCGTCACGCACCTGTTCAACCACCAGACGCACCACCGCGGACAGGTGACGACGCTGCTGTCGCAGATGGGGCTGGACATGGGAAGCACGGACATTTCGTTCATGCCGGAGTTCGATCCGGAAGCCGGGTCTTGAAGCAGAGCGATGGCGACCGAGGCGCGACCAGACGACGGCTTGCTGCAGCTGTTGAAGAAACGCTTCGAGCAGAACCCGCATCGCCACCCGGGCATGGCGTGGGCCGATGTCCAGGCCAGGCTCCAGGCCCATGCCGGTGCGCTGGCCTCGCTGGAGGCGATGGAGGCCACCGGCGGCGAGCCCGACGTGGTCGGCCGCGACGAAGCGACGGGCCGCTGCGTGTTCTGCGACTGCTCCGCGGAGAGCCCCGCGGGCCGTCGCAGCCTTTGCTACGACGTCGCCGCGCTGGATGCGCGCAAGGAGAACAGGCCGGCCGGCAGTGCGCTCGGCATGGCGGCGGACATGGGGGTCGAGCTGCTGACGCAGGAGCAATACCGCCGGCTGCAGGAGCTGGGCGCGTTCGACACGAAGACCTCGAGCTGGATCCGCACGCCGCCGGCCGTGCGTTCGCTCGGCGGCGCGCTGTTCGGCGACCGGCGCTACGGCCAGGTGTTCGTCTACCACAACGGGGCGCAGTCGTACTATGCCGCGCGGGGCTTTCGCGCCTCGCTCCTGGTGTGACCCCAGGGCCGGCACCTGCACCATGGCCTACGACGAATCCCTCGCGCTGCGCATCCGGTCGATCCTGGCCGGCGACCCGGCAGTCACCGAGCGGAAGATGTTCGGCGGGCTGGCCTTCCTGCACCACGGCCTGATGTTCCTGGGCGTTTCCGGAGACAAGCTGATGGCCCGCGTCGGCAAGGACGCCCATGCGCAGGCGCTCGGCCGGGCCCATGTGCGCAAGATGGACTTCACCGGCAAGCCGATGCAAGGCTACGTCTACGTGGAGCCGGCGGGTCTGCACGGCGATGCCCGATTGCGTTCCTGGCTGCAGCAGTGCAAGGCTTTCGTCGAAACACTGCCGCCCAGGTCCAGGCCGGCGAAAAGGGCCACCACGATGATGAAGAAGTCGATCCCCGCAGCCGACCCCGATGCGTACGTGGCATCGCTCGAGGGCTGGCAGCGCAGTTATGTGCAGGCCCTGCGCGCCACCCTCCTGTCGACCGCGCCCCTGCAGGAAACCATCAAGTGGGGCCACCTCGTGTACTTCGCGGGGGGGCCGGCGCTGCTGCTGCGCGCCGAGGAGCGGCGGGTGCTGTTCGGCCTGTGGCGCGGGCAGCGCCTGCGCGGCATCGAGCCGCGCCTGAAGCCGGGCGGCAAGTACGAGATGGCCACGCTGGAGCTGAAGGAGTCGACGCCGTTGGAGCGCTCCACCGTGGTCGAACTGGTCAAGCAGGCGGTGGCGCTCAACACCGCCCTGGGCGACCCGACTTCGATGCCGTCGCCATGATCGCCCGTGACGCAGCGCCCGCATGAACCGCGCCTTGTCACCGATGCGCCAGGCCGTTGGCCTCGCGGGCTGGCTGGGCCTGTGCTTCGCCGTCGCGGCGCTCGGCGCGGTCGCTTCCGTCAACGCCGCCGCCTTCTACGCGCAGCTGGTGCGCCCACCCTGGGCGCCGCCCGGGTGGCTGTTCGGGCCCGTTTGGTCGGTGCTGTATGCGCTGATGGGCGTGGCGGCCTGGCTGGTGTGGCGGCGCGGCGGCACGCGCGCGGCGCACGCCGCCCTGCTGCTGTTCGTCGCGCAACTGACCGCCAACGCCCTGTGGAGCTGGCTGTTCTTCGCGTGGCGCCAGGGCGCTTGGGCGTTCGGCGAGGTGCTGCTGCTGTGGGCGCTCATCGCCGGCACGCTGCTCGCCTTCTGGCGCATCCACCGGCTGGCCGGCGCACTGCTGCTGCCCTACCTGGCCTGGGTGGGCTTTGCTGCGGCGCTGACCTTCTCGGTCTGGCGGGCCAACCCGGGGCTGTTGCGATGAAGCGCGGGACGGAGCGACCGCCATGATGGCCGCAACGGGCGTTGTCGTCACGGCCACCTTCGTGCTGATCGGGTTGTGGCACGTGCGCATGGCCTTCGGGTCGGGGACGGGAGCGTCGGCCGCCGTGCCGAGCGTGGGTGGCAAGCCGCTGTTCGTGCCCGGACGCAAGGCCACGCTGGCGGTGGCGGTGGCGCTGTTCGCAGCGGCGGCCCTGGTCGCCGCCGCCGCGGGCTGGCTGCAGGTCGGCGTGCCGCCATGGCTGCTCGCGCTGGCCTGCGACGCGCTCGCCCTCGGGCTGCTGGCCCGCGCCGTCGGCGACTTCCGCTACGTGGGCTTTTCCAAGCGGGTGCGCGGCAGCCCGTTCGCGCGCATGGATTCGCTGGTGTATTCGCCGTTGTGCCTGCTGCTCGCCGCCGGTGTCGCGCTCGTGGCGCACTTCCCGCCCGCCTGATGTTTCTGCCTGCCATGACGCGCTTTCGACCCCGCTGGCCCACGCACCTGTGGGTGCTGGCCGGCCTCTACCTCGCCGCCAGCCTGGCGCACTTCGCGCACAACGCGGAGTTCATCGCGCTCTACCCGAACATGCCGGCGTGGTTGACGCGCGGGCAGGTCTATCTAGTGTGGCTGGCGATCACGGCCATCGGAGCGCTCGCCCTCGCCTGCGCTTCGGTCGGGTGGCGCCGCGCCGGGCTGGCCCTGCTTGGCGCCTGGGGCGCCATGGGCTTCGACGGGCTCGGGCACTACACGCTGGCGCTGTGCACCGAGCACACGCTGGCAATGAACCTGACCATCGTCTGCGAGGTGGCGGCCGGGGCCGTCTTGCTGGGGGCCTGTGCGTGGCAGCTGCTGCGGCGTGGCGAGCGGATGGCGGCGGCTGGGGCGGCGTGAAGCAGTCGCTGGGCCTGGTCAGCCTTGTCGTGCGGGACTACGACGAGGCGCTGGCGTTCTACGTGGGCAAGCTCGGCTTCGTGCTGGTCGAGGACACCTGGGTCCCCGAGCAATCCAAGCGCTGGGTGGTGGTCGCACCGCCGGGAGCGACGGAGTCGCGGCTGCTGCTCGCGCAGGCGTCCACGCCCACGCAGGTGCCGCGCATCGGCGACCAGACCGGCGGGCGGGTGTTCCTCTTCCTTTGCACCGACGACTTCGGCCGCGACCATGCCCGCTACCAGGCGGCGGGCGTGGAGTTCGTGCGGCCGCCGCGGCGCGAGCCCTACGGCACGGTCGCCGTGTTCAGGGACCTGTACGGCAATCTCTGGGACCTGCTGGAACCGGCAGCCGGCCCCGTCAACGATGGAGGAACCGCATCGCCATGAAACCCCGCATCACCCTCCTGACCCTGGGCGTCGACGACCTCGAGCGCGCCGTCGCCTTCTACCGCGACGGCCTGGGCTGGCCGACGCAGGGCATCGTCGGCACCGAATTCGAGCACGGCGCCGTTGCCTTCTTCGACCTGGCCCACGGGCTGAAGCTGGCGCTGTGGCCGCGCCGGAGCCTGGCGCACGACGCCGGCGTGGCAGCCGGGCCGCGCAGCGCCACCGAGTCCTGCCTGGCGCACAACGTGCGCTCGCCGGCCGAGGTGGACGCGGTGATGGCCGAAGCGCAGCGCGCAGGGGCCACCACCGTCAAGCCGGCGCACCAGACCTTCTACGGCGGCTACGCCGGCTACTTCAGCGACCCCGACGGCCACCTGTGGGAAGTCGCATGGAACCCGCAGATGCTGCCGGACGACTGAGCCGGCAGGGCGCACCCGCGGCCGGGGCGCTGGCTATACTGGCCCGCACGTTTCTCCGTCAGGCCCGGCCATGAACCTCGTCGACAGCTTCGCCGACATCTCCCGATTCGTCTCGCTGCGGCGCGACATCCACGCCCATCCCGAACTCGGCTTCGAGGAGCACCGCACCGCGAAGATCGTCGCGGACCTGCTGCGCGAGTGGGGCATCGAGGTGCACACGGGCGTGGCCGGCACCGGCGTGGTGGGCGTGCTGAAGTGCGGCGATGGGCCCCGCACCATCGGCCTGCGGGCCGACCTCGACGCGCTGCCGCTGCAGGAGGAAAACCACTTCCCGCACCGCTCGCAGCACGCCGGCAAGATGCACGCCTGCGGCCACGACGGCCACACCACCATGCTGCTGGCGGCGGCCTGGCACCTGGCCCAGGCGCGCGACTTCAGCGGCACCGTGAACTTCATCTTCCAGCCGGCCGAGGAGATGGGCAAGGCCGGCGCGCTCAAGATGATCGAGGACGGCCTGTTCACGCGCTTCCCCTGCGAGGCGGTGTTCGCGCTGCACAACTTCCCGGTCGGCGGCGTCGGCGACTTCGCGCTCAACCACGGCGCGCTGATGGCCTCGAGCAACACCTGGCGCATCACGGTCACGGGTCGCGGCACGCACGCGTCGCTGCCGCACACCGGCATCGACCCGGTGGGCTGCGTCATCGACCTGGCGCAGCAGCTGCAGTCCCTGCTGCCGCGCGTGGTGAACTCCACCGAGCGCGTGCTGCTGGCGGTGACGCAATTGCAGGGCTCGGACGCGCCCAACGTGATTCCCGACGTGGCCGCGGTGGGCGGCACCATCCGCACCTTCTCGGTGGAGGCGCTCGACGCGATCGAAGCCGGCTTGCGCCGCCTGGCGGCCGGGATCGCGCAGGCGCACGGCTGCACGGCCGAGGTGATGTTCCGCCGCGCCTCGCCGCCGGTGGTCAACCACGAGAAGGAAGCGCGCTTCGCCGCCGAGGTGATGCGCGAGGTGGTGGGCGCCGAGCGCGTGAACGAACACTTCCCGGCCGTGATGGGCGCGGAGGACTTCGCCCACATGCTGCGGGCCAAGCCCGGCTGCTACGCCTTCATCGGCAACGGCGACGGCGGCCACCGCCTGCCGGACCATGGGCCCGGACCTTGCATCATCCACAACACCTCGTTCGACTTCAACGACGAGATCATTCCCGTCGGCGCCAGCTACTTTGTGCGGCTGGCGCAGAAGTGGCTGGCCCAACCCTAGGAGCTTCCATGCGCATCCACCGCCGCATCCTTCATCCCGTCGCCGCCGTGGCGCTCGCCGCCGCGGCCGCCTCGCCCGCCTTCGCCCAGCGCGTCATCCGCATCGTGGTGCCCTTCGGCCCGGGCGCAGTGCAGGACACCATCGCCCGCACCTTCAACGCCGAGCTGGGCACGGCGCTCGGCGCCTCGGTGCTGGTGGAAAACCGCCCCGGCGCGGGCGGCACCGTGGGCACGGCCCAGGTGGCCAAGGCCACCGACAACAACACGCTGGTGCTCGCGGCGGCCAGCCACACGCTGGCGGGCCACCTGTACAGCAAGCTGGGCTACGACCCGATCAAGGACTTCACCGGCGTGGCCTACATCGGCAATTCCGGCTACGTGATCGCCGCGCCCGGCAACCTGGGCGTGAACACCCTGGCCGACTACGTGAAGCTGATGAAGACGCAGCCGGGCAAGACCAACTACGCGTCCGCCGGCAACGGCAGCGCGACGCACCTGGGCATGGCCTACTTCCTGGCCAAGGCGGGCATCGAGATGCAGCACGTGCCGATGAAGTCCACCGGCGACGCGGTCAACGAGGTGCTGGCCGGGCGGGTGCAGGGCGTCACCTCGTCGCTCATCGGCGTGACCGGCTTCAAGAACGACCCGCGCATCAAGATCCTGGCCTACACCGGCACCAGCCGCTCGAAGTTCATGCCGGAACTGCCCACCGTGGCGGAAGCCGGCGTGCCGGGCTACAAGTTCGATTCCTGGATCGGCGTGCTGGCGCCCTCGACCATGCCCAAGGCGGAAGTCGACAAGCTGAACGTGGCGATCAACAAGGTGCTGCAGGACCCGGCCGTGCAGCAGCGCCTGGCCACCCTGGGCGTGGAAGCCGGCACCATGGGCGCCGACGACTTCCAGAAGCTGCTGCGCGCCGATTACGAAAGCGCCGGCGTGCTGGTGAAGGCCTCGGGCGCGCGCATCGAGTAAGACAGGGCGCATGGATGGCGGGTCGAGCCCGCCATGACCGTCCTCAGCGCGTGACGACTTCCCCGCGCAGCGAGTGCGGGTAGGCCAGCGTCACCTTCACGTCCACCATCTGCCCGACCAGCCGCGCCGGGCCTTCGAAGTTCACCACGCGGTTGCACTCCGTGCGGCCCGACATCTCCGCCGGGTTTTTGCGCGAAGGCCCCTCCACCAGGATGCGCTGCGTGCTCCCCACCAGCGCTTCGCTGAAGCGCCGCACGTTGGCCTCGATCACCGCCTGCAGCTTCTGCAGGCGCGCGAGCTTGACCGCCTGCGGCGTGTCGTCGTGCAGGTTGGCGGCCGGCGTGCCCGGGCGCGGGCTGAAGATGAACGAGAAGCTGTTGTCGTAGTCCAGGTCCTCGATCAGCTTCATCATCTTGCCGAAGTCCTCCTCGGTCTCGCCGGGGAAGCCGACGATGAAGTCGCTCGACAAGGCCAGCTGCGGGCGGATGGCGCGCAGCTTGCGCACGGTGCTCTTGTATTCCATCGCGGTGTAGCCGCGCTTCATCGCCATCAGGATGCGGTCGCTTCCGTGCTGCACCGGCAGGTGCAGGTGGCTGGCCAGCTTGGACACGCGCGCATAGGCCTCGATCAGCCGCGGCGTGAATTCGTTCGGGTGGCTGGTGGTGTAGCGGATGCGCTCGATGCCGGGGATGTCGGCGATGTACTCGATCAGCAGCGCGAAGTCGGCGATCTCCGAGGTGCCTCCCATGGTGCCGCGCCAGGCGTTCACGTTCTGCCCGAGCAGCGTGACCTCGCGCACGCCCTGGTCGGCCAGGCCCGCCACCTCGACCAGCACGTCGTCCAGCGGCCGCGACACCTCTTCGCCGCGGGTGTAGGGCACCACGCAGTAGCTGCAGTACTTGCTGCAGCCTTCCATGATGCTCACGAAGGCGGTGGCGCCGTCGACCTTGGCGGGAGGCAGGTGGTCGAACTTCTCGATCTCGGGGAAGCTGATGTCCACCTGCGGGCGCGCCTGGCGGCGCCGCGCCTCTAGCATCTGGGGCAGGCGGTGCAGGGTCTGCGGGCCGAACACCAGGTCCACGTAGGGCGCCCGCTCGATGATGGCCGCGCCTTCCTGGCTGGCCACGCAGCCGCCCACGCCGATCAGCACGCCCTTGTCCTTCAGGTGCTTCACGCGCCCGAGGTCGCTGAACACCTTCTCCTGCGCCTTCTCGCGCACCGAGCAGGTGTTGAACAGGATCAGGTCGGCCTCGTCCACGTCCTGCGTGGGCTCGTAGCCCTGGGCCGCGCCCAGCACGTCGGCCATCTTGTCCGAGTCGTACTCGTTCATCTGGCAGCCGAAGGTCTTGATGAACACCTTGCGCGGCGTGGCCGCGGGCACGCCGGCCGCGTCGCGGCTCTTCACGTCGTCCATGCGGGGCCCCTTAGCGCACGCCGGCGCGCATGCTGAACAGGGTGTTCAGCAGGGCGGCGTACTTCTGCCGGCCTTCGACGCTGTTGTCGTTGCCCAGCTCGGCGAGCTTGCGCTCTTCCTCCGGCTTGAGCATCCAGACCTCGTGCACCAGGCCGGCGGCGTCGCGCTTGTAGACCACGGGAAAGGTCTGGCCGGCGATGCTGGCCGACAGCTGGATCATGTTGTTCGTGTTGCGGATGCGCGCGCCGGGCGACAGCCGGTCGGGCCGGTCGTCGACCAGAACGGCGGGCGGCACGGGAGCGATGGTCAGGCGCGCGCGCTGGGCGTCGCCGGGCGGAAAGACCTGGGCCTGCGCGGCCGCCGCCCAGAGGGCGAGGCCGGCGAGCAAGGGCTTGAGGCAGCGGTTCATGGTGTCATCCAGAGGCTGTGGGCCGGTTGCGGAAGCCGCCATTGTAGAAGTCCGGCCCCGGGAGCCCCGCGCCCCGGCCGGCCGGCGCCGGGATGGGCTTATTTGCGCTGCAAGGCGCAGGTGGCCTTGATCACCGCCTCGCCGACGCTGCCGGGCGCGTACTCCAGGTACTCCAGCTCGCCCCGCGCCTGCGACTGGTGCACCACCTCGCCGCTGGCGGAGCCGTCCTGGTAATAGATCTGCTGGCGGCTCGCATGGGCGCGCGCCTTGCAGTCGAACACCGCGAGCTCCTTGTACGACTGGTAGGCCGCCCCGCCGTCGAGCTTCTGCTCCTGGTCGTGGGCCCAGACCAGCCACGCGGCCTTGAGGCTGCGGTCGCTGCGCAGCGTCTCGGGGCTGGCGTACACCCGCACGCTGGGGCTGACCGCGATCAGGCGCCAGCCGGCGCGCTTGTCGGCCGGCGTGCGTCGGCAGGACTTGTCCTCGCTGCCGTCCTCGGGCGGGATGCCGCAGCGGGGCGGGGGCGCGAAGTCGGCGCGCAGGGGCGCGCCGGCCGCTCCGGCCTGCAAGGCCACGGCAGCCAGGAGCCCACTCCAGAGCCGAGGGGAAATCGCGCGCACGCCCACCTCCGAAGCTCAGCACTTTGCCATGCCGGTGCGGCGCTGTCGACGGGGGAGACGGCAGGGGCGGCGCGTCGCAGCGGGGCCGCAGAAAAGACGAAACCCGCAGGAGGCAATGCCCCGTGCGGGTTTCAGGCGTTCTGGTGGCGCTTCACGGATTCGAACCGCGGACCTGTGGATTATGATTCCATCGCTCTAACCGACTGAGCTAAAGCGCCGAGCCCGCCATTATAGCCAAAGGCGCGCCGCGGGCGCAGGCCTCAGCCACCCGGGCGGGCCAGCTTGCCCAACTCGTCGGACACCAGCCGCACGATCAGCCGGTCCAGGGTGTCCACCGAATAGTTCTGCACGTCGTGGCTGGTTTCCCGGCCGGGGCCGCTGCCGGGCCGGGCCGCGTCGGCATAGGTCAGGAACACGAAGCGCCCGCCGGTGTACTGCGCGATCTGCCGCTGGATGAATTCGCCCTGCTTGTCCAGGCCGGAGGCGCCGACGCTGAACACCTTGATGCCCTTGCCGAGCGCGGCCACCATGTCGTCGTCGTAGTGGGGCGCGCCGTAGTCCAGGTGCGGCGGCGCGTCGGCCAGCAGCACGACCAGCCGCGTCGCGCCCTCGCCGCGCCAGCTCAGCTGGTGCACGGTCTCGTGCAGCGCCTCGTTCATGGCTTCCGGGTAGTCGCCACCACCGGCCGCATGCAGGTTGTTGAGCACGCCCTGGAAGCTGCCCAGGTCGTTGGTGAAGTCGTGGCTGCGCAGCAGGAAGGCGTCGCCGCGGTCGCGGTAGGCCACCAAGCCGAAGCACAGGTCCGGCCGGCTCGGCAGCCGCGCCATCTCGGCCGAGATCGCGTGCAGGGTGGCCTTGAGCTTGTCGATCTCGTCGGCCATGGAGCCGGTCGCATCGATCAGGAAGACGAGGTCGAGCTTGGCGCGCGGCAGGGCGGCGCGGGCGTCGAGTTGCACCTCGACCGCGCTCTTCTGGCCGCGGGCCAGCCGCCCGCTGGACTGCCGGCCGTCCTTGCGCACGGCGATGTTGTAGACGGCCGAGCGCGCCGGGTCGAAGGCGTCGGGATGAAGCCAGACCTTGCCGCCGGCGTCGGTGCGCGCCCACATCGCATGGCCGCTTTGCGCCTGCACCGCCACCTCGGCGTCGGCGATGCCGCGGCCGCGCGCGTCCTTGACCTCGAGCAGGTAGCGCTCGCGGATGTCGCGGGCCCGGTGTTCGACCCGCGTGCGGTTGCGGAACGCCAGGTAGCCGGCGAAGTCGGCGTTGTCGTCGACCATGCCGGCCGTGACGCTGGAGGCGGGCGGCACCTGCTGCGGTTGGGGTTGGGGCTGCGGCCAGGGCGGGGGGGTGGCCGGCCTGGGGCCCCGGGCGGCATCGGCCAGCGCGGGGCGGGTGGACTCCGCGCGCAGGGCGGGTGCGGGCGCCATCGGTGCAACCGTGCCGGCGGCTGCCGCGGGTGCTTCCGCGGGCGCGACCTTGGCCAGGCGGTCCCGCCGTTCGGCCAGGGTGCCGCCGTGCAGGTCGCCCGCCGCCTGGCCGGCCTGGCCTGGCACTTCGCGCGTCTGGATCGGGCGGGCGCAGTGGGTGGCCGACGGCGCCTGGAAATTCGGCACGGTGCGGACCGGCTGCTGGGCGAGCGGCCAGCTCGCGGGCTTGGGATCGGGCCAGCGCGTGTCGGGCGGCAGCGGCGAATGCGCGGTGGCGGAACAGGCCGAGACCAGCAGGGACGCGCACACCAGGGCGGTGAGCGAGCGGCGGGCGGCGGGGTGGCCGTGGGGGTGGTGCATGGAAGCCTCCGGGTCGTTGTGGACAGGGCTTGCACGCCGCGGCGCGCGGATGCGGGTGATTTATTTGGCCCCGGACGAACCCCGATGCACGCGGTCGCCCGTAGGAGGTGGTGTGAAAATCTGCCCATGCCCCGCGCGGACCGCGACATGCCCGACGAGCAGCTGATGCTGGCCTACGCACGCGGGGACGCCGGCGCGTTCGAGGCGCTCTATGCGCGGCACGAGGGCGCGCTGTACCGCTTCGTGCGCCGGCTGCTCGGAGCCCGGCTGGCCGCGCAGGCCGACGAGGTGTTCCAGGACACGTGGATGCGCATCGTGGCCGCGCGCGCCAGCTTCACGCCCCAGGGCGCGGCCTGGCGCACCTGGGCCTTCACCATCGCGCACAACGCCGCCATGGACCGCCTGCGCGTGAGCGGGCGCGAAGTCGGCGTCGACGCTGACGGCGAGGGCGAGGACCCGCTCGGCTGGCTGGCGGCGCAGGTGGACCTGCGTCACCCGTCCAGCGAGGACACGGCGTTCTGGCGGGCTGCCGGCCGCCAGCTGCTGCATTGCCTGGACGAGCTGCCCGACGCGCAGCGCGCCGCCTTCCTGCTGCACCACGAGGACGGCGCCAGCGTCGACGACCTGGCCCGGCGCCTGGGCCTGCCCTTCGAGACCGCCAAGAGCCGCCTGCGCTACGCGCTGCAGAAGCTGCGCGGTTGCATGAAGAAGTACCTCGAGGTGATGGAGCCCGCGGCATGAACGGCTCGCCAGGAAACGGCCCGCCCGTCGACCCCGGCCACCTGCGCGACGCGCGGCTGGCGCGCGCGCTGCAGGAGGCGCCGGACGCGCAGGACGCGTCCCTGCGGCCGCCCGATGCGGTGCGGCGCGCGGTCCTGCAGGCGGGCGCGCGGGCGGTGGCGCCGCCGCCGAAGGCGCCGTGGTGGCGCGCACTGTGGGCGGGAACGGGCCGGCGCTCGCCCTGGAACGCGGCCTTCGCGACCGTGGCGCTGGCCACCCTGGTCACCGTGGCATGGCGGGAGCAGGAGGTGCCGGGGGCCAAGCCGGAAGCCGGCTCGACGCCCGCAGCTGCCGCACCGGCGGTTGCGCCGCCGCGAATGCCGGTGGAACCGGCCACCGGTGCCGCCCAGGCGCCGTCGCAGCAGGCGGTGAAGCCGGCCGCGCCACCGCCACCGGCTTCGCCGCGGCCGCAGCCGCAGCCGGCGGAGTCCGAACGGCGGGCGGCCTTGCGTGACGCACCGGTGGCGCCGCCGCAGCAAGACCGCGCCGATTCCCCGGCGCCGGCCGAGCGCGCCCGCTCCGCACGCGCGGCCGGTGACGCCGCGCCCGCCGGCGGACCGGCTCCTGCCGCGCCACCGCCCGCACAGGCTCCGGCGCAGCCACCGGCGGCGCAGTCGCCCGGGGTTGCGGCCGCACCCGGTGCCGCACCGGCCGCGCCTGCGCCGGCTGCCATGCCGTCGGCGGAAAGGGCCGCGGAGCCGCCCGCGCTGCCTCCCTTCGCGGCGCCCGCCCCGGCGCCGGCCCCCGCCCCGGCGCCCGCTGCTGCGCGCGACCTCGCCGCCGCCACGCAGCAGCGTGCCGACGATGCGCTGGCCAAGTCCGCCGCTGGACCGACCGGCGCCGCCGCCGCCGGCCGGCTGCAGCGGCAGGAATCGGCAGCGGCGCCACGTCCGGCCGTCGTCGCTGCAGGCACGGTGCCCCCCTGGGACGCCTTGCGCGTGACCTTGCCCGACGGCCGCAGCTACGAGCTGGCGCGCGCGCAGGCCGGCACGCTCGGCGACCTGGTCGCCCGCGTGGTGGCGCAGGCCGCGCGCGCCGAGCCCCTGCATCCGCCGGTGCGGCTGCGCGTCGTGCTGCTGCAGGCAGGTGCGCCGGCCGGCACGCTCGAAGTCGGCGCCGGGCAGGCCGCCTGGACGGCGCGCGGCGAAACGGCGGCGCGCAGCGTGCGGCCGGCCGCAGCCCTGCTGCGCGAATTGATGGACGAGGCCGAGCGCGCCGGAACGCGCTGAAGCCTAGCGGTGCTGGAAGCTCGCCGGGCGCTTGTTGACGAAGGCGTCCATGCCTTCCTTCTGGTCGCTGGTGGCGAACATCGCGTGGAACATGCGCCGCTCGAACATCACGCCGTCGGACAGGCTGCCCTCGAAGGCGCGGTTGATCGACTCCTTGGCCGCCATCACCGCGATCTGCGACATGCCGCTGATCACCAGGGCCGCGGCCAGGGCCTCGTCCATCAGCTTGTCCAGCGGCACCACGCGGCTGACCAGCCCGGCGCGCTCGGCCTCGGTGGCGTCCATCATGCGCGCGGTCAGCGCCATGTCCATGGCCTTGCTCTTGCCCACGGCGCGCGGCAGCCGCTGCGTTCCGCCGGCGCCGGGGATGATGCCCAGCTTGATCTCGGGCTGGCCGAACTTCGCGTTGTCGGCGGCGATGATGAAGTCGCACATCATCGCCAGCTCGCAGCCGCCGCCCAGCGCGAAGCCGCTCACCGCGGCGATCACCGGCTTGCGCACCTGCCGGATGGTCTCCCAGTTGCGCGTGATGTAGTCGCCCTTGTAGACGTCGGCAAAGCCGTAGCCGGCCATCGCGCCGATGTCGGCGCCGGCCGCGAAGGCCTTCTCGCTGCCGGTGACGATCATGCAGCCGATGGCCTCGTCGGCGTCGAAGGCCTTGAGCGCGGCGCCGAGCTCGTCCATCAGCCCGTTGTTCAGGGCGTTGAGCTGCTTGGGCCGGTTCAGCGTGACGATGCCGACCTTGCCGCCTTCGGTGCGCACTTCGATGAATTCGTGGGCCATGGTGGGGTCCGGTGGGGTTGCGATGCGGCGACTATACCCAAGGGGAAATCATTCGCCGACCGAGCGGTCGGTCAATGTTAGAGTGCACCGCAGGAGACGCCCGCATGACCGAATCCACCGTCCTGTACGACACCGAAGGCGCCGTCGCGCGCATCACGCTGAACCGGCCGCAGGCCCTCAACAGCTTCACCCGCCAGATGCACCGCGACCTGTGGGCCTGCCTCGACAGGATCGAGGCCGACCGCGGGATCCGCGCGGCCGTCATCACCGGCGCGGGCCGGGGCTTCTGTGCCGGCGCCGACCTGTCGGAATTCGACTTCGCGGAGGGCCCGAAGCTGGTGGAGCGCGCCGACCCGGGGCCGGTGATCGACCAGGCCTTCAACCCGACGGTGCGCAAGCTGATGGCGCTGCGCGTGCCCACGGTGGCTGCGGTCAACGGCGTGGCCGCCGGCGCCGGCGCCTCGCTCGCCATGACCTGCGACCTGGCCGTGGCGGCGCCGGGCGCGAGTTTCATCCAGGCCTTCGGCAAGATCGGGCTGGTCCCGGACGCGGGTGGCAGCTGGTTCCTGGTCAAGCGCCTGGGCCTGGCCCGGGCGCTGGGCTGCGCGATGCTGGGCGACAAGGTCTCGGCCAGGGACGCCAAGGAATGGGGAATGATCTGGGACGTGGCCGGCGAGGGCGAGGACTGCGTCGCCCGGGCGATGGCGCTGGCCGCGCGCCTGGCGGAGTTGCCCACCAAGGCCATGGTCGAATCGCGCAAGCTGTTGCGCGCCGCCGCCAGCAACGGCCTGGACACGCAGCTGGACCTGGAGCGCGACACGCAGTCGGCGCTGGGGCGCACGCACGACTACATCGAGGGGGTCACGGCCTTCCTGCAGAAGCGCCCGCCCCGCTTCAAGGGCGAGTGATGGATGCGCAGCGCAACCCGCGGGCGCTGGCTGCCGCCGTCGGGGAGAAGCTGTTCGCCGCCGACGTCGCCTCGAAGGACACCATGGGCATGGAGCTGGTCAGCTGCACGCCCGGGCGCGCCGTGCTGCGCATGCGCGTGCGCGAGGCGCACCTGAACGGCCACCGCATCTGCCACGGCGGCTTCATCTTCACGCTGGCCGACTCCACCTTCGCCTTCGCCTGCAACAGCCACAACCGCAACACGGTGGCCGCGGGCTGCAGCATCGAGTTCCTCAAGCCGGGGCAGCTGGGCGACCTGCTGACCTGCGAGGGCGTGGAGCAGCTGCTGCAGGGGCGTCACGGCATCTACGACATGAAGGTCACCAACCAGCACGGCGAGACCGTGGCGATGTTCCGCGGCAAGAGCGCGCAGATCGCCGGGACCGTGCTGCCGCAGGAGGGGGCATGACGGGCTTTCCGCTGGAGCCGATCGAGACCGCCAGCCGCGACGAGCTGCAGGCCCTGCAGCTCAAGCGCCTGCGCGCGACCCTGCAGCACGCGTATGCGCATTCGCCCGCCTACCGCGCCAAGTTCGACGGCGCCGGGGTGCACCCGGACGACTGCCGCGCGCTGGCCGATCTGCGCAAGTTCCCGTTCACCACCAAGCAGGACCTGCGCGCCGGCTACCCCTACGGCATGTTCGCCGTGCCGCGCAAGCGCTGCGTGCGCATCCACGCCTCCAGCGGCACCACCGGCAAGCCGACGGTGGTGGGCTACACGAAGAACGACATCGACACCTGGGCGCTGGTGATGGCGCGCAGCATCCGCGCCTCGGGTGCGCGGCCGGGCGAGCTGGTGCACGTGAGCTACGGCTACGGCCTGTTCACCGGCGGCCTGGGCGCCCACTACGGGGCCGAGCGGCTCGGGCTCACGGTCGTGCCCTTCGGCGGCGGCCAGACCGAGCGGCAGGTGCAGCTGATCGCCGACTTCAAGCCGGACATCGTCATGGTCACGCCCAGCTACATGCTGGCGATCGCCGACGAGTTCGAGCGGCAGGGCATGGACCCGCGCGCGTGCAGCCTGCGCCTGGGCATCTTCGGCGCCGAGCCCTGGACCAACGACATGCGCGCCACCATCGAGCAGCGCATGGGCATCGACGCGGTGGACATCTACGGCCTGTCCGAGGTGATGGGCCCGGGCGTGGCCAACGAGTGCGTGGAAACCAAGGACGGCCCGACCATCTGGGAGGACCATTTCTACCCCGAGATCATCGACCCGGAGACCGGCGAGCCGCTGGCGGACGGCGAGCTCGGCGAGCTGGTGTTCACCAGCCTGACCAAGGAAGCGCTGCCCATCGTGCGCTACCGCACGCGCGACCTCACGCGCCTGCTGCCCGGCACGGCGCGCACCATGCGCCGCATGGAAAAGATCACCGGCCGCAGCGACGACATGATGATCGTGCGCGGCGTCAACGTGTTTCCCACGCAGGTGGAGGAACTGATCCTGCAGCGCGCGGAGCTGGCCCCGCACTACCAGTGCATCCTCACGCGCGAAGGGCCGCTGGACTGCCTCACGGTGGCGGTGGAGACGCGCCCCGGGGTGGCGCACGACGGCCCGCAGGCACGCGCCGCGGGCGAGCGGCTCGCGCACGAGATCAAGACCTACGTCGGCACCACCGCGAAGGTGGAGGTGCGCGCGGTGGGCGGCGTGGAGCGCAGCGCGGGCAAGGCCAGGCGGGTGCTGGACCTGCGCAAGTAAGCCGGCTCGCCCGCACCCCGGCCCTCGCCCGGAGGGGGAGGGGGCAACGCCGGGCCTACTGTTGTTCGATGCGCTCGACGTTCAGCTCGAGATGCGCGTCGTCGCCCATGTTCACCCGGATGCGCACCGGCAGGTAGTGCAGGCTCGGGGCGAACCACATCTCGGCCGTGATGTTGCCGCGCGGATTGGCGATCGGGCGCGGCTTCAGGTGGAAGGCCTCGACGACGCCCAGGCGCGAGGTCTGGATCGACTCGCGCCCCACGATGTCGTAGGTCCACAGGTCCAGCGCGTTCGGGCGCGCCATCCAGAAGCTGATGGCGCGGCCGACCTCCAGCTTTTCGCGGCCCGAGGCGAAGCGCCAGCTCAGCTCGACGAACTGGCTGGCCGTGTCCTGCACGCCGTCGGGTCGGCGCACCACGTTGCCGTCGGCGAACAGGATCTCGCGCTCGCCGATGCGCACGGTGCGCGGCTTGCTGCGCCGGGCCTCCTCGTACACCTGCGGCAGCAGGCCCCCGGTGGTGACCTCGCCCTGGCTGGTCAGCGTCATGCCGGCCAGCAGCATGTCGATCTCGATCCGGTTCTGGTAGCGGCTGCCCTGGCGCTGCCACAGCACCGACGCCTTGCCGTGCAGCTCGCCACCGCGGTACTGGCCGTCGACGCGAAAGCTCAGGCGCGTGTCGGCCGGCCAGCTCTGCAGGTACTCGCCGGCATCCGGCGACGGCGCCGGCGGCGCGGTGGGCGCGGCCGCCTGCGCATCGGCCGATGCCGCGGCGTCCGGCGCGGGCGGCACGGGCACGGGCGGCGCCGGGGCCGCGGCGACCGCCTGGTCCGCGGGAAATTCGGGCGCTGGCGCCGGGGGGGCGGGCGGGGCCGGCGGCGCGGCCGACACGGTCTCGGTGAGGGTGGGCGCCAGGGCGGTGGACGGCGCGGCCTGCATGGCGTCCTTGCGCGGAGCGGGCTTGGCCGGCGGGGTGGCGGGAAGCGGCGCGGCCGGCGGTTCAGGCGGCGCCTTGGGGGTCAGGAGGCGCGTGAACACCGGCGCGGGCAGCGGCTTGAGCAGGATGGGCGCCAGCTGCAGCCGCACCACCCCTTCCAGCGCGATCGCATGCGCGACCAGCACGCCGGCCACCAGGATCGCGAGGCGCCGCTGTCCGGAGGTCATCGGCGCCCCCGGGACGCGCCCATCAGGCCTGTTCCGCCAGCCATGGTTGCGCCTGCGCCGCGTCGCGCAGCACCAGCCGCCAGGTGGTGACCGAGGCCGGCAGCTGCAGCTCCAGCCGCAGGATGCGCCGGTCGCGCGCCACCAGGGCCGTGACCCGCCGGTGGGTGCCGGCGTACAGGTGCAGGTCGTCGACCTTGTTCATGCGCCAGGCGGTGCCGCCGACCTCGACGCCCAGCCACTCGTCGCCGGCGGCCATGCCGGCCTGTTCGGCCGCACCGCCGCGCAGGACGGTCTTGAGCTGGATGCCGGCGCTCTCCGAGACCCGCAGCCCGAGCCGCTGCTGCAGCTGCGCCGGGTCTTCCTGCACCGCGACGCCGTGCTTGCCCAGCAGGTCGGCCAGCGGCAGCTCGCGCGTGCCGTGCACCCAGGCGGCGATCTCCCGGCTGTAGCTGCGCCCGCCCAGCTCGCGCAGCACGGCGGCGAAGTCGGCCTCGGTCATGGGGCCGGCCTTGCAGCGCAGCCACAGCGCGCGCATCACGTCGTCCAGGGTGGTGTGGCCCTCGCTGCGCAGCGTCAGGTCGAAGCACAGCGCCACCAGCGCACCCTTGGTGTAGTAGCTGATGGTGGCGTTCGGTGTGTTCTCGTCCTGCCGGTAGTACTTGACCCAGGCGTCCCAGCTGGCCTGCGCCACCGACTGCACTTCGCGGCCCGGCGCCTGCAGCACCTGGTTGATGGTCTTGTTGACCAGCTTGAGGTAGGTGGCGTCGTCGATCAGTCCGCAGCGGCGCAGCAGCAGGTCGTCGTAGTAGCTGGTGAAGCCCTCGAAGAACCACAGCAGCTGCGTGTAGTTCTCCTTGCCGTAGTCGTAGCGGGTGAACTCGGCCGGCCGCAGGTGCTTGACGTTCCAGGTGTGGAAGTACTCGTGGCTGATCAGGCCCAGCAGCGTGAGGTAGCCGTCGCCCATGCGGGCGTCGCCGATGCGCGGCAGGTCGCGGCGCGAGGCGATCAGGGCGGTGGAGTTGCGGTGTTCCAGCCCGCCGTAGCCGTCGTCCACGGCATTCAGCATGAACAGGTAGCTCTTGTGGGGCGGCTTGCGCCGCTCGTGCCAGAAGCGGATCTCGGCCTCGCAGATCTTCTGCGTGTCGGCCAGCAGCCGGTCGCCGTCGAAGGACTCGGTGGCGCCGGCGACGATGAAGCGGTGCGGCACGCCGCCGGCGCGGAACTCGCCGCTCCAGAAGGTGCCCATCTCCACCGGGGAGTCGACCAGCTCGTCGTAGTTGTCGGCCAGGTAGGTGCCGAAGCCCCTGCGCCCGGCCTTGAGCACCGGCAGCGGACAGGCCGCTTCCCAGTGCTGCGTGTCCTTGTCCGCGGCCAGCTCGAGCGCGTGCGGCGCCGGCTCCTGCCCGTGCACGCGCAGGCACACGCTGGTGCCGTTGAAGAAGCCCCGCTGGCTGTCCAGCCAGGCGGTGCGCACCGAGTTGTCGAAGGCGTAGACCTCGTAGGTCAGCACCAGCGGCGTGCTGGGCACGCAGTCGACCTGCCAGCTGCACTTGTCCACTTGGTGCAGCGGCACGGCGCGGCCCTCCTGGCGGGCGGCCAGCCGCTGCAGGTTCTTGGCGAACTCGCGCACCAGGTAGCTGCCGGGGATCCACACCGGCAGCGACACGCGCTGCGCCATCGAGGGCTGCTCGATCGACAGCGTGACGCACAGCAGGTGGGCGTGCAGGTCGGCGACCTCCACCCGGTAGTGCACGCCGGCCGCGCGGGCGGGGCTCACTTGGCTTCGGCCAGCATCTTCTCGACCTGGGCGACGCCGACGGCGCCGGGCACGCGGCTGCCGTTGGAGAAGATCATGGTCGGCGTGCCGGTGATGCGGTACTTCTTGCCGAACTCGATGTTGCGCACCAGCGCCGAGGTGTCGCAGCGTCCGGGCGGGGCCTGCTGGTCGCGCACCATCCAGTCGATCCAGGCCTTGCCCTTGTCCCTGGCGCACCAGATGTTGCGCGACTTCTCGCCCGAATCCGGGCCGAGGATGGGGTACAGGAACAGGTAGATGGTGACGTTGTCCACCTTCTGCAGGTCGCGCTCGAAGCGCTTGCAGTAGCCGCAGTTCGGGTCCTCGAACACCGCCATGCGGCGCTTGCCGTCGCCGCGCACGATGCGGAAGGCGTCCTTCAGGGGCAGGGCGTCGAAGTCGATGGCCAGCAGCTTGTCCAGCCGCTCCTCGGTCAGGTTGCGCCGCGAGCGCGCGTCCAGCAGGTTGCCCAGGATCAGGAAGTTGCCCTCGGCGTCGCTGTAGTGGATCTCCGAGCCCACCCGCACCTCGTACAGGCCCGGCATCGGGGTCTTCAGCACCTCGTCGATGGCGCCCAGCTGCGGCACGCGCTCGGCCAGGTTCTTGCGGATGGCCGCTTCGGCCGGCCCGGCGGGCTGGGCCGCGGCCGTGCCGCACAGCAGCGCCGCCAGCAGCGCCAGGGCGGCGGCCTTGATTCGGTTCATGTCAGGTCCCATCGGTGCGTTGTTCGCGTTCAGCCCAGGCCCATCGCCTGGCGTGCCACCCATTGCTTGACCGGCCCGCTGCGGTCGAAACCCCACATGCCCCGGTTGCGCAGCCAGCTCCAGGGCTCGCCGTCCTGCGCGAACAGCAGCTGCAGGCCGTCGGTGGCCGCGCCCATGGCCAGCACGTCCGCCTTGCGGGCCCGTTCGTAGCGGCGCAGCAGCTTCTCGTCCCCGGGGCTGCGCCAGTATTCGCGCGCCTTGAGCACCTGCGCCAGTTCGCGGGCGTCGGCCAGTCCCAGGTTCAGGCCCTGGCCAGCCAGCGGATGTACCGCGTGGGCCGCGTCGCCGGCCAGGGCCCATCCGGGGCCGCACCAGCGGCTGGCCCGGGCCAGGTGCAGGGGCCAGGCGGCGCGCGGCGCCGACAGCCGCAGCGCGCCCAGCGCGCCATGGCTGGCGGCGTGCAACTGCGCCTCGAAGTCGGCGTCGGGCAGGGCCAGCAGGGCGTCGGCCCGTTCGGCGCGCACCGACCAGACCACGGCCACCGCGTCGGTCCCACCGGGCGCGGCGGCGCCGCCCAGGGGCAGCAGCGCGAGCACCTCGCCTTCGCAGAACCACTGGCGGGCCACGAAGCCATGGCCCTCGCGGCAGCTCAGGCGGGTGGCGATGGCCTGCTGGGCGTAGTCGGTCAGGTCGAATTCCACGCCGAACTCGGCACGGGTGGCGCTGGCCTTGCCTTCGCACACCACGGTGAGCGCGGCCGGCTGGGGCGCCTCCAGGCGGGTGACCAGCGGCTGGTAGCGCAGCGCCTCGCCCAGCTGGTGCAGCAGGGCGGGCACGTCCACGATCCAGGCCAGCGGCTGGTCGGCGGGCGCGTCGAAGCGCAGCTCGCCGCCTTCGTCGCCGTGGACTTCCATGGCCTGCACCGGGGTCGCGTGCACCGCGTCGGGCCAGGCGCGCAGCGGCTCGAGCAACTGGCGCGAGGCGGGATTGAGCGCGAAGGCCCGGATGTCCCCGCCCTCGACCGTGGCCGCCGCCGGCGCGAGGCCGGCCAGGCCCACGCGCAGGCCGTCCCGGGCCAGCAGCAGGGCCAGGGTGCGGCCCACCACGCCGGCGCCGCGGATACAGACGTCGAGTTCAGGCGCCATCGCGTCCATTGTAGGAGCCGGGGCACAATGCCGGCTGCCCCCGACCGCAAGCCCCTGCACCATGAGTTCAACCGCTCCCGACGTCACCGCCCGCATCGCCCGGCTGTTCGCCTACCCCGTCAAGTCCTGCGCCGGCGTCGAGCTGCAGCAGGCCGAGCTCACGGACACCGGCCTGGACCTGGACCGCGCCTGGATGGTGGTGGATGCCGACGGCGAATTCGTCAGCCAGCGCGAGCTGCCGCGCATGGCGCTGATCCAGCCGAAGATCCGGCACGCCGACGTGGTGCTGCGCGCGCCGGGCATGCTGGCGCTGCACCTGTCGGTGGACGCGGTGGAGGAGCCGGTGAAGGTGCGCGTGTGGGACGACGAGGTCGCCGCCTACGACATGGGCGACCTGGCCGCCCAGTGGTTCAGCGACTTCCTGGGCCAGAAGCTGCGCCTGGTGCGCTTCGACCCCGAGCACCGCCGGCTGTCGAACCTGAAGTGGACCGGCGGGCTGGAAGCCCCGAACCAGTTCTCCGACGGCTACCCCGTGCTGGTGCTGGGCGAGGCGGCGCTGGCGGGGCTCAACGAGCGGCTGGCCGCGGCCGGCCAGGCCCCGGTGGGCATCGAGCGGTTCCGGCCCAACATCGTGCTGGCCGGGCTGGAGGCGCACGACGAGGACCGGCTGGCGCTGCTGCACGTGGCGGCCGACCTGCCGGTGCAGCTCAAGCCGGTCAAGCCCTGCGCACGCTGCCCGATTCCCGACATCGACCCGGCGACCGCCGAGCGCGGCACGGCGGTGGGCGACATGCTGCAGCGCTACCGGCAGGACGAGCGCGTGGGCGGCGCCGTGACCTTCGGTATGAACGCGATCGTGCTGGCGGGCGAAGGGGCGGTGCTGAAGGTCGGCCAGGCCGTCACTGGCGACTGGCTTTTTTAGCGGCCTCGATCACCATCGCCGCCTCGGCGCGCGGCAGCTGGCTGTCGTCGTCGGCGCCCATGGAGTCGAGCGCGGCCGGCTGCGTGACCTGGGGCTCGAGGAAGCGGATCGGCCGCCGGGTGCGCGAGGACATGCCGCCCAGCAGCTGGTCGAGCGCGCCGGTCAGCTCGTGCGGCTCGGCGATCCGCTCGGCCAGCAGCACGCCGGCCACGTGGAACTGCAGGGTGACGTCGGGCTTGAGGCCGATCAGCGGGATCAGGCCGGCGGCGATCAGCCGGGCCGCGCGGTCGGTCACCAGGATCCGGTTGACCTCGCCTTCGATGATCAGGCCGAAGCGGTTTTCCCCGATGCGGCTGACGGTGTCGACGTCGCGCAGCAGCCGGCGCAGCTTGATGACGCTGCGCAGCAGGCTTTGTTCGGCCACCGCGGCGCCGTAGTAGCTCTTGATGCGGGGGTGGTTCACCAGGTCGATGAAGACCACGGCGGCGTTCTCGCCGTCGCGACGGTAGCGCGCGATCACCTGGCGCAGCCGGTCGTGGAACAGGTGCGGCGCCAGCAGGCCGGTGAGCGCGTCCTGCGTGGACAGCGCCTGTTCGCGGATCTGCGCGCCGTGCCGCTCGCGCGAGCGGATGCTCAGCGCCACCAGCAGCAGCGGCACCTCGAGCGCGATCGCCACCACGATGGCGTACTGGGTCCCGAAGGACATCGGCAGCAGCCCGTACATGCGGATCACCGCCAGCATCACGGCCACCGTGAGCGGCACGTAGGCCGCCAGCACCCACAGGCCGACCTGGTCCCGGCGGCGCCAGGTGAGCCAGGCCAGCAGCATGTTCACGCAGGCGACGAAGGCGATGTAGCCGGCGATGGCGGCCAGCGCGAAGCTGCGCGGCAGCGCGGCGTACAGCAGCGCCAGCACGATGCCGGCGCAGCCGCCCACGAGGGCCACCCGGTCGAGCACGCGGTGGCGCCCGGAGATGCCGGTGAGCTTGCGCACGAACAGCATGGCGGCGCCCCCGGCCAGGGCGGCGAGCGTGCCCTGCATCGCGTCGGCCCAGAACCCCGAGCCGCTCCACAGCAGGTGGCCGGCCACGCCGGTGTAGGCCGCCACGGCCAGCAGCGTCACGCTCGCATAGGCCGCATACCAGCCATAGGCGCTGTCGCGGTAGGCCCAGCTCTGGGCCAGGCAGGCGGCGATCAGCAGCAGCATGGCGCCGAAGGCGATGCCCAGCGAAAGGTACTCCACCTGCAGCTGCTGCGCGTGCGCGGCTTCCGTGGTCAGGCGGATCGGCAGGCTGGTGGGCGTGCGGCTGCTGACCCGCAGGTACAGGTCGCGCACCTGGCCGCGCCCGAGTTCGAGCCGGAACGCCGGGTAGCGCCCGGCTTCGGGCCACTGGTCCACCGCCACCGTGTCGCCGGCGACCTGCGACTGCCACTGGCCGTTGCCGGCCTGCTGCCACAGCTGTACGCGGTCCAGCAGGGGATGGGGCAGGGCCATCAGCCAGCGGGCCGGCTCGTCCGGCGCGCTGGCCACGCGCAGGTGGACCCACAGGGCGCTGCCGGGGGGAAAGCGGTGGATCTCCTCGCTCAGCGCCGGCCGGAAGCGCCCGCCGCTGCGCAGCACCTGGTCGAGCGTCGCCTGCCCGCCCATGTCCAGCCACACGCGCGACAGCGGCTGCGCGTCCACCACCGGCTGCGCACGTTCGCTCAGCAGCACCGGCGCGGCACCGGCGCCCTGCGCCTGCGCCAGCAGCGGCCACAGGCCGAAGGCCAGCCAGGCCAGCAGCAGCCATGGCATACACTTTCGGGTTCGTCTGTCGGAAACTGCCATGAGCTTGAAGTGCGGGATTGTCGGTCTGCCCAATGTCGGGAAATCCACCTTGTTCAATGCCTTGACCAAGGCCGGGATCGCCGCTGAAAACTATCCGTTCTGCACCATCGAGCCCAACGTGGGGATCGTCGAACTGCCCGATCCGCGCCTCGCGAAACTCGCCGAGATCGTCAAGCCCGAACGCATCGTGCCAGCCATCGTCGAGTTTGTCGACATCGCCGGTCTGGTGGCCGGCGCCAGCCAGGGCGAGGGCCTGGGCAACCAGTTCCTGGCGCACATCCGCGAGACCGACGCCACCGTGAACGTGGTGCGCTGCTTCGACGACGAGAACGTGATCCACGTCAACGGCAAGGTCGACCCGATCTCCGACATCGAGGTGATCCAGACCGAGCTGTGCCTGGCCGACCTGGGCACGGTGGACAAGAGCCTGGCGCGCTACAGCAAGGCTGCCAAGTCGGGCAACGACAAGGAAGCGGCCCGGATGGTGCCGCTGCTGACGCGGGTGCAGGCCGCGCTCAACGAAGGGCGGCCGGCGCGCTCGCTGTCGCTCAGCGACGAGGAGCAGGTCCTGCTCAAGCAGCTGTTCCTCATCACCGCCAAGCCGGCGATGTTCGTCGGCAACGTCGACGAGTCCGGCTTCGAGAACAACCCCTACCTGGACCGGCTGCGCGAGTACGCCGCGAAGCAGAACGCGCCGGTGGTGGCGATCTGCGCCAAGATGGAAGCCGAGATGGCCGACATGTCCGACGAGGACAAGCAGATGTTTTTGGCCGAGATCGGCCAGGACGAGCCGGGCCTGAACCGGCTGATCCGCTCGGCGTTCTCGCTGCTGGGGCTGCAGACCTACTTCACGGCCGGGGTGAAGGAGGTGCGCGCCTGGACCATCCACGTCGGCGACACCGCCCCGCAGGCCGCCGGCGTGATCCACACCGACTTCGAGCGCGGCTTCATCCGCGCCCAGACCATCGCCTTCGACGACTACATCGCGCTCCAGGGCGAACAGGGCGCCAAGGACGCAGGCAAGATGCGCAGCGAAGGCAAGGAATACGTCGTCAAGGACGGCGACGTGCTGAACTTCCTGTTCAACGTCTGAGCCGCCGCCGCGGCGGCCTTGCTGGCAGGCGGGGTGTGCCCAGCTGCGCCTGGGCGAACCGGTTCCGGCCATCGGCAACATCGCGCGGGCGCGTGCCGCCGGCATCGCACCCGTTCGAGGGCTGGCTCACCGACAACCGCATCGAAGCGCCGACGGGCCAGGGCGAGGGCGCGCTCGCGGCCCGCTTCATCGTCCAGCGCGAAGGCCAGGTGGCCCATGACCGCGAGCTGCGCACGCGCAGCAGCTGGAACTCGGTGTTCGTCGGCATCGAGGCGGTGCCGGCCGCGCTGAACCACTACATGCAGATGCACCGCGCGCTGGTCGGCCTGCTGCTGGACGACCCCGACTTCCGGCGCGCGGCGCGGCCGCGCTGACCGGCGCGCCTGCCGGACCGATCAGCCCGGGTAGTGCGAGTGGCGCAACCCGGCCGCGGCGCAAGCCTGCTGCAACTGCGTGGGTGCGAGCAGGTCCTCGCTGTCGATGGTCAGGCGGGCGACGCAGGACAGGCCGGTCGGCGCGCCCGCCACCAGCTCCCATGCGCGGCGGGCGTCGGCGGACTTCCACGCGTCCAGGACGCCCGGGACCAGGGGCGCGGCCTGGTGGCCGGCGGTGATGGATTCGAATTTCCAGTTGCTGCTCAGGGAAGGCATGGTGATGTCGGATGCTGCGTCGAACGGCCTGCATTCTAGGGGCCGCGCCACGGCTCAGGGCGTGAAGCCTGCGATGCCGCCGGGAAACAGGTAGAGCAGCGCCACCGTCATGGTGACGTAGCGCGCGAACTTGCCGATGGCCATGTAGAACGCGCAGGGCCAGAACGGCAGCTGGAGCCAGCCCGCCACCGCGCACAACGGGTCGCCCACCACCGGCAGCCAGGACAGCAGGCAGGCCTTGGGGCCCAGCCGCTCCAGCCAGGCGAGCGCCTTCACGTGCGAGCGGGAGTGGCCCCACTTGTCGACCACCTGGTGGGCGCCGAAGCCCAGCCACCAGTCCAGCATGCCGCCCAGCGTGTTGCCCGCGGTGGCCACCAGCACGGCAGGCCAGAACAGCTCGGGATTGAGCTTGAGCAGGCCGAACAGCGCCGGCTCCGAGCCCAGCGGCAGCAGCGTCGCGGAGATGAAGGAGATCAGGAAGAGCGTCGACAGGCCGTACTGCGGCAGCGCCATGATCGCCATCAGGGAGTCGAGCCACTCTTGCATGCGCGGCCATGTTAAGGCAGTCAAGGTCCGCGAACCTGTAGGCGCGTACGCAATCTTTTATTTCAATGGCTGAAATCCCCGGCGCATACAATCGTGCCTCATTTTTGAGCAGCCACCAGAAGCGACGCATGCGGATCGGACCCCACACCCTGGCGAACCAGCTGTTCGTCGCGCCCATGGCGGGCGTGACGGACCGGCCGTTCCGCCAGTTGTGCCGCCGCCTGGGCGCGGGCTACGCCGTCAGCGAGATGGTCACGTCCCGGCGCGAGCTGTGGGACAGCCTCAAGACCTCGCGCCGCGCCGACCACGCCGGCGAGCCGGGCCCGATCGCGGTGCAGATCGCGGGCACCGAGGCGGCCATGATGGCCGACGCCGCCGTCTACAACATCGAGCGCGGCGCCCAGATCATCGACATCAACATGGGCTGCCCGGCCAAGAAGGTCTGCAACAAGTGGGCCGGCTCCGCGCTGATGCAGGACGAGGCGCTGGCGGTGCAGATCGCGCGGGCCGTCGTGGAGGCGGCCGCGCCGCACGGCGTGCCCGTGACGCTGAAGATGCGCACCGGCTGGTGCCAGGCGCAGCGCAACGCGGTCACCCTCGCGCGCGCCTTCGAGGCGGTCGGCGTGCAGATGCTCACCGTGCACGGACGCACGCGCGAACAGGGCTACAAGGGGGCCGCCGAGTACCGGACCATCGCCGCGGTCAAGCAGGCGGTGCGCATCCCGGTGGTGGCCAACGGCGACGTCGACTCGCCGCGCAAGGCGCGCGAGGTGCTCGCGGCCACCGGCGCCGACGCGGTCATGGTCGGCCGCGCCGCGCAAGGCCGGCCCTGGATCTTCCGCGAGATCGGCCACTTCCTCGCGACCGGCGAGGAGCTCGCGCCGCCGCTGGTGGGCGAGGTGCGTCGGCTGCTGCTCGAGCACCTGCAGGACCACTACGGCCTGTACGGCGAATCCACCGGCGTGCGCAGCGCACGCAAGCACATCGGCTGGTACGTGCGCGGCCTGCCCGGTGGGGAGGCGTTTCGCGCACGCATGAACGCGATCGAGGACAGCGCTTCGCAATGGCGGGCCGTGGCCGACTGGTTCGCGGCGCTGGCGCTGCGCATGGACCGGCTGCCCGTGCAGGCCGACGGGCCGCAGTCGCAACCGCTGACGCTGGAAGCGGGCGCCTGAGGCGCCGCCCGAGAAAGAGACGGGATGAGCAAGAAGCACATCGAGGAATGCGTGCGCAGCAGCCTGGAAGGCTACTTCCGGGACCTGCGCGGCACCGAACCGGACGGGATGTACGAGATGCTGGTCAAGGTGGTCGAGAAGCCGCTGCTGGAGGTGGTGATGGCCAAGGCCGACCAGAACCAGTCGCGGGCCGCCGAATGGCTGGGCCTGAACCGCAACACGCTGCGCAAGAAGCTGGTCGAGCACAAGCTCATCAAATGATGAATGCACTGATTTCCGTTTCCGACAAGACCGGCGTCGTCGAATTCGCGCGCGCGCTGCACGGCCTGGGCGTGCGCCTGCTGTCCACCGGCGGCACGGCCCGGCTGCTGGCCGGCGAAGGGCTGCCGGTGACGGAGGTGGCCGAGGTCACCGGCTTTCCCGAGATGCTGGACGGGCGGGTCAAGACCCTGCACCCCAAGGTTCACGGCGGCCTGCTGGCACGGCGCGACGTGCCCGAGCACATGGCGGCGCTCGAGGCGCACGGCATCGACATCATCGACCTGCTGGTGGTCAACCTCTATCCGTTCGAGGCCACGGTCGGCAAGGCCGGCTGCACGCTGGAGGATGCGATCGAGAACATCGACATCGGCGGGCCGGCCATGGTGCGCAGCGCGGCCAAGAACTGGAAGGACGTGGCGGTGCTGACCGACGCGGCGCAGTACGACGGCGTGCTCGAGGAACTGCGCTCGGGCGGCCGGGTGCAGGAGCGCACGCGCTTCGCGCTCGCCGTGGCCGCGTTCAACCGCATCGCCAGCTACGACGCCGCGATCAGCGACTACCTGTCGGCGCTGCAGCCGGACGGCACGCGCGCGCTGTTCCCCGCGCAGTCCAACGGCCGCTTCGTCAAGCTGCAGGACCTGCGCTACGGCGAGAACCCGCACCAGCAGGCCGCCTTCTACCGCGACCTGTACCCGGCGCCCGGTTCGCTGGTGGCGGCGGTGCAGCTGCAGGGCAAGGAGCTGTCGTACAACAACATCGCCGACGCCGACGCGGCCTGGGAGTGCGTCAAGTGCTTCGACACGCCGGCCTGCGTGATCGTCAAGCACGCCAACCCCTGCGGGGTTGCCGTGGGCGCCGATGCGCTGGAGGCCTACGCCAAGGCCTTCAAGACCGACTCGACGTCCGCCTTCGGCGGCATCATCGCCTTCAACCGCCCGGTGGACGCCGCGGCGGCGCAAGCCGTGAGCAAGCAGTTCGTCGAGGTGCTGATGGCGCCGGGCTTCGCGCCCGAGGCGCTGGAGATCTTCCAGGCCAAGGCCAATGTGCGCGTGCTGCGGATCGAACTGCCGCCGGGCGGCGCGACCGACTGGGACAAGGGCCACAACGCGATGGACGTCAAGCGGGTGGGCTCGGGCCTGCTGATGCAGACGGCGGACAACCGCGAGCTGACCCTGGGCGAGCTCAAGGTCGTGACGAAGAAACAACCGACCCGCCAGGAATTGCAGGATCTGCTGTTCGCGTGGAAGGTGGCCAAGTACGTCAAGTCGAACGCGATCGTGTTCTGCAAGGACGGCATGACCCTGGGCGTGGGCGCGGGCCAGATGAGCCGGCTCGACTCGGCCCGCATCGCCAGCATCAAGGCGCAGCACGCCGGCCTGTCCCTGGCGGGCACCGCGGTGGCCAGCGACGCCTTCTTCCCGTTCCGCGACGGCCTGGACGTGGTGGTGGACGCCGGCGCGACCTGCGTGATCCAGCCGGGCGGCAGCATGCGCGACGGCGAGGTGATCGCCGCGGCGGACGAGCGCGGCGTGGCCATGGTGTTCACCGGCGTGCGGCACTTCCGGCACTAGGGAGCGCGCGAAAAACGCTGCGCGTTTTTCGCGCGGCGGCTGGTCAGGTGAAGAAAGCCGGCAGAGCCGGCTTTCTTCATGGGGCGCCCGGCTGCGCCTTGCTTCGGCCGGGCCGGCAGGCCGCTGGCGCGGCCGCCGTTAGAAGGTGGCGAACACCTCGCGTGCAGCTTGCACGGTCTGGGAGATGTCGTCTTCCGAGTGGGCGGAGCTCACGAAACCGGCCTCGTAGAGCGCCGGGGCGATGTACACGCCGCGGTCGAGCAGGCCGTGGAAGAGGCGGTTGAAGCGCTGGCCGTCGGTGGCCATCACCTGGCCGTAGTTTTGCGGCAACGCGGGCAACAAGAAAAACCCGAACATGCCACCTTCGTGATCGGCGGTGAATGGCACGCCGGCGGCGTCCGCCGCGCCTTGCAGGCCGTGGACGAGCGACAACGTCCGGGACGCCAAACCATCGAAAAATCCCGGCTTCCGGATCTGTTGCAAAGTCGCCAGCCCGCAGGCCGTGGCCACCGGATTGCCGCTCAAGGTGCCGGCCTGGTAGACCGGGCCGAGCGGCGCAAGCTTCTCCATGATGGCGCGCGGGCCGCCGAATGCGGCCAAGGGCATGCCCCCGCCGATCACCTTGCCCAGCACGGTGAGGTCGGGCGCGAAGCCGGGGATGGCCTGCGCGTAGAGCGACTGGGCGCCGCCCAGGGCCACGCGAAAGCCCGTCATCACCTCGTCGAACACCAGCAGGGCGCCGTGCTGCGTGCACAGCTCCCGCAGGCGCCGCATGAAGGGCACGCCGGCGCGCACGAAGTTCATGTTGCCCGCGATCGGCTCGATCGCCACGCAGGCGATCTGCGCGCCGTGCAGCGCGAAGGCCTCCTCGAGCTGGGCGATGTTGTTGTACTCGAGCACGTCGGTGTGCTGCACGACCTCCGGCGGCACGCCCGCGCTGGTGGGGTGGCCGAAGGTGGCCAGGCCCGAGCCGGCCTTCACCAGCAGGGCGTCGGCGTGGCCGTGGTAGCAGCCCTCGAACTTCACGATGCGGCTTCGCCCCGTGGCCCCGCGGGCCAGTCGGATGGCGCTCATCGCGGCTTCGGTGCCCGAGCTCACCAGGCGGACCATCTCGACCGAGGGCAGCAGGTCGCAGATGGCCTGCGCGAGTTCCACCTCGCGTTCGGTGGGCGCGCCGAACGAGAAGCCTTCGGTGACCGCGCGCTGCACGGCCTCGACCACCTCGGGATGGCCGTGGCCCAGGATCATCGGGCCCCAGGAGCCGATGTAGTCGATGTAGCGCGTGCCGTTGGCGTCCCAGAAGTGCGCGCCCTGCGCGCGCTGCACGAAGCGCGGCGTGCCGCCCACCGCGCGGAAGGCGCGCACCGGCGAGTTCACGCCCCCCGGGATGAGGGCGCGGGCCCGGTCGAACAGTTGCTGGTTGCGGTCGGCGGCCAGGCCGCCGGGTTCAGTGCTTGGTGTCATGGGCGGGCATGTCCAGGACCTGCAGGGCCCGGGCTTCATCTTCGGTGAGTTCGCCCGGCTCGTCGTCGGACTCGGGCTGGGCCCAGAACAGGCGGTCGGGCACCACGTTGCCCATGCCGGGGCGGAAGCCGCCGTCGAGGCAGCGGTCCAGGTAGCTCAGGGCCTCGGACATCGCGGCGGGCAGGTCGGTGCCGCTGGCGACCAGGGCGGCGAGCGCGGCCGACAGCGTGTCGCCGGCGCCGGAGAACACGGCCTCGAAGCGTTCGAACTTCTCGCTCGCCATCACCGACTGCGGCGTGGCCAGCACGTTGTCCAGGTGCTGGTCGGGCAGGGGAATGCCGGTGACCAGCACGTAGGGCACGCCGCACTCGGCGGCGGCCTTGGCGATGTCGCGCGCGGTCGGGCTCTTGTCGTTCGACCAGTCGGGCAGCAGCCAGCGCCACAAGGTGCTGTGGTTGCCCACCAACACGGTCGTCTGCGGCAGCAGCAGCTCCTTGAAGGCGTCCAGGTACAGGTCGATCTGGCTCTCGTCCCACCACGACAGGTTGGGCATGTAGGCCACCAGCGGCAGCTCGGCGTAGTCGGCCGCGATGCCGGCGATGGTGCCCAGTGCCTCCGGGCTGCCGGCGAAGCCGACCTTGATGACCTGCACGGGCACGTCCTCGAGGATGGCGCGGGCCTGCTCCGCGATCGCTTCCTCGTCGAACGGGAAATGGTCGAACACCTCGGCGGTGTCGCGCGCGTAGGCCCCGGTGACCACCGGCAGCGCATGCGCGCCGACCGACGCGATGGCCGTGACGTCTCCGGCCAGGCCGCCGGCGCCGCTGGGGTCGCTGGCATTGAACACCAGCACGCAAGCCGGGTTTTCGCTGCCGTCTTGCGCCTCTTGACTTTCGTCGGACGATTCGGTCGGGGGATTGGGGTTTGTCATAGGCCTGAATCTTCCAGGCGTCGGCCCTCTGGGCGCGGGGGCCTTGAGAGGCCTCGATACAATCGTTGCATTCTATGCCAAGCCCCTTTAAGCTGTGACCGAAGAAACCAAAACGTGGATGTGTCTGATTTGCGGGTGGATGTACGACGAAGCCGCAGGGGCGCCTGAGCACGGCATCCCGGCCGGCACCCCCTGGTCCCAGGTTCCCATGAACTGGACCTGCCCCGAGTGCGGTGCGCGCAAGGAAGATTTCGAGATGGTGCAGATTTAACGACGGGGCGAGCGAAACACGTTCATCTTCGGATGATGCCGCCCCCAAAGCAGTAACAAATGAGGAGCAGCGTCAAGTGAGCACGACTGGGTCAGGCTTCAAGGTCCTGGTGATCGATGACAGCAACACCATCCGGCGCAGTGCAGAGATCTTCCTGAAGCAGGGCGGCCACGACGTCCTGCTGGCAGAGGACGGCTTCGATGCCCTGGCCAAGGTCAACGACTATCAGCCCAACCTGATCTTCTGCGACATCCTCATGCCCCGCCTCGATGGCTACCAGACCTGCGCCATCATCAAGCGCAACGCACGATTCGCTTCCGTCCCGGTGGTGATGCTGTCCTCCAAGGACGGCGTGTTCGACAAGGCGCGCGGCCGCATGGTGGGCTCGCAGGACTACCTCACCAAACCGTTTACCAAGGACCAGTTGCTGCAGACCGTCAAGCAGTTCGGCGCAGCGCAAGAAGGAGCGATGTGATGGCGATTCAGAAGGTGCTCGTCGTGGACGATTCCAAGACCGAGCTGATGTTCATGACGGACCTGCTGCAGAAGAACGGATTCGCGGTCAAGACGGCCGAGAACGCCGAGGACGCGTTCCGCCGGCTGGCCGAGGACAAGCCCGACCTGATCCTGATGGACGTGGTCATGCCCGGCCAGAACGGCTTCCAGCTCACCCGCGCGATCACCCGCGACCCGCTCTATGCCGACGTGCCGATCATCATGTGCACCAGCAAGAACCAGGAAACCGACCGCGTCTGGGGCATGCGCCAGGGGGCGCGCGACTACATCACCAAACCGGTGGACGCGGACGAGCTGATGGCCAAGATCAAGGCCCTCGGCTGACCCCGGCGGGCCGGCAAAGCAGTACCCCACCATGGCCAACCGCGAAGCACTCCGCGAACTCCAGAGCCGGCTGGCCTCGCGCCTCCAGGCCGCCCGCACCGAAGGCGTTCAGGCGTCCTGGCTCGCGGTCGAGTCCGCCGGCGCACGGTACCTCTTTCCGCTGGCCCAGTCGGGCGAGATCTTCCCCTTCGCCAGCCCGCAGCCGGTGCCCTACACGCAGGCCTGGTTCCTGGGCGTGTCCAACCTGCGCGGCGGCCTCTACGGCGTGGTCGACCTGGCCAGCTTCGTGGCGGGCCGCGCCCCGCACGCGCGCTCCGACGCGATCCGTGCCGAATCCCGCCTGGTGGCGCTGAACGCCGCCATGGAAGTCAATTGCGCCCTCCTGATCGACCGCCTCGCCGGTCTGCGCAACCTCGACGCCTTCACCGCGTCGGCCAAGCCTCCCGAGGGCTCGCCGGACTACTTCGGCAGCGGTTACACCGACGCCAGCGGCGCCTATTGGCAGGAGCTCAACCTGCAGGCGCTTTCGCAACAACCCCAGTTCCTGAGCATCAGCGCTTAAGTTTCCCGGAAGGTCCGCCATGTCCGTCGTCGACTACCTCAACAAACTGTTTTCCAAGAAGCAGCCCGAATCCTCCCTGGCCGGCGGCGAACTGAGCCTGGCCATGCCGGAAGCCTCGGTGACGCAGGCCATGGACGAACCCCTGCCCATGGCCACGTCGGCCCTCGCGCCGGACCCGGACAGCGTGGCCGAGGACCCCCTGGTCGACGAGGCCGACCTGGTCTCGGTGCCGCTGCTCGGCCGGCGCACCATCGTCACCCACCAGCGCATCCTGTTCACGCTGCTGGCCCTGTCGCTGGTGGTCTTGGGCTCGGTGGCCATCTTCGCGGTGAACCAGGCCGACAAGGTCGCCCAGCAGGTGGCCGGCACCGGCCAGTCCCTGATGCAGTCGCAGCGCCTGGCCAAGTCGGTGTCGCAGGCGCTGGTGGGAAGCCCCCAGGCCTTCCCCGACGTGAAGGAAAGCGCCGACGTGCTGGCCCGGACGGTGCGCGGCCTGAAGGCCGGCGACGAGACCCTGCGCCTGCAGTCGGTGGCCGCCGAATACCAGGGCGAGGTCGAGAAGATCGCCCCGCTCATGGAACGCGCCGAGAAGAACGCCGCGACCGTGATGGGCCAGCAGAAGATCCTGACCCAGGTGGGCAGCGCGCTGCGCACCATCAACCGCCAGTCGTCCGACCTGCTGGAGATCGCCGAGACGGTCTCCTCGCTCAAGCTGCAGCAGAACGCGCCCCCGGCCGAGATCTCCGCCGCCGGTCAGCTGGTGATGCTGACCCAGCGCATCGGCAAGTCGGCCAACGAGTTCCTGACGATGGAAGGCGTGTCGCCCGAGGCCGTGTTCCTGCTGGGCAAGGACCTGAACTCCTTCAAGGAGATCGCGCAGGGCCTGCTGGAAGGCAGCCCCGAGCTGCGCCTGACCGGCTCCAAGGACGCGCAGACCCGCGAGCGCCTGGACGCCCTGCTCAAGCTGTACGAACAGACCCGCACGCAGGCCGGCGCCATCCTGGGCAACCTGCAGGGCCTGGTGTCCGCCCGCGAAGCGCAGGCGGCGATCATTGCCGACAGCGAGCCGCTGCGCCGCTCGCTGGAAGACCTGCAGGGCAAGCTGTCGTCCCAGACCGGCCTGGGCGCCGGCGCCCTGACGGCCCTGGGCCTGTCCTCGATCTTCGCCATCCTGTGCGCCGTGGGCCTGGCCTACGTGCAGCTGCAGGACAGCCGCAAGCGCCAGGTCGTCGCCGAACAGCAGCGGCTGACGGCGGAAAACCAGGAGCAGGAAGCCAAGCGCGTGAACGACGCCAACCAGGCGGCCATTTTGCGGTTGATGAACGAACTGCAGACGGTGGCCGAAGGCGACCTCACGCAGGAAGCCACGGTGACCGAGGACATCACGGGCGCCATCGCCGACTCGGTGAACTACACGGTGGAAGAACTTCGCCAGCTGGTGGGCAGCGTGCAGAGCACGGCGACCAAGGTGGCGCAGACGACGGCCCAGGTGGAAAGCACCTCGACCGAGCTGCTGGCGGCGTCGACCGAACAGCTGCGCGAGATCCGCGAAACCGGCCAGTCGGTGCTCGACATGGCAGGGCGAATCAACCAGGTGTCCGGGCAGGCGCAGGAGTCGGCCCAGGTGGCCCGGCAATCGCTGCAGGCTGCGGAATCGGGCCTCGCGGCCGTGCAGAACGCGATCGGCGGCATGAACTCCATCCGCGACCAGATCCAGGAAACTTCCAAGCGGATCAAGCGGCTGGGCGAATCGTCGCAGGAGATCGGCGAAATCACCGAGCTGATTTCCGACATCACCGAACAGACGAACGTGCTGGCCCTGAACGCCGCCATCCAGGCCGCCTCCGCCGGTGAAGCCGGACGGGGCTTCTCGGTGGTGGCCGAGGAAGTGCAGCGGCTGGCCGAACGTTCCGCGGACGCCACGCGGCAGATCTCGGCGTTGGTGAAGGCGATTCAGACCGACACGCAGGACGCCGTGGCCGCCATGGAACGCTCGACGCAGGGCGTGGTGGAAGGGGCCAAGCTGTCCGACAACGCGGGCACCGCGCTGACCGAGATCGACCAGGTGTCGCGCAAGCTCGCCGAGCTGATCGAGCAGATCTCCAGCACGGCGGCCCGGGAGGCCGAGTCCGCCAACGTGGTGGCCGGCAACATCCAGCACATTTTCGCGGTGACGGAACAGACCGGCGAGGGCACGCGCTCCACGGCGCAGCAGGTGCGCGAACTCTCCCGCATGGCCGAGGAACTGCGCCAGTCGGTGTCGCGATTCAAGATCGCGTAAGCGGCAGCGCACGCACCCGGACGCCCGTCCCAGCCAGAGATCCCCATGCAAGCGAACGAGACCGACATCGATCTGGCAGCCAACGACCTGGGCCCGTTGGCCTGGGTGCTCGACGAGCTGCGCAAGTCCCTCGATTCCGCCTCCGCGGCCCTGCGCCGCTTCGTGCGTGACGCCAACCTGGCGCGCGGCTCGGACATGGCCTCGGTCGACACCGGCCAGCTGCGCATCGCGCGCCAGCAGGTCCACCAGGCGGTGGGCGCGCTCGAGATGGTCGGCCTGGGTTCGCCCGCCCACGTGCTGCGCGCCATGGAAGGCGCGGTGCAGAAGTTCGTCGAGCGGCCCGAGCTGTGCAGCGAGGCGGCTGCCGCCAAGGTCGAGCGCGCCGGCTTCGCGCTGACCGAATACCTGGAGGCGCTGCTGCTGGGCAAGCCGGTGTCGGCGGTGGCCCTGTTCCCGCAATACCGCGACGTGCAGGAAGTTGCCGGCGCCGACCGCGTGCATCCGGCCGACCTGTGGGCCATGGACTGGCGCTGGAGCGACCCGGACGTGCCGCTGGGCACGGCCGGCGCGGTGTACGAGCCGGCCGTGCGCTCCAAGCTGGACCAGTCCGTGCTCAAGGTGGTCAAGTCCGGCGACGCCGACGCGGCCCAGGAACTCGGCCGCCTGAGCCTGGCGCTCGCGGCCACCCAGTCGGCCCGCCAGCCCCGCATCTTCTGGAAGCTGTGCGCCGCGTACTTCGAGGCGGCGCGCCTGGGCCTGCTGCCGGCGGACCTGTACGCCAAGCGGGTGGCTTCGCGCGTGCTGCTGCAGTACGCATCGCTGGCCAAGGGCGACCTGGGCGTCTCGGAGCGCCTGGCCCAGGACATGCTGTTCTTCTGCTCGCAGGCGGTTCCCCAGCCCGGCACCGCGCCCGCGCTGGAGGCCGTGCGGCAAACCTGGGGCCTGGCCCGCTTCAAGCCGGTCGACTACCAGAACCCGCAGTTCGGTCGCTTCGACCCGATGCTGCTGGCGCAGGGCCGCAAGCGCATCGGCGTGGCCAAGGAAACCTGGTCCGGCCTGTCCGGCGGCGACGCGAACAAGCTCAAGGCGGTGGCCGACCAGTTCCACCTGGTCAGCGACTCCCTGCTCAAGCTGCATCCGGCGAGCGCGCCGCTGGCCAAGGCCCTGACCTCGGCCATCGAGGCGGTGGTGCGCATGGCGCAGGCGCCGCGCGCGGAGCTGGCGATGGAGGTCGCGACCGCGGTGCTGTACCTCGAGGCCGCCTTCGAGGACCTCGACCCCTCCGACCCGGACCTGGCGGCGCGCACCGGCCGCCTGGCCGTGCGGCTGGACAACGTGCGGGCCGGCGGCATGCCGGAGCCGCTCGAGCCCTGGATGGAGGAGCTGTACCGCCGCGTCAGCGACCGCCAGACCATGGGCAGCGTGGTGGGCGAACTGCGCACCACGCTCAGCGAGCTGGAAAAGCTGCTGGACCAGTTCTTCCGCAACCCGGCCGACAAGACGGCCTTGCGCGACGCCCCCGGCCACCTGTCCCAGATGCGCGGCGTGCTGTCCGTGCTGGGCCTGGACCAGGCCTCCCAGGCCGTGCTGCGCATGCGCGAGGCGGTCGAGGAGATCATCGTCACCGAGGTCGACGAGCAGCAGGCGCGCGCCGCCGGCACCTTCGACAAGCTGGGCAACAACCTGGGCGCGCTCGGCTTCCTGATCGACATGCTCAACTACCAGCCCGCGCTGGCCAAGAAGCTGTTCGTCTACGACGCCGAGCATGGCGAGCTCAAGCCCCTGATGGGGCGCTCCCAGCCCGCCAAGGATGCGCACGCGCAGGAGCCGTCGACCGGGGAGCTGCTGTCGCGCGAGGTGCAGGCCGTGGTCGCCTCGGACCTCGGGCCGCAGGACCGCGCCGACCTCACGGTGCGGCTGGACCAGATCGCCGCCCATGCCGTGCTGGCCGACCAGCCGGCGGTGGCGCATTCGGCCCGCGAGGCGGCCGCCGCCATGTCTTCCCAGGACGCCGACGCCGCCAGCGCGGCGCTCAGCTCGCTGGCTGCCGCCGTGCAGCCGGCGGCAGCCGCGCCGGCCGCGCCGCCGGCTTCCGACGACATCGAGGAAGACGATCTCCAGGACATCTTCCTGGAGGAAGCGCGCGAGGTGGTGACCAACGGCCTGGCGGCCGTGGCGGCCCTGCGCGCGGCGCCCGGCGACGTGTCCGAGCTGACCACGCTGCGCCGGGCCTTCCACACGCTCAAGGGCAGCTCGCGCATGGTGGGGTTGACCGAGTTCGGCGAGGCCGCGTGGTCGATGGAGCAGGTGCTCAACACCTGGCTGGCGGACCAGAAGCCGGCCAGCGACGACCTGCGGGCCCTGGCGGGCGACGCAATGCGCGGCTTCGGCCGCTGGGTCGAGGACATCGCCGCCAAGCAGGACCAGGGCTGGAAGGCCGCCGCCTTCCGCACGGCCGCGGAAGCGTTGCGCAGCTCCAACGAGCTGATCGCGATCGCGCTGCCGCCGGCCGCGCCCGCGGCGGAGCAGGCGCCGGCGGCCGAGCCCGCCGCGCCGCCGGCCCACGCGCTGATCGCTTTCGACCTCCCCGACCTGGAGCTGCCCCAGGCCGAGCCCGCGCCCGCGCCTGCTCCCGAGGCGGCCGTCCCTGCACAGCCCGCGACCGAGGCGCTTGCCGAGCCGGCCGTCGACCTGCTGGCGCTGGACCTCGACGTGCCGTCCTTGCCCGCGGTCGAGCCGGCGGCACCGGAGGCCGTCGAACCGGTCGCCGCGGCCCAGGCCGCGCCCACCGAGGCCGCGCCCGATCCGTTCGCCGGCCTGGACATCGAGACCATCGAGGCGGCGGCCCTGCCGCAGGAGCCGGCGGTCGACGAAGCCGCGGCTGCGTTCGAGCTCACGCAGGTGATCCGCGCCGCGCCGCCGGAAGCGGCGGAACTGCCCGCATCGGAGGTCGCGGCCGATTTCGACTTCGACTTCGGCACGCCCGCGCCGGCCCTGCCGGCCGAGCCCCCGCCCCAGATCGACGGCATCGATTTCGCGAGCCTCGCCGCCCTCAGCCTCCAGGCCGAGCCGGACGCGCCGGAGGCCGAAGCGGCGCCGGTCGCCGAGGACACCGCGCAGGCCCAGGCGGCCGAGGCCGCCGCCATGCCGGTCGACGACACGGCGGCCGAGGTGGCCGCCGAAGCCGCGATCGACGAGCAGGTCAAGGTCATCGGCAGCCTGCGCATCGGCATCCCGCTCTACAACGTGTACCTGAACGAGGCCGACGAGTGGTCGCGCCGGCTGGTCACCGAGGTGAGCGAATGGGCGCTGGAGCTGAACCAGCCGCTGCCCGATTCCACCGTCGGCCTGGCGCATGCGCTGGCCGGCAGCTCGGCCACGGTCGGCTTCCATGCCCTGTCCGACATCGCGCGGGCGCTGGAAGGCGCGCTGCAGCAGACCCAGTCGCTGGCCTACGGCACGCCGCAGCACGGCCGTGCCTTCACCGAGGCCGCGGACGAGATCCGCCGCCTGCTGCACCAGTTCGCCGCCGGCTTCCTGAAGGAGCCGGACCCGGACGTGGCGCACGCGCTGGCCGCACTGCGCGACCTCGACGTGCCCAAGCGCGCCGAGACCGGCGAAGACTGGCAGCTCGATGCGCGCGACGGCGCCGACGACTGGGACGGCGGCACCGCCGCGGCTCCGTCGCAGGCCACGTACACCGAGCCCGCGTCGGCCGCGCCCTCGACCATCGAGATGGCGCCGCAGGCCGCTGCGCCCGAGCCCGAGCCCGAGACGCCGGTGGAGCTCCAGCCGGCCGCCCACGCGCCCGCGTCCCTGCCGCAACCGCCGATGGCCGCCGTGCCGCCGCAGGCGCCCGAGCGCGCCACCGTGCACGTGGAAGCCCGCGACGACGACGGCGACGACGAGATCGACGTCGCTGACGCGCTGGACGTGGACCTGTTCCCGATCTTCGAGGAAGAGGCGATCGAACTGCTGCCCCAGCTCGGCGGCGCCCTGCGCCAATGGTCGGCCCGTCCGGACAACCGCAGCGCGCGTGCCGAGGTGCTGCGCGCGCTTCACACGCTCAAGGGCAGTGCCCGCCTGGCCGGCGCCCTGCGCATGGGCGAGATGGCGCACCGCATGGAGTCCGAGATCGAGCAGGTCGCCTCGGACGACACCAGCGCCGCCAGCGTCGAGCCGCTGCTGCAGCGCTTCGACAACCTGCAGGCGGCCTTCGACGCGTTGCGGCACGGCCAAGGGGTGCTCCAGTCGGCCCCCGAGGCGCCCGCCGCCGTGCAAGCGCCGGCCATGCCGGCCGCCGCGGCGCAGGCGCCCGCGAACGAGCCCGGCCCCGCGCCCGTGTCCGCGGGGGCCGGCGCACCTCTGGTCGCGGCCGCGCCGGCGCGTGCCCTGCTGGCCATGCCCGTCACCAGCACGCTGGTGCCGCAGCGCAGCACTGGCAACCAGGCGGTGCGCGTGCGCTCGCAGCTGCTCGACCGGCTGGTGAACCAGGCCGGCGAGGTGATGATCACCCGCTCGCGCCTCGAATCGGAACTGCGCCAGCTGCGCGGTTCGCTCGACGACCTGACCGGCAACCTGGACCGCCTGCGCAGCCAGCTGCGCGACATCGAGCTGCAGGCCGAGTCGCAGATGCAGTCGCGCCTGGCGCAGGCCAAGGATTCGGCCGCCGGCTTCGACCCGCTCGAATTCGACCGCTTCACGCGGGTGCAGGAACTGACCCGCATGATGGCCGAGTCGGTGAACGACGTGGCCACGGTGCAGCGCAACCTGCAGCGCACGGTGGAGTCGACCGAGGACGACCTGATCGCCCAGGCCCGCCAGACCCGCGAGCTGCAGCGCGACCTGCTGCGCACGCGCATGATGGAGTTCGAGGGCATCTCGGACCGCCTGTACCGCGTGGTGCGGCTGGCCTCCAAGGAGACCGGCAAGCAGGTCAAGCTGGACATCACCGGCGGCTCCATCGAGATGGACCGCGGCGTGCTGGACCGCATGACACCCGCCTTCGAGCACCTGTTGCGCAACTGCGTGGCGCACGGCATCGAGGACCCGGACACGCGCCGGCGCATGGGCAAGGACGCCGCCGGCACCATCTTGATCGAACTGCACCACGAAGGCAACGACGTGTCGGTGTCCTTCCAGGACGACGGCGCGGGCCTGGACCTGGCGCGCATCCGCGAGAAGGGCCTGCAGCAGGGGCTGCTGCGGCCCGAGCAGGAACTGAGCGACGCGGAGCTGGCCAACCTGATCTTCATGCCCGGCTTTTCCACCGCCACGCAGGTGACCGAGCTCGCGGGCCGTGGCATCGGCATGGACGTGGTGCGTTCGGAAGTGAACGCGCTGGGCGGCCGCATCGAGACCACCACCCGCACCGGCAAGGGCACGAGCTTCAAGCTGGTGCTGCCGCTGACCACCGCCGTGACGCAGGTCGTGATGATCCGCAGCGGCAAGCTCGCCATCGGCGTGCCGGCCAACCTGGTGGAGATCGTGCGCCGCGCGCCCGCCAAGGACGTGCAGCAGGCCTACAACTCGGGCAGCTACGAGTTCGGCGGCGAGCAGCTGCCCTTCTTCTGGTCGGGTGCGCTGCTGCAGGCCTCGCAGCGCAGCACCGAGCCGCAGGCCCGCACGCTGCCGGTCGTGGTGTTCCGCAGCGCGGCCCAGCGCATCGCGGTGCACGTGGACGAAGTGCTGGGCAACCAGGAAGTGGTGGTGAAGAACCTCGGGCCGCAGCTGTCGCGCCTGCCCGGCCTGGCCGGCATGACCGTGCTGGCCTCGGGCGCCGTGGTGCTGATCTACAACCCGGTGGCCCTGACGGCGGTGTACGGTGAGCAGGCCCGCGCGCTCAGCGCCGACCACGCGCAGCCCGAGATGCTGGGCGAGGTGTCGGAGCCGGGCAAGCCGTCCGTGCCCGCCATGCCCGCCGTTCCCGCCGCGCCGCAGGTCCCGCTGGTGCTGGTGGTCGACGACTCCATCACGGTGCGCCGCGTGACGCAGCGCCTGCTGCAGCGCGAAGGCTACCGCGTCACGATGGCGGCCGACGGCCTGCAGGCGCTGGAGAAGCTGGCCGAGGAGAAGCCTTCGGTCGTGCTGTCGGACATCGAGATGCCGCGCATGGACGGCTTCGACCTGGCGCGCAACATCCGCGCCGACGCGCGCCTGGCGGACCTGCCGATCATCATGATCACGTCGCGCATCGCGGAGAAGCACCGCGAGCATGCCAAGGAGCTGGGCGTGAACCACTACCTGGGCAAGCCGTACTCGGAAGAAGAGCTGCTCAGCCTGACCAAGCACTACTGCGCGACCGCGGCCGCCGCGGTGTAGGCGCCGTCGGCGGCACGGTGCTCAAGCGGCGGCCGGGGCCGCCGTTTTCACGACCGCGTAGCGCCGCAGCGTGGCTTCGCGCGCTTCCTCGTGCTGCACGACCGGTTCCGGGTAGTCCTGGCCCAGGGCGATGCCCGCTGCCGCCAGCTCCACCGGCGTGGCGCGCCAGGGCGCGTGCAGGGCCTCGCCCTGCAGCCCGGCCAGCTGCGGCAGGTAGCGCAGGATGAACTTGCCCTGCGGATCGAACTTCAGGCTCTGGCTGACCGGGTTGAAGATGCGGAAGTAGGGCTGGGCGTCGCAGCCGCTGGAGCTGGCCCACTGCCAGCCGCCGTTGTTGGAGGCGAGCTCGTAGTCGTTCAGGTGCAGCGCGAAGTAGCGTTCGCCGCGGCGCCAGTCCACGCCCAGGTCCTTGCACAGGAAGCTGGCCACCACCATGCGCAGGCGGTTGTGCATGTAGCCGGTCTGGTTGATCTGCGCCATGGCCGCGTCCACCAGCGGGTAGCCCGTGCGGCCCTCGCACCAGGCGGCGAACAGGGCGTCGGCCTGCTTGCCCTTTTCCCAGGCGATCGCGTCGTAGCTGCGGCGAAAGCTCTGGGCGTTGCCGTCCTCGCCGGCCACGTGCGGCCAGTTCGCCAGCACCTGGAAGTAGAAGTCCCGCCAGACCAGCTCGGACAGCCAGGTGGCGGCGCCGGCGTTGCCCGCGCTCGCCAGCGCCCAGGCGTGGCCGGCCAGGGCGCGGATGGACACGGTGCCGAAGCGCAGGTGCACGCCCAGGTAGCTCGGCCCCTTGACCGCGGGGAATTCGCGCGCCTCTCGGTACTGGTCGATGCGCTCGCAGAACTCGCGGAACAGGGCGCGGCCGCCCGCCATGCCCGGGGGCAGCGGCAGCTGTGCCAGGTTGGTCGCTTCGAAGCCCAGTTCCTGCAGCGTGGGAACCTCCTGCGCGGACCAGGGCGCCGGGCGCGGGGCCAGGGCGCCGGCGTGCCTGCGCACGGGGTACGGACGCAGGTAGAAGCCGTCGACCTTTTCCAGCCAGGCCTTCTTGTAGGGCGTGAACACCGAGTACGGCTGGCCGGTGCGGGTGAGCAGCTCCTGCCGCTCGAAGATGGTGTGGTCCTTGAAGGTGTGCAGGCCGATGCCCGCGTCGGCCAGCGCGCCGCGCACCGCCGCGTCGCGGGCCAGCGCCTGCGGCTCGTCGTCGTGGTTGGCGAACACCGCCTGCACGCCCAGGGCGGCGGCCAGCCGGGGCAGTTCGGTGCGGGCCGCGCCGTGCAGCACGATCAGCCCCGCGCCGGCCTCGGGCGCCATTTCCGCCAGCCCGAGGTGGAGCTGCACCAGGGATTCGCGGATGAACTCCACCCGGCGGTCGGCCCGGGGCAGGGCGTCGAGGATCTCGGTGTCGAACACGAAGGCGCAATGCAGCTTGCGGCAGGACTTCAGGGCCTGGTGGAAGGCCGCGTTGTCGTCGCTGCGAAGGTCGCGCCGGAACCACATCAGGCCGCCGGCATAGGGTTTGTCCATGGAAGGTGTCCGGTCGGCCGCGATCGGAAGCTTGCTTTCGGCGGGCGGCGGTTAAAATTCGATCATGCCCGCCGATGACTCCGCCATCAATCTGACGCATCATTTCCTGATCGCGATGCCCGGGCTGGAGGACGAATCCTTCGCCCGCAGCGTGGTCTACCTGTGCGAGCACAGCGCGCGCGGGGCCCTGGGGCTGGTGATCAACAAACCCTCGGACATCAACCTGAAGCACCTGTTCGACAAGGTCGACCTGCCGCTGCGGCGCGACGACCTGGCCGGCACGCCGGTGTTCCAGGGCGGCCCGGTGCAGACCGAGCGCGGCTTCGTGCTGCACGAGGCGGTGCTGGCCGGCACCGGCACCCCCGACGAGACCGTCTACGCGTCCACCATGACCATCCCCGGCGGCCTGGAGATGACCACCTCCAAGGACGTGCTGGAGGCCCTGTCCACCGGCGCCGGCCCGCGCAAGGTCCTGATCTCGCTGGGCTATTCGGCCTGGGGCGAGGGCCAGCTGGAGTCGGAACTGGCCGAGAACAGCTGGCTGACCGTGGGTGCCGACCCGGCGGTGATCTTCGACACCCCCGTGGAACAGCGCTACGACAAGGCGCTGTCGCTGCTGGGCCTGCAGTCGTGGACCCTCTCGCCCGAGGCGGGGCACGCGTGAGCGCTCCGGCAGCGCCCGACGTCCCCACCCGCTTCCAATCCTTTCTGGCTTTCGACTT
>JADMIO010888891.1_pt1 | contig 45057 bp, 46 predicted proteins | sample 8958161 | NCBI WGS metagenome assembly JADMIO01 (sample SAMN16585339, study PRJNA669376) | soil metagenome | isolation source: Crop rotation soil | place: USA: Cullars Rotation, Alabama | collected 2011
GCCGCGACTTCAAGTCACGTGAATTCCAAGCTTCGGATCCCACTGTGCTGGAAAGACACCCCTCTCTTCGACAAAGGCCGCACGCTCTACAACATCGACCGGGCCTCGCCCGCGAGTCGAGCCGCCAAGCGGCTGGTCGTCGTCGAAGGCTATATGGACGTGATCGCCCTCGACCGCGCCGGCATTTCGGAGGCCGTCGCTCCAAACGGGACTGCAGTCACCGAAGCCCAGCTCGAACGCATGTGGCGCCTCGACCCCTCGCCGATTCTGTGCTTCGACGGCGACAGCGCAGGGCGCAAGGCCGCGATCCGTGCCGCCACCCGCGCCCTCCCGCTCATCCGTCCCAACCGCACGCTCCGCTTCGTCGAGCTTCCGGCGGGTCAGGATCCCGACGACGTGATCAAGTCCGGCGGCCGCGAGGCGTTCGAGGCGCTGATCGCCGAGCCCGAGCCGCTCGACGCCCGCCTCTGGCGCCATGAGGTGGAAGCGCAGCCCCTCACCACGCCCGAGGCCTGGGCCGGCCTCAAGCAGCGCCTCATCGACCATGCCGCGGCGATCGGCCACCCCGACCTCAGCCGCATCTACCGCGAGGATTGGCTCAACCGCTTCTACGATCAGCGCAGGCCGGCATCCGCGCCGACCTCGTTCACCCCTCAGCGGCGCGGCAGCTTCAGGAACGGCCGCTTCACGCCGCCCTCCCCTCCAGTCGGCTCCGACGCCCGAGCCATCGCCGCCGCCGGCATCGACGCGCCCACCGCCCGCGCCCTCATCGTCGGATTCGCTTACTTCCCCGAAGAGCTTCCCGCCCATTGCGAGCAGCTCGCCGCCCTCGACATCCCCGACAAATCCACGGCGAAGATGCGCGACGAGCTCGTCAACGCCGCGTTTTCCGGCGCCGCGCTTGATCGGCAGGCCCTCGCCACCATATTGGGCGGCGATGGAGCAACGGGGCCGAAGGCCTTCAGCGCCATGGGCTTTTCCTTCACCCGCCGCGACAGCGATCCCGACCGCGCCCGAAGCGATCTGGCGGCCGCAGTCGAGATCATCGCCGCGGCCGAGGAGGTGGACAGGGCCCTCGAGGATGCAACGCAAAGGCTGGAGCGGGATTTCACCGACGAGGCCTTTGAGGAACAGCAGCGCCTGAAAACGGCGCAATTGAGTTTGAGGCAGAGGCTGGCGCAGCTCGCCGGCACCGATTAAGCGGCAGAATATATGGCGAAAAACGAAGCAACTGAAGTCGACACGGCCGAGGCGGGCGATGCCCCGCTGATCGACCTCAACGACGCCCAGGTGAAGAAGCTCATCGCCCGCGCCAAGAAGCGCGGGTTCGTCACCTATGACGAGCTCAACGAGGCCCTTCCCCAGGACCAGATGTCCTCCGAACAGATCGAGGACATCATGTCCGCGATCAACGAGATGGGCATCAACGTCGTCGAGAATGAGGAAGCCGGCGACGACGAGGAGGAGGACAAGGAGCCCGAGCCCCAGGTCGAGGACGAGGTCGATCCCCTCGACGACGGCGGCCCCCGCCCCGCCGCGGCGACCAAGAAAGAGCCGACCGACCGCACCGACGACCCCGTCCGCATGTACCTTCGCGAGATGGGCGCGGTGGAATTGCTCTCCCGCGAGGGCGAGATCGCCATCGCCAAGCGCATCGAGGCCGGCCGCGACACGATGATCTGGGGCCTTTGCGAGAGCCCCATCACCTTCAACGCCATCATCGAATGGTCGAACGCCCTCAACGAGGGCCGCATGCAGCTGCGCGAGATCATGGACCTCGAGGCGATGCTCTCGAAGGGCCCGACCGCCGAGCAGCTCGACGAGACCGAGGAAGGCGGCGAGAACGCCGAAGGCGAAATCAGCGAGAAGGTCGCCGGCCCCTCGATCAAGGAAGAGGAAGAGGTCGAGGACGAGCCCGAGGAGAAGTCCGAGGACGACGAGGACATGGTCGAGCGGCGCACCCAGCCGCAGGCCGCCGAGGACGACGACGAGGACAACACCCTCTCGCTCGCCCAGATGGAAGAGACCCTCAAGCCGACGGCGCTCGAGAAATTCGCCGAGATCACCTCGATCTACAAGAAATTCTCCAAGGTCCAGGCGCACCGCATGGATGCGCTCCAGACCGGCCAGGACTTCGCCGCCGCCGAGGAGAAGAAGTACCAGAAGCTCCGCGAGCAGCTCACCGCCGAGGTCGAGAGCGTCCAGTTCCACAACTCGAAGATCGAGATGCTGGTCGATGCGCTCTACGCCTACAACCGGCGCCTGATGGCGCTGGGCGGCCAGATGCTCCGCCTCGCCGAGCGCCACCGGGTCAACCGCAAGTCCTTCCTCGACAGCTACACCGGCCACGAGCTCGACGAGAACTGGCTCTCCGACGTCGCCAAGCTCGACAAGAAATGGGCCGCCTTCGCGGGCACCGAGCGCGAGCCGGTCGAGCGCATCCGCTCGGAGATCGCCGACATCGCCCAGGCGACCGGCACCTCGCTCCAGGAATTCCGGCGCATCGTCAACATGGTCCAGAAGGGCGAGCGCGAGGCCCGCATCGCCAAGAAGGAAATGGTCGAGGCCAACCTCCGCCTCGTCATCTCCATCGCCAAGAAATACACCAACCGCGGCCTCCAGTTCCTCGACCTCATCCAGGAAGGGAACATCGGGCTCATGAAGGCGGTCGATAAGTTCGAATACCGCCGCGGCTACAAATTCTCGACCTACGCCACCTGGTGGATCCGGCAGGCGATCACCCGCTCGATCGCCGACCAGGCGCGCACCATCCGAATCCCGGTGCACATGATCGAGACGATCAACAAGCTGGTGCGCACCGGCCGCCAGTTCCTCCACGAGACCGGCCGCGAAGCGACCCCGGAGGAGCTCGCCGAGCGCCTCTCCATGCCGCTCGAAAAGGTGCGGAAAGTCCTCAAGATCGCCAAGGAGCCGATCAGCCTCGAAACCCCGATCGGCGACGAGGAAGACAGCCACCTCGGCGACTTCATCGAGGACAAGAACGCCGTCATCCCGGTCGACGCCGCGATCCAGTCCAACCTCAAGGAAACGGTCACCCGGGTCCTCGCCAGCCTAACCCCCCGCGAAGAGCGCGTGCTCCGAATGCGCTTCGGCATCGGCATGAACACCGATCACACGCTGGAGGAAGTCGGGCAGCAGTTCAGCGTGACGCGTGAACGCATCCGGCAGATCGAGGCGAAGGCTCTGCGGAAGCTGAAGCATCCGTCGCGGTCGCGGAAGATGCGGAGCTTTTTGGATCAGTGAGGTAGTGCGTTCTAATCTCGGCCTAGTTTTAGTGACAGTCGGACTCGGCACATTTGCAGGAGACGCCGCTGTCGCCCGGAGCGTCGAGGAATTGCTGTCTCAGCCGCCTCAACTCACGCTCTCAACAAAGCGCCCTTTCTACGAAGTAGAGCGCTGCATTGTCATGCGCAGTTCGCCAACCGTACTGCCGTATCGAACGCCTGATCGCCCGCTAGATACGGTCTTTCTCGCGCACGATGTCGGCGGTACACTTCTTTGGACGGTACGGCAGTTGCCCGACGGGACCGTGCAATTACGAGCTTACTCCGGGACGCGAATTCTCAACGGCAGCATCCGCGCCTGTTTTTTCTGAGAAGCGCATGCGCAGCGCGCGCTGCGGCATCGGCGTGAACACCGATCAGACGTTGGAGAAAGTCGGGCAGCAGTTCAGCGTCACCCGCGAGCGTATTCGGCAGATCGAGACGAAGGCGCTGAGGAAACTGAAGCATCCGTCAAGGTCGCGGAAGATGCGGAGCTTCCTGGATCAATAATCGAGCCGCCGAGCATAAGGGAGCGATTGCGCCAGCAATCGTGAGCTTATGTCGAAGAGACGGCAAGATTCGGCCGGCGGGGCGCGAAGCCTAAGCCGAGCGAAGCCGTCCGACGTCACGCGGATTTACTCCGCGCGACCTGCTTAACGTAAAGCCGCGACTTTCGACCTGCAGCTCTCATTGCGTCACGAATTTCGCGCAAGCGCATCGACTCTGGAAAAGCGGATAGCTCAGCCACAATCTCAGTGGTGCCCTCTGAGATTAACAAATCCACTCCTGACGCGACCGCATCTCCAGCTGTTATCGGCCAAAGCCAATCGTGCGGGACCGTCCGACGATCAATCTCCAGCCCTCCGAATTTCTGCTCCGTCCATTGATTGAGCAAGGAATAGCCCCGGGCCCGCATTCGCTTTGTCCAGTTGGTCTCCGAGACAAGCGAATTCAAAACGCAATTGGTTTCTTCGAGAATCGAAAAGCGCGGCACACCTCCCCGCGCCATGATCTCATAGCAAGCACCGTCGATTCGATCCGTCGGGCGCTTTGTTGCGGTTCCCGCAGTTCGCATGCGTTTCCGCACTCGTTTTCGGAATTCCTTTGTCTGCCCCACATAGATGATAGGCCCATCCGGGTGACCTCCAATGTGGTCCTGCCTCGTGGGGTCATGGATGGCGTACGTGATGCAAATGCCAGGCTTTGTCGCTGAATCGGCCAATGAAAACTGCTCATCGACTGCAGCCTTGAACGCTAGGTCACGATAGTATCGTGTGAACCGACGACCTGTCATCGATCAATCAAACATACGCGTTGTACGCCTTCACAAGGTGATATGCGTTGCAGCAGATTTCTTCCGTGACTGCTTCTTTTTCGGCTTCGGAGCCGAAATATCTGCAATGTAGCAAATGGTACGATCCACACCCGTAAGCTTCAGGAACTTTGCCGCTCGCATCAGATTCATCCGAGAAAACAGCGGAAGATTATTTGATCTTCCAGAAGGATTCTTGCGGGTGACGATGCAGTAACGAACGGCATAGGTGCCAGCCGCGATCGGTGCAGTGAGAGTCGGACCGGAAGGTCCCGCCTTAGCTGTTACAAGGGTCGCAAGTCGCGTCGCGGCCGTTGGATCGAGTTTCAACAACTCAATGGAGCCCGTACCCTGCGAGAACAAGTGACTGAGTTGACTAGACTTCGTTCCAATTTTCACATGCCGTAAAAGCGCACGTGAGTTGTCCAAAGAAAAGATGTCGCAAGGCTCAATCTGAGTCTGACCGGGCGGACTGATATTCGTGGTGTCGAGGCACACTGAGTTTGGGATCGCCGCAGTGGCGTCTTTATTGTATTTGCCCTCCGACGCATGGTCGTATGGAATCAAAAGGGAGTCCGTGACGAACAGCGGATCCAGATCGGCCTTCAGCTTGGTGACGTAACTATCCTCGAAACGATACCAATTTCCGTCAGACAAGTGATAGATCGCATGTTCACCCGGAAGCTTAGTATCGAATATGAGTGTTCTGATCACGCGAAAAGGGTAGCGCTCCTGCTGATCTTCATTTACCATTACGAGTTTGTATTTGCGTAGATCATCGGCAGTTAGTGAGTCTACATCGATATTTCTATCATCCAAATAATCATAGAAATTTCCGATGTCTAACCCATCATAAAGCGCTCCTTGGCCCGCTCCAGTAAATGTGAACAGGAGGCTTTCGGTGAAATCGACCATTGCAGGTAAAGTTATTGCAATGTCTTCTGAGCGTTCATGAATTGCCTGCATTAGGCGCGAGCCGAGCTGCTTTATTGTGACCGGATCATTCACCGGAGTGACGCTTCGAATATCAGGGAAGATATCCTTGTATTCATCGCTTTCGTAAATCGACAGAAGCTCCGAACAGAGGGCGGCCAAAGCATCCGGCTCGACCTGAGCGCTAATTCTGAGATTGCTCGCGCCCGTTGCGTTTCTGAAGAGATGGGCGCGAGACGCCTTCACTTTGCCAGTCAGGCTCTTCAGTATGCTGCTGTCAGCATCCACATCGAACAGCGTAAGGTCGGCCGCAGTCGGAATTTGCACCCGCCGTCGACGCGCTGCGCCCGGCTCAAACAAGTCGGTGCTCTTCAGGGCTGCGCGATCAACGCTGTTCAGCGTCACCTTGAGTCCGAAGTCATGCTCATAAGCTTCTGATTTTAGGTTATGCGAAACGTGGCCGAAGCAGAGGGCAAACCAACGCGTAGCAGCGGGAACGAAGACGACAGCGCCTTTTCCCATTTGCGAGAGCGGCCTTAGAATTCCGAAGAAGCCCTTCCACCACGGTTCGCGCGGCAGACTGTCAAGGATGAATACTTGAGACCCTTGCGGGAGCTGAGTTGCCCCAATCTCTGGCTCTAGATTGTGCTCCGGTTCCAGAGCGTCCGCGGGTCCAATGTTCGGCTTGAGCAGGAATATCGAGAACGATCGGGTACGCGCCACTTACACCCCCATGCGCGCCACGTATCCGCGACACGCTACCCATAGCTGTGTGATTCGGCAGGAGGGCCATAAACACAAATTAAACAGCGTGCTATGGCTGGATGGTGCAAGCCCGTCACGGGAGTAAATCCCGTGACGTCGGACGGGAGGAGCTCGCTTCACGGCTCCAACTGATCGAAGAGCAGTTGGAATGCGAGCGGAGGGTCGCTCGGCTTAGGCCTCGCGCCCCGCCGGCCGGCACTCGCTGGCTCTACGCGCTGGCTCCCGTCTGCTTCGCAGAGCGCTCCCTGCGCTCGGCAGCTCGCGCCCTAGCCCTCGCCCGTCAGGTCGAGTGAACCGAGCGTGGCACACCCGACGGGCGAGGACGGCGCCTGGAACGCGGCCGGGAAGCCAGGGTCGGGGCGGATCACCGACCGAGCGCCGATGACCCGCGGATTGCTGACGAGCGCCCTACTCCCTCTCGAGCGCCGCCCACCTAGGTCTTGGCAAGTCCCGCGCGGCCCGGTTGGTCCGCGTTCACCTGATCAAGCTAGCCGGGATAATTGCGTTCCCCAACAATTGGTTTTGTCCCGCTACGGAACGCTCGGCGCCGGCGCCTAGCGCAAATACAATGCCGCCCACAGCCCTCCCATGATCACCAGCGCGAGCGCATTCGCCAGCCCGCCCCAAGTGGTCATATCGTTGGGCAGTATGTCGTTGGCGCGTACAGGCACGCTCGGTTCGCTGACACCGATCAGGTCGCGGATGCGGCGGTTTATCCGGTGCGAGTGCAGCGACAGCATCACCGATGTCGTCGTCCCGAGCAGGTTCATCACCACCCAGATCCCGCAGACGAAAGCCTTGTTGTCGTTGAACGACGAGGTCTGACCCTTGTTCACGAAGATCCAGCTGAGAACGATCAGGTTCGATCCGAAGAACCACGTGTACCACGTGATGTAGAGGGACCAGATTTTATAGACGCCCTCGTTCAGCAGGACGATTGCTTTCCACACGGTTTCTTGGTCGGACATCGTCGAGTCCTCCGAACCGAGCGATTCAATGTAACAAAAGAAAATCCTGTCCTACAGGCCCCACTTTATGCCTTAAGCTGTTCGATGCAGCCTGATCCGCTTCGTTGCTTGCACCGCCGCCCCCGGTCGGCGTCACCCTCGCCGTCTTCGTCAATGTCATCCCCGCCTGCGTGCCGCGGCGTTCGCTGCGACACGCAAAAGTCACGAAGTGGAGGAAGTGGAAGGAGCGCGGGGGAGCCCCGCCGGTGCTGGTCAATCTCGTCAACTTTGCCGTCTCGAAGTGGAGCCTTTATAATCCGCCCGCCACGCCCCGTTCGCCCGCACCGTCGCATAAGGTCGCTCCCCCAGCCGAAGGGAGGAAAGCATGAAGACGCTCGTTCTCGCCCTCACCGCCGCCAGCCTGATCGCGGGCGGCGCGGCGCCGTCGTTCGCCGCGGCCCCCTGCCGTGACAAAAACGGCAAGTTCGTCAAATGCCCGAAGCCGGCGGTCGCCAAGCCCGCCAAGTGCCGCGACGCCAAGGGCCATTACGCCAAGTGCAAATAAGTTAGGGCTGCCGGGCGAACCCCCTCTCCAAAGCGCCCGGCAGCTCGCCCAAAAAAATGCTGTCCTACAGGCCCCGTCATGGGATAGCTGCTTTGCCTCCTTTCGTCCGGAGGCACCGTGTCGGACCCCTCGTTCCCTTCACCCCCGCCAGCCTTCGCCCGCGCTTCTGTCGCGATTGGCGGATTTCACGCCGTCACTGCGAACATTGGGAACATTCGGCGCCCCGCCTCGCGTACGCGTGCGCGCGCGTTGAGGGCACAACTTTGGCAACTTTCACGCGGTGGCGGGCCCGCAAGCCGGCCGCGGAGCCGCAGCGGGCCCCGGCTCGCCACCCCTGCCCGACCCCGCTAAGAACCGATCGTTGCGACGGGGGAACAAAGGGCCATGGTCGACGAACTGCTGCTCATCGGCGCGATCGCGCTTGCTCTGTTCATTCCGGGTCTCGCGATCGGTCTTGCCGATCGGCGCAGGTTCCACGTCGGCTGGCTCGCCGTCGCCGCGCTCCTGGTCGTCGTCAACGACGCGGCGGTGACTCGCGGCTTCTTCGCCTTTCCGTCAATCCCGGGGCTTGACCACCAGTGGAACTGGTCGGGCAAGATCCTCGCGCTCGCCGTCTCGCTCGCGATCGCCGCGCTTCCGGCGTTCGGCCGGCGCAACATCGGCCTGACATTGAAGCAGCGGCAGCTTCGCGGCGCGCTGATCGTCACTGGCGTCCTGCTCGTCATCTACACCACCATGGCCTGGTTCATGGGCGCGGGTGGCGGCAACGCGGAAGAGCTCGCCTTCCAGCTGACCATGCCGGGATTCGAGGAGGAGGTCTTCTATCGCGGGCTCCTGCTGCTCGCGCTCGACCGGGCCTTCACCAGCCGGCTGAACATCGGCGGCGCGCCGATCGGCTGGTCCTTGCCCCTGAACGCGCTAATATTCGGCCTCGCCCACGGACTGTCCGTGAGCCACGGCGCCTTCAGCTTCGACGCGATGACCTTCGCTTTGCCCTGCATCGGCGCGCTTCCCGCCGTCTGGCTGCGCGCCAAGACGGGAAGCCTCGTCCTCCCGATCGTCCTGCACAACATCGTCAACGTGCTGTTCGTCGTTCTGCCGGTCTAGGCATCAGGCGGGGGCGGCGAATGGCTGCCTACTTCAGCGCCTTCGCCATGTTGAGGTGCGCGGTCACGGTCGGCACCAGCCCCTTGGCGAAATCCTTGAGCGCGTCGCTGTCGCCCGAGATCGCATAGGCGTTGAGCGCGTCCAGCGCCTTCTGGTGAGCGTCGACCTGCGCCGCCGCATAGGCGCGGTCGAAGTCGGCGCCTTTCAGGGTCTTGAGGCTGTCGAGCGTGGTCTGCTGCGCGGCCGAGAGCGTATCATCGGGGGTGATCGCCGGGCTCAAGCCCCCGGCGGTCGCCTTGAGCTTGGCGGTCGAGCCGGTGTGAGCCGTCACCATCTTGTCGGCGAAGCTCTTGACCGCCGCCGAGGATGCGCTCGCCGCCGCCAGCTTCGAGCTTTCGATCTCGAACCGGTCGCTCGCCGCCGCGGCATTGGCGAAGCCCTGGGCGCTGGTCGGCAACGGCGCCTCGGCGGTCGCATTCGCGTCCGCGGCCGTTCCATTGTCCACCGTCAGGTTGAGGTCGGTGTCCGTGTTGGTGGTCGCTTCGTCATGCTTGCTGCACGCGGTGATCGCCAGCACGCTTCCGGAAACCGCAATCAACAGCCTCTTCTTCATCATGTCTCTCCTCGCCGCGCGAGAACGACTTGACCGCCAAGGACGTTCCTGCGGCCGCGGCGAAGGAGCTTTGCGAACGGCATTTCGTTAAGGCGGCGAACCCGCAGCGGAGGAAAGAGCAATGAGCATCTTCGGCAACATCATGAACAAGATCTTCCACCACGGATCGGCCCAGGCGGCGCCCGCCCCGCAAGCTGCCCCGCAGGCTCAGGGCAGCGATACCACGGTCACCGCCCCTCCTCCCGCCGCTCAGAACGTCGACGTCGGCGCGGTGCTGGGCGAGATGGCGTCGATGAAGGGCGGCGGCGGCAACTATCAGACGTCGATCGTCGACCTCCTGAAGCTGCTCGACCTCGACTCCAGCCTCGACGCCCGCAAGGAGCTCGCCAACGAGCTGAACGTCCACGTCGCCGCCGACGGCAGCGCCGAGGAGAATATCGCGCTTCACAAGGCGGTGATGCAGAAGCTCGCGGAGAATGGCGGCGTGGTGCCGGACAGCCTCAGGAACTAGTCGGGCAGCGCTCCACCCGCGCGTGTGGCGGGGCGATCGACAGGCTTTCGATACGCCTGTTCGGCTATTGACGCCACGCGGCGCGCTTAAGTGGCGGTTCAAGTTGCGCCGGGTTAAAGTCCTCGCTCGCGACGCAGAATCAAGACAGACTCGCCTAAGCCTTGTCCACCTACCGGCTCTCCCAGCCCTACGAGCGCACCCCGCTCCAGCGCCGTGCGTCCGGCCTCGCGTTGGCGCTCGCGCTCAATCTCGGCCTGCTGCTGCTGCTCCTCACCCTCGGCACATCCGCTCCGGAGGTGAAGAAGGTTTCGCGGGCTTTGGTGGTCGATCTCCTGCCCGAATCGCACAGCGCCTCGGCGCCCACGGAGACCACGGCCTCGCAAAAACCCATCACCCACGCCGAGCCGAAGCGGACGCCGCCGGTGAAGCCGCCGCCGATCGTCCTTCCGGCCAAGCCGACAATCGCCGCCCCGCCCGTGCCCCAGTCGCAATCGTGGGTTGAGATGAGCAAGGATGAGATGGCCGCGACCGACCTTTCCAACCTTCCCAAGGCCGGCGCCGGTTCAGGCAGCGCGGGCGATTCAGAGGTCGTCGGCAAGGGGCCGCATGGCGAGACGCTCTACGCCGCGGAATGGGCGCGCCATCCGACCCATGCGGAGCTGAGCGGCTACCTCCCGTCCAACGCGCCCGATGGCTTCGGACTCATCGCCTGCAGGACTGTCCCAGGCGACCGCGTCGAGGACTGCGTCGAGCTCGATCAGGAACCGCACGGCTCGCATCTCGCGAGCGCCGTCCGTCAGGCCGCCTGGCAATTCCGGATCCGCCCGCCGCGAAGGAATGGAGTGCCGCTGGTCGGCTCGTGGGTCTCGATCCGGATCGATTATGAGCGGGTCGATCGGCCGAGCCACGGATTCTGAGCCGCGGCCCGGGTTCTCAGCTAGTGAGGCCCGCTTCCGATTTCCGCTGCGCTTCGGCCTCGCGCATTCGCTCGCTGTGCTGGGCCTTGTCGGCGAGCGCCTGCCAGGCGGCTTCGGAGCGGCGGCAACGCTCGCGCACATGGTCGAGCGTCGCCGCCTCCGCCTCGGCCCGCGCCTGCTCGGCACGGGCGAGGAAGAATTGAAGGTTCGTGCCGCGGATGACCGGACCGGCCACTACTCGGCCTGTCCGGAGTCCTGGTCGTTGGCCGCTTCCGGCTCGGCTTCCGAAGACTGCGCACTGGTGTCGCTGGCATCCTGGAGGTTCACCGCGGCCATCTTGCCGCGACGATCTTCCTGGAGCTCGTAGCTGACGCGCTGGTTCTCGCGCAGCGTGCGCATTCCGGAGCGCTCGACCGCGCTGATGTGGACGAAGGCGTCCTGTCCGCCGCCGTCCGGCGCGATGAAGCCGTAGCCCTTGTTCTCATTGAAGAATTTGACAGTACCGGTTGCCATTACTCTTTTCCTTCTATTGCGGGACCGAAAGCTGCCGGTCCGCTTCGTGCTAGGAGTGCGCAAGAGAAGGGCAATGGCACCTCGAAAGCGCCTGTAGACCGTCAATTTCGACTAATAGCGAAAGCCCTATGCGCGTTTTGGCCGCCGAATGTAAGGCTGCCCCTTGCGGGTCAGCTCGTTCCGGCGTGCCGCGCGGGCGGCGCACCCGGCTTCGAACGCGCCATCCCTGGCCGTTTTCCAACGCGGCGCGCGCCCTCGATCTGGCGCCAAAGGTTCAAGGTCTTGTCGTCCATGTCGGCGAGCGAACGTCGACTGGGCGACTCAGGTTCCGCGATGCTCGCCCAAAGGGACGCCGATCGAATTGTCACTTCTTCGTTCTCACTCCAGAGCGTATGGGCTAAGGACGGCCGCGACGGATTCAGCTCAATAGGGGTAAGTGCAAATGGCCAGAAATGTCGGACCGGAAGATCGCGTCGTTCGGATCGTCGTGGCGCTTGGCCTCGCTCTTCTCGTCTATCTCGGGGTCGTCGGCGGAAGCGTGGCCGGGATCATCGTCGGCGTGCTCGCCGCTTATCTGTTGCTGAGCGGCCTCTTCGCGCGCTGCGTCTTCTACAAGCTGATCGACGTCGATACGAGCATCCAGGAACAGCCCTACTCGACGACCGACGACCGCGCCGGGCTCTGAATCGCTACCTCAGCGTCAGCACGACGATCGACTTGGCGGGCATCGTCACCCGCAGCTTGCCTTCCCGCCACCGTGCCCTCTGAAATACCACGGGATGCACCTCTTCGGCGGCGCCGAAGCGGTTGCGCGAATCCATTGCCGGCCCGGTCAGGAGCTGGCCTGATATCGGCTTCCCTCCCGCGCCCTCGATCGCAAGATCGACCTCGGCCGGCTCGGCGGGATCGGCGTTGACGATGCCGACAAGGACGGCTCCGTCCTCGCCTCGGGCGGCCGTGACGTCGATCGCGGGGACGCTTCCCTTGCCCGCCTGAAGAGACGGCGACTGCACGTCCACCGGAAGCGCCGAGGCACCCTGGAACGGCACGTACATGAGGAAGGCGTAATAGGTCGGGGTCCGGACCATCCGCGCGCCGTCGGTGAGGATCGGCGACTGCAGCACGTTCACCATCTGGGCGATGTTGGCCATGCGCACGCGGTCCGCGTGTCGCTGGAAAATGTGGAAGTTGGTCGCGGCGACCAGGGCATCGCGAAGCGTATTGTCCTGCCGAAGCGCCGTCGCGCCGGGCGCGGAATCGTACCAGGTCCCCCATTCGTCGACCGCCAGCGCGACCTTCTTCTCCGGGTCGGCCTTGTCCATGATCGCCGAATGGCGCTCGATCATCTCCTCGATCCGACGCGTCTGGGCGAACGTCGCCAGCCATTCCGCCTTGTCGAAACCCGTCGCGGCGCCCTTGTGCGACCAGTCCCCGGACGGAAGCGTGTAATAGTGCAGCGACAGGACATCGAACTTGTCGTGCGACTTCATGATCTCTTCGGTCCACGCATAATCGTCCGCCGACGGTCCGACGGAAACGATCTTCGGTCCCGTGTCCTGGCGAACGAACGTCGCGAAGACGCGAAGCAGCGGCGCATATTGCGCGGCGGTTAGATTGCCGCCGCACCCCCAGCTTTCATTGCCGATGCCCGCATAGTCGATGCGCCACGGCTTCTCGCGGCCGTTCGCCCGCCGCAGCTGGGCAAGGGCCGAATGGCTGTCCGAGGTCACATATTCGACCCAGTCCTTCGCCTCGCCGGCGGTGCCGGAGCCGACGTTGACGCTGAGGAACGTCTTCGCCCCGATCAGCTCGGCGAAATCGAAGTATTCGTGGGTGCCGAAGGCGTTGCTTTCCTCGTTATTGCCCCACCAGCGATTGAGCGTGACGGGACGCTTCGCCCGCGGGCCGATGCCGTCGCGCCAGTGATAGGTGTCGGCGTAGCAGCCGCCCGGCCAGCGAAGCACCGGCACGTGAAGCGCCTGCAGCGCCTCGACCACATCGCGGCGATAACCGTGGATGTTGGGGATCGACGAATCCTCACCGACCCAGATGCCGTTCGTAATGCCTTCGCCCAGCTGCTCCGCGAACTGGCCGTAGACCTCGGGCGCGATGCGCACGCCCGCCGCCTTGGCATTGATCGATGCACTCGCGTGGATTTCCGCTGCCGACGCAGGCGAAACCGCCAACGCGACCAACACCATAATCCGAAGAACCGCTCGCATCCCCGCCCCTCCTGTTAGCGCTAGCATAAGAGGCGGCTTCTGCCGGGCCTAGTGGCCGATCGTGCGGTCGAGCAGCTCACCGATGCTGGTCAATAGCTCGGTCCGCGCAGTCGAATCTGCCAGCTGATGGTCGAGGCTCTTATATTGAAGGAACTTGACCTGCTTGCCGGCGCCATCGAGCGCGGCGGCCATTTTCTGGGAGTGCCAGAAGCGGACGTTCTGATCCATGTCCCCGTGCGCCAGAAGCACGGGCGCCTCGATCTTGTCGACGTGGCGCAGCGGCGACCCCTCCACGGTATGAGCGCCCGTTCCGACGAAATCCGTGACGACGCCGTAGTTGGTGAAGTTTGCCGAATCCTGCTTCAGCAGTTCGAGATCCGTGACCGGCGCGACCGCGACGACGGCCTTGTAGAGCGACGGGTCCGTCTCCGCCTCCATGAGCGCCGCATACCCACCATAGGACCAGCCGACGATGGCGACCCGGTTCGGATTGGCGATCCCCTGGGACGCAAGCCACTTCGTCGACGCAGCGATGTCCGACATCGAAGTCCGCCAGTTGACGAATCCGTTCACATTTTCCCAGGTCTGGCCGTAGCCCGCCGAGCCACGATATTCCGGCTGGAGCACGGCATATCCCCGGGCTGCAAGGAATTGCGGGAGCCAGTCGAATCCCCATTCGTCTCGAGCGCTCGGACCCCCGTGCGGCAGAATGACCGCCGGCAGCGCCTTTCCACCCGGCTTGCCCGGCGGAAGCGTGAGATAGGCCGGAATCTGAGCGCCATCCGCGGACGGAATTGTCACCGACTTCACCTCGGCCAAGGTCCGCCCCTGGAGGTCCGGCCGATCCAGCATCGCCTCGTTGAGCGTCTTCTTGTCGCGGTCGAAGAGATAGTAACGCCCGGGATCCCGGTCGCTGCTTGCGAAAATCAGCAGCTTGCGACCATCGGCGCTGGAATCGACAAAGTCGACGAGGGGGAGGTTCGGCAGGGCTTTCGACAGCGAAGCGGCGAGTGCCTTGAACTCCGGATCGAAATATTCCGCATGCCGGGACTCGTCGGCGTAGGTGTAGCCGATGACCTTGAGCCCGTTGCCGATCCGAACCACGTCGTCGATGTCGACCTCGGGATTCGAAGTGATCAAAGTCTCGGCGCCGCTGCCGTCGAGCTTGATCGCATAGAGGGCGTAGCGGCCGCCATTCTTCTTGAGCGCGTAGAGCGCGTTGATATCGGCATCGACGGCGAGCGGCTGAATCTGCTGCTGCCAGTCGTCATAGTCGACAAGCGTCTTCCAGTCGCGCGAGTCCGGCGTCCGGTAGAAATATTTGATTCGTCCGGTGAGCGTTCCGACGCCCTTCGCTTCGTCGACCCTCATGACCCGCACATTGCCGCGGCCGTCCGTCAAATATTGCGACGCGCTGTCCTTCGGCAGCTCGACATGGTCCGCTCGCAGCGACCGCGTATCGACGAGGTCGACTCCGAGGCCGCTCTTGGTGCGCACGATGTTCGAACCGATCTTCCCGGCTTCCGGGACATATTCCCGTTCCATCAGGAGCTTGCCGTCGGTGCGTTTGCCCCAGTCGAGCACGCTTGCGTCGAACTGGCGAAAATAGGCGTCGTAGACGCTTTGCGGTTGGCCGAGCAGCTTCGCGCTCTTGCCATCGACGTTCATCGCAATCAGCCGCTCGAATCCAAGCAGCTCGCCTTGCGTCTCGGCGGATCCCGTGACCAAGCAGACCGCGCGATCCGGGGCTGAATAATCGCACCAGCGAAGGCGGTCGGGACTGCCGTCCACGGCGGTCATGACCGTCATCTTTCCCGTGGCGAGGTTCGAGATCACCGCATAGGTCTTCGGACCGGGCCCGGGGGTCAGGTGCATGACGCTGGTCCCGTCCGGCGACAGCCTCGGTTCGATCACCGCCTCGCGAGATCCGAACGCCTTGGCGTCGGCGGCGAGGCTGGCATTCTGAGCAAACGCAGGCGCAACGGCAAACAGGCTCGCACAGGCGAGCAACGCAATACGAATTTTCACGAAATCCCCCTTCCCGGCAGTGACATAGTGCACTTTGTGGGGACAGACGCAATACTGCCCCCGCCATCCTGCCCGATTCGCCAACCGCGCCCTATGGTTGCTTTGGCCGCCGGATGATCTACCGCTCGCGCTATGGCTCGTACTTATTCACAGGCGAAGCGCGTCCTCGTCACAGGCGGCGCCGGCTTTATCGGTTCGCACCTTTGCGGGCGGCTGATCGAGCAAGGCCACGAAGTCCTATGCGTCGACAATTTCTACACCGGCACGCGGCAGAACATCCGCCACCTGCTCGGGCATCCCGCCTTCGAGGTGGTTCGGCACGACGTCACCTTTCCGCTCTATGTGGAGGTCGACCAGATCTTCAACCTGGCCTGCCCCGCCTCCCCCATCCATTACCAGCACGACCCCATCCAGACGACGAAGACCAGCGTCGCGGGTGCGATCAACATGCTCGGGCTCGCGAAGCGGCTTCGGATCCCGATCCTTCAGGCATCAACCAGCGAAGTCTACGGCGATCCTGACGTTCATCCTCAGCGAGAGGACTATTGGGGCCATGTGAACCCGATCGGCCCGAGGAGTTGCTACGACGAGGGCAAGCGTTGCGCCGAGACCCTGTTCTTCGACTATCGCCGGCAACTCGGGATCAGCATCAAGGTTGCCCGCATCTTTAATACCTACGGGCCCCGCATGCATCCCAACGACGGCCGCGTCGTATCGAACTTTATCGTCCATGCGCTGCAAGGGCGGCCGATCACGATCTACGGGGACGGAAGCCAGACGCGCAGCTTCTGCTATGTCGATGATATGGTCGATGCGCTACTGCGGCTCATGGAGACGCCGGACAGGGTAACCGGGCCGATCAATCTCGGCAATCCAGTCGAAATCTCAATCAGCGAGCTTGCTAAGAAGGTCGTCGAGAAGATCGGCTCCACTGCCACGCTCGACTATCTCGACCTTCCTGCGGACGATCCGAAGCAACGCAAGCCGGATGTCGGCCGGGCCCGCGAGCTCCTTGGATGGGAGCCGAGAGTGACGCTCGACGACGGGCTCGACCGGACCATCGCTTATTTCCGCGAGCGCGAACGGCCATCGCCTTTTCTCTGCGTCGCCACCGACCATTAGTCGATAAGAAGAACTTCAAACCGCGTAGAGGAATCTCGCGCCGTATTACTTTCGACAGCGTTGCAACTTCAAAATAATCCGTTTACTTAATTCTGGCCTCGAGCGTGTACTGAGGTGGGGGAAATTTTGTGAAAGATGCATCCGACGAAAGCCGGGAGCAGATGCTGCACGAGGCACTCATTCATCTCCGGGCTTCACTGGAGTTGTTGGACCAGGCCGCAGCTCCCGGTCATCTGGGCGCGCAGTTGGACCATTTAATCCACCAGCTTGGATCAATTCTTTCAGAGCCGTCCAACTCGATCACCAGCATTGAACAGGGAACAGTACGTCACTGAGCGTGTCCTAACTGGCCAGCCTCAGAAAGGCTCGATGGAATTTAGAGTTGCAAGCGTCGCAATTTCCAACTCGGCTCCGCTGAAATCTCAATTTTCGCTCTCTTATCGCCGCCGCAGGTGATCCAATTTCGGTCCGAAACGGGTCATTCGCGGTCACGCCGCAAGTATTTGTTAACCATGCGCTATCAGTTTGACTGAGCTCGGCGGAATAAGTGGTGAGGGAGGAATAGAAGTGATCGAAGTGTCTGACGCAAATCGCCGACACAGTTCCCGCGAATTGGACCCGCGTTCGAGGGTTGCAATGATCATGGGGCACGTAGAACAACTGGCCGTGCAGGCGAGTACCAATGAGTTGGCGACGACCGTACGGCGCAACCCGGGCGCTTCCGTTGCGGTCGTTCGCCGAGTGATTGAGGCGCGAGCAGCGAGGCGTCGTTTCTTTGATGGCGATCTTTTTGCCGATCCTGCCTGGGATATTCTTCTGGAGCTTTTCGCACTTCGCTGTGAGCAGCGTCGGACCTCGGTGTCGAAATTGTGCATAGCGGCCACGGTTCCGGCGACGACTGCTCTCCGTTGGATTGACAAGCTGCAGAGAGATGGCCTCGTTGAGCGCGAGGCGGATCCTTTTGATGGAAGACGCATTTGGGTCGCGTTGTCCGATCGCGCGTTCGACGCAATGCAAGCCTATCTCACAGAGATCGTCGGAACGATGCCCTTCTGATCCAGGCACTCAGTCTAGTCCTAAGGACTATTTAATGCGGCGGTCGCTCCCGCTCTCAGAAATTAAGCGCTCAGTCGCGCGTAACGCGTAGCATGGCTTTGAGACAACGTTCCATCATGATGCGGCCTTGTTTCGTGAGCCAAACGAGCGAGACGGAGCTGCTAGTTGTGGCCTCACAGTGAACCAAACCCTGTGCTTCCAACACGCTAACCCACCTGAGAGCGGTCGACTTCGGTACTCCCGAACCGCGGCAAGCGCTGCCAACAGTGATCTTTCCCTTCTGTTCGATATAAAGCGCCAGTAGGATATCCCACGCCGGCTCTGACGCTAGGCCGCTCGGTAGCGCGTGATCCCTAGCCCTCCTCATTTCGTAAATTTCCGCCGCCGCAGTGAGAAGGAACTGAGGGTCGTCCAGTTCGGAATCGTTAGAATGTGCCACGCTATGGGCTCCCTCTTAGGCATCACCACCTGGGGAGCACCCTGGTCGGTTGATTATCGTCTTATGTGATTGTGTGCGGGGCGAACATTCACGAGCTTCATGAAACGCCGTGCGGATGCGATCGCGGATGGGGCGCTTGATCCCCGATCCTAGAATTCCTTCCCTGGCGCCTCGCATCAGAGGCAAAGATCTCCACCCTTCCACGGTCAACACCAGATGGTTCAGAAGGAATATTCCGGCGGCCTCGCTTTTCTTCGCGAGCGTATCGGTCAGCTGCCGGCACCGCTGCGTCCGAGCATATTTGGCGTGCGGGTCGTGTGTCGCGAGGAGGATCCCGTGCGCGCGCATTGCCGATGCAGCCAATAGGATCCGCCTTACCACCGCCTCCGGATTGCGCGGTGACGCCGAACCCATGGCCTGTGCAGAAATCAGGCCGCACCGGTTGTCGACAAACAACGCGGTCAAGATGCCTGTCTTACAGTTGAACCCTCGGCTGCGAAGATATTGATTGACGGCGCGTAACGACCGCAGGTCCACCCGGTCTAACCATTGGGTGTCGGGTTCACCGTAGTTCAGTTCGCGTCCGTCTCTTGGAACTTCATCCAATCGTCTGACATTCAATCGCAGCGCGCCGAAAATGGCGGTAAGGGCTTTGAATCTAAAGGACGATCTTCCGGCAGTTACGCAGAGCGCATTGGAGTCGATTCGGGCCACAGCGGCTTCCAATCACTTTCTTGGCCAGACCTTCTGAGCCTTACCCGGTGATTGTAAGTACCGATCACTGTGACAAGCAGCATCGGCCAGCCCCAGAACTGCACGAATACAGCGTAACCGACAGCAGGTAGGGGAAAGGAGAGGAGCCTGGCCAAATGGGCGAATATGGTGGCTACTTGCATCCCTGCGAGCACGATCGGCCAGTGGCGGTTTGCTCTTAGTGCAATCATGGTCAGTGCTACCGCCAGGGCTAAGTCAACAATCACGAGGCCTGCCGGAAGCCCAACGAAGCGCGCCCAGCGGAAGGATATGGCAAAAATGGACAGTAGGAAGGCCACAAGCTGAGCCAGCATCGCAAGTCGCTCGGGCATTCCTCCGGCGGAAATCACATAGACGGTGCAAAGAAGAAAAGTGGCCGCAAATGCAACGACGTGGATCACGGCGTGAGCCTGTCATATTCGATCGCGGCCACAGTCCTCTTAAGCCACTACAGAGAGATGCGACGGAGCCGCTTCCGCTGAAGACGGTGGGCACTCGCTCACGTCGCCGTAGCTAAAGGCCTTGAGCCCCACCTCGTCCTGGGTTTCACGGAATGCGCAATGTGCTCGAGCGAGGAGGCCCTTGGCCTCGACCAGACGCGCTGTAGCATTTGCGACGAGCGTTAGAGCCTCCTGCCCCGTATCAAGTGGCAACTTGCACTTTCGGCGACCTTCAATAACGGTGATCGTCAATTTCGCATTGCGAACGATGGCGGCATCGACCTCCCGTTCAGAAGGCAGCAGTTCAGAGGCAATCGCCTTGGCAACTTCGTGACGCTGGTTAAGCAATTCCAATCTCCCTTGCGCAGCGCTTCCGCGCTGTTGTGAGACTAGTAACCGAGCGCCTCCATGAGGGCATGTATTCCGATTGCCGACTGAAGCATTAGGACCAATCCCGCAATCACACCGATCGCAACCGCGAAAATGGCCCCCAACGTTCTGCCGACACCCAGGTTATTAATCAGCGCTCGGTCGCTGGCCGCCGCTCCGAATATTGCGTTCGAATGGGCGAGCACTTGATCGGTCAGCTCCGGAACGTCGGAAAGGTCAGTTTCGCGATAGTAGTAGTTTTTGATACTGCCTGTCTTCGATCCAAACACGATCATCGCCGCGTCAGCACTGCTGCCGACGTTAAGCTGGCGTCGGATCGTCATTAGATTCTTATGGACCCAAGCTTCGCTGATGCCGAGGTCTGCTGCGATCTGCTTGACAGGCTTCCTGTTCCAGAAGTCCTCGAGGCATTTGAGCTGAAGCTCGGTAAGCTCTGGAATCGGTGATCTCACCCGATCTTGCGGCATTGCTCCTCCAGCCCCACCGCCTTCAAACGGCCCAAAGGTCATTAACGGAAACCCAGCGTCCTACTACGAGAAACGAAGGAATTGTACCATGGCATGGTTTGTCCCGGCATCTAAGCCCGGAGAAATTGAAATGGCAGCTCGCCGCGCCTTGGCGGCGACTCGAGGTTGCGAAGGCCTTACGAAAGCGAGGTCCCGACGGCATCCAATCGTGTGGGAGAGGTGAGATTGAGTATAAGAGACAACGTGCGCAACAGTCTCCCGGAGCAATTCAAGCGCGTCAGAGCTGAGCTGGAGCAGCTCCAGTCGATGCTAACGAACTCCACGCCGGATCTTCCACCGCGCTACGTGACTTCTGAATGGATTCAGGGAATGCTTCGCGCTCGGCGGCGCAGAGACGAAATCTTTGGGGCGGGACTCTTTGCGGATCCCGGTTGGGACATGCTCTTAGCATTATTTGCCAGCAAATTGTCCAAGGAGCGGGCGACGATAACCGACTTGGCCAAAATGGCCGATGTTCCAAATACTACAGCACTAAGATGGGTCGGAGAACTGGTGAACGCGGGGCTAGCGGAGCGCGCTCCAGATCCGAAAGATAAGCGGCGCGTCTTTATCGAATTGTCGACCTGCGGCGTTTCCGCGATGGAAAAATTCTTTGGTGATCCGGAGGGCTCGCGGTCTCGCGGCACCTGAGAATTTGCTCTAAGCCCGTCAAAAAGCGGCGGGGATGAGCTTAGCACCCACTTTCAATTTGAAGTCGACTCTACGATCAGCGCGTACTTTAATCGTCTTTTGTGCTCCGGCGTAAAGTCGGCCGCCGGCAACATCCTCACAGACTTTCAAGACGGGATCGCATTCCTTCCCGTCAACCAGCTCTACGCTAACGTTTCCATCATTCCGAAGCGTAAGCTGATCGCCCAGTCGAGTTCCGCTCACATGCGGTTTCAGGCTTAGTGGACGAGCCAAAACCAAGACGTCGTAGCCGACCAAGACCTTTAAGCCTGAGGTTTCCGACGATAATTGTCCGACAACCGGCTTTACGGTCACCCGGTAAACGCGCTCACTCTCGGCTGGGTCGATCGAGGCAATTCGCAAGAGTTTGCGCTGTCCTGGCTCCAGAATCATCCTGGCCGGCGAGACGAGGAGTCCAAGCCTGTCCGGATCCGGATCGTTTCGGCTGGATTCTGATGTCTTCCCCGGCTCGACGATCTCGCGCGGATCGATCGACACGAAAATGCGGTCAGGCCCATTGTTCCACGCTTCGACATCTGCACGCTCACCAGCACCAGGCGCCAGCTCGACAACGAGCTGGCTAAGCACGAGCTCGGCGCGCGCGGCGCTGAAGGGAACCGCCATACCGACCGCAGCGAGCACTGAAAGTGCTAGCGTTCCAAAGCGCTTCATTGACATACGACCTTCCCCACCCGCGCGTAGTCTCGCTGATCTTTTAGATCATGGATTCCGACCTTGCACTCAACCCCAGCCCCGTTCGTGAAGGAAAGCATGTCATTTGCCGTGGTCTCGACCTGGAAATAGCCGTCCGTGTTGGACTGCCCCACCCCGCGCCGTGAGGTAATGATGGCGTCGGACACCGGCGTTCCATCCGCTTTCACCGCGCGACCGAATATCGTCACCAAATGTTCGACCTTCCAACGCACGTGCTGCACGTTGCCGGGGTAGAGGGTGAACTCGCGCGCAGCCGAATCATACCAGACGGACGCCGCATTCACGGGACGAAGCTTTACCGAATACGATCGATAGGGTTCCAGGAAGATCGGTATCCGTCCGCCGGTGCTCACGCGTCCACGCGGCTGGCCGTTGATGAGAATGTCAAACTGCGAAGCATCCGAGCCCTCGACCGAAATCACCATCGCGCTTTCGCCGACATCGCGTCCGCCGAAAACCGCGTCGTCACGGTCAAGAATGGCGCCCGTCTGAAGCGTAAGGCCATATTGGGTCCGGCCATCGCCTTCGGCGCTGTGCAGGACTTGACCGCGGGCACTGCCGAAGCGTGTGTAAAGCAGTCCGTCCGCGTGCGCGGTTGTGGAGTCGATCTCACGAGCAAGGCCGCCGGAAAGCGAGAGATCGGTGCCGGAATCATCGGCATAAGAAAGATGAGCGGTCATATCTCCGACGGCACGCGATCGCGAAAGCCCGGAGTCGCCTTTGTTCGACTGGCTCCGCCCGCCGAAGTTGTTGGACACCGAGTAGCGGCCTCGCGTGAACATCATTTTGACGCCTGCGAACCCGGCCTTGGTCGTTCGGGTGACCTGGGCATCAGCCTGCAACGCGATCAACAGGCCATTCCTGCTCACGATTGGCCAGCTTAGACTAGGCCCCACGCTATAATCCGCCGGCAGCGTTCTGTCTTTGCGCAGGGACCCGATGACGGCGATGTAGGCATTGCCAAGTTGGTAGCCAATGCTTCCACCGGCTTGGGCAAAGGAACCGCCGCCGACCAACGTTCTATCGAATGGCACCGATTCAAAGCTGTCCACAAAAGTTGAGACGGGAATCAGAGGCTCGTTGTCGCGACTCCAGATGCGGCGCAGGTCGAAATTGATCCTCAGGGGGCCAAGCTCGGCGGAATCCACTTGGAGAAGCGCCCCGTGATCTCCTCGAGGCGATGCGAGCGCCGCTGCCCGGAATCGTCCGAGGGAAGTGATGAGCCATCCGCCGGCCTCAAGAAAAGGCTTCTTCTGAGTTCCTATGACGGACACATCCAAGGCAATCTTGTCGCTGAGGCGTTGAGCGGTACCAAACTGGTAGAAGAGGTCTTTCGATGCGCTGATCAGGTGACGCGGATTGGTATTGGCCAATATCCCCGCGTAAGCGAAATAGACGCGCTGGCCCACCGGAGCGATCTGAGGATTCTTCACGAAGAAGCGACGTTCCTCATGCACGCCGCCGTTTGTCTCATGGATACGCAACAGCAGGGAGTAGGAACCATCTGGCAGGGCCGACGAATCGATGACATTGTTGCCGGCCTCGTAGGCCGCGGACGTTACGAGGCGGCCATCGACGAGGATGTCCACTCGCGATGGCTGCGAGAGGAACACAACAAGCGGCGTCCCCTGGAGCCGATCACGGTCCGCTCGTGTATCGAACTGGGTTGCCGCGCCGACGCCGACGATTCGGCGCTGCCCGGTAAGATCAAGTCCCGGCGCCCAAAACAGCCCTGCTGAAAAGCGCATGTCGCGGCGCTCGATCTCGCCGACCATGGTGTCCGCCACTAGCCCGAAGTCCGACGCGTAGGAAACGTCCGAGCGGATACGGGCATTACGAAAGGCGATGATTGTCCTGTTCTGAAAATTATAGTCCGGCGAACTACCGGTAGTACCCGACAAAGCGAGCCCGTTCGAGCTAGTCAGCGACAAAGGAGCGGTCGGCGTTGGAAGGTAGAGCTCTTTCTCCGGTCGGATAAGCCGAAGCCATTTTGGGTTGATGAAAAGATCAACGCGGAAGTGATCTTCGTCGAAGATTAGCCCGGCAACTTGGGGCGCAAGTGTTCCGCAACTCTTGTTCACACCGTCTGGACAAACCTTCGCCGTATTTGTCGGAAAGTCGGCTGCAAATGCTGTGATCAGATCTGGTGCATCGGCGGTGTTAGGCACCAGCGCCAGCACGTGCTCCGGGTCACTGAATCTGATGAAACCGGGGGTTGCAACCACCCTCGCCTCACCGACCTTCCGACCGCCGAAGAAAACATCGACGAGCAGTTCTCTATCGCGGGTTAGCTCATCGAAGCCCGACGGAATTCCCGCTGACTCGATGCTTACTGCAGCCCCGTTGACGGCCGCAGTCGCGGCCGAACCAAACATGGTTAACAGCGAGAGGGAGATTGCGGCGAGGAGTCGCGACACGGCCGGATCTGACTCAGTTCGGAGCGACGAGAAGGGTTAGAGTGCCGCTATAGGTGCCGCTGATCGCAGCAGAGACGGCCGCGGAGCGAACGATAACGATCAGGCTGGCGGTCGTTGCGGGCCCCCTGGAGCAATCGTCCGTGGCGTTGTTTCCGGCTCCAGTACGATTGCCCGTCAACACTTGGTTAGGAAGCAGTTGAGTCCCGCTCGTCTGACCAGCAGCGTCGTTCCACTGCACCTCATAGGCGAGCGTGTTGCTCCCAGAACTTAGAAGGAATCCACCTCCCGGTCCGGAACCCGTAGCTGTTACATTGTAGCCATCTTTCGGCGCTGGCGGGCCCTTCGCATATACGCAGATGCTCTGATTGCGAATGGAATCGACGGCGAAGTTGGAAATCGTCCCGAAGGCGACATCCGAGAGCCCGCTAATTCTGACCTTGTCAGCCGCTAACGCATTGGTCGGTATCTGAGCCGCCGCGAGAGCCACACCTACGCAAAACGTCGAGCGCCGTGGCGCACGATTGCCCTTCCGCCCTCGAAGGGCAGTCCAAGTGCAAAGTGATGCCACGGCGCTCGCCCGATTACTGAGGCGCGACGACCAGGGTCAGCGTGCCGTTATAAGTGCTGGCAACCGCCGCCTGGAGGTTGGCCGCCGTCATCTTGACGACGAGGCTGGCCGTGCTCGTCGGCCCGGCCGCGCACGTCGGACTCGTCGCCGTCGACGACAGACCGGTGAGCGCCGTCCCGCTGGTCAAAGCAGTTCCGGAAGACTGCCCGGAGCTGGCTGCCCATTCCACCGAGTAGGCCAGCGTTCCGGTACCGTTCGAGAGCGTGAACGCATTCGCAGCGCCGCTGCCTGTCGCGGTAACCTGGTAGCCCTTGCCGCTGGTATTGCTCCACACGCACACGTTTTCTGCCTGTGATGCCGCGGACGCCGGATCGACGGTACCAAAACCGATGTCGGTCAGGCCGCTGATTTGAGCCCGTGCGGGGACGGTCGCACTGATGCCAACCGATCCCGTCGATGTTGAGCCGAGCGTCCCCTGAGTCGCCGCCAGCGCGGCGCCGGGGATCACCATCGAGCAGCACGCCGCGAGCATGCCTTTTCTGAGAAGTCCAAACATAGTTATCCACCCTGTCCACTTGGTAGAAATCTCCATTTAGGATGGACCTGTTAAAATGCAGTTAAACCCCCGCACCTAACCATTGATAGGGCCACGCTTGTTGCAAAGGCAGAGCGCCTGACGACCACCGGGCAAAGCCGCTGCCCAGGTGATGTAGTATCGGTCGTGACCTCTCAGTCCGGAATGACTAGTAGGGTCACGGACGCAGACTCCCCGCTTCGAGCCAGGCTGTCCGACGCACGAATTCGGTCCACTTCGTCTGCTGTGCTCGCTGAGCCACAAATTGCACCACTGTGCCGAGGCAACAATGTATGCACAGCCTCGAGAACCTGCTGCGATGAGCTAGCGGAATTTAGAACGGCGACGTGGTAATTGCGCACTCCATTGGTCTCAACGCAGAATTCGCCGAGACCACCCGGGTGCAAATGCGTGGCTATGGGCGTGCCGGCACTGATCTGGAAATGTGGTGGGATGGTGATGCTGATTGAGACTGTGCCCCGGGACGTTGCGCCGAGAGCTCCGGCCTTTGCAGCTGCTTCCATGGCCAAAGGGCTCACCAAAGCAACGAGAAGCAATGCATGCCTGTAGCAGTTCACCGTCACCTCTTAGGCAAAGAGAACGACGATTGACCGGAATTGTCTACTTGAGGCTAAGAAGCGTGTCAAAATGGATCAAAATGTCATCGGACTTCCCGCCGACAAGATCGCACCACGTGGGCGCGGTTAGAGGCCGCGAGAGGGAGGATCGCGCATCTGTCGGGTTAAGAAGCAACGTGGCGACTGCTAACGGCCTCGTTCCCCGCGCTCGGTTTGCGCAGGAGTCGTCCCGTTCGTTACCGCGGCCAGCCAACTTTCCGCGGCGCCACATGAACTGGTCAGGTTCATCGGCTGTCCGGCCTGGAACGGACTGGCGTAGGGCACACACTCCTGAGCGCCGCCCGCGCCGAGACAAAGCTGGCCGTTCGCGGCGGCCCAGGTGCCTGAAATAGTGTTACCGCCGGGCGTGACAATTCGCAGCTGGCCGCCCGCATCTAAATAAACGGTGTTGGTAACGCCGTTGGTTGTAACCTGGATCGGCTGCCCGGCGACTTCCGCGCCGGTGGCTTGGGCAATGGCAGCGGCGGGGAGCAATGCGGCAAATGCGACGCCAATCGCGCTGCGTACCAGAAAGCAACTCTCCATGATCTCAGTTGCCTTTCGTTTGAGAGGTCACATCCTTAGGCGGGACTGTTCCCGTGGTCATTTCCACCATGATGAAGGACTAGATAAAGCCCAACACCTGCAGCGACGGCCGCAAGAGCGAGCAGCAGCGGGCTGATCCCAAGACCGGCGCTTGTAGACTCGACCGGCGGGACGGGAATCGGCTGCGGCGGTGGGCTTTGAGCTGCCGGCGGAGCAGCGTCCACCTGAGGCAACACGCACCCCGTCGCGGGCTGCGCTGCAGTTGCTGCCGCGCCCGCAGCTCCGCAGACGGCCGCAGCCGCCGCTCCGCCACTCATGGCGCTTAGGGCGGCCCAAGGGCTGACCTGCGGGAGTGAAGTGGGAATTGCTGCCGCGGCCGCCGCGGTCGAACCGAACAGCATTGACCCTGCAACTACGATGCCGAGAATCCCCTTAGAGAGCGAGCTCATAGTGTCTTACTCCTGGCGCACTTAACCGCGCAGTATAACCGAGGTCAGCCCCAATCCCATAACCAACGTTAGATGTCTGAATCAAGCGCGCTTTCGAAACTCTCGTGAACTGCGTTGGTTGCACGAGAAGGCGATAAACTTCGATAGTTGCACTGATGCAACGCCGCATTGCCGCAAATTTCGACCTTCAACCCGACCACCCGCGTTCCTTCATTCGCCGCAAGCGGACCCCGCGCCCTTATTCTCGATTTGAACTATAATGGCCAAGCACGGGGGGCATGTGGACCGTTACTTTCTTAGCGCGATGAACTCAGGAGGACCGATAGCCTTCGCGACTCCGCTCGAGATCGACGACGCGATTAGCCTGGCGATCGCACTGCGTGAAGACGGCTACGACCAGATCGTCCTTACGAACTGCGAGACGGGAGTGAAGCTTGCAAACCTCGAGCACTTAATGTGCGAGTGGAAGATCGAGGGCTAGGCCGCTCTTGCGCTGGCCCGTCTAGTCTCCGCGACCGCTGGTCCCTGCGGTCGCCCAAGTCTCAAGCATTGCTCTCTCGGCGCTTGTTAGAGGTTCGCATTTCAGACCTGAGCGCCGTGAGCGTGCCGAGGGTCTGGATCGAGATCGTGCAACGGGCCGCAGGATCTTCTGCACGTCCAGCGGATAGCGGAATTCGAGGCCGCATTGCTGTTGAAGTGTCCAGGTGACGCGCGCAGGCATATTAACGGCACTGCGTCTGAGAACTACGGTCGTTCCTATAGGCCATGCGGCGCCCAGTATAAGAGCACCTTTTTGGGAAACGTTTACGAGCCTCGTTTCAGCGGAACCGCCTTCGTGGTCGATCATTGCAGAGAGCATCACTCGGCAGCGCTCGCCGCGCCGCCGTTCTATTGAAAAGCGATTCAATCTGCTTGCTCCAAGACCGTCCACGAACGCACCTAGCACGCAGTCCTATTCTGACTGAACCGCTGTGAAACACGCGTTTCAAAACGGAACACTGGCTGGCCCGTCCTCAATTGATCGCGATCAAAACGAGACGCACCCAGAGGATAGCCTCGCCCACGTGCCTTTCGATAGGTTACTGCGCTCTAGCCGAGAGATCTTCAACCACTTCGAGGTAAGCGGCGGTCACAACCGCCTCGTCGAATTCGCACTCGGCAAGCGATCGAGCCGCGGCTCCGAGGCGGCTCCGTGCGTCATGAGATAAGTGCGCGAAGCGCTCCATAGCTGCGGCAAGCGAGTCCGCGTTCCGCGCTTCACAAAGGAACCCGGTAACCCCTTCGCGTATCAGCTCCCTGCACCCCGGCACATCCGTGCCGACGAGCGGTCTTCCCATCGCCGCTCCTTCGAGCAAGGTCCGGGGAAGCCCTTCGCGATACGAGGGAAGGACGATTGCAGCCGCTTGGCGGATGTGCGGTCTTACATCGGAAACGGACCCTAGATATTCGATCGCGCCTTCGCGAACCCACGCGTCCAACTCCTGCTTTTGGACTGCGCTGCGGTTTTGGGGGTCGAGGTCGCCGAGAAGCCCGAAGCGCGCGGAAGGGAGCCTGTCCTTGAGCATTCGAGCAGCCGCGACATATTCTCGAACTCCTTTGTCTCCGAGAAGGCGCGAGATCATCAGAAAGCGCAGCTCCCCCGGGAGCTCGCTGGGACTGAAGTGGGAAAGGTCGATCCCGGAACCGGGAATGACCCGGCTTTGACCGACCCGGACGACACGTTCGCGGAGAAAGAGCGCCTCGTCATCAGGATTCTGGAAGAAGACCTCCTTGGCGCGTGCAAATGCGAAACGATACATGAACAGGATGGCCCGGCGAAACGCCGACCGCCCGAGGAATGCGGTCCCCAGGCCGGTCACGTTTGGAATCGTCTCGATCCCGAGGAGCCTGCAAAGGCCACCTGCATAAATGTTCGGCTTGATTGTAAATCCGAGCACAAGATTCGGACGTTCTTGGATGATTATTCGTCCGAGACTCCAGATATTTGCCAGCTCACGCAACGGATTCATGCCCGAACGGTCCATTCCGCATGTCCGGTGCGGCAGACGCTCTTTTCCGGATCGGATCCCCTCTGGATCGGGCGACACCGTCGTGACTTGATGGCCTCTTCGCACCAATTCGCGGATTAGCCCGCCCCGGAAGTGTTCGATATTCCAGGTGCTGTTCGCGGCGACTAATATTCGGGCCATCGCATCTTTATTGATCGATGAAACCCGAAGCACCAGCAATTGGGGCCAACCTTAGGTACCTGCATCCTGAATTGTAGGAACGATCCGTTGCTGATGCCAGTTATGTGCGAGTCGTGGGCAATTCTCTGCAGAGACCAGGCGGTATGTTTGGGAGAGTGGCGCTGAAGCACGAGCCGGGTCAGCCTGGAACTGAAATCACCGTCAGCCCGCGAAACCGCGCCTCCGGCTCCTGGGTTCGTTCGGCGCTTGCTCGGAGACGTGTGCAGTTCGGCACAGCAGCCTTGCTGGCTGCCTTGGTCCCCTGGCTAATCCGAAGCCTGTTCCTGCCGGGGCGGCCATTTGAGCCAGCGGCGGTGAACGCTCTGATCGCCAACGCTGCTGCGGTTCTCCTTGCCTTCTGGATGCGACTCTCGGTCGAATCATATCCAGGAATCCGCCGCGCCTACGTATTCCTGCCTTCCGCTCTCGCTGCGCACGGACTGGTCCTTGTATGGTTCGTGCTCACCCGACTTCCCTACGATCGTGTCGCTTTAGTGCTTGGGTTCCTGGTCCATGTCCTGTGGCTGTATATAATCTTCGTCTCCGCCGATCGTGGGGCTCGAAGACGGGTCGCTATCGTCCCCTTCGGCCGAATGCAGTCCCTGAGGAAGATCGCGGCGATCCATTGGCTCACGCTCGCAAGGCCGCGACTCCACGAGGCCCGAGGCTGCGAAGCGATTGTAGCTGATTTCAACGCGGATCTACCCGAGGAATGGCAGGCATTTCTGGCCGAGGCCGCGATCGCCGGACGCATCGTCTACCAGGTTAAGCAGCTGTCGGAATCGCTGACGGGCCGCGTCGAGCTCGAGCATCTTTCTGAAAACAGCTTCGGCTCGCTCGTGCCGGAACGGGGGTATTTCTATTTCAAAGCTCTCGCAGACTTCATGCTCGCGGTCCTGCTCCTGCCGCTGGCGTTACCGGTCATGTTGGTCGTGGCTGCTGCAATCCGACTCGACAGCGAGGGCCCTGCCTTTTTTTGCCAGGTGCGCATCGGTCATGCCGGCAAGCGTATTGTCGTATATAAATTCCGGACCATGCGCGAAGCGCCAGGCGCTGACGAGCGTGCGACAGCCATGACGCGCGACGACGACTCCCGCATCACGCGCATCGGTAGGTTCTTGCGCAAATCAAGGCTCGACGAGCTGCCGCAGCTTCTCAACATCCTGAAGGGCGAAATGAGCTGGATAGGTCCTCGTCCGGAGGCGGAAGTCCTGTCACGCTGGTACGAAACTGAGATTCCTTTCTACCGTTACCGCCACGTCGTGAAGCCGGGTATTTCAGGCTGGGCCCAGGTCAATCAGGGCCATGTAGCCGAGATCGAGCAGGTTCACCGCAAGCTCCAGTACGACTTTTACTACATCAAATATTTCTCGCCTTGGCTTGACCTCTTCATCCTCCTCAGGACGATCAAGACGGTGCTGAATGGTTTTGGAGCACGCTAGTCGAATGTTTCGATCGATGCCCGCGGCTGACTTCGATAGTCCGCCGATCGCTTCGGCGAGCCGACTGACCCGGCGATCCTTCGTCGCCGGTCTCGCCGCGATGACCATTCCGGCGAGAAGCGAGGGCGCCGCAAACGTCCGCCGGTTCGGTGTCGTCGGAGACGGGCAGCACGACGACACGGCAGCCTTTGCCACCGCCCTCCGCTCGACGTCCGCGCTTTTTGTTCCGGCCGGCATATACCTCGTCGACCGAATCGTGGTTCCGAACGGACGGAGAATCCTCACGGACGGATATTCGACTATTTTTCGCCAGCGCGCCGGAACCCCTGATGAAACAAGGCTCTTGAACATCGTGGGGAGCAATGTCTCGGTCGGCGACTGCAGCGTTGAGGGAAATATCGCGACGGACACAGGCGAACAGCGCCACGGAATATTTGTGGCGGCAACGAGAGAAACCGGCGATCTCGCCAACATCGCCCTCGGAAATGTCCGAGGCCGCAATTTGCGTGGAGATGTCGTCTACGTCGGCAGCCGCTTCGGCTACACGGCAAGAAACATTCGTATCGGCAACGTCGAGGCGACAAATATCCTGCGTAACATCGTTTCCGTCGTTGGCGGGCGAAACATCAGAATTGGCCGCATAACGGGGACGTATGTGGGCTATACGCATCTCGATATCGAGCCCGACGATTATAATGGACCGGTGATCGGCTGCTCGGTCGATTCGGTCCAAGGCAGTTTCGTGCAGGTCGCCGGGTCCAGCGCAAAGGCATATGTCGACCTGATCCGGATCGGCCTGCTCGACCTTTCCGCGCCAGTGCAGCGTAGCACACCTCCCTATCCGCCGGGCGTGAAGCGCGAGGACGCCCTGCTTATTCGTAACGTCCATTCGCTCGATATCTACAGGCTTTTGGCGCGCGGGTTCGAAGGTAATGCGATTCGGCAGATCTGGGATCCCGGCGGGATCGCCGACCAGAACATTCATATCGCATCAGCCGAGCTCAGCGACTGCGCGAGGGGGCCGAGGGCCGGGCGTGCCTATATCCTTGGCAGCGAACATGCGACCAGGCTGCGGATCGACAGTTTGACAGTCCGCGTTTCCGAACCCAGGATCGATGTTGTCCGCAATTGCAAAGACGCGCACATTGGAGCGGTGAACGGCCGACTGCCGAGCGGCACCCGCCTCATCGCCGAAAGCGCGCACGTCTGGGATCCCTTGCTCTACCTGATCGGCGGCGGGGCGGCGTTTTACGCGAGCGCACGTCTCGCGAAAGGTGTGATTGCGTGACACTCCTACGCCGTCCGCGTCGACGAGCCGCCGCTCGACCACCTATGGAGCCTGCAATGCGGATCTTCGTAGATGTCGGCGCCCATTATGGCGAGACGCTCGAAGTGGCCCTCGACCCCAAATGGGGGTTCGATTGTATCTTTGCGCTCGAGCCGGCATCTTCGTGCCGTTCGCTGCTGAAGCAATTTCGCGACAAGCGCCTCTGCGTCGAGCCGTTTGCCTTGGGCGCGAATGATGGCGCGGCAAATCTCTATGGCGCAGGTCTCCTCGGCGGCAGCCTGCTTAAGTCTAAGAAGCAAAAGGCTAAGGTCGACGAACTCATCACCGAGAGGGTGCAGGTCAGGCGCGCTCGCGAGTGGCTGGCCTCCAGAATCCCGAAAGACGCCGATGTTTTCGTGAAGTTAAACTGCGAGGGGGCAGAATGTGATATCATCGATGACTGGCTGGACGCCGGCCTTGCTCCCCGACTGACCAGCGTCTACATCGATTTTGATATTTGCAAGGTGCCCGGTGAAGCTCATCGGCAGGCCCAGACCGAGAACGGCCTTCGCAATCACCTGGTGCGCTATGAGACATCCGAAACACTGGACGGCACGGCAAATGTCGCCGTCAGGACCTGGCTGGCGAAGGATTGCCCGCAACGCCGGCCACGCATCGCCGAGCGACTGCATTATCGGCTTGCGCTTTTCGCCCCCCCGTATGTCCGGGCAAAACTTCTCGCCCGACTCCTCTTGCCGAGGACGATCTTTTGGTGGCTAGCGCGGAGATATGGCCGCATGTCGCGGCCTCTCTAAGGTATCAGGCCATTGGCCGCCCAACGGATCGCCCGCTCGTTCGGCCTGAACGTCGCCGCCGCTGCCGCTGGGCTTGCGGCGACCCTGTTCACGACTTGGTATTTCGGGTTGCCCGAGTTCGCTTTTTACACAATCAATTTCGCAAAGCTGTCCCTGATCCTCCTCGGCGCAGAGCTGATTCCAAGCTCGTTTTCTATCTTTCGGCTGCAAGAAGACGAGTATTTCAAAGCGGCGATCCCCACGTTCTACGTAGGCTTCGCCTTGTGTGCCGCTACGATCGCAGCAGCGCTCATCATAAGTCGAACGATCGCCCATTCCTCCTGGTTCATGGTTCTCTTCGTCTTCACCTCGTCCCTGCAGCGCTATTTCGACACTCAGGCCCAAGCCAGCGGGCGGGTCGACGCATTCTTCTGGATTCCCGCTGCAAGTAACATCAGTCGTCTGGTGCTGCTTGCGCTTCTCTCTCAACTGCCCCTTTCCATACCCACGATATTGTGGGCCTCGGTCGCTAGCGGCGGCATCATCGGACAGACGGTAATGCTGTACCGGTTCCCCGAGTTCTTGCACCCTGGAGCGTATCGATCACCGATCAGCAAATTGCTTTATCTCTGGTCAATCCGAAGGGCCTATGCCGGATATTATCTGAATTCGGTGCTCAAGCGTCTTCGCGATACCTTTCTCCCGCTATTCTGCGACATCGCGATCCCCTCAAAGTCTGAGGTCGGCCGCCTCCTCGTCTACACGCGGGCGAATGAAGCGGTTTGCGGTCAGGTGCGGGTTCTCGAAGCCTTCATGGTCAATCGAGTGATTCGCGAAAATCTTCAAAATGCTCGAAAACTCATCTTCTGGACGATTGCTCCGCTAGGCCATGCGGCAACGGCCCTCATCTCGTTGCTATTGGTGTACCGCCACGGGATCGGTCGGCAGGATATGATCTTGGCTGCCTTCACCGGCCTTTACATCTACCCCTACATTCTCGAGTTATTTTGGCGGAACGATGCGCTCGCGTCATTCCGGCCCCGCCAAGTGACTTTTTCCCTGCTCGCCTTCCTCGCAGGCCTCGCGCTCCCCCCGCTGATCGCATACGCGCTCGGCTGGATCAGCATCTCGGTCATGGTGGCGAGCTACGTTACCGGACAAACTCTCGCGGCGATGACCTATCGGCTGCTTCCGAACAGCAAAGCAACGTCGGATTCGAGGCGAACGGTATGAGAGGCTTCCCCGCGGAAAAGCGGCTGACTTACATCGTCAATTATCTGTCCGCGGATAATGCGCAGCACTGGATTCACATCCCAAATCTCTTGGCGGAGATGGAGAAGCTGGGCTGGGAGATCGACCTTGTGAGCGAACGGGGCGGCGAGGGAACAGCCGAAGTACTTGGAATGCCCGTAACCTTTCTGTCGCGCAATGCACGCTGGGCTCGGCTCTTTCCGCTCGTCGCTCATCTCATAAGGACCAGAGGGCGCGAGCGAGGCTTAGTTTTTGTACGCATCTCCAAGTCCGCCGCCTTCGTTTCAGCGCTAATGGGACGACTGTTCGGTTGGAAAACGGTCTACTGGCTCAGCGATGTGGTCGTCGATTTCAACGCTTCGCGACTTGGATGGAAGGCGCCGTTTGAATATTGTCAGATGTGGATATTGTTTCGGCTCGTCGATCGATTGGTTACGGGTCCCGAACGCATCGTTGACTATTTTGCGCAGCACTACCACCTTCCGCACCGCAGAATCGCCCTTCTTTACAATGATGTCGCGCTCGACGGCATCGAGCCGGCAGAAGATGTCGGTGAGAAAGGCGATATTCGAGTTCTGCTGGTGCATTGGCTGTCACCGCGGCGCGAAACCATGCGGTATTTTCCTGCCTTGCTGGAGGCCCTGGAGCGCGTGAGTGCTAAGGGCTGCCGGGTACAGCTCAATGTGATCGGCGGCGGGCCGGACGAGCCGAAGCTGAAGCGACATGCGTCGGACCACGAAAGCGGAGTGGAGGTCAACTTCCATGGACAGATGCCCAATCGGGAGCTGGGTTCATTTTATGGTCGTGCAACAGCTTTCGTTATGCCGAGCTATCGTGAGGGTTTTCCGCGAGTGTTGATCGAGGCTATGGCGCGCGGCCTGCCCATCGTCGCAACCGATGCGGGTGGAACCCGCGATATCGTCGGCATCAAGCAGTCGGCCTTTGTCGTGAGTCGGGAGGATCCAGAGGCCTTCGCGCGGGCCGTGGAGCGGTTGTTGACGTCGAGCGAGGACCGTCGGCAAATCGGGACAGAGAATCTTGTGACCGTTCAGCGGTTTAGCACACAGAAAATCGCACGCATGTACGATCACACACTTGGCGAGCTGATCGATGCCGAGCCGGCATCCCGAGCGAACCCATGACCATTTCCCGTACCGACCTATCCATTCTCCACATCGGACCGGGGAAGTATCGCCCACATGACCGGGGGCACGTCACCTACGGCATTTGGCGCGAGCTCGCGTCCGGATTTCGCGAATACCACGTCGTCGGCCGGTCAACCGGAAAACAAGCTCAGTGGTGGGACGGCAATCTTCATGTGAACTTGCTGCCGAGCCGAGCCGAGCGTGAAGCCGAGTTCTTCTTGGGCCAGTTTAAGGCCGTTCCCCTCGGGCGAAGCATCAAGCCTGACGTCATTGTCTGTCAGTCACCCGCGCTTGGGGGGCTGGCCGCAGCTCTGATCGCGCGGCTCACCGGCGCGCGAACCTTGATGGAGCTACACGGCATGGAATATTTCGTAACGGCTCGTTTGGGGTCGCGCTTGTGGTGGTTTCAACTGCTGAGTCGACTTGGACTTCGGACCGCCAGCCGCATCCGCCTCGTCGCCCCGTCCATGATGGGCCCGCTCCGCAGGAATTATGGACCCCGGATGGCCGACCGCGCGACGGTGCTTCCGCCGCGCGTCGACATTTCATGCTTTACGGGCGGACCACGCGAACGTCAGGCTGCAGACCCCTTGCGAATTGCAATGGTCGGCGCCGTGAACGAAAACAAGGGTCAGCTCCGGCTGATAAATGCGCTCAAGAACGTCTCTTTCCTCGTGGAATTGGAAATAGTCGGTGATGGCCCGGATCTTGTCGCCGTGAATGGCCGCGCGGAGACCTTGGCCGCGTGCAAATCAAACCTGCGGGTCAAGACTCACGGACGTCTGCCTCACGCAGCGGTCGCTGACGTCCTGAGGGACTGCGACGTCTTTGTCTTCTACTCGGCGATGGAATCTGCAGGCAGGGCCATGATGGAAGCGATGGCTGTCGGCATTCCAGTCATCACGACTGACGCGGGGTTCTGTGTCGACTTTGTGGAACATGCGAGCGAAGGATTCGTACTTGGCTCTGATCCCGATCATGAAATCCTCAACGTCCTGGAGCAGCTTTGCCAGGATCTCGCACTCGCCCGGCGCATGGGTGCCACCGCACGGAGGCGAGCGCTGCGCGACTATGATTCCGTCAAGCTGTTCGCGGATTATCGCCGGCTCATCGCGGATACTGCCACGCAGTGACCATTCGGGCCGAAGATCTGCACGTAATCCGCCTGCATGACCGGCTCCCACCGATGATCGGCGGCATGGAGCGACACATCGCGGAACTGACGACGGCACAGCGCCGGATGGGAGTTCGAGTCACCGAAATCTACAACAGTGGAGAGCCCGAGGGTGAAGCGATCCGCATATGGCCCTGGATGCGCACGGACTTCGTCCGTCCCAGCTTCCTGCGCTGGTCGCTTTTCTATTTCGGCGCCGCGCTGCGCCGGGTCGACCTTTCCGACGGTCGGGTGACCGTCCTCCACGCGCATGGAGACTGGCATTCATTCTCCCTAGCCGCAGCGCTAGGCAAGCGAATGAAAGCCGCAGCCGTGGCCGCCTCTCTTCATGCCCAATTACACGCCCCCCTTGCGCGCTATGCATGGGCGCTTCGCGATTGCGACCCGATTTTCACGACAGGTCGAAAACAGGCAAATCTGTTAGCGCAGGAGCTTCAGCGGGAGGTTATACACCTCCCAAGCGCCCCTTCCGAGCTATTCTTTAGCGATTCGAGGTCGTGCTCCGACCCGGTCGACGTCCTCGCTGTCGGAAGTCTGCTACCGGTGAAGAATTTGGACCTTTTGCTCGAGTGCGCGGCGCTTCGGCCGGAGTGGCACTTCGCAATACTTGGAAAGGGTCCGGACCGGCGAAGGCTAGAGCGGTTGAAGAATGAGCGAGGACTAAGGAATGTAAGGTTCCGCGGCGCAGTTGCACCTGAGGACGTTCATTCCGCGCTTTGCTCGGCGAGGCTGTTTCTAAATACGTCCCGATCAGAAGGGTCACCAACTGCGGCTCTCGAGGCAATGGCCTGCGGAGTACCAGCAGTTCTGACCCCCGCCAATGATTATTCATCGATCATAAGACAGCGGGTGAACGGCGCGGTAAGCGGCGGCTGGGAGGCCCGCGAGCTGGTCGAGTCAATGAGCTACTTCCTCGAGCACCCGCGTGCCCTAGCTCGGGCCCGGATCGAAGCGCGAGCGACCGCGCTCGAGCACCGATGGGCGAGCAAGGCGCAGCTCGTTACCGCCGCAATGATTGCCGCCGCCGATTTGGGATCCACGAGAATGGCCGGATGACTCAGCGCCATTGGCAAGGGGGGACGAGAGAAGAATTCCCGCCCGCCCGGGCCGCGACGCTCGCGGGACCGCCGACACCGGTTGGCGGCAGTGATTTAATTGTTGCTTCGGCTGTCCTTCTAACAATTCCCATGTTCACCGATTCAGCGCTCGTGATCGCACAAGCCAATCGGGGATCGATGCTTCTTCTCGAATATGTTGTCTGGTTCGCTGCCGCCTTCTGGATCCGGACTCGCCTTCGTCGGCCCGCGCTGATCGATCGGCTCGGCTCCCCTATGCGCAAGGGCATGATTGCATTGCTCGTCGCGCTGGCGGTTTCGGCAATCCTGGTCTGGTATTCGGGTCTTCGCTCAGATACCGAACGGATGCTTCCCCAGGTCGCGGCGCTCCTCTTCATGAGCTTGCCTTTCTTCCTTTTCAACGCGGCAGCAAGGGCAACTGATATCGACAGGCCGGTCGTGCTCACCTGCCATGTAATCCTGGCAATCTGCACAATTTCCATTTTGGGCGACGTTACGGCCATTACCGACTTTGAGCAGCGAGGCGGCCGCTACTTTGGCTTCCTCGGAGACCCAGTCGCTTGGGCACTAACGCTCCCCTTCCTTGTCTATTTCAGCAGCAACCGGCTGGTGATCGCGGCGGTCGCCGGGCTCGGCATTGCGCTAACCGGCTCGCGGGCGCCCGCAATCTGCGTGACCGCGGCTCTTCTCATGCTGATCCTATTCAGCCGTGGCCGAAGGATTCAGTATTTCGTTACATTGTTCCTGCTGCTTCTCCTGATTCTCTACAAATCGGATATCTTTGAGACGCTCGCTAGTAGGTTTGGGGCAACTAGTCTGAGCTCGAACGACCGGGTCCGCACCGCTATCCTCGGACTCAGAATCTTTGAAAACTCTCCTTATTTCGGAAGCGGGTACAATTCCCTCACCCACTTTTACCCATACCGGGTTACCTCCAGCATGCAGAACACGCTCAGTGCACAGACCTCCACGTTCGTGCAGATGCTCTCCGATGGGGGGATATTGTTGTTCCTCGGTTATCTTTCATTCGTCGCGGCATCCACTACGAGCGGTCTTGCACTTATGAAGCAGTCACGCGCGATGGCTCATTCGGGAGTCATCAACGGAATCGTTGCCTGGCTCCTCGCTATGCTATGGGTAAACCAGTCAGCTGCTTGGTTCCTCGTCGGAAGCTATGTCGGCCCACTTGTCTTCGGCATGGCCGGAATCGTATCCGGCTATTTCGCGCGTCTCCGAGCAGCCCGTGCGCCCGCAAGGCAATTCTCGTTTCCGCGCTAAAGCCAACGTGCCGGTTGGGTTATCCATATTGCACATTGTCTCAGCTCCCGCGGCAGGCGGGATCGAGGTCTATGTAAAGCAACTAGTGATCGAACTCAAAAGATTGGGGCACTGTCCAAGGGTAGGATTCGTAGCTCACGCCTCGGACCATGGCCGGAGCGCGGAATTCGAGCGTCAGTACCTAACGGAGCTGACTAGCGCGGGTGTCGAATATTTCTTCATCGGCGATTCCAGCCGTAAGAACCCGCTCATCGGCGCATGGCGCATTTGGCGGTATTCCAAGTCCAAACGCGTGCAGATCTACCACTCGCACCTCGCGCTCGGAATCCTATTCGGCATTTTCGTGCGCGCTCCACGCCTGCACACGCATCACAGCAGCATCACTCGCCTCCCCCTTTGGGTGTATCGATTGCTCAATCCACTCGTTAGCCAATATATCGGGATTTCGAACCTGTGCGCCGCTTTGCTTGAGCAATTCACCGGACGCGAGGCCGCCATCGTGCACAATGGCATCGACGTCGGGCGATTTGCACCGTATGTCCGCGGAGAGTCCGAAATCATTCAATGCATCTCCGTCGGGCGCATTGTCGGAGCGAAAAACCATCGTTTGCTCCTTGACGCGATTGCACTCTTGCCAACGGAAACGCGCGGGAGGCTGCACCTCTGGCTCGTTGGTGAGGGGGTGCCGCATCTGGTGGCCGATCTCGAACGCTTGGTCCGCCAACTTGGGCTCAGCCCGACAGTCAGTCTGCTCGGCAACCGGCTCGACGTTCCCCTCCTGCTTGGGCGATCTCATCTATTCGTGATGAGTTCGGCTTGGGAAGGATTTCCAATCTCACTTCTCGAAGCGACCGCTTCCGGACTGCCATTCATTGCCACCGACGTCGGCGGCTGCCGGGAAGTGGCGGAGATATGCGGCAATGGTGTCATCGTGCCGCCGGCCGATCCGCAGGCTTTGTCAAAAGCTCTGAATAATTTGGTCACGGCCCCCCAGCAGCGCGTCCGGCTGTCCGTGGCGGCGGTCAGAAACGCCCTCGAATTCTCGATTGAAAAAGCGGCCAAAGAGCATTTGCGGATCTACGAGGACTTACTCGCTTGGCGCGCCCGCTAACCCCGAAAGGGGGGGCTGACTACCTTCGCTCGATCATCGCTTTCGGATGAAAAAGCGCAAACCAACATCGAATATTGGTGGCGTGATTTTGTGGATTGCTCGCAAGAGCCTAAAGATTACGGAGCTTCCAAAATGATATGAGGGAACTGCGGACGTGCTGTAGCTGAATATATCGGCCGAGTGTCCGAAATGTCGTTTGATCGCTGAAGGACGATTGAGCCTATATGCGGTGGGAAATATGTCACTGGCCGGGCGCTCAGAGTGAATGCGCGACAATGCGAGGCGGTGAAGTGAGTTTGGAATCAGTCGCGCGGCGAGCGCTACATAGCCCCAGCGGTTCGGTGTCATGGCACAAATCCAGCCTCCTGGCTTGAGAACGCGGAGTAATTCGGCTGAGACCCAATCCGGATCGCTCACATGCTCGAACACGTACCGCGCGATGATTAGGTCGAAGCGGCCATCCTCATAGGGTAGAGGCTCCCCGGTGACCAGGATCTGCGCAGCGTCGAGAGCCCGATTGTCAAGGACTGCGGGATCGGGATCGCAACCATCAACATGCGCGCAACGGCCCCGAAAGTTCTGCAGCCACCTGCGATAGTGGCACGGGTCAGTCTCCATGAACTCGCCGCGCCCGGCACCGAAATCGAGCACGAAATCATCTGGCGACAACAAAGCTGCGACCTGCGTGAAAAAGGCGACCTCTTGGTCGATATGTGCAAACCCGGAGACATTCGCTTCCTCATAAAAGTGTCGCTCGAGCCGATCTCGCCGCCTCTCTTTCGTCAAATCGATCGCCGCGAAATTTGGTTTTCGTCGTTCCATGAGATCCTAAAAGCCACCCGAGAATGTTTACGCCGAGCTGACGAGATTTCGGTCGCTCAAATCCGAAGATGGCGCGTTAGCCGCGGATCGTCCGGATCGGCGACCATCGGGTCAGACCGCCCGGCGAGCAGGCCGAGGCACATGGCGAAGCAGGCTGCTAGTGCTGCGGTGCGAAGCGGAAAGTCGACAAGGCTATGGGCAAGAAGCGCCGCCGAACCAATCGCTCCGGCGCGCGCGAACGGTGTCCCCTCGGCGGTACGCCACACGCCCCAGACTGCCATCGCCCACCATGCGAAAAATAAGAGAATTAGAATGGCGCCAGCCAAGCCCAGTTCGAGGATCAACTCGGCATAATCATTGTGCGCGTGCACCGCGTAGGTGGAAGTGACCTGTTCGGGGTGTTCGTAGAGCGGATAGATGATTGGGAAGGATCCAAGTCCAGAGCCGAACGGCATGAAATCGCGAGCAGCTCTCACCGTCACCGCAAGAAGATCTCCGCGCGACTGAATGGAGGTTGCCGCGTCCGCATTAATTCTCGCCCCCCCGACCGCGGTGGTCTCAAGGGCGAGTGCCGATACAATCAAGAGTATCGATCCGATGGCAAGGCTCCATCGTCGCAAACCGCTACGCGCGGGAAGAATGATGAGCGCGCTCCATGCAAGTACCGCAAGCCCAAGGCCATAACCTGCGAGCGACCGGTTCAGGAAGACGCCTGCGACAACGAGAATGCCAACGCCCATCGCAGCCGCGACGCTCGCCGAGTGGAACTGCATACTCTTGCCCTTGGCTGCGGCAGCGAGCGCGGCGAGGAACGGAATGGAAAGGACGAGGAGGCTCGCCATGTGATTGGCGTTGGCAAAGAAGCCTACTGCTCTTCCCGGGTTGGTTTCTTCGTAGAGATACGACGACGACAGCTCGGCACCCGAAGTTGCGACCTGCAGCGCACCTAACATGATTCCGACCAACGTTCCCGCGATGAGAGCAAGCGCCATCCACTGCGGCCGATAGGCCCGCAGACGAATCATCGCGCAGAGCATCGCCAGCGGCGGAATGATGCCCAAAAGTGAGCGAAGGGTGGAGGCCGGATCGACCGAAAGCGGCTCAGCCGGGACGGAAGAGCCAAGCGTCCGAAATCCTTCTGCGATCTGGTCTCGAGGCCCGAGATGGGCCCACAAGAACGACGGCATTGGGATCAGTTGGAGCATGACAACCGCGCTCGCGAGAATTGAGATGAGCAGTAATTGTCTCGCCGACTCTGGCAGTTGGTGATCGTCCTTGTCGATCGCGGCCCAAGCTATGATTGCTATTCCAGCGAGCTGCAGGATCATGTTCTGCCAGATTCCTTGCGCGCTACCGCCAAGGATCAGACACCCGAACAGATAGGCTGGCGCGACAAAAGTGCGGCGTGCGCTAACCATTAGTACGCGCTCGCAGGAGCCGGAGGCTGGAGAAGGTTGCTTCGGACTGCTGAGCGATGTCGCCGGAGCTCCCTGACAGCTCCAGCCATTGTGCTGGGCAGTTGTCCGGCACCTGAACATTCCATTTTCCCTTTGCGAGCTGGTCAATCCCTATGCTGGCGATCGGCGCCTGGGATTTGTCGCAGCGAATTGACCAGCGCAGCAGTTCCGGACGCATGGGAGCTCCAGCCATCTGCATTTGCAACCAATAGGCGCCAATCGGAAGCAATAAGAGCTCGCTCGCAAGCACTCCATCCTCATTGCCGTAAAAGATGACGTGAAGCCCCTTGCCGGATTGTCGTTCGGTCAATCCGACGCTCGAGGAGACAAGCTTCCAGTTGAACGGCGGCGGCGCTCCTTCCAAGGAGAACCCGGGATCGTAGATCAATTGTTCGGCTTGCTGGCTTCCTCCTCCTACTGAGATCCAAACTTTACGGGCGTACGCGTAATTGCCGTTGACAAGGAGGCTGCTCAGCAAGGGGCTGAGCCAGCTGCTATGGGGACCGCGATGTTTCGCGTCCGCGAGGGCGAGAATCGCTCCGGTGTTGCGAGGATCTTTCGCGAGTTCCGCAAGGACCGGCCCTTCGATATCGTTTTGCGAACGGAATAGAGCGCGTATGGCCGGCCAGTTTGAACGGTCCGACGCATATGCAGCTACGAAAGGGGCGACCCCGCGCGCCCCGCCAGGCGACAGCCGGGCAAGTAACGCGGTCTGCTTCAATCCGGCAAAAGCATCGCCAGCCCGCAAATAATAGTCCGCGAGGAAGTACGCTGCAGGCAGCGATCTCGGATCTCGCCACTGCGCTGCAAGAAAGGCGCGCTTCGCCGCTTCAGCATTGCCGGCTACCTGCGCTTGTACCCCGCGCACGAGAAAAGGTTCTGGGGACAGCGGCGATTTGGAGGCGGCATCGTCGATCATCGCGATGGTGTGCACATCGATCGGCTCGCGTTCGCGCGATGCACGCCCGATGTTGAGTAGGCCGAGAGAAATCTCGACCGTCGGATGGCCGGCCCAAATACCGAAAGCAACACCAGGTCGACCCGCAGCAAACTCCGCGACTCCGGCATCGCGGACCGCTTGAACCGACAACAGCAGCGCCGCTGCGACGCCGATCAGGCGTCGGGCAATCAAAGGCCTCTCCCCCGGAGCAATTCAGGCTCCGGACTCCCCTGGCCCCTCGTCCGGCCGAGGCTCCGACCTGGGGATCAGCAGAATTTCGTTATGCTTCACCTTACCGCTCCCATAACCGTAGCCAAAGCTATGTCGTCCGTAGCCGTAAGTGGCGGTCGCCTCATTTGCCTTCGTCAGCGCGACACCTAGGATGTGCGCGCCAGTAGCCTCAAGCCGGTTCACGGCCTCGACCGCGGCACGCGTGCGCGTTTTGCCGCTTTCAACGATGAACAGCACGTCGCGCGCGGCGGCCGCCATCAGGGGGGAGTCAGCGAGACCGAGCGTCGGTGGGCCGTCGATCACTACGAGCTCGAACCGCTTGCTTGCTTCTGCGATGATCCTGCGGATTCGGCCTGTCGACAATAGGTCGGCCGGGTTCGGAGGCAGAGGACCACTCGGAAGAAGCCACAGGTTGGGATGCTGTGTCTCAACCACATGGTGCTCTAGCTTGTCATCGGCCGTCAGGAGCTTGCTGAGACCCAGCTTGTCCCCGGCCGCCTTGAATGCCGGCTTGCGAAGGTCGCCATCGATCAGGAGAACGGTTTTCTCACGCCGAGCGAAATTCTCCGCAATTGCAAGCGCCGACGAGGACTTGCCCTCCCCGGACCGGCTGCTCGTTAGCAGCACCACTTTCGGCATTCCGGATTCGGTGCTGAACCGAAGCGCGGCAACAATCGCCGAATAAGCTTCCGAGACAAACGATCCTGGGTTCTTCAGCTCTTCGGCGGACATGTCCTTGGCCGCGCCTCTCGGAACGGTGCCCAAACATGGAAGGGCGAGTTTCGTTCGAACGTCCTCGCGGCTCTTGATCGTGTCGTTAATAAACTCAAGAGCGATCGCGCCGGCCATTCCTGCGGCGAGGCCCAGGCCTAGTCCGAGCAGGAGGTTCAGGAATAGATTGGGCTTGAACGGAAGCCGCGGCACATCGGCGCGGTCGACGATCGAAACTGGCGCGATACCAACTCCTCCCGCGACACCTATCTGCTTATAGCGCTGCAAGAGGGCATCATAGAGCGCACGGTTGGTGTCCACCTCGCGCTGAAGGATGGTATATTTGATGCTGCGTCCGCGCATCTCCAGGACGTCGCCCTTAAGCTGGGACACGCGCGCCGTCAGCGCCCGCTCCGCGGACGCGGCGGCCCGATAGTCGGCGAGCAGGCCGTTGGTGTGGCCGGCGGAAGCCTCGGCCTGCGCCTTGCCAATCTGGCGCTGAAGCTCTGCGATCTGAGATTTGAGACTCAACATCTCAGGATGGTCGGCCTTCATGAAGGTACGCTTCTGCTGATAGTCGGCCTGCAGCTGCGCCAGCTGCGCCTGGAGCGCCAGCGTGCTCTGGGCTACCTCACTCGTCGGTCCGGTCGAAAGCGCCTGGCGATAGGCGCCCTCGGCGGCGACACGGCGGGCAGTGGCCTCTGCGAGCGCTTCGTTCAGCTTGACGAGCGATTCGCCTTGGAGCGAGTTAGTGTCGCCGCCGGCCGACCGCTGGCCGTCAGCAGCGGGAGACGTGTTAATGATCCCCTGCTGCTGGGCATATCCGACCAGCGCCCGTTCGGATCGCTCTAGATCAGCCCGCGTCCTATTGATCTGCCGCTCGAGAAAACTGCGCGCGTAGGCGGAGGAGTCGTAGCGGCGCTGGATAGCGGTGTTGATGAACGCGTCAGCAACGGCGTTCGCAACGGTCGCGGCAAGCTGCGGCGAGGTCGCGTCGAAGCTGAACCTGATAAGTTCACCCTGGTCGGGCGCGGACACTTTCAAATTCCGCACGACGATCGCCGTCGCGTCGTGCAGCTTTCCAGCACATTGGGATCCTAAGCTTAGAATTCCACGTGGACAAGTTGTCGCG